>Ga0187847_10001752_pt1 | contig 18834 bp, 16 predicted proteins | sample June2016WEW_4_10_FD_132458 | JGI IMG/M metagenome (GOLD analysis project Ga0187847, IMG submission 132458) | Peatland microbial communities from SPRUCE experiment site at the Marcell Experimental Forest, Minnesota, USA - June2016WEW_4_10 | ecosystem: Environmental > Terrestrial > Soil >...
CGGCGGATCGATGGCCAACGAGACCGCCAGCGTGGCGACGGCCCTCACCGCCAACGCCTTCACCAGGACCGGGTACACCTTCGCCGGCTGGAACACCGCCGCCAACGGCACGGGCACCGCCTATGCCAACGACGCGAGCTACCCCTTCAGCGCCAGCACCACCCTCTACGCCCAGTGGACGAGGCACAAGCGGTAACAACCCTAAATCTCGGTGCCGAATCGTCAACGAGACTTGGCGTCGGAACTTCCGCGCCCACCACTGCGCCAGCGTCGAGTCAGCCGATATCGAGGTCCTTATTGGGGCGCACCACGATCTCGGCGATGTGAACCCCAACCGGACTCTTAAGCGCGAACATGACGGACTCGGCGACGTCATCGGGCTTGATCATGAGCTCGTTCAACGCCGCTTGGCCCTTCTCCAACACCTCTTCGGGCAGCCGTTCGCCCGGACGGAACTCAGCATCGACGCCGCTCATCGCGATAAAGCCTTGAACAACGGTGGGATCCATATGGCGCGCCATGTTCGTCGCGGTCACGCCGGGCATGATCGTCGTCACCTTGATCGGGTCGTTCAACAGCTCGGCCCGCAACGTCTCGGTGATGACGTTGACCGCGTGCTTAGTCGCGCCGTAGACGCCCGACGACGGGCTCAGGGCGGCGACCGAAGAGAGATTGACGATATGGCCGGCGCGGCCGCCGGCACGCATCGCCTTGATCGCCGCCTGACAGCCGACGAGCAATGCGAACACGTTGGTGTCGAGCATCGTGCGCCACTGATCGAGCTCGGCGTCGACGATCGTGCCGAGGTACATGACGCCGGCGCAGTTCACGAAGACGTCGAGGCGGCCCGTCTCGCGAAGGCACTCGTCGACGAGGCCCTGCACGGCCGCGGCGCTGCGCAGATCGGTGGCCACGGCGAGGGCGCGGCCGCCGGACTCGGTGATGCGCTGCGCGCTCTGTGCGAGTGACGCCTCGTCACGTCCCGCGAGCACGACGAAGAGGCCCTCGGCGCCGAGCCGTTCGGCGATCGCGCGGCCGATGCCGCTCGAGGCGCCGGTGACCACGGCCGACTGGCCGGCCAACTCGTTGTGGCGTGCCATGAGAACTCCTCTAGTTCGCTTGATGCCCGCAATACGTCTTCTGGCGTGAAGGCATCTTCGATGCTCACGCTACAAGCGCCGGGAGGAGAAGAACTCTGACAGCAACCGTGCTGACTCTTCACCCATCACGCCGTAAGTGACGTCGGCCTCGTGCAGGAGACGGGGGTCGCCCAAGACGTTGTAACGCGAACCGACGGCCCCGGCCTTCTCGTCCATCGCGCCGATCACGACGCGCGCGACGCGGGCGTTCAAGAGTGCGCCCGCGCACATCACGCACGGTTCCAGCGTCACGTAGGCCGTCACCTCGTCCATGCGCCACGAGGTACGTTGCGCCGCGGCCGCGCGCAGGGCCACGATCTCGGCGTGCGCGCTGGGATCATGGTCGACCTCGCGGCGGTTCTCGCCGACCGCGATGACCGTTGCGTCCTGCACCAGCACGCAGCCCACGGGAACGTCGTCGTGCACGCCGGCGCGCAGCGCGGCCTCGATCGCCACCTCCATGAAGGCCTCGTCGTCCTGTAGTTGCGCCACGTCGAGCGACCTCCCCGCTACTGTCCTCTCGACAGTCTCACACCGACCGCCGTGGTGCGACGCCGGGGGCTCCGCGGCGCCCGCAGTAGGCTGGACGACGGAGGGGTGCGAGAGCGGCCGAATCGGGCAGTCTCGAAAACTGCTGTGTCTACGGGCACCGTGGGTTCAAATCCCACCTCCTCCGCCAACGTGGAACGGGTGACTCCGGTCACCCGTTCTTTCGTCGGGGACGGCCCGACCTCACAGAACTAATCTGGTGGTGTCCGGCAATTGTTGGACCGGCAACCGAGGAGTGAGCATGGTTTCGTCAATCCAAACCGCAGTGGGCAACGAGCGCAAGGTGGTGACCGAGCTTCCCGGGCCCAAGTCGCGGGCCCTGCACGAACGTCGCCGAGCGGCCGTGAGCGCCGGATTGACGACCGGCTTCCCGATCTACATCGAACGGGCCGAGGGTTCGATCCTCGTCGACGTCGACGGCAACCAGATCCTCGACCTGGGCTCGGGTATCGCCGTCACCTCCATTGGCCACGCCGTGCCCGAACTCATCGACGCGGTGAGCGCCCAGGTCGCCGCGTTCACCCACACCTGCTTCATGGTCACGCCCTACGAGAGCTACGTCGAGGTCTGCGAGGAGCTGGCCACGCTCACGCCCGGCTCCCACGCCAAGACCTCGGCGCTGTTCAACTCCGGCTCCGAGGCCGTGGAGAACGCCGTCAAGGTCGCGCGACTGGCGACCGGGCGCCAGGCCATCGTCGTCTTCGACCACGCCTACCACGGACGCACCAACCTGACCATGGCCCTCACCGCGAAGAACATGCCCTACAAGGACCGCTTCGGCCCCTTCGCGCCCGAGATCTACCGCGTGCCGATGAGCTACCCCTACCGCGACGGGCTGAGCGGCGCCGAGGCGGCCGCCCTCGCCATCAAGGAGATCGAGACCCAGGTCGGCGCCCACAACGTGGCGGCCCTGCTCATCGAGCCCATCCAGGGCGAGGGCGGCTTCGTCGTGCCGGCCGACGGCTTCCTGCCGGCGCTGTCGGCGTGGACGACCGCGAACAACGTCGTCTTCATCGCCGACGAGATCCAGAGCGGCTTCTGCCGCACCGGGGACTGGTTCGCCGTGGACCACGAGGGGGTCGTCCCCGACCTGGTGACGACGGCCAAGGGCCTCGCCGGCGGCATGCCGCTCGCCGGACTGACCGGCCGCGCGGAACTGATGAACGCGGTGCACGAGGGTGGCCTGGGCGGCACCTACGGCGGCAACCCCGTCGCCGCGGCCGCGGCGATCGCGACCATCAAGACCCTGCGAGACCACAACTACGCCGAGCGGGCCCGCGAGATCGGCGTGACGCTGCTCGCGTCGCTGCGCACCCTGCAACAGGACGTCGCCATCATCGGCGACGTGCGCGGTCGCGGCGCGATGGTCGCCATGGAGCTGATCGAGCCGGGCACGATGACGCCCAACGCCGCCGCCGCCAAGGCCATCGTGAACTACTGCAACCAGCAAGGGGTCGTGGTGCTGGCCTGTGGCACGTGGGGCAACGTGATCCGCCTGCTGCCGGCGCTGTCGATCTCCGACGAGCAGTTGGCCGACGGGCTGGGCGTGCTCAGCGCGGCAGTACGGGCGGCCAGTTAGTCCGTCGCCTGGGCGGCGAAGCGTGAACGGCGCCGCGCGACGCGGTGCCCCCAGTACGATCGAGCACACGGTGGAGGCCGAGAGAAGACCGAGGGCCATGAGCCGAGCAACGAGGACTGCGCGACCGACCTGGCCCGTCGTCGCGGCCGTCATCCTGGCGGCGGTGGGCCTCGCGGGCTGCGCCCGCACTGCCGTCATCCACCCCTACGTCGTCACCGGGCAGCCGTCGCTCAGCATCGACGCGCCGCTGGAGAACGTCGCCTGCACCGCCGCGGGCTCGTGCCTGGCCGTCGGCGTCGATGACGCCGGGCCAACCCCGGTGGCGGCCGGTGAGCTGCGCCAGGGCGGCGGACGCTGGACGCCACTGGTCGTACCCAACGCTCCCCAGCAGACGATCACCGCCTCCGCCTGCTGGACCAGTCAGTGCCTCATCGCCGGTTCGACGTCGAGCGGCGATTCGCTGTGGACGTACGACCCGAAGAGCCTCTCGGTGTCGGTGTCGCCCGCGCCCCACGGCGGGCGGGGGGTGAGCGCGGTGAGCTGCTTCGCCCCGGGGTCGTGCGCCGTCGTCGACTCGACCGGCGTCGCCGGTGACTCGCGGATCTCCTTCAGTGACGACGGGGGAACGACCTGGTCGACGCCGCTATCGATGCAGTGGACGACGGACACGGCCGTCACGGCCCTCGCCTGTTACGACGGCTTCGACTGCCTCGCGGCCGCGACGAACGCGCGCAGCCACGTGCTGCTCGAGGTGACCCACGACAGGGGGCTCACCTGGAGCCCACTGGCCGTGCCGTCGACCTGGACGACGTTGACGTCGCTCACGTGCGTGCAGTCGCACTGCGTGGCGCTGGCCAGCACCTCGGCGACGTCGCTGGTCGTTCGCACCGGCTCCTTCTTTCGCGAATGGAAGGATCTGGCCCTCGCCGACGACGCCAGCGCGCTGGCCTGCGCGACGTTGACGCACTGCGTCGTCGTCGGCCACACGCCGTCGCGCGGTCCGTGGCTCGCGACCTTGAAGGGGGTGCACGTGACCAACATCACCCTCAAGTACGTGCCCGCGGCGCTCGTCGACGTCGCCTGCGGCGCCAAGGTCTGCACGGCCATCGGCGACGCCACGGTGATGGCGCTGCGCCCCTAACCCCGCAGGGCCGCCGCCATCAGAGCCGGCAGCCTGGTCCACGAGGGCCGCACCTGTAAGGCGAGCAGCTTGCGCATCACGTCGCCCGCGTTGGTGTTGGTGGCGAACCACGCCGGCGCCGTCGACGAGACGAACGATCCGCGCACCACCGACTTCTGGGGACGGGCGAAGAGGTAGCCGTTGCCGACGAAGCCGCGCCCGGACTGGATGTCGGTGATCGGGTGACCGGGGTAGGCGCCCCACACGGTCGTCGCGAAGGCGTAGGCGAAGGCGTGCCACAGGTTCACCCCGATCGACCCGTAACGCAGGTCGGCGACGGCGCGCTCGATGGCCGGTCCCGTCTCGGCGTCCTTCAGGGTCCGCGGGTCGGCCAGGATCGTCATCGAGAGCGTGCCCCATAACACGTCGTTGCAGAACACGATGGCGGCGCGCACGAAGTCAGCCGGTGAGTCGGCGACCAGCGCCGTCTCGCTGGTGAGCGCGCAGAAGGCCTCGACGTTAAAGCAGATGTCGTTGACGTCGTGGGGATCGACGTCGCGGATGACGGTCCAGGCCATCGTGTCGTCACCGTCCTCGCCCACGCGTCGGGCGTCGGGGTGGGCGCGCACGAAACCGTCGCGCCGCTCGCGCGCCCCGGGGTAGTAGGCCCGCCGCGGCGCACAACCGCCCAGCACCGTCTCGACGGCCGCGAGGAACTCCTCGCGCTGGTCCCACCCGGCGTGGGTGACGATCACGCGTGGGGTGAGACAGTTGAAACCGGCGTTGTTGACGAGCATCGTGGCCACGTGCTTGGCCTGGTAGGAAATCTCCTTCTTCGACCACCGGCCCGGCACGACCACCACCGGCGAGACGTTGCCCAGCTCGCAGGTGACGGGCTTGGTCACCAGTGGCTCATTGGACGCCTTTCGACGTTGCCCCGATTCGCCCGAGCCAAAGACGATGGCGTCGTGGGTCTTGTCCGAACCGGTCACGTGGATGTCGTGTATTGCCTCGTGGCGCGTGAGGTACTCGCCCACCTTGGGGCCGCCGCTGACGATGCGCAAGAAGCCGGCGTCCAGCAGCGAGGCCATCGCCAGTTCCCAGTACGGCACGAGGTAATCGTTGACGGGATTGGCCTTGAGCACGACGACCTTGCCGTCGACGAAGAGCTTGGTGAGCACGTCACGCGGCCCGAGCGAGGCGACGTTACCGGCGGCGAGGACCAGCGAGACGCCCGCGTGCGCGAACGGGTCGCGGTAGAGCTCGCCCTGGGTCGCGCGCACGTCGGCCTCGGTGACGCCCGGCTCCATCCAGACCTCGCCGGTCACCCCGGGAAAGAGGACCCGATCGAGGAGGCTCGCGGGGGCCACGCCGACCGCGATTCGCTCCCCGGGCTTGTGCGACACCGGTCCGGGGTAGTTCGGCCGGCCCGAACTAGCGAGATCGAGCATCGAGCGGCGCAGGGCCTGCGCCATGGTCACGAAGGTGCCGATGCCGGCGAAGAGCTCCTCGCCCCCCTCGGCACCGCGCGGGTCGTAGCCCTTGGCCTCGCACGCGGCGTCGTTCCACTCCTCGGCGATGTTGAAGGTATCGCGCACGATCTGCTCGAGCAGCTGCGCGCGGGCCAGGGTCGAGGTCGCGGCCCACGTCTGCGCCTTGGCCGCGACGACGGCGATGACCTGGTCCAGCGCGAACTCGCTCAAGGCAATGTGATCCTGGGAACCCGACGGCGCGTCGAGCGCTCCGCGCAGCTGGCTCACTGTTGCCTCCCTTGGTTCTATGGCAGGCTAGTGCGGTGAGTCTGACGTCGCCCAGCACTGTTCCGCCGGGCTGGTACCCCGATCCGAGCGGCGCGCGACAGTGGCGCGTCTGGACCGGGTCCACCTGGTCCGAACTGACCCGGCCCTACGGCGCGGCCTCTCCGGCGGCGCCCGCCGTGGCACCGCCGTCGACGTCGTCCTCGCTGGAGCTCATCGACGCCATCAATCGAGTGGTGCGCTACGGCATCGCCGCGCTCTTCGTCGGCCTCGGCCTCGTGGTCAGCGTGCTCGCGCACTGGCCCGGCACCGCGCACCCCACCCCGCTCTGGTTCGCCATGGCCGCGCTCGACACCGGCATTGGCCTGCTGGCCATCGGTTCGGCCTGTTACGCCGTCGCGGCGCGCACCCTGCAGGGTCGCTGGACGCTCGAGGCCCTCGTCCCCGGCGTCAACGTCGTCATCGTCAGCGCCCTGGTGACCCAGCGCCTCGGGGGCCGCTCGCCACTGTGGCGCGTGGCGTCCGAGACGATCCTCGTGGCGATCTACGTGACCCAGTCCCACGCCGATCCCTGGCTGGGCATCGCGCCGGCCCTGGTGGCGCTGGATCACATGCGCTGGACGGGCGCGCTGCTCGACCGCCTGGTCGCGACGCCGGCGACGCCGGCCGCCCTCTCGTGAGCCGTCCCTAGCGTGGGCGAGACCCGCGGGGCGTGGGGACCCCTCGCCGGCCTGATCGGCTCGTGGCAGTCGGGTCTGAGCGGCCTGGACCTCTCCTTTCACAACGACAGCGGCAAGATCGCCGAGACGACGTACCGCGAAGCGACGACCTTCGAGCCCTTTGGCCCCGTCGACCAGGGCGAACGCCAGCACTACGGACTCGACTACCGCACACTGGCCTGGCGCGACCGTGACGAGATCCCCTTCCACCGTGAGGTCGGCTACTGGATCTGGGACGGCGACAACCGCCAGGTGATGCGCTGCTTCACCTTCCCCCTCGCGGTGGCCCTCATCGCCGGCGCCACGGTCGAGCCCGACGCGACGACGTTTCAGCTCGAAGCCGTGCTCGGGTCGAACACCTACGGCATCCTGTCCAGCCGCCACCTCGACGAGGCGGCCCGCACGACACGGTTCGAGATGACGCTCAGCGTGACGGACGACTCCTACTCCTACGACCAGACGACGATGGTCGAGCATCGCAAGAGCCAGACCGTCATCATGCACACCGACCGCAACACCCTCGTGAGGCTGGCCTAGCCGTGTTCGAGTGGTCCGAGGAGCACCGGGCGATCGCCGCGGTGGTGCGCCGGTTCGTCGACGAGCAGATCCGACCGCACCTCGACGACCTCGAGCACAACGGCGTGCCCCCCTTCGCGATCATGCGAACGATGTACGAGACGTTCGGCCTCAGGGAGATGGCGCGCGAGAACTTCGAGCGTCAGCTCGAACGAAAGACCGCCGGCTCGGCGACTGACGAGCGACGGGTGTCGGACCCCTCGGCCCAGCTGATCTCCACCATCGAGCTCTGCCGGGTCAGCCCGGGACTGGTGACCTCCTTGGGCGTGTCGACGGGACTGGCGGCGGGCACGATCAACAAGCTCGGCACCCCGGCCCAGATGGTGCGCTGGAGCCTCGACCTCATGACGCTCGACAAGGTCGGCGCGTGGGCCATCACCGAGCCCGACTCCGGTTCGGACGCGTTGGGCGGCATGCGAACGAGCGCCGTGCGCGACGGCGACGAGTACGTGCTCAACGGGCAAAAGTCGTGGATCACCAACGGCCCCTACGCCGACACCATCGTGCTCTACGCCAAGCTCGACGACGCCAGCGCCACCGCGATGCGCCAGCGCAAGGTCCTCACCTTCGTGCTGGACCGCGGCATGGAGGGCCTCGAGCAGTCCACGCCCATGAGAAAGATGGGTCAGCACGCCTCGCCGACCGGCGACATCTTCCTGCACGACGTGCGAGTCGGGCGCGACCGACTCCTCGGCGAGAGCGAGGATCCAATCGGCGGCGGGCGCCAGAGCGCCCGGGACAACTTCGTCGCCGAGCGCGCCGGGGTGGCCGCGATGTCGCTCGGCGTGATCGAGGAGTGCCTAAAGCTCAGCGTGGCCTACGCCCGTCACCGCACGCTCTGGGACCGGCCCATCGGCGAGTTCCAGCTCATCCAGCTGAAACTGGCCCAGATGGAGGTGGCGCGGGTCAACGTGCGCAACATGGTCTTCGCCCACATCGAGCGCTCCCTCGCCGGAGCGGTCCCGAGCTTCGCGGAGGCCTCCGCGATGAAGCTCTACGCCGCCCAGGCCGCCTGTCAGGTCGCCGACGACGCCATCCAGATCTTCGGCGGCAACGGCTACGTCGCGGAGTATCGGGTCGAGCAGCTGAGCCGCGACGCCCGAGTGCTGCGCATCTACGCCGGCACCGACGAGATGCAGGTCGTGGCCATAGCCAAGGACCTGCTCGACTCAGGTTCGTGAGGGTCCGGCCGCGACGGGCGAATGATCAGCGTCCACGGTGCACGACGAGCCACCACAGGCCGCTCAGGATGATCAGCGGGATCACGACGACGACGACGCGCGCGTAGGGCAGCACGGCGCCGTTGTGCACGTGCGCCACGGTCGTCGACGTCGAGGCCCAGAGTCGCACGGTCGTAAAAGGAGCGCGCACACCCAACTCTTGCACGCCGTTGACGGTGAGTCCGTCAGTGCGTGCTGGCGCCCCCGACGATTCCTTCGATCCGGTCCAGGATGTTCGAGATCGCCTCGTCTTGGGCCAGCAAGTGCTTCTGGATCTCCTCGGCCTCCCTCAAGACGGCCTCGGCGTCCTTGTAGGTCTCCTCGGCCCGCTTGTCGGCGGCCCGGGCCTGGATGTTCTGACCCACGATGATGATGGGCAACAGCACCAATTGCAGGAAGCTGCTGGAGAGCCACACGACGACGAAGTAGGTCCCCTGCTTGATGGCCGAGGGCAGCGCGAAGAGCGCGATGATCGTGAAGACGTAGGCCGCCCACATGGTGCCCACCACCAGCGTGATGCGCAGGCCGAAGCGCGCGTTGAAGCGCACGAAGGGATTGGGGCTGTCGATGTGGCGCAGGTCCCGGGTCTTGACCGGTCCGTGGTGCCGGAGTTCGGCCGCCCGGGGGTGGCGCACGTATTCATACAAGGTGGGCATGTCCGAATTCTCACACGCCCTGCACCCCCGGCGCGCCATCTGACGACGCGGCGCGGGCGACGCGCCGTTGGACTACCCCACCACGAGGTCGGGCGAGGTCTCCATGCCTTGGCGCCATACCGAACGGGCGATGATCTTGGTGGTGTCGACGCGGTCGCGGTACTTGAAGGCGATGTCGCGGGCCTCCTCCAGCAGTCCCTCAGAGAGGAACGTCGGGTCAAGTCCCAGCGCGACGAACTGGTCACGGCTGACGTTGAGGTCGTTCTCGACGGCCTCGCGGCGCGGGTTGGGCAGGTTCGCAATCGTGGCGTCGGTCAACTTCGCGATCAGCTCGGCCAGGTCGCGGACCTGATACACCTCGGTGACCTGGTTGAAGACCTTGACCTTCTCACCGCGCTGGGGCGGGTTCTCGAGCGCGATCTGCACGCAGCGCACGGTGTCGCGGATGTGGATGAAGGCACGAGTCTGCCCGCCGGTGCCGTGCACCGTGAGCGGGTGGCCGATGGCCGCCTGCATCAAGAAGCGGTTGAGCACCGTGCCGTAGTCGCCGTCGTAGTCGAAGCGGTTGATGAGGCGCTCGTCGAGCGACGTCTGGGGCGTCTGGGTCCCCCAGACGATGCCCTGGTGCAGGTCGGAGATGCGCAGCTGGTCGTTCGCGGCGTAGAAGGAGAACATCAGCTGGTCGAGCGTCTTGGTGAGGTGGTAGACCGAGCCGGGGTTGGCGGGGTGCAGGATCTCGCGTTCGAGGTCGCCGTCGGGCGTGGGGACCTTGACGGTCAGGTAGCCCTCGGGGATGGGCGCCGACCCGGACCAGCCGTAGCCGTAGACACCCATGGTGCCCAGGTGCACCAACGCGATGTCCAGACCGCTCGACACGATCGCCACCAGCACGTTGTGCGTCGCGCGCACGTTGTTGTCGACGGTGTAGCGCTTCGCCTCGGTGTTGCGCATCGAATAGGGCGCCGCGCGCTGCTCACCGAAGTGCACGATGGCGTCAGGCTGCAGCTCGCGCAAGAGCACCGCGAGGCGCTCGTACTCGCCGGCGAGGTCGAGGTGGACGAAGCCGATCTCCTTGCCCGTGAGTTCCTTCCAGACGCGGATACGCTCGCCGATCGGGCGGATCGGCGTCAGTGACTCGACCTCCAGTTCGAGGTCGATCTCTCGGCGGCTGAGATTGTCGACGATGGTGACGTCGTGGCCGGCGTCGGACAGGTGTAGCGAGGTTGGCCAGCCACAGAATCCGTCGCCGCCAAGAACTAATACCTTCATGTCTCTCCCGTCACTGCGTCGCGTCGCACGTATGCAACCCAAAGACCTTACCAGCAGCCAATTATCACGCCCGTGGCGCAATGGGGACCAACGTCACCGAGATGCCTGGAGTGACGATGAGATCGGGGTGACCACGACCGACCGACGCCCGTGACGTAGAACGTCCCACCCGGTTCGGCCATAGCCTCAACGAGACGACGACCGAACCGGGTGGGACGGTTGTTACGAACCTACGGTGTTACCGGCGAAAGTGTCCGCTGTCGTGCGAGTGGCCGAACGAGGCGTGACCACCTTCAAGACCACCAAAACCGCGACCGTGCGAACGGTCGTTGCCGTGTTGGCCAAAGCCACCGCCCCAGGAACCGAGAACCTTGATCGCGGTCACGGTCGGAGGCGTCGTAGCGGGTGTCACCGTGGACAGCACCAACGAGACACGGTCCGGGCTCGCCAACGTGTCGCCAGAGCCGAGTCCGGTGATCGTGGTGGCGCTCGTCAACGTGTACGGCGTCGGGGTCGTAGAACCCTTGCTCAGGATCGAGATCGAGGTACCGGCGACGTAACTCGACACCGTGCCCGTCACGCAGACCGGCTTGGGGGCGAAGACGAAGATCGCCGTCACGGTCGGCGGAGTCGTGGCGGGTGTCACCGTGGACAGCTCCAGGACGACGCGGTCCGGGCTAGCCAGCGTGTCGCCGGAGCCGAGACCCTTGATCGTGGTGGAACCAGTGAGCGTGTAGGGCGTCGGGGTCGTGGAACCCTTGCTCAGGATCGAGATCGACGTACCGGCGGTGTAGCTCGACACGGTGCCCTCAACCCACACGGGCTTGGGAGTGAACACGAAGATCGCGGTCACGGTTGGGGGCGTCGTGGCGGGCGTCACCGTGGACAGCTCCAAGAAGACGCTGTCGGGGCTGGCCAGCGTGTCGCCGGAGCCGAGACCCTTGATCGTGGTGGCGCTCGTCAGCGTGTACGGCGTCGGGGTGGCCGAGCCCTTGCTCAGGATCGAGATCGACGTGCCGGCGGTGTAGCTCGACACGGTTCCCTCAACCCACACGGGCTTGGGAGCGAACACGAAGATCGCGGTTACGGTCGGCGGCGTCGTGGCGGGCGTCACCGTGGACAGCGCCAGGACGACGCGGTCCGGGCTGGCCAGCGTGTCGCCGGAGCCGAGGCCCTTGATCGTGGTGGCGCTCGTCAGCGTGTACGGGGTCGGGGTCGTCGAGCCATTGCTCAGGATCGAAATCGACGTGCCGGCGGTGTAGCTCGATACCGTGCCCTCGGCGAAGTTCATCGACCACGCGGAGCGAGCACCGAAGTGACTCGATGAATGATGGCCATAGGGCGACGCGACGGCGATCGAAGCGGCGCTGGCGGCCAAGCCCAGGCTGAGGACCGTCGCAATCGCGACCCGTCCAAATGTTTTGGTCTTGATATTGGTCATACATTCCCTTCATTGCACTTCGTCCAAGATGCTCTCGAACCCTTCAAGTCTCTCGGACCAAACTGTGAAAAGCCTGTGAAAGCGGTGAGGAAACCGTCCAATCACGGCCACGGGCCGCTCAACTACTTGCCAAAACTAGCCATCATCTTGGGGGGCCGGGGCCGCCAGGTCAATCAAATCGCGGCCAACTCCGGGATTCGCGTTGAAATAACGGCGCGGAAGGGCTTGTGGGGCGACTTTCCTACTTCGTGGGGTACACGGGCGGGGGGCCCAGCGCCGTGATGGCGTCCTGCTGGGCCACGACGGCGGCGGTCACGGCGGAGTTGAAGGCGGCCAGCGCAGCGCTCATCGAGGCGGTGTTCGACGTGGCCAAGGCCTTGCCGTAGTTCTGCCAGGCGGCGGCGACGGCTTCGGCCAGGGCCGTGCGGGCCGCACTGCGCTCGGCCGGGGTCGTCGCGGCGGCGAGGGCGATCGCGTAGCGCGCTTCCGCAGCGGCCACCACGGTGTGCTGGGTGGCGAGGGGCGGGCGCAGGGCGAGCTTGTAAGTCGCGGTGGCCGCCTTGATGGCGTCCTGGAAGGTCAAATTGATCAGCTGCAACTCGCCGCGATAGGTCTTGAGCTGCGCTTCATACGCGGCGATCGCGCGCTTGGGGACGGCTCCGGCCACGCTCACGGTCCCCGCGAGCATTCCCGCGCTGATCAGGCCCACGCTGAGGCACCGCATCAACTTGCTCTTCATGATTCTTTCTCATCCACTGGCATCGAAGTCACGCTGACTTCTGGAAGAAAACTACGACCATCACATGTGAATATTCTGTGAAAGCTCAGTGCATCGCATGTTAACTAGAAAGTTCCTTCGACGGCGTATCCCTCGCCGGTACCCTTAAAGTCGTGGCGCACTCGACCAAGTCCCTTGTCTTCGTGGTCGACGACGAACAGGGCGTGCGCGACCTGATCTGCGACGCGTTGTCAATCGCCGGATTCGACACGATGGCGGCCAAGGACGGCGAATCGGCGCTCGTGGCCCTGCGCGGTGCCAAGCCCGACCTGCTCATCCTCGACGTCAACATGCCGTTTCTCAACGGTTTCGAGCTGTTGGCGCAGATCCGCGACAAGGGAAACCTGACGCCGGCGCTGATGCTGAGCGCCCGCGGCGACCGCAGCGACGTCGTCCAGGGACTGCGCCTGGGCGCTGACGACTACGTCACCAAGCCCTTCGGCCTCGAGGAGCTGCTGTTGCGGGTGAACGCGATACTGCGGCGCACGCAACTCCTCGACGCCGAGTCGACGGTCTCCTGCGGTCCGGTGACCCTGGACGGGTCCCAGCACGAGGTCTATCTCCACGAGACGCTCGTCGAGTTGTCCCCGACCGAGTTCCGGCTGCTCGAGTACCTCATGATGAACCAGAACCGGGTCGTCTCGAAGTCACAGATCCTCGACGAGGTCTGGGGGATCGACTTCGAGTCGAACACCTCGATCGTCGACACCTATATCTCCTACCTGCGGCGCAAGTTGCACCGCGACGGCTTCGAGGGCATCACCACGGTGCGCGGGGTCGGCTATCGAATCCTGGACACTACGGGCCGCTTGTGAGGCTGCGCACCAGGTTCACCCTGGTCATGATCGTCGCCACCACGCTGATCTCGCTGTTGATTGGCGGCTACGCCGTCATCGCCACCAATAACTCCCAGTTGGCCCTGATCGATCGCAACCTCGACGAGATCGTCCTCAGCACCAAGGGACCGACGAGCGACGCCATCGCTTCGGCGCTGCTGGCCGTGCACCAGAACAACCTCAACGCTATCGTCGACTTCGTCGACGGCTCCAGCATCTCCCAGCTGTCGCTCGCGACGTTCTCGATCTCCAGCCTGCCGGCGAAGTCCCAGCTGGCCGCCTCGAGGCACACGATCGAGACGTCGCCGCTCGGCGGCGGCATCCGTTATCGCACAGTCGAGCTGGCCGGCGGGGACTACCTGCTCATCGCCGTGTCGTCGGCCGACGCGCAACACGCGACCCACCAGTTGATCCTGCGCCTCCTGCTCTTCATCGTCATCGCCGACGTGCTCCTCAGCGGCGCCGTTCAAGTCGTGATCCGGCGCGACACCAAGAAGATCGAGCAGCTGATCGGCCTCGCGAACGACATCGCCAACAACATCGAGGACGTGAACTTGCCCGAATCCAGCGGCCGCTCCGACATGGACCAGCTCTCGAGCGCGCTCGGACGAATGGTCGAGACACTTAATGGGGCCGTCCTGCTCGAACGCAGCATCTCCCAGCGCATGCAGGAGTTCCTCGGCGACGCCTCGCACGAACTGCGCACGCCGCTCACGGTGATCCGCGGCTACTCCGAACTGCTGCGCAGCGAACAGCCGCCGTCGCTCGAGGTGCAGCAACGGGCGCTCGCGCGCATGAATGACGAGGTTCGGCGCATGGAACTCCTGATCAGCGACCTCCTATTGCTCACCGAACTGGGCGAGCAGCAGGTCCGGGCGAGCGAATCGGTCGACGTGAGCGCCATCGTGAGCACCCACGTCGGCGACCTGCGCGCGCTCGACCCTGGCCGCGACGTCCGCGGCGACGTCGACGAGGGGGTGCGCGTGGTGGGCTCGAGTGCCAACGTGGAGCGACTGGTGCAGAACCTCTTCTCCAACGTTCGCCGACACACCCCCGCCGACGCCCCCGTGCACGTCGCGCTGCACGAACGTGAGGGGTCGATCGAGTTCTGCGTCGAGGACGGCGGCCCCGGCCTCCCCGAGTCGGCCTACGAGCGCAACCCGCAGAGCTTCACGAGGTTCGACCGCTCCAGGTCGCGCGAGTCGGGCGGCTCGGGGCTGGGCATGAGCATCATCGTGGCGATCGTCACTGATCTCGATGGCTCGATCGAGTTGCGACCGAGCGACCTGGGGGGTCTCTGCGTGAACGTGACGCTGCCGTTGGCGAAGGCTCACGCAGCATTGACGCCGGACGAGCCGACGGCCTGACCCGTTTCGACCGGGCGCTAGCGCGGGCGCTGGACGAAACCGGCCGGGTCGTTCAGTCGACCTACGGTTCGTTCGCGCAGCATCGCGACCGGAGTGTCGGCGCCCACGCGAGTGCCCCCGTCGATGAGTCGGTGCTGCACTTGCGACCACGACGGGTTGTCGTCGTCGACGGGATCATCGACGAAGAGGACCTCGACCTCGCTCGAGCCGTCGTCGACCGCCAATCCGATGCGCCGGGCCTCTCGCGCCGAGAGACGTCGCACGTACGTCGTGCCGCCGCGGTCCTGCTTCTCGAGGCTACGTTTGGCGACCGGTCTCATCGTCCCCTCCGACGCCCCGATGGCTACCAACTTGTAGACGAAGCCGGGGCTCGGGCAGTTCGCTCCGGTCACCACTCGCGTCCCCACGCCGAAGGCGTCCACCGGCGCGCCGGCGCCCACCAGATCGGCGATCCGGCGCTCGTCCAGGTCACCGGTCGCCACGATCCCCGTCTCGCGCGCGCCGAGCGAGTCGAGCAGCGCCCGGGCGGCGAACGCTCCCGTCTCGAGGTCACCCGAGTCGATCCGGATCGCCCCGGGCCCGGGAGAGCCGAAGTGGTTGGCGGCCTTCACCGCGGTGACGATGCCCTCGTCGATGTCGAACGTGTCCACGAGCAGCGTGGTCGCGACACCCTGCGCCTCGATCTGGGCGACGAAGGCGTCGTATTCGTTTTCGTGCGCGAGCACCCAGGCGTGGGCGGCCGTACCGGCGGTCGGCACGCCGTAGCGGTAGCCGGCCTCGAGGTTCGAGGTGGAGTCAAAACCGGCGATGTAGGCGGCCCGCGCGGCGTGCACGGCGCTCTCGTCGTGGGTCCGACGCGATCCCATCTCGATGAGGCGCCGGCCCTGGGCGGCCCGGACCATCTGGGCCGCCGTGGACGCCACCGCGGTGTCGTGATTGAGAATCGAAAGGACCAGGGTCTCCAGCACGACCCCCTCGGCAAAACTCCCCTCGACGCGCAGCACCGGTGAATGGGCGAGATAGGTCTCGCCCTCGGCGTACCCGTACACCGAGCCGTTGAAACTGAACCCGAGCAGATAGTCGGCGAATCGCTCGTTCACGATGGCCTCGCCAACGAGCCACGTGACTTGAGACGGCGTGAAACGAAAATTGACGATGGCGTCCGCCACGCGCTCGGTGCCAACCACGATGCCGACATCACGCCCGGGGGGCAAGAACCGAGCAAAGACCTCGAAGACCGCTTTACGCTGTGCGGTCCCGTCGATCAGCGCAGCATTGAGCATCGTGAGCTCGTAACGGTCAGTGTGCAGGGCCAACTCGGAGTGGTTCATCGTGACGCGCCTCTTCGACGGACGCTCGTAGCCGTACGAGTTGAGGACCTACGGGCCCCACTTGCGTCCCAGCCGGACTTATAACAAAAGACGTGCCTCAAGCGAGATCTCGTTGACTGGATGCACCTGCGCCGCACATTTCATCGAGTTTCTCGAGTGAGGCGATCATGCTCTCCCTCCAGCGCTCGCCGTTCCTGAGCACCCGACGAAGGTCGTCGGGGGCGTTCGAGCAGTCGTAGGTCTCCGTTACGAGAGTGGTCGTGGGTGTGAGTGGCTCCAGGTCGTAGCTCCAGGTGATCTCCGCGTGCCCGTCCTGGGGGAGGTCCGAAGCGCCTTCGGGATGGTTGTCACCTCGCGTAGGGGCCCAGGTGATAAGTCGATTCACCTCGAACTCCACCACGTGATTGACCATGTCGTAATCGCCAAACTCCTCGTTATGCATGTGCATGACGAATCGATCCCCAACGTTCGCCACGGGCGATCCGTCTTCACCTTCGCGCAACATTCCTGAACCATCAAAGAGGGGGTGGCGCTGGGGATTCGCCACGACGTCGAAGATCCGGTCGGCCGTCGCCTCGATTCTTCTCGTTACATGCACTTGCGCCAGTGGTTCGACCGTCATCGCGCGATAGCGCGGCGCCAGTTCCTCGAATCGCGCGTCTGATCCGCTGGGCATCATCGCGCGGTCCTGACCCCGCAGATGCGCGCCAAGGTCCTCCACGTGCTCGTGCCATCCAGCGCCGAACGCCCAGACCAGGTCAAGCGGCACCGCGCGGACCTCAAGCTCGAGCATTGTGAGGTCGCGGTCGGCGGAAATCGCAGCTGTCACCACGTGTTGCTTGCCCTCCTCTTCCCACATTCGCACGCGCAACCGCCGACCGGGAAGACACTCGCCAATACGGCCGCGGCCATCGAATCCGCTGGAGAGGACGAGTACCGCGAATTCACCACCGACACGGAGTTCGCCTTTGACGCTCCCAAACCAAAGGGCCAGGCGCCGGGGATCGACGAGAGCCGACCACACGTCATTGATGCTGTTGTTGAGATGCGCCTTGATGTGTACCACTCCAGCCCCATCGGCGGAGTGCAACGCCCCTTCAACGGCGACCTTCGCATCTTCAGCCATCAGTTGCTCCCTCGGACTCGCTATCCATGGATGACCCAGACATTATGACCGGCCTTCGCTCGCGATGACGGGGGCCAATCGAGTGCCGTATGGGCGAGAGACACTCCGATCCGCTACGTGTGACTGGTTCGGAGCGTCACTGGGTCGCGGCACACGCAACGAGGTGAACGGCGGCAGCGACCTAGACAACTGCGAACAGTGACTAGCGCAGCCAATAGCGAGCGTCGAATCGGCAATGGTCCCTTGAGCCCGCCCTGTCGCGTATCTCAAATTTGCCTGGTGCGGCTGGAGGGATTCGAACCCCCGACCCTCGGTTCCGTAGACCGATGCTCTAATCCGCTGAGCTACAGCCGCAATGTTGTTGGCCAACCATGGTAGCCGAATCGAAGTCCGTTCCCTCAGGTTCAACTAGGTACCATGCGTTGATGACCACGACGTTCAAAGAGGATCTACCGTCGCTGATTGACGAGGTCTTCGACTCGATGATCGCGGTGCGCCACGACCTGCACGAGCACCCCGAGCTCTCGTTCCAGGAACACCGCACGTCGCGCGTCATTCAAGATCGACTGGCGGCGCTCGGCTGGACCGTGGCGACGTGCCCCACCGAGACGGGCGCCGTCGCCACCCTGCGCGGCGCTCACCCGGGCCGGCGCGTCATGATCCGCGCCGACATCGACGGCCTCCCGGTCACCGAGGACGCCGGACGGGCCCACGTCTCGCTCTACGAGGGCGTCATGCACGCCTGCGGTCACGACGTGCACGCCGCGTCGCTGCTCGGCGTCGCCGACGTGCTCGCCCGGCGACGAGAGGAACTGGCCGGTGAATACACACTGCTCTTCCAGCCGGGCGAAGAGGGACTGGGCGGGGCCCGGGCCATGATCGAGGCCGGGGTGCTGCAAAGCCACCCCGTCGACTACGTCATCGGAGCCCACGTCGCGTCGATACTTCCCCTGGGCCTCGTCGTAGCGCACGCCGGCGTCGCTTGGAGTCGGGCCAACGCCTTCAGCGTCCACGTCGCAGGACGCGGCGGCCACGGCGCCGTACCCAGCGCCGAAGGCAGCGTCGTACTCGCGGTCAGCGCCCTGGCGCCACGGCTGGGCGAGATCGTGGCCGGACTGGAGTTCGAAGGGACGGCCTGCGTCTGCTCCGCCGGGGTCATGCACGTGGGTACCAAGAACAACGTGGTGCCCCGTCACGGTGTGCTACGCGGCACGATCCGCACCTTCACGCCCGAGCAGTTGAGTGAGACGGTGAGCCGTCTCACGGCGATGCTCGCGGAGATCGACGAGGCCTTCGCCGTCACGAGCACGCTTACGTTCGACGAGGAGGCTTCGGCGCTCGAGAACGACGTGGAGGTGACCCAGCGCGCGA
>Ga0187847_10001753_pt1 | contig 18825 bp, 14 predicted proteins | sample June2016WEW_4_10_FD_132458 | JGI IMG/M metagenome (GOLD analysis project Ga0187847, IMG submission 132458) | Peatland microbial communities from SPRUCE experiment site at the Marcell Experimental Forest, Minnesota, USA - June2016WEW_4_10 | ecosystem: Environmental > Terrestrial > Soil >...
GATGGCGTTGTCGGCGACCAGCAGGCCACCGGGCACGAGACGGGGCACCACCGCCTCGTAGCACGGGGCGTAGAGCTCCTTCTCCGCGTCGAGGAAGCAGAAGGCGATGTCGCCGAGGCGGTCGACGTACGTGAGGAAGTCCTCGGGAACGATGGTGACGACGTCGTGGACCCGCGCCAGGGTGAACGTCGCTTCGGCCAGGGCCACTTTGGACGTCATGACCTCGAACGTGGTGACGCTCTGGTGCCGCTCACGAGCGGCCAGCGCGAGCCAGAGCGTCGAGTAGCCGGCACTCGTGCCGATCTCGATCCACGGGCCCGGAGGAGCGCTGGCCGCGAGTAGCGCGAGGAGCCGTCCGGTCTCGGGCGGCACCTGTCGAAGACGAAGCAGTCGCGCGGTGCCGTCGACACGATCGCGCTCGTCGATCTGCTCGAGGTCGCGCATCCGCGACGAGATCTCCTCAGGGATGTCGTGGAACACGTCGACCTCGCGCTTTCTTGGCTGGGATCCCCGTCGCCGTCACCACGTTGCTCGTCGACGTGGCTCTAGCGGGCGCGCATCTGGTTGTTGCGGGGTTCGTGGGTGACCTCGGCGAGGCCGAGCTCTTCGAGCAGGGGCGGCAGGTACATGGCGAAGCGGCCGCGGTAGCCGTTGCGAAGGCCGTACCATCCGCCGACGGGGTTCTCGGGCGAACGTCCCCACGCTTCGACGGTTCCCTCGGCGGCCGGCTTCTTCTCGTCCGCGGCGCCGAGCACGACCCAGTCACCCTGTTGGACCAGCCAGGCGTGCAGGTCCTCGATGGCGCGAAGCTGGTACTTCAGCGTGGTCGAACCGACCTGGCACACGAGGACTGGCGGATCGGCCTGCTCGTCGCGATACATCGTGTACTCGGAGGTTCCTGGCGGGGTCGTCAAGGTCCAGGGGCTCTCCTTCGTGCCGTTGGCCATCGTGGTCTCCTTCGTCGGTCCGCGTTGTCGGGGTCGCGTCGGGCGATGGTGGTGACCCTATTCGATTTTTTGGTTATCGGAAAGGGTTGAATTCGATGGTTCGCCGGGCCACGCGGGCGTCCCGCGCCGCCAATTCCTGTCCCCGTGGCCGACGGGCACGTGACGGGCGTAGTGAGCCACTATAAATATTGTCGGCACATCGTTACCCGCAACGTGACCGGTCTCAGAGAGGAGACTCATGACGCCCACGAATCTGCCGAGCCCTACGGTCCTGGACGCCATCGGCTCCACCCCGCTCATCGAGGTCGACGGCGTCTTCCTCAAGCTCGAGTACCTCAACCCGTCCGGTTCCATCAAGGCCCGCATGGCGCGCTACATCATCGAGCGGGCCGAGCGCGAGGGGTTGCTGCGGCCCGGTGACACGATCGTCGAAGCCTCCAGTGGCAATACGGGCAACGCGATGAGCATGGTGGCCGCGGTCAAGGGCTACAAGATGCTCGTGGTGATGCCCGAAGGGATGAGCCCGGAACGGGCGGCGATCTCCACGGCCTTCGGGGCCCAGCTCATCAACGTCGGCAACTTCCACGTCAACGAGGCCCTGGCCCTCGCCGCTCGCCTGGGCGAGCAGCCGGGCCACTTCGCGCCCCACCAGTTCGAGTCGGAGTGGAACGTGGAGGAGAACCGCACCTGGCTCGGACCGGAGATCATCGAGCAACTGCCGCCGCGACGCCAGCCGGACGCCTTCGTGATGGGCGTCGGCACCGGCGGGACCCTGATCGGGGTGGGCCAGGCAATGCGGGCGGTCAATCCCGACGTGCTGGTGGTGGGGCTCGAACCGAGTGAGTCCTGCACCATCCTCTGCGGCGACACCGGCCTGCACAAGATCGAGGGCATCTCCGACGGCTTCGTGCCCGGGATCTACCAGCGCCACCAGCAGCTGGTCGATCGGGTCGTGTCGGTGCACAGCGACGACGCCATCGACGAGATGCGCCGTCTGGCCCGGGTCCACGGGCTGCTGGTGGGACCGAGCTCGGGCGCCAACATGATCGCCGCAAGGCGACTGCGCGAGGAGCTGCCCCCGTCGGCCACGGTGGTGACGATCTGCTGTGACGAGGGCGAGAAGTACCTGAGCGAGTACTTCATTCCGAACGTGCACGTGGCCACGGCCGCGCCCTTCGCCGAGATCTAGGGAACCGGAATCGAGCTCACAGCGGGGTGACGTAGGCCCCGTGGATGCCCCCGTCGACGAGGAAGGTCGACGCGGTGATGAACGAGGCGTCGTCGCTCGCGAGGAACAGCACGGCGCTGGCGATCTCCTCGGGTTCGGCGAACCGGCCCATCGGCACGTGCACCAGGCGCCGGGCGGCGCGCTCGGGGTCCTTGGCGAAGAGTTCCTGCAGCAGCGGGGTGTTCACCGGGCCGGGGCAGAGGGCGTTGACCCGTATGCCCTCGCGCGCGAACTGCACGCCCAGTTCTCGGCTCATCGACAGCACGCCGCCCTTGGAGGCCGTGTAGGAGATCTGCGACGTCGCCGAGCCGAGGACCGCGACGAAGGAAGCGGTGTTGATGATCGAACCGCCGCCGCGCCGTTGCAGGTGGGGGATCCCGTAGCGACAGCAGAGGTAGACCGAGGTGAGGTTGACCTCCTGGACGCGGCGCCAGGCCTCCAGGCCGGTCGTGAGGATCGAGTCGTCGTCGGCGGGGGAGATGCCGGCGTTGTTGAACAGCACGTCGACGCCGCCGTAGGTCTCGGCCGTCGTGGCGTAGAGCGCCTCGACGCTCGTTTCGTCGGCGACGTCGACGTGCACGTAGGTGCCACCCAACTCCGCCGCGAGCTCGGCCCCCTGGACCTCACTCAAGTCGGCGACCACGACCTTCGCCCCTTCGGCGGCGAAGCGCCGGGCGGTGGCCCGGCCGATGCCGCTTGCCGCCCCGGTGATCACCGCCACCTTGTTGTCCAGTCGACCCATTTCCTATCCTTCCGTTGCGATGAAGACGTTCTTTTCCTCGCTGAAGCCCAAGAGGGCGTCAGGACCGAGCTCTCGCCCGATGCCCGACTGCTTGAACCCGCCAAAGGGCGTGCTGTAGCGCACCGACGAGTTGGAGTTGACCGAGAGCGCGCCGGTCTCCACGGCTCGGGCCACGCGCAGTGCTCGCGCGACGTCGCGCGTCCAGATCGAGCCGGAGAGGCCGTAGGGGCTGTCGTTGGCGATCGCAATGGCCTCGGCCTCGTCCGCGAAGCGCACGACCGACGCCACGGGGCCGAAGATCTCCTCGGTGAAGGCGGGGGCGCTGCGGTCCGGCGTCTCGAGCACCGTCGGCGCGAACCAGTACCCGGGACCGGCCGGCGCGCTGCCCCGGAAGGCCACGCGAGCCTCGTCGACGTAGGAGGCCACGCTCGCTCGATGGGCGCCGGTGATCAGCGGTCCCATCTCGCTCGTCTCGTCGGACGGGTCGAGCACGCGCAGCGCACGCACGCTCACCTCGAAGAGCTCCATGAAACGCTCGTAGGCCGACGCTTCGACGAGGATCCGCGAGCGGGCGCAGCAGTCCTGCCCGGCGTTGTCGAAGACGGCGTAGGGGGCACCCGCGGCGGCGCGCTCGAGGTCGGCGTCGGCGAAGATGATGTTGGCGCTCTTACCGCCCAGTTCGAGCGTGACCCGCTTCACCTGTTCGGCGCAGCCGGCCATGATGGTGCGACCCGCGCTGTTCGAGCCGGTGAAGCAGACCTTGCGTACGGCCGGGTGGGTGACCAGCCGGTAGCCGACGGTCGCCCCGTCACCCGGCAGCACCTGGAAGACACCTTCGGGCAGCCCCGCTTCGAGGCCCAGTTCGGCCAGTCGCAGCGCCGTCAGCGGCGTCAGCGTGGCCGGCTTCAAGACCACCGTGTTCCCGGCCGCGAGGGCCGGCGCGAGGCCCCAGCCGGCGATCGGCATCGGGAAGTTCCAGGGCGCGATGATGCCTACGACCCCCAGGGGCTCGTAGAAGGTGAGGTCGACCCCGCCGGCCACCGGGATCTGGCGCCCGGAGTGACGCTCCGGCGCGCCGGAGTAGTAGGCCAGCACGTCGCGTACGTTGCCCGCCTCCCAGCGGGCGTTGGCGATCGTGTGCCCGGAGTTAGCGACTTCGAGTTGCGCCAGTTCCTCGTTGTGGCGGTCGACCACCTCGGCGAAGCGGCGCAGCAACCTCGCCCGGTCGGCCGGGGTGACGGCGCGCCAGTCCGGCGCGCATCGCTGTGCCGTCTCGATGGCCCGGTCGGCCTCGACCTGATCGAACATGTCGACGGTCGTGACCGTCTGCTCGGTCGCGGGGTTGATCACCGAAAGTGCGCGGCTCACAGGCGCTCGAACCCGCGGTAGCGCTCCCAGTCGGTCACGGCGGCGCCGTGCGCGGCCACCTCGACGTCGGCCGCGCGCACGTAGTGATCGACGACCTCGTCGCCGAAGATGTCGCGCGCGACGGCGCTTTCGTCGAAGAGGCGCAGGGCCTGCTCCAGGGATGTCGGCACGCGCGGCGCGTCGGCCACGTAGGCGTTGCCGACGAAGGGCGGTGCCAGGGGCAACTTTTCCTCGACGCCGCGCAGTCCGGCGCCCACCAGGGCCGCCAGCGCGAGGTAGGGGTTGACGTCGCCGCCGGGCGTGCGGCACTCGAGACGGATCGACGGTCCGTGTCCGACGACGCGAAAGGCGCAGGTGCGGTTGTCGAGGCCCCACAGCAACGCCGTCGGCGCGAACGAGCCGGCGACGAATCGCTTGTAGCTGTTGATGTTGGGGGCGAGGAACAGCGAGAGCTCGCGCGAATAGGCGAGCTGACCGGCTAGGAAACTCTCGAAGACGGGGGAGAAGCCGTAGGCCCCGTCGCCGGCGAACACCGGCTCGTTCGCCTCGTCGCGCAGCGAGAGGTGGATGTGGCAGGAGTTGCCCTCGCGCTCGTCGTACTTGGCCATGAAGGTCAGGCTGTAGCCCTCCTGCGCGGCGATCTCCTTGGCCCCGAGCTTGAAGAGGCCGTGCTCGTCGCACTTGTCGACCAGCGTGTTGTACTTGAAGGCGATCTCGTGCTGGCCGAAGTTGCACTCGCCCTTGGCCGACTCGACGACCATGCCGGCGCCGCGCATCGAGCGTCGGATACGACCGAGCAGGGGCTCGATCCTCGAGGTGCCCTGCAGCGAGTAGTCGACGTTGTAGAGATTGACGGGCGTGAGATTGCGGTAGCCCGAGTGCCACGCCTCCTCGTAGGTGTCCTCGAAGACGATGAACTCCAGTTCGGTGCCCGTCAGCCCCGTCCACCCCCGTTCGGCCAGTCGGGCGACCTGCTGTTGGAGGATCTGGCGCGGCGAGGGCGCCACGGGCTCGCCCGCCATCGTCTCGACGTCGGCGAAGATGACGGCCGTGCGCTCGTGCCAGGGGACGCTGCGGATGGTGGTGAAGTCGGCCTTGAAGGCCAGGTCGCCGTAGCCGCGTTCCCACGAGGTGAGCGCGAAGCCGTCAACGGTGCGCATGTCGACGTCCGAGGCGAGCAGGTAGCTGCAGCCGTCGATCGGCCCGTCGCCGATATCGTCGGCGAAGAATGAGGCGTCCATGCGCTTTCCCTGCAGTCGTCCCTGCATGTCGGTGATGGCCAGGACCACCGTGTCGATCGCGCCGGAACTTATCTGGGCGAACAGTTCGTCGGGGGTGAGACGACCAGGGGTTAGTGACGTCACTTCGACTCCTCGCGTTCCAATGGCCATTGAACGGTTTCGCTCGTCGCCGATACTACCCAAGTTGGCCGAGTTCGACGTTGGCCCGAGCTGCGCTTGGTGCCGTCAATGACGGTCATGACAAGGTGTGTCGGATCCTTCGTACACGCCTTGAAACGCTCAAAACTGTGACCGTTGATCGGCGAGCGAGTGAGCGCCACGGGCGTTCGGCTGCTCCGAATCTCCCTGGCGTGGTCGCCTCTGTTGCGCCAGGCGCAACAGAGAAGTGTCGAAGGGTCCGGTATCGACATCGCTGATCGAACGCGGGTGCGATCGCGTTGAAAAAATCGCCATTTGATTTGCGGCAGAGGGAGACAACAAATATGCTCACCGCAACGAAGTTTCACGTTGTCCTACGGGACCAGCACTAGGGGGAGGGCCGGATGAGCGATAGGTCTGGACTGTCGTCAGACGAGAAGCGGCTTGCCGCCCTCGGCTACAAGCAGGAACTGAATCGCGGTTGGAGCGGGTTCTCCAACTTCGCAATTTCGTTGACGATCATCTGCATCCTCAGCGGCTGCTTCACGACCTTTGGCCAGGCGTGGAACGACGGGGGTCCGATCGCCATCTCGATCGGCTGGCCGGTGATCAGCTTGCTCGTCCTGCTCGTCGGGCTCTCCATGGCCGAACTCGCGTCGAAGTACCCAACGGCGGGCGGCATCTACTACTGGGCCCACAGCCTCGGCGGCGCCGGCTGGGCCTGGTTCACGGGCTGGTTCAACCTGCTCGGACTGGTCGCGATCACCGCGGCCGTGGACTACGGCTGCGCGTCGTTCCTGAACTCGGTGCTCGCCCTGTACAAGTTCAACTTCATCATCAACTGCACGACCACGAACCCCTCGACGATCCTGCACAACACGTTCATCCTGTTCTTCCTGATCCTCGCGGCGCACAGCATCATCAACGTCTTCTCCTCGCATCTGGTGTCGCTGCTGAACCGGATATCGGCCTGGTGGATGCTCGCCGGCGTGATCGTGATCGTGGGCGTGTTGATCTTCGGGCCCTCTACGCACCAGAGCGCCTCCTGGGTCTTCTCGCACCGGATCAACAACAGTGGATTCTCGGGCCACCTGTACTGGTTCATGATCCTGCCGCTCGGCTTCCTGCTCACCATGTACACCTTCACCGGCTACGACGCGTCCGCGCACCTGTCGGAGGAGACGCACGACGCCGAGCGGGCCGCTCCGCGGGGGCTGTGGACGTCGATTGCCTATTCGGCGATCGGCGGCTGGGCGGTGCTGCTCGCCATCACCTTCGCGGCGACGCACATCGCCGCGATCAACGCCGGCGGCGGCGGTGCCGTTCCGATCATCGAGACGGCGCTCAGCACCACACTCGCCAAGTTGGTGCTGGACATCTCCACGATCGGACAGCTGTTCTGCGGCATGGGCTGCGTGGCGGCCGCCTCGCGCATGGTCTTCGCCTTCTCGCGCGACGGCGCCGTACCCGGGCATGCGCTGTGGCGACGCCTGGGCAAGAACAAGACGCCCTCGTGGTCGGTGTTGTTCGTGGTCGTCTTCGCCCTGGTGATCACGATCCCGGCCCTGTTCGGCAATAAGGCCGGACTCCCGGTGGCCTTCTTCGCGGTGACGTCGATCACGACGATCGGGCTGTACATCGCCTACATCCTGCCGGTCTTCCTGCGCTGGCGGATGGGGAGCCGGTTCGAGCCGGGCGTGTGGAACCTGGGCAAGCACTACAAGTGGATCAACGCCATCGCCATCATCTGGGTCGTGATTTGCGTGGTCATCTTCTGTCTGCCGACGTCCCCCGCGGCCGTACCGTGGCTGACTGGCTTTAGTTGGAGTGACTTCAACTACGCGCCCGTCGTCACCATTGTCCTGGCACTTGGTGTCTGGATCGCCTGGGCGGCCGGCGCCAAGAACACGTTCAAGGGACCGGTCAGGACCATCGACGATCCCGACGTCGGTACGTCCGAGGATCCGGCGCTGATCCCGACGAACTGAGCAACGAGGCGTCGCTGTTCGCCTTCTGATTGTTGTGTGCGGTGGGGGCAAGGGTCCACCGCACGCAACAATCGTTCATCCCCGACGTCGCTTCATGGACCGTGGGAGTTCAGTCCTGCGGCGAGGTGTTCGTCATGTCCGGGTGCAGGCTGTACCCGACGCCGGGTGAGTTCTGGATGAGGGTGCCCTCCTCATCGTTCAGTTTCTGACGCAGGCGGTGCACGTAGGCGTGCACGTACTGGGTTTCGTCGTCATAGCCGGGTCCCCACACGGCGCTGAGGATCATCTGCTGCGTGCAGGTGCGCCCGACGTGGCGCGCGAGGAACGAGAGCAGCTTGAACTCCTTGGTCGTGAGCTCGACCGCCCGCCCCCGGAGGCGGGCTTCGTGATGCACGAGGTCGAGCTCGAGCGTGCCGAGGTCCAAGGTGGCCACCGGCGCCTCGTCAGGTTCGACGGACCTGGTGCGGAGCACCGCGCGGATACGGGCCTCCAGTTCGGCCATGCTGAAGGGTTTGGTGACGTAATCGTTGGCCCCGCCGTTGAGCGCCGCGATCTTGCGGTCCTCGGTGTCCAGGGCCGACAGGATGATGATCGGCACCTCGCTCCACTCTCGAATCCTCTGACAGACGCTGAGTCCGTCGAGGTCGGGCAGCCCGATGTCGAGCACGATGACCTCGGGCGACGCGAGGGCCGCCTGGGACAGGCCCCCCTCGCCGTTGGTGGCCGTGGTCACCTGGTGGCCACCGGCCTTGAGCCCGAGGCGCAGGGCGCGCAACAACGACTGATCGTCATCGATGACCAGGACCTTGGCCATCTCAGAGTTCGCCGGAAACGTCGCGGGCCGGGCCAAGGGAGAAGACGAATCGGGCGCCGCCGCCGTCGGCCTCCTCGTACCAGATTCGCTCACCGTGGGCCTCGACGAAGGTGCGCGCGATGGTGAGTCCCAGTCCGGCCCGCCCGCCGGTGTCGAACTGGGCAAAACGGTCGAAGATCGATTCACGGTGGGCCGGCGCCACTCCCGGACCTTGGTCGGCGACGCTCAGGCGCACCTGGTTGTCGACGACGTCGGCGGCGACGGTGATGGTCCCGTCGTCGGGGCAGTGGCGATCGGCGTTGTCGAGCAGGTTGATCAACACCTGGCCCATGATAAGAGGGTCGACGTTGACCTTGGGCAGCGATTCCGGCACGCGCACCACGATGGTGCGCTCGCTCAGCGCCGGCCCCAGGGCGTTGAGCGCGTCGTTGACGAGGTCCCTCACTGACGTGAGCGAACGACGGACGCTGAAGACGCCGGCCTCGATGCGGGTCATGTCGAGCAGGTTCGTCACGAGACGCGTGAGTCGGTCCGATTCGACCTCGATGAGGTGGTGCAGTTCGTACGTGTCGTCCGGCGACAACAGGTTGGCCCGGTTCGCGAGCGTCGAGGACGCGACCTTGATCGTCGCGAGCGGCGTGCGCAGGTCGTGCGAGATGGCTCCCATGAGACCGTGGCGCAGCCGGTCGACCTCTTCGAGCAGGTGGGTGCGCAGCGCCTGTTCGCGCAGCCGCGCCCGCTCGAGCGCGAGCGCCGCGTCGTTGGCGAAGGTGCTGAGGATCTCGCGGTCGGTCTCGGAGCTCGGCAGGCCGTGCATCGCCAGGATCCCGACCGGCCGGCCGGAGGCCGAGAGGGCGATGGTGCGCACCTCGCTGGGCGACTGTGCCGTCGTGCCCACGCTGACGGTGAGGCCCGAGCCCGGGTCGAGGCGACGCAGTTCGTCGTGAGAGAGGGGCTCCCCGGCGGTGGCGGCGACGCGCAGGCGTCCCTCGTCGAGCACCAGCAGGGTCACGCCGGGCACGTCGAAGAGGGTGCGCGCGGCGATGACGATCTGGTCGAGCAGCTCCTCGACGGACTGGTCCTGCACCAGCAGCTCCGAAAGCTCGTAGAGCCGTTTCGTGGCCTCCCCCGAGCGCCGGGCCTCGGTGCGGGCCCGATCGACGCTGGCGACGACCCGGGCGATCAGCAGCATCACGACGACGTAGACGATCAGGGCCGTCCAGTTCTGGGCCGTGCCCACGTTGAGCGTGCGATAGGGCGGGATGAACTCGTAGTCGTACACGAGGAATCCGGCGATCACGCTGACCGTGCCGGCGAGGAAGCCCCCGAGCACCACGCCGAGCACCACCGGCACGACCAGGACCAGCGCGGCCGTCGAGACGCTGATGTGCGAGCGCAGGGGTAACAGGGCGCCACCGAGGGCCAGCGCGCAGGCCACTCCGACCGTCGATCCCACGAGGCGCCTCTGCACGACTGCATTCTTCTACGAAACGTGATCGAGCGTCGAAGAGGGGAAATGAAGAGAAAATGAAGGTCCCTGAATCGTTATTAAGAGACTCTTGAGAAGCGTGCCGCCAGACTGAGGTCATGGCAGATATCTACTCACTATTGGGTTTCCTCGGGTTCACGCTCGCGTCGCTCGGGCTCATCTGGGCGCTGGGGCGCGTATGAGCTTCAGTCAGATCGTCCTATTCGTCGTGGCCGTGGTGATGTTTTTCTACCTGGGCTACGCCATGTTCAAGCCGGAGAAGTTCTAGATGGGCTTCTTCTTCACCATCGTCACGCTGATCATCGCGCTGGGCTTGACCTGGCGCTACCTCGGCTCCTACATGGCCGCGGTCTTCGAGAACCGGGTCCACTTCCTGGGCTTTCTCGAACGGCCGATCTACCGACTGCTGCGCACCGGACCCGAGCAGGAGCAGACCTGGAAGCGCTACGCCGGCGCGATGATCATCTTCTCGTTCGTCTCCCTGGTCTTCACCTACATGATCCTGCGCCTGCAGGGCTCGCTGCCGATGAACCCCCAGCACCTGGGCGCCGTCGGACCGGCCCTGAGCTTCAACACCTCCGCGTCGTTTCTCACCAACACCAACTGGCAGAACTACGGCGGCGAGACGACGATGTCCTATTTCTCCCAGGTCGGTGCGCTCACCGTTCAGCAGTTCGTCAGTCCGGCCGTGGGCATCGCGGCCGCCATCGTGCTGGTTCGCGGATTCTCTCGGCGCAAGTCCCCGACGATCGGCAACTTCTGGGTCGACATCACGCGCTGCATGCTCTACATCTTGTTGCCGATCGCCTTCCTCTTCGGGATGGTCTTCGTGGCCCAAGGCGCGGTCGAGACGCTCGCCGGGACGGTCAACATCCACGACGCGATAAACGGCGTCTCCCAGACGATCCCGCGCGGGCCCATTGGCTTCATGGAGGCCATTAAGCAGCTGGGCACCAACGGGGGAGGGTTCCTCAACGCCAACTCGGCGACGACCTTCGAGAACCCGACGGGACTCACGAACTGGTTGTCGATCTACCTGCTGTTGTCGATCCCCTTCGCGCTGACGTACACCTTTGGCAAGATGGTCGGTCACGTCAAGCACGGCTTCGCCTTGTTGGCGGTCATGGTCATCCTGTTCGGTTCGTGGGTCGCCTTTACCGCGAACGCCGAGCATGAGAACAATCCGGCCGTGGCGGCCGCGGGGATTACGTCGACCGTGGGCAACACCGAGGGCAAGGAGGTCCGATTCGGGGACACGACCTCGGCGCTGTTCGGCGTGGCGTCGACCAACACCTCCACCGGTTCGGCCGACGCCTCCTACGACCAGTTCACGCCCATCGGCGGGCTGGGGCTGCTCACGGGCATGATGATGGGTGAGGTCACCCCGGGTGGGACGGGCAGCGGGTTGTACACGCTACTCGACTACGCCATCATCGCGGTGTTCATCGGTGGATTGATGATCGGACGCACGCCGGAGTACCTCGGCAAGAAGATCCAGGCGCGGGAAGTCAAGCTGGCTGGTCTGGCCGCCCTGGTGATGCCGATCACGGTTCTCGTGGTCACCGCGGTGGCGGTGTCGTTGGCGGTCGGCCGTGCCGGCCCGCTCAGTGCGAATCATGGTCCTCACGGCTTCACCGAGATCCTCTACGCGTTGACGTCCCAAGGCAACAACAACGGTTCCGCCTTCGACGGCTTGACGGGCAACACGCCCTTCTACAACATCGTCGGCGCGATCGACATGCTGATCGGCCGCTTCGGGATCATCATCCCGTCGCTGGCGCTCGGCGGGATCCTCGCTGAGAAGGAGGTCGTGCCCGAAGGGCTCGGCACCTTCCGCACCGACAACGGGATGTTCGTCGGTCTGACCATCGGCGTGATCCTCATCATCGGCGGGTTGACGTTCTTCCCGGCTATCTCTCTCGGCCCCATCGTGGAGGCCCTGACCCACGCGAGGTTCTTCTAATGACTGTCATCGATCAGACACCGACCACCTCGGGCCCGCACGGCGTCGCGGAGGCCCGCGGCCTGTTCGACGGGCCCATCCTGCGCCAGGCGTTGCGCGACGCGTTCGTCAAGCTCGATCCGAGGGTGCAGGTGAAGAACCCGGTCATGTTCGTGGTGCTCGTCGGTTCGGTCATCACGCTCTTCGAGGCCTTCGCCCACCCCGGCACCTTCACCTGGTCGATCACGATCTGGCTCTTTCTGACGGTGTTGTTCGCGAACTTCGCCGAGGCGATGGCCGAGGGCCGGGGCAAGGCCCAGGCTGAGACCTTGCGCAAGATGCGCTCCGAGACCGAGGCCCGTCGTCTGCTCCCCGACGGCACCGAGGAGCTGGTCCCGGCGGCGACGCTCTCCAAGGGCGACCTGGTGGTCTGCGAAGCCAATGACGTCATCCCCTCCGACGGCGAGATCATTGAGGGCATCGCCTCGGTCGACGAATCGGCGATCACCGGCGAGAGCGCCCCGGTGATCCGTGAATCGGGCGGCGACCGCAGCGCGGTGACCGGCGGCACCAAGGTGCTCTCGGACCGGATCGTCGTGCGCATCACGGCCGAGCGGGGCCAGACCTTCATCGACCGCATGATCACCCTGGTCGAAGGGGCCAACCGGCAGAAGACGCCTAACGAGATCGCGCTCACGATCCTGCTGGCGGTGTTGACGATCGTCTTCATCCCCGTCGTCGTGACCCTGGTGCCCTTCGCGAACTTCGCCCACGGCACGGTCTCGGTGGTCGTGCTGGTGGCCCTGCTGGTCTGCCTCATCCCCACGACGATCGGTGCGCTGTTGTCGGCCATTGGCATCGCGGGCATGGACCGTCTCGTCCAGCGCAACGTTTTGGCCATGAGTGGGCGCGCCGTCGAGGCGGCCGGCGACGTGCAGACGCTGCTGCTCGACAAGACCGGCACGATCACCCTGGGCAACCGCATGGCGTCGAGTTTCTTCCCGGTCGGTGGGCACAGCGAGCAGGAGGTCGCCGACGTCGCCCAGCTGGCCTCGCTCGCCGACGAGACCCCCGAGGGACGGTCCATCGTGGTGCTCGCCAAGGAGCTTTTCGACATCCGCGAACGTTCCCTCGAGTCCGATCACGTCTTCGTGCCCTTCACCGCGACGACGCGTATGTCGGGACTGGACATCGGGAGCCGTCAGATCAGAAAAGGCGCGGGCGACTCCGTGAAGCGCTGGGTCACCGAGCAGGGCGGTACCGTGCCGGTCGACCTCGACGCCATCGTCGAGCGGGTCTCACGGGCCGGGTCCACCCCGCTCGTGGTGGCCGACGGCGCCGACATCCTGGGCGTCATCGAACTGAAGGACGTCGTGAAGCAGGGCATTCGTGACAAGTTCGACGAGATGCGCCAGATGGGCATCCGCACCGTCATGATCACCGGCGACAACCCTTTGACCGCCGCGGCCATTGCCCAAGAGGCCGGCGTCGACGACTTCCTCGCCGAGGCGACCCCCGAGGCCAAGATGGCCCTCATCCGCCAGGAGCAGGAGGGGGGCAAATTGGTCGCCATGACCGGCGACGGCACCAATGACGCGCCGGCCCTCGCCCAGGCCGACGTCGGCGTCGCGATGAACACCGGTACCACGGCGGCGAAGGAGGCGGGCAACATGGTCGACCTCGACTCCAACCCGACCAAGCTGCTGGACATCGTCGAGATCGGCAAGCAGCTGCTCATTACGCGCGGGTCGCTCACGACCTTCTCGATCGCCAACGACATCGCCAAGTACTTCGCCATCATCCCGGCCCTCTTCGTGGTGGCCTACCCCCAGTTGCGCACGCTCAACATCATGAGGTTGCACAGCCCCCAGAGCGCCGTGCTCTCGGCGGTGATCTTCAACGCCCTGGTGATCGTGGCGCTGATTCCGCTGGCGCTACGGGGTGTGCGGTTCCGCGCCGCCAACTCCACGGCGATACTGCGGCGAAACGTCCTGATCTACGGGGTGGGCGGCATCATCATCCCGTTCATCTTCATCAAGCTCATCGACCTGCTGCTGGTCGCCCTGCACGCCTACTAAAGAGAGATCCCCATGCTCGTACACCTGCGCCGCTCCCTGGTGATGGCAGTCATCTGCCTCGTCTTCTTCGGCTTCGCCTACGCCTTCGCGGGCGTGGGCGTCTCGCAGCTGTTCTTCAAGAACCAGGCCGACGGCTCGATCACGGCTAACGGCTCCACCCTGATCGGCCAGAATTGGGCCGACACCAAGTGCCCCGGTCACCCGCTCGGCAGTTGCGTCTTCCACGGCCGGCCCGACGACACCGGACCCTACGCGGCCAACCCCAAAGAGGACGTGTCGGGAGGGGACAACCCCCTCGTCGCCAATGGCGTGGATGGCGAGTCGGAGGGGACCAGTTTGGGTCCGCTGTCCAAGACGTTGTACGAAGACACCAAAGCGCTCGTGGCGTACTGGCACCAACTGGGCGTCAAGCCGACGCCCGACCTCGTGACCACGTCGGGCAGCGGTTTCGACCCCGACATCTCGGCCCGGGACGCCACCGTGCAAATTCCGATGGTCGCCAAGGCCACCGGCATCGCGCCGTCGACGCTGCGCGCCTTGATAAAGAGCGAGACCCACGGTCCCGAGCTGGGCTTCATGGGTGCGCAGTACATCGACGTGCTTCAACTGAACGAGGCGCTTGTCAAACTCAAGTGACGACTCGTTGACCGGCCTGTCCGAGCGGGCGCGGTGCGTGCCAATCATCCCCCAAGTGATTGACACGCACCAGGTCCGTCCCTAGGGGAAACTGTGTCCATGTCCCGCGGCCAGTTGCGCGTCTACCTCGGCTCGGCCCCGGGCGTGGGCAAGACCTACCACATGCTCGATGAGGGCTGGCGTCGGCGCGAACGGGGCACCGACGTGGTGGTGGGGCTGGTCGAGACCCACGGACGCCAGAAGACCGTCGAGCAGTTGCGCAACCTCGAGGTGATACCGAGGGTCACGCGAACCTACCGCGACGTGCAGCTCGACGAGATGGACCTCGACGCGATCCTCCAACGCCGTCCCGAGGTGGTGCTGGTGGACGAGCTCGCCCACACCAACGTCCCCGGGGGCGCCCACGAGAAGCGTTGGCAGGACGTCGAGGCGTTGCTCGACGCGGGCATCAACGTGATCACGACGGTCAACATCCAGCACCTGGAGTCGGTGTCGGACGTCGTGGAAAAGATCACCGGCATCAAACAGAACGAGACCATTCCCGACGCGGTCGTTCGCCGCGCCGAACAGATCGAGCTGGTCGACATCACGCCCGAGGCGCTGAGGCGGCGAATGGCCCACGGCAACATCTACGCGCCCGACAAGATCGACGCGTCGCTCTCGAACTACTTCCGCTCGGGCAACCTGACGGCGCTGCGCGAGTTGGCCCTGCTGTGGCTGGCCGACCGGGTGGAGGACTCCCTGCAGCACTACCTGTCCGACCACGGCATCAGTGACGCGTGGGAGACCCGGGAACGACTCATCGTGGCCCTCACCGGCACCGGGACCGACGAGGCCCTGCTGCGCCGGGCGGCGCGCATCGCGTCGCGAACCGGCGCCGAACTGATGGCGGTGCACGTGGTCAACACCGGCGGGTTGCTCAAGGAGGCGGCCGACACCGCCAAGGCGCGAGAGCTGGTCGGCGAGCTCGACGGCACGTTCCAGGAGATCGTCGACGAGGACGTCGCCGGCGCCCTCGTGGCCTTCGCCCGCTCCGAACGGGGCACGCAGATCGTGCTCGGCGCCAGCCGGCCCCGCTCGTCGCTGTCGTTGACCGGCGGGGTGGTGGAGAAGGTCCTGCGTCTGGCGCGCGACCTCGACGTGCACATCATCGCCGTCGGCGGGGAACGGCCCAGGCCCGTGCGCAGGCGGCGCCGGAAGAGTCGGTTCTCGTGGCCCCGCACCCTGGTGGCGCTGGCGATCGTGGCCCTGACGATGCCGCTGATCACGTTCGCCATGACCGAGGCCCGCTCCAGCCTCTCGCTGTCGACGGTGTTCCTGGTGTACCTCGTCGAGGTGCTGATCCTGTCGACCTGGGGCGGATCCGTGGTCGGCGTCGTCGCGGCCCTGGTCGCGTCGGCCCTGGAGAACTACTACTTCGTAACGCCGGTGCACACCTTCGCGGTGGCGCGGCCCGACGACGTCGTGGCCATCGTGGCCTTCCTGGTCTTCGCCGTGGGGGCCAGCGTGCTGGTCGGCCAGTTTCGTCAGCGCTCGAACGAGGCCGAACGGGCGAGGACCGAGGCGCAGGTCCTGGCCCGCGCCGCGGCGACGGTGGCGACGACGCGCGACGACCTGTTGCCGCTGCTCGAGTCGCTGCGGGCCATCTTCGACCTGCCCGGGGTCGTGCTGCTCTCGAGACGTGACGGACTGTGGGTGCCCGACCTGCAGAGTGGTGAGCCGGTCGACGAGAGCGAGGCCAGTTCGCGATTCGTCATCGACGACGACCACGTCATCGTCCTGGCCGGCGACGCGCTCGACACCCAGGACCGCCTGCTGGTGACGGCCTTCGCGAACCGGTTCGCCGCCGGTCTCCAGGAAGTCGGGGCCCGTCGAGCGGCCGACGAGCAGCACGCCATCGACCAGGCCGAGGCCCTGCGAACGGGATTGCTGCGCGCGATATCCCAGGACCTGCGCCAGCCGCTCTCCGTCATCGACGCCAAGGTCGCCTCGATGCTTTCTCTCGATTCGGCCGACTCGCACGAACGCCAGCGTGAGACCCTGGTCGAAGTCGACCAGGAGATCCGCCGACTCATCCGTCAGGTCGCCAACCTCGTCGAAGCCGGTCGGCTCGAGGCGGGGGCCGTGAAACCGCAGTCGCTGAGTGTCTCGGCGAGGGAGTTGGTCGCGAACGCGTTGGCCACGATCGACACCCTCGGTCGCACGCTCGACGTCGACCTGGACGACGGGCTGCCGATGCTGCGCACGGACCCCGAACTCGTCGAGCAGGTCATCGCCACCGTCGTGAGCAACGCCTGCCGTTTCAGCCCGGTCGATCGGCCGGTGCGGATCTGCGCCGGGGTAGTGGGCCTGTTCCTGGAACTGCTCGTCATCGACCGCGGACCGGGCATCCCCGAGGCCCAACGCCGGGGCATCCTCGCCCCCTTCGAGCGCCTCGAGGACGAGGAGGAGGGGGCCGGACTGGGGCTGGCCGTCGCCGCCCGTTTGGTCAACCTGCTCGGCGGGCAACTGCGTTTCGAGGACACCCCGGGGGGCGGCCTCACGGTGGCGATCGAATTCCTCCAGGACCTGCACGAGTGACCGCGTGAGCGGGGGCGTAGGTACCCACCGAGTTCCCTTGGTGGACGGTACGCGCGATTGACGCGGACGTCGTCGTCGGACTGGTTCGTTACGCCCAGTCGCGCGGCGATGACCGCGGCGGCGGTGACGAGCGGTAAATCCACAATGTGAAACAACGGTGAACAAGTTTATTCGTGGACGCGAGCGGGAATTGGTCGAAGTTTTCGTGGCGACCCGTCGATGGTGGCGACGTCGCCGCGTCGTTTAACTTTTCATTCACCTCACGTTCACTTTGCCTTCATTTACAAAAAATAAAACTTCGCGCCGCCCTGATGTCGACCAGCGCGGCGTGTACCGAGCGGATAGTCTGGCCCAGAATCTCCACTCCGGTGGTTCGAAATTCAGGGGAGGTTGTACAAGTGGCATATAGAAAGTTCAAAGCGGTGCTGGTGGCCGCGGCGACTATGTCCAGCATGGTGGCGGTGGGAATTTCGGCTTCATCAACTTCGGCTGGTGCGTCGTCAGTCAACTGGGCGCACGTGAAGACCTTGACCAAGAGCGGACCCACGTCCATGACGGCGCTGATCGCCGCAGCGAAGAAGGAAGGCAAGTTGAACGTCGTGGCGCTGCCCAACAACTGGGCGAACTACGGCGAGATCATCACCTCCTTCGCCAAGAAGTACCACATCAAGGTCAACTCGGAGAACCCCGAGGGTTCGAGCGCCGAGGAGATCAGCGCGATGCAGACCGACAAGGGCCGTTCGGACGACCCCGACGTCATTGACGTCGGTACGAACTACGCCGCCCAGGCTGCGACGTCCGGGGAGCTGGCGCCCTACAAGGTGGCCACCTGGAACCAGATTCCGGCGGCGCTGAAAGACGCCAATGGTGACTGGTACGACGACTACGGCGGCTACGTGGCCATCGGCTGCAACTCCGCGGCCGTAACCTGCCCGACCTCGTTCGCGCAGATGGAGTCGGCGCCGGCCAGTTCCGGCTACAAGATTGCGCTGAACAACAGCCCGACCACGGCCGCGGCGGCCCTGGCCGGCGTGCTGGCGGCGTCGATCGCGTCCGGCGGCTCGCTGTCGAACGTGGCCCCCGGCGTCACCTACTTCGCCACGTTGGCCAAGAACGGCACCTTCGTGCCGGTCATCGGCAACGCGACGACGGTGGAGAGTGGCGCGACCAACATCCTCATCTGGTGGGACTACCTCCAGGCGAGCGGCATCTCGCCCGACCTCGGTAGCTGGAAGATCATCGTGCCCAGCGACGCGGTGGTCGGCGAGTACTACACCCAGGGGATCAACTCAGCGGCTCCGGACCCCGCGGCGGCCCGTCTGTGGGAGGAGTACCTGTACTCGACCACCGGACAGAACCTGTGGCTGAAGGGATTGGCCCGCCCCGTTGAGCTGGCCTCCATGGAAGCCAAGGGTACGGCCAACAAGGCCTGGGTGGCCAAGTTGCCGGCGGTGCCCGCGGGCGCCACGCTGAACTTCCCGTCGACGGCGGAGCTCACCCAAGCCTCCACCACGGTGGACAACACCTGGGCGGCGCAAGTCGGCGGCTAACACGTAGCTCTGATTTAATTCACTCATGTCAACTGTTGACGCAGTGGCCTCAGACCCGGGTACTTCGGTACCCGGGTCTGAGGC
>Ga0187847_10001754_pt1 | contig 18817 bp, 18 predicted proteins | sample June2016WEW_4_10_FD_132458 | JGI IMG/M metagenome (GOLD analysis project Ga0187847, IMG submission 132458) | Peatland microbial communities from SPRUCE experiment site at the Marcell Experimental Forest, Minnesota, USA - June2016WEW_4_10 | ecosystem: Environmental > Terrestrial > Soil >...
GTGGAGATCGAATCCGAATGGACAGCCCGCGAAAGAGGTTGGCAACTGCCCGAGTGGATGCGCTATCGGCAATTAGGCTTCTCCTCCCCGGTCCCCGAAGGCGAGGGACCGGGGGCACCCTCAGCTTGATAATATGCTGCATGAGACCAGGGGCACCCGCCGAGGGACCGGGGGCACCCTCAACTGGATAAAATTCTGCATGAGACCAGGGGCACCCGCCCTGCCTACAACAAACAGAAATCCTGGGCGACGCGATCGGCTGCTGTAGCGGTCAAGCCCGCCTCGGCGGCGAACTGCTGCCAGTTGTCGAGGGCGGATCGGACGTCGGCGAGCAGTTTCCGCGCACGCGGAACGCCGAAGCGGTCGGCCTCGGTGAGCAAATCTTCGCGCGTGATGGCGGTGAAATGGCCGTTGACGCACATCAGGTGCTGGTAGGTCCATTCGCCCTTGGGGTTATAGGCGTGGGTCAGGTCGTAGGCGGGCGCGAGTTCCCACGCGCCGCCTCGCTTGAGGCGGAAGGTGAAGTTCTTGGTGTGGTCGTCGCAGTTGCGCGCCATGACGTTGAAGGCCATGCGGCGAAAGGCCTGATCGAGCGCTGCATCGGGCAGACTGAGGCGGGCGATCGCCAGAAAGAGCTGGCTGTAGCTGTGCGTGGCCCGTTGTTTGAAATCGAGATGGTCGAGGGCGCAGAGCGTTTGCAGATGGTGCTTGACGGTTTGGCCAGCGACAATGTCGCGATCGAAACGGCGGGTCATGAAGTGGGCGCGTCCGCTCTCTTCGAGCAGGCGGCAAGGCTCCATGACGATGCCGGCGGCCAGGGCCATGCAATGGTAGGCGTATTCGATGCGGCCATAGTTGGCTCCGGTGCCGAGTTCGGCGCTCAGCTCTCGATCGGGGCCTACGCCGTCGAACTTCAGGATCCAATGCTGGAAGCCGGGCGCGGCGTCGAACTGCCCGCTGCGGAGTTCGCCGGTGGAGGGATTCCAGGCGATGACGGCTTTGGCGCGCGCGCCGCCGGCCGAAGTGCCGACGCGGATGATGTTGGCCAGCGCGGCCTGGGCTTCGCGGTCGCTGCGCAAGGTGCCCGAAACCAGGCGGCGCGCCTCTTCGACCAGAGACTGCATCTCCAACGGCACGACGCTCTCGGAGTGCGCTCCGCGCGCGGGGCGGAACTCCAGCGCGCCCAATCCGCGCTTGCCCATGTAGGCCAGCCGGTCGAGGGCGGTGATCTCGCTTCTGGCGATGCCGCGCTCGGCCATCCAGGCGTCGATGAGGGCGTTGCCGAAGTCGTCGGGCAGGGCATCGGCCACCAAAGCGGGCAAGCGGTTGAAGGTGGCTTCGGGCAAGCTGGGAAAGGCAAAGGCCACGCGCCTGTCAGCGAGCGGCATGGTCAGCGGAGCCAGTTCGACGGCGGTGCGCTTCCAGGCCGGATCGTAGGCAAACGCGTAGCAGCCCAGGCGGGGATCGACGGCCAATGCGCCGACGCGCTGGTCCCAGACCACAACCTCGAGGAGCTGCGTGGACTTCATGGCTTTGCCTCAGGCGGCCCGCGACGGCGGCGAACCCGCTGCGGCAGCCTGGCGGAACGCAACAAGGCAAGCGGGTTGACCGTAGGCTCGGGGGAGAGCATCTCGATGCCGTCCAGGCTGTCGAGGGCCTTGAGCGTGCGCAGCAGGGTTTCGACGGTTGAGCCGTGGCCGCCTTCGAGGTTGCGGAGGGCTTTTTCGGAGATGCCGGCTTTTTCGGCCGTGGTGCGCTGATCGAGGGCGCGAGTCAGGCGGAGGCGGCGGAGGCGCTCGCCGAGGAGGGTTTGTAGTTCCGAGGGCGTTTTTGAAGTGGTGTCACTCATACAGGTTATAGAATGCCGATCTATTACTAGAATACCACATTATCGGCGCAATTCAACCTTTTATAGTCATACGTTATTAAACGGAATATAAATGCCTATTAGAACAATGAACGACTATTAAAGGTATGGTTATACCGTTAAATTATATATGCTTTTCTGCGTTCGCGTTAGCCGTCTTCCAACGCTACTTCAACTGCAGGCGGAGAGACTATTTTGCCGTCAGAGCCGCGACCGGGACCAGCATGTCTTCTTTGCGCATGACGAGATTGGTGGCGTTGAGGGTGGCGAGTTCGAAGCCGTGGCCGTGGGTGATGGCGTCGGTGGGGCAGGCCTCGACGCAGTAGCCGCAGAAGATGCAGCGGTTGTAGTCGATGTTGTAAACCTTGGCGTAGCGCTCGGAGGAGGAGATGCGCTGCTCTTCGGTGTTTTCGGCGGCCTCGATGAAGATGCAATTGGAGGGGCAGGCGGCGGCGCAGAGGAAGCAGGCCACGCACTTCTCCAGGCCGTTTTCGTCGCGCTGGAGGACGTGCGCGCCGCGATAGCGCTGTTCGAGGACCGCGCCGCGGAGGGGGCCGGGGCCGTCGGGATAGTTTTCCACCAGGGTAGGCTGGAAAATCTCGCCCATGGTGATGCTCATGCCTTTGGCGATGCCGGCGAGATTGCGCACGATCGACATGAGGTCAGTATACGACGGATTGCGTCAGTGGCGCGTCTTAGAGCAAAACCACGATTTCCCTGCCCAAATCGGCCGCGTCAAGGGTGTTGATTTCTTAAGGAAATCAACACTTCAGGTTCACAGCCCTGGGTACACCTATCGTGGTTTTGCTCTGGGCGGGACGGACTGTCCGCGGTTGTTGGCCGGGGGGGTGGTGACGGGCTTGCGCTCGGGGCGGGGCTTGAGCGTCTGCTGGCAGAGCGGCGAGTCTTGCCCGCGGGCCAGCTCCGGCGCAACGGACTGCGCGGCGCAGAGGCGCTGCTTCATGGAGTCAGCATCCTTGCCGCTGAGCAACTGCGTGCGTTCCAGGCCGCTGAAGGAGTCCAGGTCGTAGCGAAAGACGCTGTCTTCGGGCTTGTCTTTACCGTGGTCGATGTGGCTCCATGTGCCGAGGAGCTGGCGTCCGTTTGGCTCGTTGAGGAGCGCGTAGACCTGGGTGAGGTCAACGCCGGGAGCGACGTTGGCGCTCCAGATGGGCACGGCCTGTGCGCCGCGCATCCAGCGGGCAGTCCACATGTGCTGCGCGATGTCGTAGTGGAAGGCGGTGAAGAATGTGGTCGCTGCGCACTCGCGGCAGTTGTCGTAGAGCGCGCCCAGTTCGCGCGGTTCGCCGTCGGCAAAGAGCATCCAGTCGAGCAGGCGCAGGTTGACGCCCTGGATGAGCGGCGCGAGGGCGTGGCTGGTGAGCGAGAGGGTCCAGACGGTGAAGGTGTCTGTCGAGGGCGGCGATTGCGGGTCGGGCCGAAGCGTGGTGACGACGAGAGCCGCGTCGTACTCGACGCCGATTTCGCGGATTGCGGACCATTTCTCCGGCGTCAGCGAGCGGGTGACCCAGGTGACGGTGTCGGCCTCTTTGGCGGAGTGGAAGTCGACCCAGCGGAATTGCTCTGGAGCTTGCTGGGCTGACAGGGGCGCTGCGGCGGCGAGCGCTGCCGCGATCAGATGAGGAAGAAGCCAGGAAGAGACTGCCCGCATGAGTTTAGGGTATCGCAGTGGGACGGGCAGAGTTTTACAGTTGTACAGTTTGAGTAGACTGTGAAACTGTGAGGTGGATGTAGTTTATTTTGAATTATTTAAGGGATGCTCCACGGTTTCACCGATTCACAGTTTCTGTGCTTCTGTGAAGTGGCCTCTTGTACGTTATTGATTCTAGGTTAGTTGGATAGGGCTCCACAGTTTCACACGAGAAATTGAGAAAAATTTTCGCGCTTTGCTGGGTGATTTGTCTGGTATTCCACACATTCCACTGAGGTTGTGGCGCGAATGTGGCTCTCGCGACCGCGCCGGCGGGGATGGCAGGGTTTATGTTGCTCATGGCTGCTCCAGGGATCAGAGAACTGAGGCCAGGGACTAAGGGACTAGGGACTAGTGGTCAGTTGAGTCCCGTTCTGCTGACTGCATTTATTGTGCCCTAACGGATGGTAATTATCTGCAATGAATTTTGGGATTGGATTTCCCGGTTGCTTCGGGTCGAGCGGAAACGGCGCGTCTTCTGTAAAATCAAAATGGAAAGCAAAATCTAAATGAACAGGGATAGAGACATGACCCACCTGAAATGGATATTGGCAGCGGCAATTGTGCTACTGCCCTCGTTTGTTGCGGCGGCGCAGGACGCTCCCGAACTCAAGACGGACAAGGACAAGTTCAGCTACGCGCTGGGAATGAAAGTTGCGGAGAGCTACCACAGGCAGGGGGTGGAGTTGGATCCCGCCCTGTTTATGAAGGCATTCGCTGAGGCGTTCAACGGCGGCAAGACCGCGCTGACCGACCAGGAGATGGATGCCGTGCTGACCGCGGCGGGGCAGGAGATGCGCAAGAAGCAGGCAGCGCAGCAGGCGGAGAAGGGCGCAGCGGCGCAGAAGGAAGGCGAAGCGTTCCTGGCCGCGAACAAAGCCAAGGATGGCGTGGTGACGCTGCCCAGCGGCCTGCAGTACAAGATTTTGACGGCGGGCACGGGCGATAAGCCGACGCTGGGTGACACGGTGGTGTGCAACTACAAGGGCACGCTGATCAATGGAACGGAGTTCGACGCGTCGGAAAAGCACGGCGGGCCGCTGACCTTCCCGGTCAAGGGCGTGATTGCGGGCTGGACCGAGGCGCTGCAACTGATGCCGGTGGGATCGAAGTGGCAGCTCTTTGTGCCGTCCAATCTGGCCTACGGCGCGAATGGACCGGCAAGCATCGGGCCGAACGCGACGCTGATCTTCGAAGTGGAGCTGGTGTCGATCAAGAAGGCGGATGCGCCGGCGGCGGGGGCTGCGGGAGCGAAGTAAGAGGCCCTTGGCCAGTGGTCAGTGATCAGAAAAGAGCGGGTTGGGGTTCGTGGCATCGCAGGTCCGAAAAGCCGGACCTGGGGCGCCCGGCATGTCAGAAACGGGCGGGCCATTTTCGAGCGCCGTGATAGACCCGGAGTATGCGAACGCGCCCGGAAGCGACCCGGTAGGCGAGGATGTAGGGTGTCTTACCAACAACCCGTTCGCGGGTTCCTGCAACGCGCCCAATGCGTCCACTGCGGGGAAAGCGGGAGAGCAATTTAGCTTCTTTATCAATGCGCTCAGCGACGGCGTAAGCCGCCTGCTCACTATCATTTGCAATGTAGGCCGCCACCTCGTCCAGGTCGCGCATGGCAGCCCTGCTCCAGATCAGCCTCACACGGTGGCTTTCAACTTTCGCGCCCTGCCGATCGCGCGATAAAAGTGCTTCATCGCTTCTTCATGAGGAATGTCGGGCGATTTATCCGCGAGCGCCTCTTCCACGCCAGCGCGAAACCATTCGTCATAGCCGGGTTCCGGTTCGCCTACATCCTTGCGCCATGCGGCATAGATCTTTTCATTCGCCTCTCCATCCCCCTCTTGCAGAAGGTTCTGGACAAGCCAATCCAAATCGCCGGGAGGCAATTGGCGGGCGTCTTCGAGGATATTGGCGGCGGAACGGCTCATGGAGAGATTGTAGCGCGGAATCGAAGCAAAAGCATATTTCAGGGGTCAGAGATCAGAGATCAGAAAAATGCTGGTTGGGGTTCGTGGTTTCCAGGTGCGAAAATCAGGGTCTGGGGCGCCCGACTCTATCCTAACCGCTCAGGTTTATGGTATTCTGCTCTCATGCCAACCGTGCTGAGATTGGGGAGTTTGCGCGTCGTAATCTACCCCAACGATCACTGGCCGGCGCATATTCACGTCATCGGGCAGGGTAACGGCGCTATTTTCAACTTGAATTGTCCGGCTGGCCCGCTGAGTTTGCGGGTGAATTTCGGTTTTCCAGATCGCCAGTTACGCGACATGCAAGCGAAGCTGCTGGATCACATCGCCGAACTTTGCCGGGCATGGGAGGAGATTCATGGACGAGCATAAGGAATTCACGGAAGCCAACCGCAGAGGGCAAGAGATGCTGGCTGCAATTCCCCACGCCGTCAGCGCCCGCTACGATCGCCGTATTGGGCGCGTTGTGGTGCGCCTGAGTACGGGGCTGGAGATTTCCTTCTCGCCGCGCGATGCTCAAGGGCTGGAAACGGCCACTTGGGAGCAGTTGCGGGAGATTGAGATTGACCCGCCGGGATTCGGCCTCCACTTCCCCGCGCTGGACGCCGACTTGTACATTCCGGCGCTGCTGGAAGGGTTCTTCGGATCGAAACGATGGATGGCCGCGCGCCTGGGAGAGCTGGGCGGCAAAGCCAAGAGCGCCGCGAAGGCGCGGGCGTCAAGGGCGAACGGCCGCATGGGCGGCAGGCCGAAGAAAGTTGTTGCCGCAGCGTGAGGACAGTGGTCAGTGGTCAGAAAAACACTGGTTGGGGTTCGTGGTATCCCTGGTCCGAAAATCCGGACCTGGGACACACGACGATCAAAAGTAAGCATTCATCCGCTATTCTTAAACATATGCCAAACAAAAGCCAGGGAATCAGCCGTCGAGATGTTTGCTGCCTAATCACAAAAACGTCCCTATGGGATCAATCCAAGTGGCATTGGTTCAGTTATCATTTCGCGTTTCTTCTGGACCCTCGTGGCGAGCATCCTTTCGCAATGGCGATCATTGACGCGCTCGTCATTTGTGACTCTGTCATGCCCGGCTATGCAAGAATCTTCATAGATCGTTTCTCATCCGTTTGCGGCAAGGAAAAATACGTTCCGCATTATGAGCAGCTTATGCAGATGATTGCAGAATTACATGTTGTGACGCAGTTGGCTCGCTTTGACTGGCCGGGGGGTGCGAAATTCCTAATGGAGCCTACAGCAGCAGGAAGCGAAAAGAACCCGGAGATTACGATTGAGCACCAACAAGCCACATACGGCATCGAAGTGAAGGCACCATCACTGCAAAAGCACATCAAGAGCCGCAATGAAAATGGGACCCAAATACCTGGGCGAATGCCATTAGAAATGATGGAGCATTTAACGAGCGGAGACACGATTGTCACCCTACCAAGGGACAATCCGGTGAAGGATTTCTTGATCAGTGCGAATTCGAAGTTCGAACATTTCAAACAAGGGGATACGCACTTCTTCGGGGTGCTCGTCATTGTGTGGGACGATTTCATTTACGAGCCGATCACGTCTTTGATTTCGCAATCTTCTGGACTCTTCACGTCGGCTTCCTTTTACAAGGACGAAAATGATGTCGCCGTACCTTTCAAGAGCGTCGATGGAGTATTCATCATTAGAATGCTGCACCAGTTCTATTGCGAATCGAAAGATCAACCTTTAATCGACGGACGCTCGGACATTATGGATTACGGCGAAGAGGGACAGTTTCCCTTTAAAGTATTTATTCAGAACCCAAACGGAACAATGGTTCCGACATCATTGCAGCTCAGCCTTCAGGGTTTGCCGTATGCAAAGGAAATGGGAGCAGAGTACACGTCGAAGGATTTAGTTTGGTGGATACCTTAGAGCTGAGTTTCTCTTGGCCCTGATCCTCCAGACCTAGGGTACCTATTCGTAGTTGGATGGTCAGAACCGCTCCGACCGCCCATCAGTCATCAATTTCGGAGTTCATTGGTAAGGCGATCAAAGGTATCCTGAAGGTCTTTGTATAATGGGTATAACTTCTTCTCGGAATGCTCCATCTCGCCTAATACCTCTCGTGGCAGGCTATCTGCGAAGTACCTCTTCCACAATTCGACAAATTCTACGAACTCGTAATTAAACTTCAAAGTCGATGGCTCAGCAAGCCATTTGTTCTTCAGATAGAGTTCGAGCATTTTCTGGTATAGGGGAACCAAGTCCTTCTCCATCTGTTCGTTACTATATTCATAAACTTTGTCGAACTTGTCTTTTCCATCACCAGACGGATTCCGATCATTAAGTTCAACTTTCTTTATCCAAGCGCTGCCTGTGGCAGAATGAACATTCATCCGCACCACGCTCTTTGCTCGGATTTCGTCCCGAATGCCAATCAGTGGGGAGTAGAAGCCTTCAAGTTGTTCCCTTATACGGGCGTTACGCCTATCTGCTCTTTGACTATGTGCCGTTACCAATCCTCCGATGAGAACGCCAAGTAAACCCGCCCCCGCAGAGATGCCACTCTGCATGAGATTCCATCCAGGCCACGAATTATCGAACATTGTTCTACCTCCTCATTTACAGCCCCAGCTTGTCCCAGATTGCGTCGATTTTGGCTTTGGTGGCGCGGTCCATCTCGATCATGGCGGGCCAGGGGCGGGTGAAGCCTTCGGCTTGCCATTTTCTAGTAGCGTCGATGCCCATCTTGGAGCCGTAGTTCGGCAGGCGGGAGGAGTGGTCGAGCGAATCGACGGGGCCGAGGGTGAACTGGATGTCGCGCTCGGGGTCGATGTTGTTGGCTACGCGCAGGACGACCTCGGGGATGTTTTGGACGTCGCAGTCTTCATCGACGACGACGATGATCTTGGTGAACATGGCCTGACCGAGGGACCAGATGGCGTTCATCACCTTGCGGGCGTGGCCGGGATAGCTCTTGCGGATGGAGACCAGCATGAGGTTGTGGAAGACGGCCTCGACGGGGAGATGGATGTCAACGAGTTCGGGGATGGTCATGCGCATGGCGGGGAGGAAGATGCGCTCGACGGCCTTGCCCATCCATGCATCCTCCATGGGGGGCTTGCCGACGATGGTGGCGGCGTAGACGGGGTCGCGGCGATGGGTGATGCAGGTGAGGTGAAAGACTGGGTACTGGTCGGTGAGGGTGTAGAAGCCTGTGTGGTCGCCGAAGGGGCCTTCGGGGCAGAGTTCGCCGAGTTCGACGTAGCCTTCGAGGACGATTTCTGCGTGGGCGGGAACCTGGAGATCGACGGTTTCACATTCGACGATTTCGACGGGGGAGCCGCGCAGGAAGCCGGCGATGAGGTACTCTTCGACCTCGGGCGGGGCGGGGACGATGGCGGCGAAGGTGGTGGCGGGATCGGTTCCAATGGCGACGGCGACTTCGAGACGCGAGCCTTTGAGATTGCCGAGGGCGACTTGCGGCAGGCCGCCTATGGGACCGTCGGGGATGGAGCAGGCGCCGCCGGCGGACTCGGCCATGGCGGCTACCATTGCATGGAGCGGACTTTCGGTCGAGTTCTCGGCGGCCTGGCGGCGGAGGGCTTCGCGGTAGTGTTCGGCGGCGACCTTTTGGCGCTGCCAGTGCATGCCGGTGGTCTGGCCGTCGTAGACCTGCATTCTGTACATGCCGATGTTGCGCTTGCCCGAGCGCGGATCGCGGGTGACGACGCAGGGCAGGGTGATGAAGCGGCCTCCGTCGTGGGGCCAGCACTTGAGGATGGGGAACCGGTTAAGGTCTAGAACATCGCGGCGAATCACTTCTTTGCAAGGGGCGTCTTTGGCGGGGACGATTTTGGGGAAGGCGCTTGAGAGCGCGCCCAACTGCGGCAGCATTTTGAGCTTGTCGAGGAAGCCTTCGGGGGCTTTGAGGTTGAGCAGGCCCTGGATGCGGTCGGCTATTTCGTCGAGGCGGTCGACGCCGAGGGCCAGGGCCATGCGGCGCTCGCTGCCGAACTGGTTGATGAAGACCTTGTGGCCGGGATGGCCCGTAACGTTTTCGAAGAGAAGCGCCGGGCCGCCGGCTTTGGAGACGCGGTCGGTGATCTCAGTGATTTCGAGATCGGGCGAGACTTCTTCGCGGATGCGCTTCAGTTCGCCGTGCTTTTCGAGGGTTTTGATCCAATCGCGCAAGTCGTCGTAGGCCATGGGAGGCTCCCGTGCGGCAGATACAGCACTCAACACTAGCTTAACGGGTTGGGAGCGGGTGGAGAGAAAGACTCGGGAATTTGTGGTTTCTCACCTTTGCGACAGAAAGCGAGAAGGATGTCCCCTTCGACTCCAATGCACTTCGCTCCCTGTGAACAAGTCTGCTTGGGGATCAAGGTTTCTCGATTCTCTCGCCCAAACAAAGAAGAACTGGTTAACCATTTGGCAAGTTAGCCCCGCTTCGCGGGATAGCAAGTTAGCAAGTTGGCGGCGGTTCATTCCAACTGTAACTCAACGCGGCAAGTCGGACTGGTCCTGATGAACGGGTTTCCGGTTGGGGTTCGTGGTTTCCCACCCATTCGCCAGAAAAAAGGCGAATGGATGGGGCACGGGGCTTTTGGGGTGGGGAAAGGGGGGAAGACGATGGGACTTTGGAGCACGAGAACGTTCCTGTCGATGCGCAGACTCAATCGACAGGGACAACCGCGTCGACGGGGAAGCCGAGGCGCTTCCACTCGTCGTAGCCGCCGCGCAGGGGGCGGACGCGCTCGATGCCGAGCTTGTGGAGGGTCATGGCGGTTTTGGCGGCGGTGGCCTCGCTGGGGCAGGAGCAGAAGAGGATAATGTCGCGGTCGCGGGGGATCTCGTGATGGCGCTCGGCGAGGGTTTCGGGGGAGAAATGGAGAGCGCCGGGCAGGGTGAAGGGGTCCTCGAGCAATTCGAGGGGATGGCGCAGGTCAACGATGAAGACTTGCTCGCCGGCGTCGAGCTGGCTTTTCAGCTCCTCGGGCTCCAGGCGGGCGGCGACGAGCTTTTTGATGACGATGCGGCGGCGGATGACGCGGGCCACGAAGAAGCCCAGAATGCCCAGGACGAGCAGAGCGCCGGAGAAGCGGCCCACCCAATCCAACAGGGAGGGGTTGCGGCGGAGCAGGTCGCCGAAGAAGCTGCCGGCGACCAGCAGAGCGGCCAGCCAGGCGGTGGCGCCGATGGCGTCAAAGAGGAGAAAGGGCCAGTAGCCCATGCCGTTCTGGCCGGCCACCGGAGGCGCCAGAGTGGCCAGGCCGGGCACAAACTTGGCAATCATCAGCGTGACAGCGCGGCGGCGGCCAAAGGAGTTCTGTGTGCGGCGGACGCAGATGGTAGGCTCGAGCGAGAGCTTGCAGAGGATGCGGAGAACCTGATGGCCGTAACGGCGTCCGATCATGAACCATGAGCTGTCGGCGGCGAGCGATCCGGCCAGGCCGGCCAGCAGTGCCAGCGAGAAGCTGAGTTCGTGCTGGGCGGAGAGCGCTCCGGCGGCCAGCAGCACCGGAGTGGCGGGGAGCGGGATTCCGAGCTGCTCCACCAGAACCCAGGCAAAGAGCAACATGTACCCGTAGGTCAACAAGATATGGGTCGGCAATTCCATCGGCATGGGTCCTGGGCTGGGATGCGGGAAACCGACTGTGTTGCTTGCCTTCCTGATCGAAGGAAGGCGCGCAACCGGGGAAGGCCTCATCTTATCGGATGATTTCGGCGGCAATTGGCTTCAAGGGATTCGGGCCAGGATGGATCCGTCCCATCGACGGTTCGTGGCTTCCCACCCTTTCCGCGATAGATCAAAACGCGGGTTCTTCGACTTCGCTGCGCTTCGCTCAGAAGGATGGGGCACCCGACAGGTCTGAAGGCCTGCAAACAGCGCCGCTGGCGGCTTGGAAGCCGCCAGTACAGCCGGTCTGGAGACCGGCGCTACAGTTTGCGGATAGGCTCTTAGCAGGACGAGCGCGGTCTATGGCTGCGCCAGTTCGGATTGGGAGGGAGCTGCCGAAACGGAAGCGGCATCCTGCTGGCCCTTGGGGGCGAACCAGTTGCGGTCCCAGAGATTCTTGTAGAACTCGCCGGTCAACTCGGCGGCGCGGGGGCCGAAGGTGGGGCGGCCGCCTTCGAGGAAGAAGACCGTGACCAGGCTACCCTGCGACGGGTCGGAGAAGGATGCGAACCAGCCGTAGCGTGTGCCCTTGTCGGAGCAGGTTCCGGTCTTGCCGAAGACGGGCAGTTCGTGGAAGTTGGCGCGCAGGCGGCGGGCGGTGCCGTACTGGACCGCGCCGGCCATGCCGTCTTCGATGTCGGGAACGTAGCGGGCGATGTCGAGTGTGCGCTTAATCTTGGGCTCGAAGGCTGCCGTTTCTTCGGCGGTGGTGGGGTGCTGGAGGTAGTAGAGGGTTCCTCCATTGGCGAGGGCGGCCACATAGGCACCCAATTGCAGCGGGGTGAGCGAAACGCCTTGGCCGAAGCTGCACATGCGGGCGACGCCACCCTCGGCGGCGGGCAGCTCCTGATCGGGATAGACGCCTAACTGCTCACCCTCGATGTTGTAGCCGGCCAGCTCTCCCAGGCCGAACTGGTTGGCGTAGTAGCGCACACGGTCGAAGCCCAGCTCGCGGCCCAGTTCCTCGAAGTAGAGGTTGTTGCTCTTGGCCAGCGCCTGGGTCATGTTCATGTGGAAGCCAGCCAGCTTGACGGGGGTGTCGCGCGTGACCAGGCCCTCGGAGAGCGCGGCCATGGCGACGGTGAGCTTGATGGTGGAGCAGGGTTCCGCGCCGGGCGAGAGGGCCAGCTTCTGGTTGACCATGGCGAGGATGCGGCCATTGGAGGGATCGATGACGACGGCGGTGCCGTTCATGTCTCCCAGGGCGTCAATGGCGGCCTGGCGGACGACCGGGTCTTCACCGGCGGTCACGTCGCCGGCAAGGAAGTCGCTGCTGGCGAAGGAGCTGGCGGTAAAGCGCTCATAGTAACGATGACGGCGGCCGGTGAGAGCCGCGCGGCGGACGCCGACTCGGGCGACGCCTCGCGCGGTCAGATGAGCTGGCTGACGCGCGGACGCTGCATGGGTTGAACTGGCATGGGCGGCCGTGGATCGGGCTGCATGAGCCGCAGCACGATGGCCGGCGCGATGAGGCTCTGTCAAATGGGATTCGGTTGTCTTGGCGTGGCGCATGGTGGGCGGCGCGTCCAACGCCGCCGCGAACCCAGAGCCCCAGCCGAAACCGATCAAAGCTGAAGCAAAAAACGAAACGCGGGAAAATTTCATCCTGCCAGTGTCCTCTCTCCTATCGGAGTGTCGTGCCATGCCTTCCCCCTGGGGGGGGATGCACATCATGCCATTCCTGGAGCGGCTCTTGCTCACGTCCTGCCACTCTTATTGGCTGCTCCGCGCTTCTGTCATCGCGTCTGTCGCGGATGGAGCCAATCGTTCCCCCGGCCCGTCGGCCTGAGTGGGTTCCCGTCGCCGCTCGATTCCACCGAAGATTCCCGTACGCAAGAACTGAATCTCCGGCAGAGCCTCCTGGCGCTTTCACAGGGCCCCCTGCATTGATAGAGCTATATTGAACTATACGCCCCCCGTGGCCCATCGCGGAAGGAATCGGCTCCCCAAGACATTTTCACCGTTACTCTAGTGCGAGATCGTGGGGTACCCATTTCTTTACACGATCTCTGAAAATGCCTTCAAACCGCAGTTATGGTTCCCTCAATCCCAGGAAAAACAGCAAAGGCCCGGGCCTAAAGGCCGCGCAAATTCAGAGTCTTTCCAGGGGTTAAAACCCCCGGCTCCCTCCGGATTCAACGATCTACAACTGTGGTATCAAAACCCCAGGCGGCGCAGAAAGGCCGGCTTCTCCAGATCGCGCTGGGCATCTTCGACGGCATCGCGGAAGAGCGTTGCCGCGGGCTGGGCGCGATATTCGTCGAGCGACACCGGGGCGCGCATGGCGCTCACCAACTCGGAGGAATAGTCTCTGGGCAGCGGAGTGTAGGCCGGCTCTTCGGAGATTTCGGCAAACTTGGGACGCGCCGGCGCGGCTACAAGTTCCATCTCCTCCGGCTCAAAGGCCGTGGCCGCTTCGACGGGCGAGGCGATATCCCAAGCCGTGTCGGCGGAGGAGCCGGCGGACGCGGAGTCGGAGAAGAAGTCCGGCTCGGCGTACCTCGATTCCAGCGGACCGGTCTTGGCGGAGGCTTGCTCTTCCTTGCGGCCCTGCACTGGCTCCGGCTCCGGCTCTTCGTCCTGGCTGAGAAAGCGGGGCTGCGCGGGCGCAACGGCCGCAGCCGTCTCGCGGAGCCAGTTGCCGGGGGCGACCACGGGAATCGAAACCACCGGAGCCTCTTCCATGCTCAACATGCGGGCGCGCCGCTCGGGCAACTGGTCGCGGAAGCCGGTGGCGATGACGGTGATCTTGACCTCTTCGCCCATCTTTTCGTCGAGCACCGCGCCGAAGATGATGTTGGCGTCTTCGTGGGCGGCGGACTGGATGAGCGACGATGCCTGGTTGACTTCGGAGAGCTTGAGGGAGCTGGAGCCGGTGATGTTGATGAGGATGCCGCGCGCACCGTCGATTGCGCCGGCCTCGAGCAGAGGCGAGGCCATGGCGGCCTGGGCCGCTTCAATGGCGCGATTGGAGCCGGAGCGGACGGCGGTGCCCATGACCGCGTGTCCCATGCCGGCCATGGTGGTTTTGACGTCGGCAAAGTCGCGGTTGATGATGCCGGGGATGGTGATGATGTCGCTGATGCCCTGAACGCCCTGGCGGAGCACGTCGTCGGCGATGCGGAAGCTCTCGAAGAAGCCGGCGTCCTTGGCCACGGCAAGCAGCTTTTCGTTGGGGATGACGATCATGGTATCGACGGATTCCAACAATTCCTTCAGCCCGCGCTCGGCCTGCTGCTGGCGGCGCTTGCCTTCGAAGCCAAAGGGGCAGGTGACCACAGCGACGGTCAGAATGCCCATCTCGCTGGCCAGCGAGGCAATGACGGGCGCAGCGCCGGTGCCCGTGCCGCCGCCCAGGCCAGCGGTGACGAAGACCATGTCAGCGCCTTCGAGGGCTTCGATGATTTTTTCGGAGTCTTCCAGAGCAGCGCGGCGGCCTACGTCGGGGTTTGCGCCCGCGCCGAGGCCGGAGGTGAGCCGGACGCCAAGCTGGAGCTTGACCGGGGCCTGCGAGGTTTTGAGCGCCTGCACGTCAGTGTTGGCGGCGATGAACTCGACGCCCTCCATGCTGGCCTGGATCATGCGATTGACGGCGTTGCCGCCGCCGCCGCCGACGCCGATGACCTTGATGCGCGCTCCGCGCACGGTCTCTTCGTGATACTGGATGCGCATCTCTCCGGCTTCATTTCTCTGCTGTTCCATTTTGGCTCGTGCCTCCTGATTCATGACTGAAAACGAGAACGGTTAAAAACTGGCTGCAAAGAGGCCGCGCAACTTCGAGAGCAGCGAATCGCTCTCGGCGGCGCGGTTGATCCGGGTGCGGTGGGCATAGAGCAACATGCCGATGGCCGTGGAAAAGCCGGGATGCGCCAACTCGCCGGGCATCTGCGAGAGGCGGACCGGCATGCCGGTGCGGGCGTGAACGCGCAATTGGCTCTCGGCGATGTCGAGCAGGCCGGGCAGCATGGCCCCGCCGCCGGTGAGCACACAACCGGCTCCGAGCGCATCGACGACACCACCCTGGCGCAGGCTTTCTTTGACGAAATAGAAGAGTTCGCGAGCGCGCGGCTCAAGTATCTCGGCAATCGAGCGCAGGCGCAGCATCCGCGGCTGGGGGTTGGCAATCTCAATTTCGGCCAACTGCGGCACGGCGGTGACCACGGCGTTTCCATACTGGCGCTTGAGTTCTTCGGCCTGGGCCACGGGCATTTGCAAGCCCACTGCCAGGTCGTTGGTGAAGTGCTGGCCGCCGATGGGAACGGAGGCCGTGTGCGCGACCGCTCCCTCGAAAAAAACCACCAGGTCGCTGGAGTGGCAGCCGATGTCGAGCAGGCAGACGCCGAGTTCGCGCTCGTCGGCTGAGAGCGTGGCTTCGGCGGAGGCGATCGACTCCAGCACCGCCTCGGTGACCTCAAGCCCGGCGCGGTTGGCGCAGGTGACCGTGCTTTGCAGCGCACTGCCGGAGCAGGTGGCGATGTGCAGGTCTACCTCAAGCCGCGCGCCCACCATGCCGACGGGATCGAAGATGCCGGGCTGCTCGTCGAGGATGAACTGGCGGGGCAGCAGGTGCAGGATTTCGCGGTCGGGAGGCCGCTCGACGGCGCGCGCCCGCTCGACGGCGGTGCGCACATCCTCCTTGTCTATCTCCCTCATGCGGCCGCCCAGCTCGATGCCTCCGTTAGTGTTGATGCCGCGAATGTGCGGGCCGCCCACGCCGACCACGCACTGGTCGATGTTGATGCGCGCCAGGAATTCGGCTTGCGCGTTGGCCGCCTTGACCGCTTTGGCCGCCGGGCCAAGATCGGAGATGAGGCCCTTTCTCATTCCGGCCGAGGCTGCCATGCCGTGTCCGCAATAGCGCAGAGCGCCTTCATTCAGGTCCGCCGCCAGGACGCGGGTCCAAAGGCTGCCGATGTCGAGCACGACGATCAGGTTTTCGGGCTTCTGGCTCATCACGCTCACTGGCCTGTCCCGGCAGAGGCGGCCGGAATCGTCGTTGGGGCTTTCTTCTGCCTGTTTTGGTTGAGCGCGGCGCGTTTAACAGCCGCGCGCTTCTTTGCCTTGGCTTTGACCGGAGCCGTCTTGGACTTTGCTAAGGGCTTTGCGGAGGGCTTTGCGTCCACGCTGCCGGCGGCCTGCTGGGACGAAGACGTGGCGGCGACGGCCTTGTCTGGGGTTGCTTCGGCGGGATTGGGGGCCGACGGCTTGTCTTGGTCGGGGCTGGCGCTGGGGTCTGCGCTGGTTGCGGCCTGCTCGTCGGCGGCGGCTTGCGCCACGCTGGAGCCGGGGGCCATCCGCAAGACCACCAGCTGGTCATAGCGCAGATCGACGGCGGCCAGCTTGGGATACTTCTGCCGCCACTCGGCGATGTGCGCCTTGTAGCGCTGGTAGCGCTCGAGGAAGCGGCCGTCACCAAAGTGAGCCAGAATGTCGCCGCCCTGCTCGGGCATGAGCACCTGCGCGTCCGCCGGGTCGGTCAGGTCGATTTCGGAGATCTGCGCGGAGATATGCTGGCCATTCGAGTCGAGTTCGGCCAATAGCCGCTGGTAGACCGCCATGCGCCCCTTGCGCGAAGCCGGGGGGTCGTGCGCGTCGATGCCCGAGACCACCGGGAATGAGTAATGGTTCTGGGCCATCATCGCAGCGGGCATGGCAAGCAGAACGCCGTTTGCGTCCACCAGGCCGGTGCGGCCATCCGGCTGCAAGACAAAAGCGACCGGTTGCCGCTCGACGACCGAGACGCGAATCTGATCGGGGAGCAGGCGCATCACCGTGGCTTTTTCAATCCAGGGAATCTCTTCCAGTTGGCGGCGGCGCTCGTCGAGAGGGACAAAGAAGATGTTGCGGCCGATGTCTTCGCCGAAGACTGGCAGCATTTGGGCGCGACTGACCTCGGTGAGGCCGGTGGCCTGGATATTGCTTGCCGCATCGATGCGGAAGCGGCTGTCGTGGGCGAGCCAGGACTTGAGAAGCCAGGCGGAGGTGGCGAGTCCGCCGAGAACGGCCAGTAATACCAAAGTCAGAAAGACGCGTCCCGCAGCGCTGGCCGGACGGTACCATGAGCCGCGCGGGCGGTCCATGCGCGATCCGCCGAAGTGTTCCTCGCCGGGGAGTACACCGCCCAGACGCGAGGAATCCGGGCGCAGCCGATCGTCAACCTCCGAGCCGGCCATCGGCGGCGGCGTGGCGGGCGTCGCGCGGCCTTGCGGAGGCACACCCTGCTGCACGCGCCGGACGCGAGGCTCCGCGGGCGGTTCATCTTCCCACACGAGGGGACGGTTTCTGGTACTGCCTTGAGTCGTCACGCCTGAGCAAGGTCGTGAGAGTCGCCAGCTTCAACTATAGCCCGGCGGGATAAGGCTTTTTTCCGCAGGGGCGCGGGGGGAACCCGTAACGTTACGGGGTGTTGGTGTTTAATGCAGGGAATAGGGAATAGGGAGTGGGAATAGGGAATAGGGAATAGGGAGTAGGGAGTAGGGACCAGGCACCTGTCGGCGGGTTGGCGGCGTATGCCGCAAATGAGAGCGAGGATGATTCAGCCTCTTCGCTTGCGCAAGACCCAGGTGGTCATGCAGCGGTAATCCTGCACGATGGTGGTCTTGAGCGGGTCGACAAGGACGGCGTTCATCTCTTCGGTCAAAGCGAGCAGCATCTGCTGGTCGACCAGAAACCACTCGGAGCCGTCGGGAATCAGGAAGATGTTGCCACGCAGGCGCTCGAAGTCCATGCCGATTCTGGAGCCCAGGCGGCAGAAGAAGATTCCGCCGGGTTTGAGCACGCGCCACAGCTCCGCCAGCATGGAGCGGAAATGGCTGTCGTCGCGGGCGAAGTGGAGCACCGCGTTGCAGAGCACCACATCGGCAAAGCCGCCGGGAAAGGGCATCCGCTCGATTGAGCCGACCTGGAAGTTCTCCGCGGGCAGCCCGGTCCGGAGCGAGGCGGAGAGCTGGCGGACGTGTTCGACAGCTTGGGCATCCTGATCGAGCGCGAAGACCTCGCAGCCGACGCGCAGCAAGTGGACGAGGTTGCGACCGTAACCGCAGCCCGCGTCGAGCACAGACATGCCCGGCACGATATTGCCGCGCAGGATTTGATCGAAGATGTAGATGTCGATCTGGCCGAATTGGTCTTGAATGGTTAAGGGCACGCTGCGACCTCCTTGGAGGATCAGGCTTCGAGCGCGGCGAGAATTTGTGGGGCTAACTGGCTGACGTTGCCGGCGCCGAGGGTGAGGATCAGGTCGCCCTCCTTGGCCCGAGCGGTGACGGCGGCGACGGCGGCGGGGAAGTCTGGGGCGAAGCGAACCCGCGGGCCTTCGATCTTGGCGACGAGGTGTTCGGCGGTTACGCCGGGGATGGGCTCTTCGCTGGCGGCGTAGATGGGAAGAACGAGGACAGTGTCAGCATCGGCGAAGGCGGCGGCGAACCGATCGAAGAGATCGAGGGTGCGCGTGTAGCGGTGAGGCTGGAAGACGACGTGGATGCGCTGGTGGCCACATTCGCGGGCGGCGGCCAGAGTGGCGCGAATCTCGGTGGGGTGGTGGCCGTAGTCGTCGACGACGGTAACGCCACGCGCCTTGCCGCGGTACTGGAAGCGGCGGTCCACGCCGCGAAAATGGTTGA
>Ga0187847_10001759_pt1 | contig 18795 bp, 12 predicted proteins | sample June2016WEW_4_10_FD_132458 | JGI IMG/M metagenome (GOLD analysis project Ga0187847, IMG submission 132458) | Peatland microbial communities from SPRUCE experiment site at the Marcell Experimental Forest, Minnesota, USA - June2016WEW_4_10 | ecosystem: Environmental > Terrestrial > Soil >...
TGAACAACACCATCATCAGCGGAAGGCAGCGCATGGCTGCGATCTGAATCCGCTGGATGACCATGCCCCAAGTTCCGCCGGTCACATGTCGGACCATCAAAAATGCCAGCGCACCCAAAGTCAGGCCCAAGCAATCCATGTAGCCGACCAGATACGCGCGGAAAAACTCGTTGGGCCGCGCGAATGCGCCTATTCCCGCAATAGCTGCAAATATGAGCCCAATCAGCAGCGAACGCCGCTGAATGGTCCGGACCACCGCCGGCGCGAGGAAATTCATGTCGGTAGAGCGCGCCGAGGTCATTTCGTGCTTTCTCCTTTATCCGGGGTCTGATCGGGAAGGGCCTGCTCGGGGGCCAACTCAGTTTGCGTCGCGCCCGAACCGGGTTCGCCGCGGAACTGCAAGGTGTCCGACGGGACTTTCTGGCCTTGCGGCACGTCCGCCGCTGTGGCGGCCTGACTCAACTGCAGTGCCCGAATATAGGCCGCGATGCACCACCGATCGCGCGGGGAAACCTGCGCGGAATAATCCGGCATCGCCCCAAAGCCGTGAGTCATAACATCAAAAAAATATCCAATCGGCGCCTTGCGAAGGCGTTCAATGTGGTACGACGGCGGATGCCTATATCCCCGCTGCACCACCATGCCATCGCCGTCACCGAGGCGAGAGTGGCAGGGTGCGCAATAAATATTGAAGCGCTGCTGCCCGCGCTCCAGCACGTCGGCGGTCGCCGGGAAGGGCATATATTCGCCGGGGTCTGAACCAACCTTCCCGGTGTAGAAATAACTGTCCTCGTGATATTGCCCTCGAGCGACGGTGCCTTCAACCTGCGGCCGTTCGGAGCGCAAATCCTCGTAAAAATCACTCTTGGCCAATGGCTTGAAACGCGGCTGGTCATGCATGTCCTGCCGGCAGCCCGCGAGCGCAAGCGTCGCCAATAATCCCAGTCCGGAAAATTTGCGCAGATTTCGCATGACGAGGTTCAGCTTCATTTAGCTGGGAACCTCCTCAATCGACTTTGGCCCTAGACTCTGCAAAAAAGCCCGAGTTTCGGCTTCGTTGTATTTGGAATCGCTCGAAAAAATCACCAGGAAAAACTTGTCCTCGGTCGCGCGCGAAAACCGCTCCACGTTAAAAACCGGGTGATAGGGCATGGGCAGCCCGTTCAGCGCCAGCATCCCGAAGACGGCGGCCAGCACCGAGAACAAAATCGTCAACTCGAACGTTACGATGATGAACGACGGCCAGGAGTGAAACGGGCGACCGCCAACGTTGATGGGGTACGCGATGGTTGCCACCCAGTATTGCAAACCATAGCCCGTCATGCAGCCCAAGATTCCGCCGATCAGCACCACCAGGGCCACCCGATTGTGATGGAAGCCGATGGCCTCCCAAAGTTCTTCAATCGGGAAAGGGCTATAGGCGTCGATCTTCTTATAGCCGGCGGCATGGGTGCGCTTCGCCGCGGCAACAATCTCATCCGGAGTGTCGAATTCTGCCATCAGGCCGTAGATCGCTGGTTCGTTCATTCTGCCTTCACCTTCGACTCGGGCAACAGCGTCCGCATTTCAAAGATCGAGATGCTCGGGAGTATCCGCATAAAGAAGAACATGCAGAACAGGAATAGTCCCAAAGTGCCCGTGAAAGTAAACCAATCCCATTTGGTTGGGTAATACATTCCCCACGAAGAGTTCAGGAAATCGCGGTGCAAGCTCACGACTACGATGATGAACCGCTCCAGCCACATTCCGACCAGAACCACTGTGGAGACCAGGAACAGCAAGACCGGATTCGTGCGGAACTTGCGGATCCACAACACCTGCGGTATGCCGATATTGCAGATGAGCAAAGAGTAGTACCATGCGGCGTAAGGTCCATGCAGGCGGTTCCAGAGGAGGAATGCGTCATAGCGGTTGCCGCTATACCATCCCATAAAAGCTTCCATTGCGTATCCGTAAGCCACAATCAAGCCTGTGGCCAGCATGACTTTGGCGGAATTTTCCAGGTGACGCTCGGTGATGAAATCTTTCAATCCATAGATCGAACGGATCGGAATCGCCAGCATGAGCACCATCGCGAATCCCGAGTAGATCGCGCCGGCAACGAAATAGGGCGGAAAGATCGTCGTATGCCATCCGGGAACAATGCCCACGGCGAAATCGAAGCTCACAACTGTGTGCACAGAGAGTACTAGAGGCGTCGCCAAGCCAGCCAGCAAAAGATAAGCCGTTTCGTACCGGCTCCAGTGCCGCGCCGAACCACGCCAGCCCATAGCCAGCGCCCCATAAGCGCGTTTGATCCAGATATTTTTCGCCCGGTCACGCAGGGTCGCAAGGTCGGGAATCAAGCCCACAAACCAGAACAGCAACGAGGTCGTCGCGTATGTCGAAACCGCGAAGACGTCCCAAATGAGCGGGCTGCGGAACTGCGGCCATACGCCCATGGTGCTGGGGTAGGGGAACATCCAATACGCAACCCATGGACGGCCAGTGTGAATCAGAGGGAACATGCCGGCGCAAGCCACGGCAAATAGCGTCATGGCTTCCGCAAAACGGTTAATCGAGTTTCGCCAGGTCTGGCGCAGAAGCATGAGGATCGCGGAAATCAGGGTGCCCGCATGACCGATGCCGATCCACCATACAAAATTGACAATGGCAAAGCCCCAGCCGATGGGGATGGTAATTCCCCAAATCCCGGTGCCTTTCAGGAAGAGATAGCCGACTGCAAGCAGCAGCAAGTTGACGAGGCCGAAGCAAAACATCACGCCCGCGAGCCATCCGATCGAAAGCGGCCGCGTAAGCACCACATCGCTGATCTTTGCGGTAACGGTCGAAAACGAATGCCCCGGCTCAATAACCGGCGCCCGCTTTCTTCCAGCTTCGACTTCTTCCAGTAGCTGCGTCATGACTTCCTTGCGATCGCCTAAGCTTCCAGCTCAGGATTGGGATTGCGAATCTCCGCCAGATACGTCGTCCGCGGCCGAGTATTCAAATCGCCTAACAGGCTATAATTCCGCGCTCCGGATTTCAGTTTGGCCACGCGGCTGTTGGGATCGTTGATGTTTCCAAACACTATCGCGTCCGCCGGGCACGACTGCTGGCAAGCCGTTTTCAGCGCTCCGTCCTGCACTTCCGGACTGCCCGTACTCCGCTCCGCATCAATCCGGGCCCAGGTAATGCGTTGAACACAGTAGGTGCATTTCTCCATGACGCCGCGGCTGCGTACCGTCACGTCCGGATTGCGCATCATCTTGTACTGTGGCGTTTCCCAATCCTGAAACAGAAGGAAGTTGAATCGCCGTACTTTATAAGGACAGTTGTTGGAGCAATACCGCGTGCCAATGCAGCGGTTGTAAACCATATCGTTCAAGCCTTCCGTGCTGTGCACGGTGGCGCCCACGGGGCAAACCAATTCGCAGGGAGCGTTTTCGCACTGCTGGCACGGCACGGGTTGGAAATAAGCCTTGGGATTGTCGCGATCACCTTGATAGTAGGCGTCCACGCGAATCCAGTGCATGTGGCGGCCCTTGACCACTTGTTCTTTGCCGACCACCGGAATATTGTTCTCCGACTGGCACGCGACGATGCAGTTGTTGCAGCCCACGCAGGCATTCATATCAATTGTCATGCCCCAGGCGTCCGGTTCTTTTTTGTAGTCAAAACCGGGATAAAGCGTCAGTTCCTTCGGAGGTTCTTCGTCCTTCGCGAAGTCCGGCTCCTTGCGGTATTCTTCGAGGCTCGCCGTGCGTACCAGGGGCCGCGCGCCGCCATCCGGCGTGTCCATCGTCTGGTAACCCTGCGTAGAAGCGAGCTTATAAGTTCCACCGGCCTTCCGCACCGTACCTGCTGCGATATACGAATTCGCGCTGGTGTACAGCGGGTACATGTCGAATCCGGCGCCGGTGCCAGCGCGTCCCGCGCGCGTGCGGCCGTAGCCAAAAAATGTGGTAACGGCATTGTCCGCGTGTCCGGCCTGAATCCAGATCGGAGCAGTCACTCTATTGCCATTGATTTCGAGCTCGACAAGATCTTCAGTCTTCAATCCCATGCGCTCTGCCATTGCTGGGCCGACGAGCACTGCATTGTCCCAAGTCAGCTTCGTCATGGGCGCAGGCAGTTCCTGCAACCAGCCATTATTGGCGAAGCGGCCGTCATAGACCGAAGGGTGACGGCGGAAATTAATCTCGACCGCATTATCGGGCAGGGCAGAAGACTTAAAGTTCGCGGTCTTTGCTGCAACAGCTTTGGGCGCGAAGGCCGTCCCCTCAATCCAGCCGTCGTTCAATGACTTTCGCCAGAAAGAATCGAAATCCGTACCTGAGTGCTTGCCCTTCCAGTAATTCTGAACGATGTCGTGTCCACTGGCGTCCGATTGGCCACCGATCAGCGCGACCATCTCATAAATACTCTTGCCGCCGTACAGCGGCGCAATCAACGGCTGGACAATGCTCACCGTCCCGTCGTAAGCGCGCGCGTCGCCCCAGGCTTCGAGATAATGAGCTTCATTCACGTGCCAGTGGCAAAGTTGACCGGTTTCGTCGTTGTACAGGCCAAAATGCACTCGCATTGGAACATTGCTCTTCATGAGCGCATCGGCAAAGCCCAGTTCGGCTGGGGCGTCATAGGCGGGATTGGCGTCCAGAATAAAGAGCAGATCCACCTTGCCCGCCCGCATATCCGTGGCCAAGTCGCCAATCGATTCCGCGCGGTTCACCGGATTCGCATCTACCGGGTCCGTATAGACCACCGTCCTGCCTACATTGCCGAGCGCTTGATTGATGCCATAAACCAGCGCATGCACCGCCGACGGAAGATGATCGCCTGCTATGACCACGCTCGTGCCTTTATGTCCCTGTAGATCTTTCGCGACCGTTGCGGCGAATTTTGCGTGATAAGAGTCGAGCGAGGTTGCACCGCCTCCGCTTACGCCCAGCTGAGAGGCTAGAGCAGCGGCGAACCCTTCCATTTTCGACGCCTGTAGAGGCAGCCGGTGGTCGGCCTTCACGCCACTTGACGTCGGATTGCTCTCGATGGCATAGAAGCGGTTCATTTCTCCAGCGTCCGGATTGCGCCGTTTCGCGAAATCCCGGGCATAGCGCACACCCCCAGGGAAACCCGCGTACAAGAAATCGGCGTCGAGCGAAACCACGACGTCCGCGCCTTCCAGTTTGTATTGCGCTTCAACCATCTGCCCAAAAGCGGCCTGCGATGCCGCGTTTACATTGTCGCGGTTTACCGGCTCATACACATGCCACTTCGCCTGCGGAAAAGTCTTCAGCAACGAGTTCATCTGGTCGGCCAGAGTGGGCGACGAAACAGTGCGGGTAAGAATGCGAATGCCGCCCCCGCCGAGCGACTTCTGCATACTGAGCTGCCCCATCAAGGCAGACGCGAGCCCTGACCAGGTGCTCATTTCACCCATATGGACGACGGTCTGCGAGCGGTCCGGGTCGTACATTTCAAGCACCGAAGCTTGCGCGTAAATGTCTGTGCCGCCTAAGCTTGCCGGATGCTTATCGTTGCCCTCCACCTTCGTCGGCCGGAACATCTGGCTCTCTACCAGAATCGGCGTAGCATAGCCCCCCACCGTATGCGCGGTGGCGAAAAACATCGGGCGCCCCGGAACCAAATCTTCGGGCTGCTTTACATAGGGAACAATGGACTCAAGCGGCTGCTTGGTGCAGGCCGTCATTCCAGCCATGGCCAGCGAAGCCCCCATTAACTTGAGGAAGCCGCGGCGCGAGACATCGTCAAGCCACTCCGATGCGCCCTTGGGAAATTCGCGGTGCATCATCTCTTGAAATTCGGCGCTTCCCGCCAGTTCTTCCAGGCTGCGCCAGTATTCCGGGCCTTTTGTCTCCGCAATGCGCGCCTTCACCGTGGCCAAATCGATCCCGGCCTTTTTTGCCTCCGCTGCTTTGCCGGGGCAGATTTCCTCGCGGTGCGCTTTACCGTTTTCTGGTTCCATCTTCATCAGAATGATTCTTTCGTAGTTACCGGTGACACGTCGAACAGCTTGTAATGTCAGCTACCGTACGCAAATTGTGCTTCTGAATCAGATACTTGCCGAGAGTGCGCTGATCTGTGAACTCCTGCCCGTCCAGCGCCAGAGGCACTGTGCTTGATGGCTGCTGGTACCGCATATTGAACACCTGATCACGAGGCCGCAAATATTTATCCGGCGCTCGATGGCAGTCCAGGCACCATTCCATCCGCAGGGAAGCATTGTTGTACATGAGTGGCATGCGATCCACTTCGCCGTGGCATGTGTTGCAGCCCACGCCTTTATTAATGTGAATGCTGTGATTGAAATAGACAAAATCAGGCAGGTCGTTCACTCGAGTCCACACAAGCGACTTGCCGCTGCGGAAGCTCTCGCGTACGGGCTCGAGGATCGCTGCATTCGTCCATATCTGCGAGTGGCAATTCATGCATGTCTTTGTTGGCGGAATGCCTGCATAGTTTGAATTTTCCACCGACGTATGACAGTAGCGGCAATCGATCCCGATGGCCGCGACGTGGTGCTCATGGCTGAACGGAACTGGCTGCGGACGCACAACCTTCTCATAGGTAATGTAGGGCGTGCGATCCAGTTCCAAAACTGCCCATCCCAGTGCCGACACCAAAAACACTGCGCCCAGGATGGACGCCCTGGCAATTGCGTTCGAACTGCGATGAAAAATCTGCATGGAGCGATTTGTGCCGCGATATTCGACCTGCAGCGGGAGCCTTTAGATTCCCGGAATGTCCAGCGTTGCCGTTTGAGTGCCGGTTGAGACTAAGTATGTCTATGAAAACTGAAAAGTATAGCAGTTCATATCCCAGAAGTGAAAGCTTGCGAGTGAAAATCGAGAAATATTTTTTCTCGCCAGAACCAAAATGAAAAAATCCTGTTTTCAAAGGAGCCCGCTATCTTAAATTCATCACCAGCAGCCGCGGCTCCATCATCTCTTCAATCGCGTAACGCAAGCCTTCCCGTCCCAGCCCGGAATCCTTAACGCCCCCGTATGGCATGTGATCGATGCGGAACGTCGGCACATCTCCGGCTACCACTCCTCCCACTTCCAATTCCTCATAGGCGCTGAACAGCAGCTTGACGTCGCGCGTAAAAACGCCAGCCTGCAAGCCGAATGATGACGCGTTCAATTGCCGCACCGCATCCTCGAACTTGTCATACGACTCAATAGTTACCACCGGCGCAAAAATCTCCTGGCAATTCACTTTCATGTCGGTGCGCGTGCCCGTCAGCACCGTCGGCTCGAGGATCGATCCTTTATGTTGTCCGCCGCAAAGCACCCGTGCACCACCACGCACCGCTTCCTGGATCCACTCGCTCGCGCGGACCGCGTCCCGCTCGCGGATAAGAGGCCCGACATCTGTGACTTCATCCATGGGATCGCCCGTTTTCAGCTTGCTCACTCCGGCCAGCAACAGTTCAATGAACTTGGCGCTGACCGTGCGTTCCACCAGGATTCGTTGCACGGAAATGCAGCTCTGTCCGGCATAGCTGAAGCCCCCCGCCACGCAGCGGTCAGCCGCGAAAGCAAGGTCAGCGTCGCTATGCACGATGACTCCCGCATTTCCGCCCAGCTCCAGTAACACTTTCTTCTTCCCGGAATTTTTCTTGATTTCCCAACCCACGGGCACGCTGCCGGTAAAACTGATCAACTTCAGGCGGTCGTCGGTCACCAGCAGCCCGGCGTCTTCATTGGAAAGCGGCAGCACGTTCAGCGCGCCATCCGGCCATCCTGCCTGTTGCACCGATTCCGCCAGCATTAAAGCCGTTAACGGCGTTTGTGGTGCGGGTTTCAGCACCATTGTGCAACCGGCCGCAATTGCCGGCGCTACTTTGTGTGCCACGAGATTCAAAGGGAAGTTGAAAGGTGTGATGCCCGCAATCGGGCCTAAGGGAAACCGCCGCACCATGCCCCAGCGGCCAACGGTGTACTCCTGCCAATCCAACGGAAGGTATTCGCCGTAAATCCGCAGGCTCTCTTCCGCCGCTACCGTAAAAGTAAAAATCGCGCGATCCACTTCCGAACGCGCCGTCCGGATGGGCTTACCGGCTTCTTGTGCGATGCAGTGGGCGTACTCCTCTTTGCGTTCGGCTATATTTTCAGCCACGCGTTTCAGCACGCGCTGCCGTTCAAACGCTGGCAGGCGGCGGGTAGTTCCGAACGCCTTGACCGCAGCCGCGATCGCTTGCTCAGCGTGCGCGCGCCACCCCTGAAACACCGCGCCAACTAAACTTCCATCATAAGGAGACTTGATTTCTACGAGGTCGCCCTCTTCCGTCCACTTGCCATCCAACAAAAATCCGTGAGTTGCAACGGGAGCGGCTGTCATATGGGACATGAGAGTAGCTTCACCTCCGGGGCCGACCGGGCGCCCAATGATTATAAACTTCGGCGATTATAAACTTCGCTGGACTTGCGTGCGCCATAGAACTTTCGCCAACGACGGGACACGAAAGACAAAAGATCGATGATGGATAATACAAACGACAACGAAAATGAAAATTGCTTAATGAAATATTGAAGGAGAGAACCTCTTTGCCCGATTCTGTCCTTGAAACATCCCGTCTTCTACGCGAACGCAAGGTCTCTCCTCTCGAACTCACGCGCGAATGTTTGCGTCAAATAGCTGACCAAAACCCGGTGCTCAATGCCTTCATCACCGTCACTGAGGAATCTGCCCTCGCGCAGGCGCGGCAAGCCGAAGCCGAAATCCAGCGTGGCGATTGGCGCGGCCCATTGCATGGCATTCCTATAGCGCTAAAAGACATCATCGACGTCGTCGCCGTTCCCACTACCGCAGCCAGCAACCTGTTCAAAAATCGCATCGCCAATGAAGATGCCGAAGTAGTCACGCGATTGCGCCGCGCGGGCGCTATTCTCCTTGGCAAGCAGAACATGCATGAATTCGCCTACGGAGGCAGTTCCGTCATCAGCGCCTACGGCCCCGTCCGCAACGCCCGCAATCCTGAACATATCGCCGGAGGCTCCTCGGGCGGTTCGGCCACTGCCGTTGCCGCTGGACTTTGCTATGCGTCTCTCGGCACCGATACTGCAGGCTCGGTTCGTGAGCCCGCCGCGCTCTGCGGCGTGGTGGGCCTGAAGCCGACGTACGATCTCGTCAGTACGCGCGGAGTTTTTCCGCTCTCGCCCTCACTCGATCACGTTGGTCCCATCACACGTACGGTTGAGGATGCAGCGGTAATGCTGCACGCCATCACAGGGAGAGACACGATATTTCCCGGGACTGAAAAAGATGTGAGCAAACTCCGCATCGGCGTGCCCCGCAATTTTTTCTTCGAGAACTTAGATGGAGAAATAGCAGTGGCTATTGAAGATGCAACACGAGTTATAGAGACGATCGTGGCATCCGTGCGCGATATCCGTCTCGACGTGAATCCTGATCGCACGTTTCAGGCGGCAGAATCCTATGCAGTTCACAAAGACTACGTCGCGAAGAGTCCCGAACTCTACCAGCCCGCAACTTTGCAGCGAATTCGGACCGGCGAGCATATCTCGCAAGAAGACATAAATGAGTCGCGCCACGAATTGGAAAAATCACGAAAAGAGAGTCAGCGAGTTTTCGAAGACGTGGATATTGTCATCACGCCCACAACGCCCATTCCGGCGCCGCGCCTCGCCGACTTGCAGGAGAATCCGGAGTTGCTGCGCCCTCGCGAAATTCTGCTTTTGCGCAACACCCGCCCTTTCAATGTCTGGGGACTACCAGCCATCTCCGTCCCCTGCGGTGTCACAAAAAACGGTCTACCCATCGGCCTGCAAATCGCGGGCGCGCACGGTGCGGACAATCTTGTTCTCGACTTCGCCCACGCCTACGAGCAAGCCGCGAAATTGAACCGTTAATTCACGCTTCTCACGTCGTCAGGCAGCAGCATTACAAACACGCACTCATTCCCCATCTGCGGACAGGACAAGACCCCGCGCCGGAAAATCTTGGCCGGGCTGTCATCCGGAAAGCTGAATTCGAAGTGTGCGGTACGCAGCGCCTCGGCATACGTCTTGACCGGTTCATCGCCGCTGATGAACTTGACGTCTTCTACGCTCACGCCCGTCGTTGCTGGTGCCAGCATAATAAAGAATTCTCCACTGCCACTTTCTTTGCCTTTGGCCAGTTTCACCGTTCGCATCGCTTGCAACTCCGGCTTATATTGATTGACCGCCGCATCAACCTTGGCCGCCCCGCCGAGCAACGCCGCCAACCGGTTGCGCGTTTCCGGAATCGGTCTTAGCCCTGAAAGCGCCATCGCATAGGCTCGTATGGCCGCTTCCTTTTCCCCGCGCTTCTCGTAAATCTGCCCCAGATGGTCCCCGACTTCGCCGTGCTGCCCGATCATCCAAGACGATGAGATATATTTCTGCGCCTTGTCCGAATTGCCTTGGACAAAATATACCCAGCCCAGCGTGTCCCAATAGGAATAGAGCGCCGGCACTAGAGGCAGTTCTTGCGCATTCAGTTGTGTGAGCGTCACGTTTCGCAGCGCGGCAGACATCGCTTCCACCGCAGATTCGGCATACTGCTGGGCCCTCTCGAGGTGCACTTTCTTAAGCGCCAGTTGATAAGCGATGTCGTTCCAAACCTCCGGCGTCGCAGAAATGCCCACGGCCGTGTCAAACGCAGCCATGGCTTTCTCGTCCTGGCCGAGATTCAAATACGCGTCACCCAACGAAATCTGCAAACTAGCGTCGTCGGCTTTGAGCGAGGCTGCCTTCTCCAATTCCACCGTAGCTTTGTCATACTCATGCTCTTCGGAGTACATCTGCCCCAACGCCCGATGGGCATAATCGCTCAAAGGATTAATCTCAATCGCTTTCTTGTAAGCCGCTTCTGCCTCAGCGTACTTTCGGTCGAAAGAGTATGCCCAGCCGAGATTGCTGAAGCCCAATTCATCGTAAGGATTGTTTTCGGCGTGGTGTTTGAACGCATCTACGGCATTGTCGGTCTGGCGCAATCCCATGTACGCCCGTCCCAGATTTATCCACGCCGATTTATGTTTCGGCTCCGCGGCTACGACCCGTTTGAACAACTCCACTGCCAGCGCGAGATCGCCCCGCGTTAAAGCGGCATTGGCGGCGTCATTCAGGTCGTCGCCTTTTATGTCGGCTGATGCGGATGGCATCGCCGCCGCAGAACTGTCAACAGATATATGCTGCTCCGTATCGGCCAGCACGGCGCGCCGGAACGCTTCATAATCCGCGCTACGCTCACGCGGCAATTCACTGACGGTGGTTATCAGGCGGCGTTCGGCCGTGATCCCCACACCATCGGTTTTATAGCTGGCCGCGTATTCCGCATAATCCCGCTTCATCGAAAACGGCAATGGAGGCCCGATTTTGTAGCCGGCGGGAAATTGCAAATGGATCTTGTAGTCGTAATCTTCCGGTGCACCGAGTTTGACCGACTCCGCGCTCTTTTCCTTGCCGGCCTTCTCTTTGTCGTCATCGGTGTCGTTGTCCACATCCGGAAGCCGGATGTTCGAAAATGGGAGAGCGATCTCCGATTTCTTTTTCGACCAATCGTAAAAATTAGATATTGCGATCTTGTACTCCAGTTGAAAGGGATCGTGCGTTCTAGCCGGGTCGCTGACTTTGATGTCGCTGATTTCGCCGTCGAGCCCCATCATGTTATTGGTTTCTTTCAACACCAGTGGCCACTTCGTGCTGGGCACGCGCCGGAAAATTGTTCGCGCAAACAGTTCGACGTCCCCGCGCGTCACATATTTCACGTGCGCTTCCAGTTTTCCGAAGTCGTTGATCTTGCCGTCAACGTCTTGCGCTTGCATATTTGGCGTGGGAGGATCAGCTGGCGTTTCTTCCAAATACGGCGTGCCATCTTCCGGGATCACCAAAGCCGTCTTCTTCCGGATCGTGTAGGCCAACAACCGGAACGGCGCGACCTCGGTCGTCGTATCCATCCAGATTTTTTCTTTACCCAGCGGCACCATCGTGATTACGTGATTGAATTGCGAAGGCGAGGGCACATCCTGATCAAGTTTGCGCTCCGTGCTGATCAGCACCGACGACGGGTGGTACCCCGCCGCTTCGAGCAATGACCCAAGCAGTGTGTTCTTGTCTTTGCAATCGCCGTACTCGTTGTGCAGTACTTCGGACGCGGAGTGCGGCTGATATCGTCCCAGGCCGAGCGAGAGACTCACATAGCGGAAGTTCGGTCCGACGTAGTCGTAGAGCGCCTGAATTTTCTCGAGGTCCGTCGTCTTGCCCGCGGTCAGTGCTGCCGCTTTCGCGCGAATCTCCTCAGTGGGTTGCTTCTTTTCTCTTTCCAAGCTGCCATACCACCGCCCGACTTCTTCCCAGCTCGTGAACGTCGTCAGCTGGACGTCAGCTTCTTCCTGTTCTGGCTGTTTTTTCTTGGTGGCAGCGTCGGTATCGTCTTTTTCCAGATGCGAACTTGTCCATGAATAAATCCTTCGGCCATTGGTTTCGGTGATCTTGGCATCGTGGCCTTTTGCTGTTTTCAATGTCACTTTGCGATCAGCAGGCAGGGTCACCTCTAACTCTTCATCCAGCACAATGCCGGTTTTGGTGAATTCATGTTCCACCCAAAACTGCCCGGGCGCGAGCGGTGTCACAATAATGTCTTGAATGTCGTATTCCAATGTGTCGCCCGGACGAAGTCCCGGTACGGTGATGTGTTTCTGCCGGAAGTCGGTGTACATGGGAGCTTCTTTTTCGACCGGTGTACTCAAGTCTTGCACCGCATCTGGCGGCGCGGTGACCTCTGTGCCGTCCGCCTTCAATACTCTGACGTATGGAATCTCCACTCGCTCGTTCGCCGAGCTATATCCAAAAATCACCTGCCCCAGTTGCTGTACGCCCGCTTCACTTTGCACTTTGATCAGCACATAGAGTTCCCGCTTGCCCGTGCCGTCGTTTTCGAACGTGTAGGAAGTCTTTACTTTCTGGACGACGTAGGCTTCCTGTGAATAATCAAACGTGCTGCCGGGATCCGGAGCAGATGGCTTCGCCGCGGCCGCAGGAGTCGTTTGTTGCGCGAAAGATGTGGCGCACGCAATAAAGAGAACGGAAGTCCATGCATGGGGCATACGGGCAAAGAAATGGCGGCGAATATTTTCAGACATTTTTGTTCGAAATCCTGCCTGTTTGTATCCTACCCCGGTCGGAACGACAAATTGCCAATCAGTGCGAAACGTCAAGTCTACTTTCGTAGGTAGTTTGGCTCGAACCGCACGTCCGCGAAACCCCTTTAAGTCCATCCGAATCAATCAGTTTCCATTTCGGGAATGTTCCGAAAGGAACATTAGGAGCGAATTTGGCTGCGATCCGCGAGAAACATCTCAGATCGGTAGTTACACGGATCCATCGCCGATTACACTCTTTTACCATTCTTTACCGGAAGTATTTTCTCCACGCCATAAAATCCCTGCAGAGTCCATTCGTGAATCGCTTTTTTTGGTTGTTGGCTTTCCTCTTACTGAATCAACCTTTGCTCCTCGCTCAACGGGGCAGCCGTGGTGGCGCTGGCTCCCGCGCCTATTGCGTGCACGATTGCCCCACTCCTACGGACACGGACGATCAGGATGCCAACTCCAAGGATCCGCTGAAAGACTTTAATCGCATCGTTGCGCTGCAAGCCTCGCCGGAACAAACGGCCGCTTTCAATAACATTTTGAAAGACATCGACGCTGCCGCGGTGCAACTGCAATCGCTGCGCGATCTGCTTAGGGAAAAACCAACCGCGGCCGATTTATCGCTGGGTGCCACTGGGCTAAATCATGAAATTGCGAAAATCCATGTCGATGATCAAGGCTTTCTGGCAACTTTCTCCGATACGCAAAAATCCGGATTGAAAGAAGCCACTAAGAGGCTCCTCAGTGCCGATGCAGATTTGACCCGAGAAATGAAGAACCTCGATCTGGGCGTTGAGGACTACGCTTCGGGCGGAGAAAAAATCTTCGACGCAGTACCGAGCGTTGACAAGACTTTTTCGAGCCTTCGGGTCGCTCAACTCGCTCTTGGCGATGAGATGAACATTGTTCTCCCTTCGTCGGGCCACGAACTCGCGTTCCATCTTCCCCACGAAAATACCTCGTTCAACATCGAAGGCGAGTCCATTTCTTTGCCTTCGGCGGGCATAATGGCAAAAGTTTCTGCGGCGAATGGAGACGAGCTTTTCCGCTTCACACTCAATACCGATGGATCTGATTTACAACGAAACATTGCCGACATTTTGCGCGCTCGGCTCAACCGTTCTCCGCTCTGTGGCGAGAGGATTGAGGTCCAAGACGCGACGCTCGTTCCCGACCCTCCTGCCGGTAAGATTACGGCTCGCATGCACTTTGAGCGCTGGTTATGCGCGTCTGGCGGCGATCCCTATAGCGGCTATGAACTGATGGCTGACGACGCCGTTGTGGACATCGAGCTTATTCCAAGCGTCGGTGAGAATGCTTTCACTCTCTCAACAAGAATTGTTAAAGCGGATGCCAATGCGGCGTTGCGAGAGGAGTTGCTCCACGGTTCTTTAGGTGAAGCTGTCCGCAGCCAAACTGCGGAGTGGTTTCAGTCCATCTTGCAAAAAGCTACGGACATAAATTCCATTTTTCCCGTTCACGGCCAAAAGCTCGCCGTCCCACAAGAAGTAGCGTTTCAAGGTTCCGGGAACGGCTTGTTGAGTCTGATGTTGAATGGTCGAGTGCAACTCTCTGACGAGCAGGCCAAGGAACTTACCAGTCAATTCAAGCAGAATTTGTCCACGAAGGCCGTGCCACCACAATGAATTGAAGTATTTGATTAGTTCCAACTTGCTTCCCGAGGGTTATCGCGGGAGTTCGTTAATATAAATATGTGCCTCCAACAAAGCGTCCTGCGTCGCGCGTTCAAATCATTCCTGCCGCCAATCTTGGCAAATCGCCTTGGCTCATCCATGGATTCTCCACTCGCACAGGCGGCTTCTCGCGTGCTTATGGCGGTAAAGCGCTGAATTTAGGATTCACCCCTAAAGATTCCAAGTCCGTGGTTGAGCGCAATCGCGCAGTTTTTTTGAAAAAGTTAAGCGCAATCAATGGGAACAAGCTCTGGCCGCTGGTTACGCTTCGCCAAATTCATTCCGATCTGATTCACTATGTAAGCAAGCCGTCGGCGGAGCCACTCTTCGGCGATGGGCTGATTACCGATACTCAAAATCTTCTTCTCGGCATTCAAACCGCCGACTGCCTGCCCATCATCTTGGCAGACAAAAAGCGCAAAGCTGTTGGCGTTTTTCACGCTGGATGGCGAGGCACCATCAAGCGCATCGTCGAAAAGGGCGCTGGCCTTATGCGACTGCACTTCGGCACCATGCCGCACGAGCTGCAAGCTGCCATCGGCCCCGGCATTCATTCCTGCTGCTACGAAGTTGGCGAGGACGTTCGGGACCAATTCGACTCGCAGTTCGAATACGCCTCGCAGTTGTTTCACGAAGTGCAGGAATCCGACCCGGTGCGCGAAAAATATCCGCTGCTTTTTCTGACTGCGCGCGCGCCTGGCCACAGTATATTGCCGAAGAAAATCTTTCTTGATCTCATTGAAGCGAATCGCCGCCAGCTTCTGGCGATCGGTGTTCCCGCCAAGAATATCTCTGCTTCGCAGCTCTGCACATCCTGCAATCCCAAATTGCTTTTTTCCTATCGCGCCGAAAAAGGCAATACAGGACGCATGATTACCGTCGCTGGCGTGCGATCCACTTAATCTCCTCCGCTCTAACCAACTTGTCATTCTGAGCCATCTGTAGCTGCGAAGCGGCGAGTGTGCGCGTAAGAATCTGCTTCTTGACTCTTCGGTAACTAACATCGTGTTGACTCTCACCTTCGCCTGCGCTATGCTTACCTCAAGTTTGCTCGACATCATTTTGATGTGAGCAGACCTTGGATTTCATGAAGAGTGGCTGAGGGACGAGCCCTTAGACGCCACGACAACCGGATCAGAAGTCATCTTCTGGTCGCCCGGTGTCAACTCTCACCCTGGTACAGGGGGAACATGAGATTCGGGGTGCGAGATATTTTTGGCATTCCGTTCCTCTTTTTCCTTCTTAACAGGAAAAGAGGACTTTGTATTTTAGGGCGTATTGATTGCTCGTACCGGCTGCTCTCGCAAGAAAACAAGCTGTTGATTTTCTTAGAAACGAGAGATGCCGATGACCTACGAATTACGTTGCCGCGAGTGCCAGAAGAGCTGGGGAAACCAGCCCCGCTCCATCTGTGATGAGTGCTTTTCTCCTCTGGAAGTTTCTTACGATTACGATGCGATTCGCCAGCACTTCACGCGGGAAAGAATCGCTCAGGGCGCGCCGAACATGTGGCGCTATTCGGCCTTGTTGCCGCTGCCCGAGAACTTCCGCCCCACTCTGCCCGTGGGATTCACGCCACTGCTCGAAGCGCCGCAGCTCGCGAAACAAATTGGCGCAAAGAATCTTTACGTGAAGAATGACGCCGTCTGCCTGCCCACGCTCAGCTTCAAAGACCGCGTGGTCGCAGTCGCGCTCGCGCAAGCGAAAGAATTCGGGCTGGACACGGTCGCGTGCTCTTCGACGGGGAATCTTGCGAACTCAACTGCAGCACAGGCCGCTCGCAGCGGCTTCAAGTCATGGATCTTCATCCCTGCCGATCTCGAGCCCGCGAAAATTCTCGGCACGCAAGTCTTCGGGGCGAAGCTGGTGCGCATCGCGGGAAGCTACGATCAGGTCAATCGTCTCTGCTCGCAAATCGCCGACGAACGTCGCTGGGGATTCGTCAACGTCAACCTGCGCCCCTACTATGCGGAAGGATCCAAGACCGTAGGATTCGAAATCGCCGAACAACTCGGCTGGCGCTTGCCCGACAACGTCGTCGTTCCCATGGCGGGCGGGTCGTTGATTACAAAAATCAAAAAGGCGTTCGACGAATTAATTTTGCTCGGATTGGTCGCGCCCAAGCCGGTGAAATTTTTTGGCGCGCAGGCGACGGGATGCTCACCGATTTCAACCGCAGTCAAAGCCTACCGCGGCGAAATTGAGCCGCAGAAAGCCGCGACTATCGCGCGTTCCTTGGCCATCGGCAATCCGGCCGATGGACACTATGCGATTAAAGCCATTAACAAGAGCGGCGGTTGGGCTGAAGACATCTCCGACGCCGAAGTCGTGAATTCCATTCAGCTTCTCGCGGAAACCGAAGGCGTCTTTACCGAAACCGCGGGCGGCGTGACCGTGGGATGCGCCGCGAAGTTGTACAAACAAGACCGCATTCTGCCTGACGAAACCACGGTTCTGTGTATTACCGGCAACGGATTAAAAACAACCGATGTGCTGGCGGATAAATATCCGGTGGAAACCGCAATTGCGCCGAAGCTTAGTGAGTTCAACAAATATCTAGAAGCCGCGCTCGAAGGCGAAGTCGCCGCGGCAGAAACGGTGGAGGTGTAGCGATGTCAATTACAGTGCAAATTCCCACGGCGTTACGCCGGCTCACAACCGGCAAAGCACAGGTCGAGTGCGCGGCGGCGAACTTGAACGAATTGTTCTCCGCGCTCGACTTGCAGTTTCCAGACTTGAAGCCGCATCTGCGCGATGAGGCCGGAGCAATCCGGCGCTTCCTCAATGTTTACGTCAACGAAGAAGACATCCGCTTCCTCGGCGGTGTGGATTATGCCTTTCAAGATGGAGACGAAGTATTGCTGGTGCCGTCGATCGCCGGTGGAGCAGAGTAGGCTTTTTCAAACTGTCATCTTGAGCGAAGTGAGAGGACTTGCGCGCAAGTCCTCTCGCGCAGTAGAAAGACCCCGCGTTCATCTGTGTCTGATTCCGGCCCCGCTAGGAATTCTTTCCTCGTGCCCGAAATTGTACTGCACAGAAAATCCATAATATAGAGATTGCATCGTGGTGATATCCTCTCAACTCATTGGGGGATCATCCTCTGTCCACCACTTCCACCACGAAATCCGTTCTCCACAAAGCCAGCCTCTTTTATTTCGTCTGGGTTATGTTCTCCTACACCACCGGCGGCCCATTCGGCCTCGAAGATATGGTCACCACTTCCGGCCCCGGCATGACGCTGCTCTACATTCTGGTGCTGCCGTTTTTCTGGTGCATTCCGGTCGCGCTGGTGTCCGCGGAACTCACCACCGCCATGCCGGTGCAGGGCGGCTTCTACCGCTGGGTACGCGCCGCCTTCGGCGACTTCTGGGGATTTCTCGCCGGCTGGTGGGGCTGGTGCGGGTCGTTTCTGCTGGGTGCAGTCTATGCTGTGCTTTTCACCGACTATCTCGGATTTTATTTTCCGCAACTCGTTGGCTGGAAGCACTATCTGGTTGCGGTGAGCATCATCGCTATATTTACTTGGATCAACGTACGCGGCGTGGAACTGGTCGGCCAATTTGCCACTGGACTGGAATTATTCATCGTGGGGGCGGTTTTGGTGCTGACCGGAGTGGCTTTGGCCAAGTGGAAACACAATCCGTTCGTTCCGCTCATTCCTACGCATCAACCCATGTTTCACGTTTTCGGCGTCGGCCTTGCCCTCGGCCTTTGGCTCTATTCCGGCTACGAACAGCTCTCCACGGTTGCCGAAGAAGTCGAGAATCCCAAACGCACTTATCCGCTTGCGCTGGCGATTGTAGTGCCGCTATCCATTGCGATTTATTTTCTGCCAACCATTGCCTGCCTCGCAGCTCTGGGCAACTGGCAGGACTGGCACACGCGTTATTTTTCTGACGCCGCGCAACTCATCGGAGGCCCGTGGCTGGGCGGCCTCATCACGCTCGCGGGAATGATCACAAA
>Ga0187847_10001760_pt1 | contig 18784 bp, 8 predicted proteins | sample June2016WEW_4_10_FD_132458 | JGI IMG/M metagenome (GOLD analysis project Ga0187847, IMG submission 132458) | Peatland microbial communities from SPRUCE experiment site at the Marcell Experimental Forest, Minnesota, USA - June2016WEW_4_10 | ecosystem: Environmental > Terrestrial > Soil > Wetlands...
CATTGGGACATTCATCTGGTCCCGGTCCCACGCATTCGCCATCAGCCGCGGAATCACATTCCGGCTCAGATACCCCAGCAGCAACCCACCCGCGCCGCCAATGCCCGCCAGCATAAGACTCTCCGTCAGCAACTGCCGCAGCACCCGGCCTCGCCCTGCACCCAGCGCGATCCGCACACTCATCTCCCGCTGCCTTTGCGCTCCCCGCGCCAGCAGCAGGTTGGCAATGTTGGCGCACGCCAGCAGCAGCACAAACCCGGTCAGCGTCAACAGCACATACACCGGCTTCCCAAACTCCCGCGCCGCAAAGCCCCCTCCCCGGCTGCCGTCGTCCAGCCTAAGTTGGGGCATCGTGTCCCCGGCATTCACCGTCATCGTCCCGTGGATCGCCGCCGACAGCGTTACATTCATCTCTGCTTGCGCCTGCGCGTCCGTCACGCCCTGCTTGACACGCCCCACCACAACCACCCACCACATGTTCGGATCGTCAATAAATCCGCCCTCGCCTCCCTTGGGATCGATCACGGGTTGCGCGGTAATCGGCACATACACCTCTGGACCCGACTGCACATTCTTCGCCCCGGTGAACCCGCGCGGCGCAACGCCCACAATCGTAAACAGGGTCTGGTTCACGTTGATCGTCTGCCCCAGCGCCCCTGGCGACCGCCCAAACTCGCGCTCCCACAATGGGTCGCTGATCACCGCAACCGCATTGAACGCCCCCGGCTGGTCATCCGATAGCTGCAGGGCCCGACCCAGTTGAGGCCGCGCCTCCAGCACATTGAAGAAGCTGCCCGAAACCATATCCACGTTGGCGCGCTGCGCATTCCCGCGAACCGTAACATTCATGCTGTCCTCGTTGAAGGCAGCCAGATCTTCCATTGCATGGCTGTGCAACCGGAGCTGCTCAAAAACCGGGTAAGAGAAGCACGAACTCAGCATTCCCCCGCCCGGCGCAGGGGGGTCAAAATCGCCCCACATGCTGTGCACCACGTTGTGTCTGTCAGCAGTCCAGCGCAGCAGCCGCAGTTGCTCGGGATGCGGCACATGCAACCGGTCATACAACAGGCTCTTGGCCAATGAGAAAATCGACGTATTCGCCCCAATCGCCAGCGCCAAACTCGCGGCCGCAATCCCCGTAAATCCCGGGCTCTTGCGCAGAATCCTCACCCCATACCACAAATCGGCCCGCAACTCATCCAGCCATTTCAGTCCCAAAGAAGCCCGCATGCCTTCCTTCGCCACCGTCACCGCCCCCAGCGCGATCCGCGCCCTTCTTGCAGCCTCTGCCGGCGAATGCCCCGCGCGAATCAAATCCGCAGTCAGGCATTCCAGGTGCCCGGCCAGTTCCACTTCCATCTCTGCTTCGAGCCGATCGCGCCGCATCACCGCTCGCAGCAACGACCGCGGTTGAGACACAACGCGAGCAAACAATGACCGCAAAAACATACTCTCCCCGACTCCCTCAGCCCCTATTCGCTGTCCCCTGCCTTACTCGTGCCTCAGCGCCACCATCGGCTGCACCCCTGCCGCCCGTCTTGCCGGAATCCAGCTAGCCGCCAGCGCCACCACCAGCAGAATCAAAACCCCGCCAATCATCGTCGCCGGATCCCATGGCTGAATCCCATAGAGCATCGTCTTCACCAGTCGCGTCAGCCCAAGCGCCGCACCCATCCCCACAACAATTCCCACCACAGCCAGCCACGTGCTCTCGCCCAGAATCATCCCGCGCACCTGTCCCGGCTGTGCCCCAAGCGCCAGCCGAATCCCGATCTCGTTCGTGCGACTCGCCACTTGATACGCCATGATCCCGTAAATCCCAACGCAAGCCAGCACCAGCGCCAGCACGCCAAACCCCGTCGTCAGCGCCGCAAACATCCGCTCCATCTGCATCGTCGCGTCAATCTGTTCCCGCTGCGTCCTAACATCGATCAGCGGCAAATCCCGATCGACCCCTTGCACTACTCGCCGCAATGCCGGCACCAGCGCCGCCGGTTCCATCTGGGTGCGAATCGCATACGTCATTCCGCCCACCTGCGCCTGCTGCCTATAGACCATGAAAAACTGCGGCGGTGCGTCATCCCGCAGGTTCATATACCGCGTATCGGCGCAGATTCCCACAATCCGCACCATCCCATCCGTCGCATCGTGAGTCTTGAACATCTTCCCAATCGGATTCGCATTCGGAAACCGCTTCCGCGCCAAGCTCTCATTAATCACCGCCACCTTCGCCGATGTGGCCGTGTCCTCCGCACCAAATGCGCGCCCCGCAATCATCGGTATTCCCATCGTCGAGAAGAAGCTGTTTCCCACCACGTTGAAAAACTCGGCCTGATTCTTGTTCTGATCCTCCGTTTCACCCTCCGGCAGAAACAGATCATTCGACATCGAATCCGCAATGTAAGCCATCGACGCCGCTGTCACTGCCTGTACGCCCGGCGCTGCCCTGAATCCATCCTCCAGCCGCGCATGTAACTGCACTGCTTTTTCGTCGGTGTAGCGCCGCGCTGGCGGATTCACGTCAAGTAGCATCAGATGATCCGTCCTGAATCCCGCATCCACCGTGTTCAGCGCAAACAGTGTTCGCAGAAACAGTCCCGCCCCCACCACCAGCAGCGTCGACAGCGCAATCTGAAACGCCACAATCGCCTTGCCTCCCAACCCTTTGCGCCTGCGCGAAGCCGTCTGTGCGCTCTCCTTCAAACTGCTGCTCACCTCCGCCCGCGCTGCCAGCCACGCCGGCGCCAGCCCGAACAGCAGCCCCGTAACAATAGTCACTCCGGCCGCAAAGCCGAATACGCCCCAATCGAAATGCACGTTGAACTCATTCGTCTCCCACCGGTTTGTCATCAGGCTGGGAATTGCGTCGCGACCCACATATCCCAGCAGCAGCCCACCCAATCCGCCAATCCCCGCGAGCAGCAAACTCTCCGTCAGCAGTTGCCGCAGAATGCGTCCGCGACCCGCGCCCATCGCCAGCCTCACACTCATCTCGCGTTGCCGCTGCGCCCCGCGCGCTAGCAGCAGATTCGCAATATTCGCGCACGCCAGCAGCAGCACAAAGCCGGTAAGTGCCATCAGCACGTATGCCGGCTTCCTGAACATCCCATCGGCCAAACGCAACCCTCGGCTGCCGTCCGCCAAAACCAGATGCGGCATCGTTTCACCCGGCTTCACCTGCAGTGTGCCGCGAGTGGCTGCCTCCAGTTGCGCCCCCAGCACCGCCTCCGCCTGTGAGTCAGTCACGCCCGGCTTGGCGCGCCCCATCACGTTCACCCACCAAGTCGTCGGATCCTCCAGCAGCGACATCTTCCCTTTCGGATCGATCACCGGGATCATGGTGAGCGGCACAAACACGTCCGGCGAGGCCTGAACGCCTTTTGCCCCCGTAAATCCCCGCGGGTTGACGCCAACAATCGTGAACGGCGTTTGATTCACCGTGATCGTCTGGCCCAACACTGAAGGCGATCGTCCGTAGGCTCGCTGCCAAAGCCCCTCGCTGATCACCGCAACCGTTCCTGCTCCATTCGCCGTTTCGTCCGAGGGCAGTATCGCCCGCCCCAATTGCGGCCTCACGCCAAGCTGCGCGTAATAATTTCCCGACACCATCTCTGTCTGAACTCGTTGCGCTTCTCCGCGAATCGTCGCATTCATCCCGTCCCACTTGAATGCAAACAGATCCTCCAGCGACCGGTTGTGTGCGCGCAGTTCCCGGTAAACTGGGTACGAGAAGATAGGCCCCATCATTCCCACGCCGTCAGGTGCTGGCCCAAAGTCTCCCCACATATCGTGCACCGCCATGTTCCCGTACCCGTACCACTTCAGCGCACGCAGTTGTTCCGCATGAGGCACAGTAAGCCGGTCATACAGCACGCTCTTGGCAATCGAAAAAATCGCCGTATTCGCCCCAATCGCCAGCGCCAGGCTTGCCGCTGCAATCGCCGTAAATCCCGGGCTCTTTCGCAGCATCCGCACTCCATACCGCAAATCCGCCCCAAGCTCATCCCACCACCGCAATCCCAGTGAAGCCCGCATCCCTTCTTTCGTCACCGTCACCGCCCCCAGCGCAATTCGCGCTCTCCGTGCCGCTTCTTCCGGCGCATATCCCGCCCTAATCAAATCCGCCGTCAGATTCTCCAGATGGCAAGCCAGCTCAGCCTCCATCTCCGACTCAAGCCGATCACGCCGAGCAACCGCCCGCATCCAAGACAGCGGTTGAGTAACAATGCGAGCCAACACCGATCTCAAACTCATATCTCCCACCTGGCACGGTTAATCCCTAATTCTTGTTCCCTGATCCCAGTTCCCCGCTCTTCTCACGTTGCACTCAAAATCGTCCCAATAATCCCCGCCATCCGATCCCATTTGTCGGTCTCCTGCGTCAGCCGTTCCCGCCCCGCCGCCGTCAAGCTGTAATACTTCGCCTTCCGGTTGTTCTCGCTCTCGCCCCACTCGCTCGTAATCGCACCCTGGTGCTCCAGCCGATAAAGCGCCGGATACAGCGACCCCTGTTGAATCACCAGTTCCTCGCCGGAAATCTGTTGAATCCGCAGCAGCACCCCATACCCATGCAGCGGCCCCAGCGAAACCGCCTTCAGGATCAGCAAATCCAGCGTTCCCTGCAGCAAATCAATCTGTTTTGCTTGCTTTTCTGCGCGCATCGTCTCCCCACCGCTTCCCTAGTCGCTCTAGGAAAGAAGCTATCGCGACTCTCCTAGAATGTCAAGGAGAGAATGTCAAGGAGAGCCTTGGTAGAAATTCCTCATTCAGGGGCGATGATCCAAGACGAATTTAATAGGTGCTTACCCACCCCAGAATCGCCTTAGACTGTCTCAATGACACAGTTCAGCAAGGGGAGGCGCCGCTTTCACGCGCATGTAGGTTCGCGCGCCGATGCGCTCAACGGCCTTCCATTGGCCACCTTCTGGCAAAGGCTCCTCGGATTCTTGATCGACCTTCTCATCGCTGTCATCCTCTGGTCCCCTCTCGAATTCTCGTGGCGCTACTTTCTCCTGCATGAAACAAACATTCACATTGTCTGGGACTTTCACGAAGCCGGAAACATCGTCGTGATGGTCCTCTATTGGGGATTGGCAAATTATTTCGGCAATGGACAAACGCCGGGCAAGTGGGTCGCCCGCACCAGGGTTGTCTCTCTCACCAGCGAACGCATGCAACCATGGCAATCCATCGAACGCGCCCTCGGATACGGCTCGGCAGTGCTCGAATTAGGTCTCGGCTTCTTGCAGTTCTTTTGGGACCCCAATCGAATGTGCGCCCAGGACCGTTTAGCCGAGACCATCGTGATTGACGTTAGAGAATCGAAACCTCGATAGCACCCTTGCAATAGTGCCCTGGCTGAGAACGCCGCTCCGGAACTTTCATGCAATAGCCGGCGTAACCCCACAGACCGCAACTTCACGCGTGCATCAAAAGCTCGTAAGTCAATATCGGGTTCTGAAAGGACTCCTTCCCCATGAATGCGCGGAAAACAGTTCCCCAGCTTTTAGCTGCTCTTTTCAGCGCCACCTGCCTTCCCCTCGCCGCTGCCGCACAAGCCATACCGAGCAACTCCGCAATCGACGCCGAAGTAAAAAAGATACTCACTTCTACCCACGCCAACGGTATGGCTGTTGCGGTCGTCGATCGCGGTAAAGTCGATTACGTCAACGCCTATGGCCTCCGCAACGCCAAGGGAGATCCGTTGACCACGGATACGGTCATGTACGGCGCATCGCTTACCAAGACCGTGTTTGCCTATTCCGTGATGCAGTTGGTCGATCAGGGCAAGCTCAAACTCGACACACCTCTCATGGACGACCTCGACAAACCGCTGCCAACCTATGGCCCCGATCCCGTCTTCCCTGACAAATACGGACCCTACAAAGACCTGGCCGGTGATCCGCGCTGGCAAGCAATCACGCCCCGCATGTGCCTCACTCATTCCACCGGCTTCAGCAACTTCTGGTTCATTGAACCCGATCAAAAACTGCACATTCATTTTGATCCCGGCACGCACTTCAGCTATTCCGGCGAGGGTTTCATCCTTCTGCAATTCGTCATTGAACACGGCCGCAAAGCGCAGGGGCTTGGCCTCGATATCGGCGCTCTTGCCAAGGCCAACTTTGACCGCCTGGGCATGACCCGCACCAGCCTCGTGTGGCTCAACGGTCCCGAAACCAATGTCGCCGATGGATGGAACGATCAGGGCCAGCCGCAGCCGCATGAAAAACGCAGTAAGCCACGCGCGGCGGGCTCCATGAATACCACCATCTCCGACCTGTCGAAATTCACCGCAGCCCTCGTGCGCGGCGACGGCCTCAGCCCGGCTTCCCGCGCCGAAATCACAAAGCCAAGCCTGCATCTACCCACTGCCGGTCTGTTCCCACTCTTTCAGCCCGATCTACCTCTGGCCCAGCAGCGCAAGGATCTCTTTGCGGGACTAGGCGTCATCGTCTTTGACGGCCCGCAAGGACATGGCTTCATGAAAGGCGGCCACGACGGCCAGACCGCCAACACCATGGTCTGCATCGAGGGCAGTCAACGATGCGTTCTGATTCTCGCCAACGATGTTCGCTCAGAAGCTGGCTTCCCTGAGCTAGTCAAGTTCATCCTCGGCGACACCGGCGTTCCCTACGACTGGGAATATGGCGACCACGCCGGCAAATCATGACAACCCCCAAGAATCGGTGAACACCACGCTCCAGCCGCAAATGCTAACCTCGCTTTTGAAGTGTTAGCTTAGATCGAACATGAGTTCCCCCACCGCAGCCGTCCTCGGCGAAATCGGCCTTCCCATCCCCATCCGCACCCTCGCCGCCCAAACCTGGGACACCATCGTTGTCGGTGCCGGCCACAACGGTCTCGCCTGCGCGGCTTATCTCGCCCACGCCGGCCAGCGTGTTCTTGTCATCGAGAGCCGTGCCCGCGTCGGCGGCGCATGCACCATCGAGGAGCCCTTCCCCGGCGTCCGCATGTCTCCCTGCGCCTATCTCGCCGGCCTCCTCCATCCTCTCGTCGTTGAAGAACTCGACCTGCCTCGCCGCGGCTTCACATGGACCCCGGCCGTCAACGGCCTCTTCGTCCCTTTCCTTGACGGCAGCAGCATTCAGCTCTGGGACGACGACGAGCGCTGCGCCGCGGAAGTCCGCGCCCTTGCTCCCGGCGACGTCGAAGGCTGGCGCGCCATGAGCGATGTCATCCGCCGTCTCCGCGACGCCCTTCGCCCCGCTCCCGCCGCCAACCTCAAAGGCGCAGCCGCATGGGCAAACGATCTATGGCTCGGCGGAGCTCCTACTCGTGACCAAATTGAAGACCGTCTCGTCAACGACCCTGAAGCCCTCTCCGTTCTCTTCGATTGGTCCATGGCCGAGTTCGTCGAAAAGTATCTTGAAGACGAGCGGCTCCAAATCGCCTATCTCGGTCAGGGCGTCATCGGCACCAACGCGAGCCCCTTCGACCCTGGCACTGCCTCCATCCGTTTTCATCATTCCTCTGGCCGACTAGGCGGAATCCCTGGCATGTGGGGCTATGTCCGCGGCGGAATGGGCATGGTTTCCTTCTACTTCTGCGACGCCGCCCGCGAAGCCGGCGCCACTGTAGTTTCCGGCGTCCCCGTCGCGCAAATCTTCCCCGGTAAAGCCGTCCTCCTAGAATCCGGTGAGCGCATCTCCGCCCGCACCATCGTCTCCAATGCCGACCCAGTCCAGACCCTCCGACTCCTCGGCCCGCATGCCGACCCATCCTGGAGCGCCCGCGTCGAATCCATCCCCATCGAAGGCTGCACCGTAAAACTCAACGTCTTGCTCAGCGACTTACCCAACTTCACGGCTCGCCCCGGAGCCAATCAACCCCACCACTGCGGCCAGATCAACGCCCCTCTCACCAAAGATGAATGGCATTCAGCCTTCGCTGCTTCTCGTCGAGGCGAGTTACCCCAGCACTTATGGTGCGAGTTATATTTTCAAAGCGCCCACGATAACTCCATAGCTCCCCCTGGCCAACACACCATGAGCGTCTTTGCCCAATATGTCCCCTATAAATTCGCCCAGGGCACATGGGACTCTCGCCGCGACGAAGTCCGCAACCTGGCCCTCAATTCGTTAGCACGCTTCTGCTCCAATATTCCCGCGGCAGTTATCGATGCCCAGGTCCTCGGCCCCCCGGACATCGAGCAGAAAATCGGTCTCACCGGCGGCCACATCTTTCAGGGCGAATGCCTCCCGCCCCAGATGTGGTCCAATCGCCTAACCGCCCGCACGCCCATGCAAGGCTTCTATCTCTGCGGCGCATGCACTCACCCCGGCGGCAGCGTCATCGGCATCAACGGCCGTAACGCCGCCATGGCCATCCTCAAGGACAGCCAAACAATTTAGCTTCATCCACGCCCGTGCCTCTGCTATGCTGCGCGCTACATGTCTACCGTTCCCGCACTCAAGCGCGGCATCCGGTTTCGCGACCTGGTGCTGCTCTACGTCGTCATCATCCTCAGCATCCGCTGGACGGCCACCGCCGCCACCGCCGGCCCCAGCATCCTCATCATTTGGATCGCTGCCCTCACCTGTTTCTTCATCCCGCTCGCCGCCTGCGTCATGGAACTCGCCTCGCGCTATCCTCAGGAAGGCGGCATCTACATCTGGACCCGCGAGGCCTTCGGCGATTTCTCCGGTTTCATTTGCGCCTGGGCGTACTGGATGAGCAATCTTCCCTTTTTCGCCAGCGTCCTCTACTTCGGCGCAGCCTCCGCGCTCTTCGCCTTCGGCCCCCGCGCCCAGTCGCTCGCGTCCAATCCGCTTTACTACATGGCCTTCGCCATCTTCTGGCTCGCCGTCATCACTGTCCTCAACATCCTCGGCATCGACTCCGGAAAGTGGCTCAACAACATCGGCGCACTCGGCAGCCTGCTCCCGCTCACCGTACTCATCCTCCTCGCCATCTTCAGCTATTTCCGCTTCGGACTCGTCCTCCACGTCACGCCCGCCAGCTTCGTCCCTCACTGGTCGCTCGACAACGCCGTCTTCTGGTCCAGCGTCTTCTTCGCTTTCTCTGCCATCGAGTGCGCCTCCGCCATGGGCGATGAAATCCAGAACCCTCGCCGCACCATTCCCTGGGCTATCCTCGTCGCCGGCATCATCCTCACCATCGGTTACATTGGAGGCACCGCAGCCTTTCTCTTCATGCTTCCTCCGCAGGCCGTCGCCGGCCCAGACGGTTTCGTTCACGGCATCGAACTCCTCGCCGCGCGCCTCGGCCTCGCATGGATCCTCGCGCCCATGGCTCTGCTCGTAGCGCTCAACGCTGTCGGCGGCGCAGCAGGCAATCTTTCCGCCACTGCGCGCCTGCCCTTCGCCGTCGGTGTCGATCGCTATCTCCCGCCCGCCTTCGGCTCCATTCATCCCCGCTTCCGCACTCCCTGGGTCGCCATCGCTGTCTATGGAGCCGCAGGCATGGTCGTCGCGCTCCTTGGTCAGGCCGGCACCACCGTACGCGGCGCATATAACGTGCTTGTCAGCATGGGCGTGATCTCACTCTTTCTACCCTATCTCTTCCTCTTCGCAGCCATGATCCGCCATCAGTCCCATCCCACCGACACTCACATCCGCCGCGTCCCTGGAGGCAAACCCGTAGCCCTTGCGCTTGCCACCACCGGATTCCTCAGTACAGCCATCACCATCGTGCTTTCAACAATCCCCTCCGCCGACGAGGCCGACAAGCCTCTCGCAATCGCCAAAGTCTTAGGAGGCACAGCAGTCCTAATAGGCGCAGGTGTAGCCGTCTTCCTCTTTTCGAAATGGAAGACAGGCCGCATGTCGCCAAACTAGCGCCTGTTCACACTAAATCGATGAGGCTCGTAAGAATTCGGGTCAGAGAATGCGTAAACAATCTATCTACGCGTCTTTATGTGGCTCTCGGTGTTATCGTCAATCATCGCGATTGCGTCAACCTCTATCAGGTAGTCGGGAGACAGCGTCGCTACGCCGACCACCACGTCTGCTGGCTTGTGATCTCCGAATAGCGCTATCCGGGCCCCTTCGATAATTGGCAGGCATTCGTCGCGTTTGTAATCGACGACATAGATCGTGATCTTGGTGACCTGCTCAGGCCGGGCACCGGCAGCAGCAAGCGCACGGCCGAGATTGCCAAACACCTGGCGCGCTTGAACCGCAAGATCCCCACGGCCAACGAGCTTGCCTTGTATATCTTCGGGCTCCTGGCCCGAGATGAATACCAGCTTGCTTCCCGTCGCCACCACGACCTGTGTATACGTTGCTGGAGTCGGCAGGTCATCGGGATTGATGCATTCGATCGTCATTGATTAGGTCTCCTGCTATGGGCAGCGGGAACCAATAGCTTTGGTGCTAACACCGCCCGCCGGCTAAGTGTGCCAAGTATAAAGGTCCTCCATTCCTATCTGCCATCCAGAGCGCGGCGAGCCGAAGGACCTGCTTTTCTATAGCTCCCTACCAATATCCATCACCCCAAGATATGCACAGCAAACTGTACCGTTCCGCGACAGCGCTGACCCCCAGCTTGTCTCAGCCGAAAAAACTTCCATAGGCGCGAAAACTTCCAGCGTCTATGGAGCCTCCCGATGCACTCTCTGGCCCGCTGCCATAAGTCCGTCTTCATCCTTCTCTTTCTAAGTTCCCTCCTCGCTCACACCCAGCAACCTGGTCAGCCATTAACGCACCACATTCGCCCAGCCGTTTTCAGCGGCCTCGCAAAACCAGTTGCCCCGTTGCCCTCAACCCAGCGCATGAATTTGTCCCTCATCCTCCCCCTCCGCAATCAGAAACAACTCACCGCTTTCCTGAGCCAACTCTACGATCCGTCCAGTCTCAACTATCGTCGCTTCCTCAGCGTGGCGAAGTTCACTGAACAGTACGCGCCGTCCGCAGAGGACTATCAGACCATTGTTGATTTCGCAAAAGCACAAGGTTTTGTCGTGACCGCTTCTCCCGCCAACCGCTTGGTCGTACCCATCAGCGGCACAGTCGAGCAAGTCCAGAGAGCCTTCAATGTATCCATGAAGCTCTATCAGCACCCCAAAGAGAATCGGACCTTTTTCTCTCCCGATCGCGAGCCTTCAATTCCTTCCAGCCTCAATATCGTTCACATCGCGGGTCTGAACAATTACTCACTGCCGCGCTCCATGTCGGTAAGAGGAAACGCCGATCAGCGTCTCAACAACGCATCGATACAAGGTTCCGGCCCGGGTGGCTCGTACCTTTCCAGCGATATGCGGGCAGCCTACTATGGCGGCACAGCCCTCACCGGTAGCGGCCAGACCCTCGGCCTCGTGCAGTTCGATGGCTACAACATCAGCGATGTTGTAGCCAGCTTCGACGGAGCCGCCTCGGCCACCGCAAGCGGGAGTGATTATGTATTGACCTACACGCCCTCCGCAGGAGGAACAACTTACACCATCCCCATTGAGAATGTTCTGCTTGACGGCGCCACTGGAACCCCGGGGCAATTCTATCCCCCGGCAGACGACGCTGAGCAGGTGCTGGACATTGTGCAGGCGGTCGGCATGGCTCCCGGCTTGAGCCATGTTCGCATCTATATCGGCAACTCAGACGCCGACATCTTGAATGCAATAGCTTCGGATACGGAGCATCTCGCGAAACAGATCAGCATTTCGTGGTCCTGGTCTCCGGACGATCCCGCGACCGACGATGTTTTCTTCGAGGAGTTCGCCGCGCAGGGCCAAAGTATCTTTGTCGCGTCCGGGGATTACGGTGCCTATAGCCCGTCGGCTCCGTACTACTACCCTGCAGAAGATGCTTGGGTAACGGCGGTCGGCGGCACCAGCCTCACGACCAGCGGTCCGGCGGGAGCTTTGGTCTCGGAGATTGCCTGGGATCAAAGCGGCGGTGGCACCAGTCCCGACGGCATACCGATTCCAAGCTGGCAGGCTGGGGTCGCCAATTCATCGAACGGCGCTTCCTCAACTCTGCGCAATGTTCCGGACGTGGCCATGGAAGCGGATTTCGACAACTATGACTGCGACATGGGAGGGTGTGCCGGAACCTGGGCAGGCACCAGTTTCGCCGCGCCGCGGTGGGCCGGTTTCATCGCTCTTGCGAACCAGCAGGCAACGGCGGCCGCAGATCCGCCGATCGGCTTCGTGAACCCATGGATCTACTTGATCGGTGCGAATTCCAGTTACGGCAGCGAATTCCACGACGTTGCCGCTGGTGACAACGGCTACGAATCCGGGTACGAATTCTATGCGGTTCCTGGTTATGATCTGGTCACCGGGTGGGGAAGCCCCGCCGGACAAAACCTCATCGGCGGCATGGCGCCCAAGTCCTCGGTCGGGTTCCAACTTTCGACTTCGTCAAGCAGCTTGATGATCGATCCAGGCAGTTCCGGCGCCACGACCATTGCGGTCATCGATCAGGATGGCTTCGCAGGCAGTGTGAATTTATCTGTCACTTCACTTCTGCCCGCCGGCGTCACTGCGTCTTTCTCCACCAACCCTGCAAATGGAACCAGCGTGCTGGCCATCGCTGCGAGCGTCTCCGCCAGCACCCAATCCTACCTTGTCACCATCACGGGCACCTCAGGAGCCAATAGCGCAACTACTTATGTAACCGTCAACACGCCCACGAACGCCGTCGCCATCACCAGTCCCGCGATGCCTCAAGTGCCCGTAGCCGCACAGATCTTCAAACCAGGAACTCCCATTCCGATTCAAGGAACCGTGCTCGGAAATCCTCAAAGCTTCAGCGTTCAATGGGCACGTGGAATCTCCCCTACTACAGGATGGACTAACTTGGGTGTCACGCTGAATCCTGCGTTGCCGTCGTCCTTCCTCAACCAACCAATTGCAACTTGGGATACCTCGTCCGTTGTTGCGGCAGATTATTACACTGTGCTGTTATCTGCGACGTATTCATCCGCCACCATAACATCCAGTACGCTCGTTTATCTTGAGCCCGATCTGCTCTCGGCTAACTGGCCAAGATGGCTTGATATCTCGCCCAGCATTTACTCCAGCGTTCAGCCCGTAACTGACAACAACGGCAATACCGGATTGGGGCTAGTGGAACCAACATATATGGGTTCGACTGCGAAGCCCCGCTATCGTATCTTCTCGCTCGACGGCTCTTCCGATATCTCAACCTATCTGACATTTGGAAGTTATATGAATCCCGTGTTCGGGAATCTAACCGTAGGGGGAGCCGGTGTCTCCGCTACAGGCGACGCCCGCAACGTCACGGTCATCAATGGCGATGCCACTACCAGTGAATTGCCGTTGAACGGCGAGAATGTGCAGTTTCAGATGTCCCAGGTCACGCTCGCAGACTTGAAGGGAGACTCGTCGCTGGCAACGTTGGCCGTCGGAATTCAGAACTGGAACAACCTTGCCTTTGTCTTCGCGTGGGGCTCAGACGGACAGCTCCTCAATTCAAATTTTCCAATCCAGGTTCCATATGCCAACACTTCGAGCATGAATACAGAAAATCCCGGGCTCGTCGCCGGCGACATCGATGGGGATGGGAAACAGGAAATCATCGTGCAGGAGTCCACCGCCTCCACTTCCTTCACGCTTGCGTTATTCGCCAATGATGGGACACCCCTCAGTTGGGCGCCGCCGACTTTCCCCGGCACGCTCGGCCAGGTGATTCTTGCCGACCTCGATCATAACGGCAAGCTCGAAACGATTCTCGTCGCCATGCCGTTCAACTCGTTCGATAACATGCTTCACGTTCTCCAACCCGACGGCACAGAGCGAAATGGATGGCCGCTCGATATCGGCCAGGGCTATATCTTTCTCGCCGCCGGCGATCTCGCCCGCAGCGGCTACGATCAAATCGTCGCTGCAACGCATAACAACCTCTTCGTTCTTAATAGCGATGGCACACCTTTTTCCAGCGCGTGGCCATTGCCAACTTCTTCCTTCAATCCCTTCGGGCCTGTAGTTCTGGCAGACATTGACGGCGATGGGTATCCAGAGATTCTGACCAGCACAGCCGACTATTCTCTTGCCGACGATTCTCACAGTGGCGCTACGGTCGTCCGTTCCTCAACTCCCGACCCGAGCAACCTGCGCACGGCAGTCCAGGTCCAGACGACCACTCCAGATGACACCTCCGCCCCTTCCTACTTCGCGCCCACGCTCCACGCTTTTCGCCGCGACGGCACCGTGTCCAGGTCGTGGAAGATCCTTGGCATGCACGGAGAGCAACCGTTCTATCTGCCGCGTCTCGCCGTGGGCGACTTCAATCACGACGGCACCACGGACATTGCGATTGTGAATGGACTCATCTCCGGAGGTGGAATTGATGGGGGTGTCGATGAGGGAACGCTCGAGGTACTTACCACGGGTGCACCCTACAACCCGGCCGCAAACGACTGGCCGATGATCTCTCATGACACATACAACAGCGCAACAACTGCTTCCGCGAATCCCGTGACATCTCAGGCGCCTGCGCCTGTCTTCGCGCCAGTCGCAGGAGCTTACTCCACCACGCAAATGGTCACCCTGTCCGACGCCACCGCCGGCGCAACCATCTACTACACCACAGATGGGACGGCACCAACGACGGGTTCTTACGCGTACAGCAGTCCTATCGCAGTTTCGTCCACTCAGACCATCAAGGCGGTCGCCGTCGCCGCGGGTTATACCCAAAGCGCTTTCACCGCTGCCGCCTATACCATCACTCCACCCGCAGCCATACCAACCTTCACCCCGCAGGGAGGCTACTACGCCACCGTGCAATCTATCACCATCACGAGCGCGACTCCCTCCGCAGCCATCTACTACACCACCGACGGCACCACGCCAACCACCAGCTCATCGCAATATAAAACTCCCATCATCGTCTCCACTTCGCAGACCATTCAAGCCACCGCCATAGCCCCCGGCAATTCAACCAGCGCCGTAGCCTTTGCGTCTTACACCATTATCCCGCCGCCCATCGATGACCCCATCATTAGTAGCTTGTCGCCTGCATTCGCCGACGCCGGTGGACCATCCTTTGCACTAACCATCGCCGGCTCGGGGTTTGCCTCCGGCGCCGTGGTCTACTGGGGCACGACTGCTCTCTCCACGCAGCTTGTCAGCGCAACACAACTCACTGCCCAGATCTCTGCCGGTGATATCGCGACTGCTGGAGTCACATCAATCACCGTGCAAACTCCGGGCGCTTCCTCGTCCAACACACTGCAATTCGAAGTTGACTCAGCCTCAGGTTCAACTTCTGCGCCGGCCTTCATCGCCTCCGCGGCCACAGTCCCTCCCGGCGCCACCGCCAGCTATCCGGTCACCCTGTCCACAGCGGCCACCAACATCTCTGCGACGTGCCTCAACCTTCCTGTCGGCGCCACGTGCAGCTATTCGTCAGCAACCGGCGCAGTCGCAATCGCGACGTCCACAGCCACTCCCCCCGGAACTTATGCCGTCACTGCGGTCTTTGCGGAAACACTCCCCGGAGACGCTTCAGCCCTCGTGCTTTTCCCAGTTCTTCTGCTGCCGCTTGCCGGCCTTAGAAAGAAGTGGAGCCTTCGCGTGCTGAGCGCGCTCGCTTGTCTTGCCGTCACGCTCACTGCCGGCATGGCCATCGGTTGTGGAGCAGGACCCAACGCCACCGCACCGAGCACTTCCACTCCCACGCATCAGGCCACTAGCTCGGGCAGCATCAGCATCACTGTGCAATAGCTTCAAACCGCTCTATTCAAATCTCGTTTGCAAACACGTACGACGACCTACTCCTGCTCCGTTTGCAGCCCGCCATCCGGCACCAGCACAACCTCGCAGGTCGTGCCCATCGAGCAACTCACCACCGCGCTCCGCAGCAGATGGGCTTTTGAGTCGGGAGGCAGCAGTTCCGGGAACTTCATCGCATCCACCGTCTTCTTGATTCCAGCAATCTGCTTCTCCCCTGACATCTGCTGCGATTCAAGAACGCCGGTCGTCGTAATCTCCAACCTGAAAGTTCCCCATCCACCCACGCCCGTAGGACGGGGAACCTTGTACGTCCTCAACTCCTGCAGTGAAATCGCGCTCGCCGCGCCAGGCTTAGCGCCAGCCTTCACCTGCGCCAACCCTTCGGTGATTTCCGCACGGATGTCCGGAGCCGCATTCCTGTCCAACGCAGCTTGCGCGAGCGCATACGCCTTGGCAGCCTGATCCTTCTGTCCCATCGCCTCGTAGATCTTGGCCAGGTGCTCGCCTACCTCGGCGTGCATCGAGGCGCGCCACGCGGCAGAAACCATCTGCTTTGCCGCATCCAGCTTCCCTTCGCGATAGAGAATCCACCCCAGCGTGTCCCATGAAGCAATCAGCATGTTGGCCTGAGCGAATGTCTTGCTATTCACCTCCGCCGTGGAAACGGTGGCGCTCTTTTCTTCAAGCTTCGCAATGCTCTTCCGCGAGGCATCTTCCGCCAACGGGAGATCGATGCCGGTCTCACTCAGCGTGTACGCTGCATCGTTCAGCAAGCCCGGATCGTCGGTCCCATCCAGCACGCTTCTGGCGGAGGCGGCCGCTTCATCATTGCGATTCAGTCGCCGCAGCGCTTCGCTTTCCTGTATGCGAATCGACTTGTCGTCAGGATTCTGATCCGCCACTGTTTCCAGAGTTTTGAGAGCCGCCGCATAGTCCTGCGCATCGGTCTGCAGCCTCGCAAGATACATCGAAAGCCGCACGTCGCCCGGGTGCTGGTTGAGATATTGCTGCACGGTCTGCCGAGCTGCCACAGAGTCCCCGTCCCTCAGTTCGGCGGCGGCCAGCCCACCGACTGCTACGCCATTGTCGGGATGCAGCGAGATTTCTTTGCGTAGGTCGGCTTTGGCCTCACTGAAGTTTCGTTCTCGTTCGGCGACATAAGCGTACGCACTCCACAGATACTCCTGCTCCGGATTCTTGGCCTTCACCTTTTCCAGCATTTCCTTTGCGCCTTGAATGTCTCCGGATCGCAATCTCTCACTGGCCGTCTTCATCATCTCGGTCGCCGATCCGGTGTCCGGTAAGCTCGAATCCAGCGAACTCGCATTGCCCTGAGCAGGAGGCACAATGCCAACAACCGTGTCCGACCCCGACTTCGCCGCTCTTGCCGCCGCGGTCTGCGGCTTCTTCTCCAGCGTCCTTTCCTGGACAACCACCGGCTTCGAAGGCGCCAGCAGCTGGATCCAAGGTTCGCCCGCCAACCCAACGTCTTTCGTGAAGCTCTGATATCTCTTCCAATCGGTCTTCGGTAGTTTGCTCTTGAGCACAACAATCGTGCGCTCCGTCAGAATCTCCTTCCCATCGAAACGATACGTCTTGTCGAACGTGGCAAAATCGGTCTTCACATGAATAGGATCGGGCAAATCTACGTGATATCCCTCAGGCAGTCGAATGTGACTTTGAGCAGTCAGCGTACGCGGGGCGCCCAGTTGAATGTCTTCTTGCGGCTCGCTGCTCTCGCTGTCCAGCGCGACAAACTCCATTACCGGAAGCAACGGAACAATGCGGCGATTATCCCAGTCCCCGTATGGGTGCCGCGTGTAGCTGTAAGCGAGCGCGATTGGCACTGTGTCATCATCCGCATTCGTGAATTGTGTATCGCTCGTAGTTCCGCCAAATCCGGTAATTGACGAAATGTACTGCGAAGCCTTATCCCAATCCGCAGGAGCGATATTGCGTGCCAGCGAGCGCACCAGCACCTCATCGTCGTCGTGATAACTGGACGTAATCTTGCCCGTAAGTTTGCCATCGCCATCCAGTGAAGCCGTCGCTTCAAAATGCGCTGTGAACGGGTAAGGAGCCGTTGCAGGAGTGGATTCAAGACCAGACGTCCCGGTTGCTGGCACAATCAACGACTTCTGGTCGCGAATGATCGCCGACAAGTATTGATAAGGCGCAGCCTGCGGTGTACTGTCGAGCCAGATCCTGCCGCTCGCTAAATTCACCGTAGTAATCACATGATTGAAAACCGCAGGAGATGGAACCTCCGGCACAGGCGCAATGCCCACACCAATCAGTGCCGGAGCTGGACTGATTCCTTTCGCGCGCAACAGCGCTTCCAGAAGCGTGTCCTTGTCCTTGCAGTCACCGTACCGGTCCGCCAGCACCTCCACCGCCGTATGAGGTTGATAGCGGCCAATGCCAAAGTCGATTCCCACGTAGCGCGTGTGCGTCGACACAAAGTCATACAGCGCGCGCACCTGCTCTTCCGGTGTCTTTGCGTTCTTCGTTAGTTCATCGGCCTGCGCGTGAATCTGCGCGTTTGGTTCCGAGCGGTTCAGCGCCAGGCTGCGGTACCAGTCGCCCACCTCGGTCCAGCTATGAAACGTCGTCCACGCTACGGAAGGAACCTTGCGTCCATCGGCATCTTCATCCGGATCTTTCGGCGGAGTCGGCTTGTCGGTTTCGTCCCCTGTACTCTTCGGAGCGGTCGCCAATTGCGCCACATTCCAGGTATAAGTGCGTACGCCGTCGTGGTCTGCGATTGTGGGTTTGTGGTTCGGGCTCCAGACCTGCACGTATTTGTCCGCAGGAACTTGGACCGTAAGAACCTCGGAAAGAACTACCACGGTGCCCGGCGCCATAAAGTGGTTCACTCCCCAAAACTGCCCCGGCGTCTCCGCCTTGTTGATCGCCGTGTCCACCTCGTATTCCAGCGTATCGCCGCGAGATAGCGACCGGATCGGCAGATGTTTCTCTTTGAGATCGCTGTAGAGCGGAGCCTCGCGGGTGACTGCGGCCGGCATGTCGATCGCGTCCGAAGCCGGCGTGTCCACAATCGATCCGTCTTGCTTGATCACGCGCGCCAGCTTGATCACCGGCGTC
>Ga0187847_10001761_pt1 | contig 18770 bp, 18 predicted proteins | sample June2016WEW_4_10_FD_132458 | JGI IMG/M metagenome (GOLD analysis project Ga0187847, IMG submission 132458) | Peatland microbial communities from SPRUCE experiment site at the Marcell Experimental Forest, Minnesota, USA - June2016WEW_4_10 | ecosystem: Environmental > Terrestrial > Soil >...
CCAACATCCGCATCTCTGATAAAACTTGCGGGCATGATTTATGCTGGAAGGAGCGCCGGTTGCGGGATTGGGCGCCGCGGTCGTCATTCCTCCGCCAGGTTTTGTGAGTCCATTTCAACGAGCGGCATGCTGCCCAGCCCCGACCAGGACGACGTTTCTCTTCTCGCCAAGGTCGAACAGCGCGATCCCGACGCGCTGCTGGCGCTTTATCGCAAGTACAACACGCGGGTGTTTTCCCTGATCTATCGCATCGTCGAAAATCGCCCGGCTGCGGAGGAGTTGCTGCAGGATGCTTTCCAGCGCCTCTGGGATCGTCCGCAAATGTATAGCGCGGGGAAGGGTCCGCTGCTTTCGTGGTTACTCACGGTCGCCAGAAATATTGCGCTCGACTACCGGCGAAAAGAATCTAGGAGGGCGGCTCATCTCGTTACTCCTTTAGGGGAAGAAGAAGGCTTCAACATGGATAACTTTCCCGATCTACGATCCGCAGCCGATCCGGATCTTTCGCGTACAATTCGGCAGGCAATGGAGAGCCTGCCTCCGGCGCAGAAAAACGCGCTGGAATTGGCTTATTTTGAGGGCCTGACGCATCAGGAGTTGGCCGAGCGCACCGGGGAATCGCTGGGCACGGTGAAGACCAGAATTCGGCTGGGGATTAGCAAATTGCGCGAGGCATTGCTCAACTTCGGCCAAGTGTTCAGATTATGACCACGACCTGCACCCATTTACAAGACGACTGGGAGCTTTACGCTCTGGGCAGTCTGCCGGCAGACGCGCAGGAGTCGATGGCGGCCCACCTCGAAGCGGGTTGCCGGGAGTGCCAGCGGCGCTATCTGGAAGCGCAGGCGGTGTTGACCGCGATGAGCAGCCTGGCGCCGGCGCGTCGTCCATCGCCGAGCGTGGAGCGCAAGCTGATGCGGGCAATCACGGCGGATCAGGCTCGCATCGTGGCCGCCTGGTCTTTTTGGAAAGCAGTTCCCTGGGCGTTCGCATGCGCGTGCCTGCTGGCGGTGATTTGGTTCGCCCGGGATCGCTTCCGGCTCGAAAGCGAGTTGGGCGAAGCTCGGCAAAATTCCTCGATTTTGCAGCGAGATCAAAAAGCTCTGCAGGATGAGTTGCAAGCCAAGTTAGAGGCAGAGAAGTTAGAGGCCGAGGCAAAAAGCGTGCCTGTGGCGACGCCACCTTCGCTTCCCGCTGTGAAGCATGAAGATGACGCGAAGTTAAGAGCGCAGCTCGAAGAAGCGCAGAACCGGATACGAGTCGCGGAAGCGGATAAGGCCGCAGCGGCAAAGCAAGTGGCAGAGTTGCAGAACCAACTTGCCTCCGGGGCGAACCGCAGCGCGAGCCTTGAAAGGGAGTTGCGGGCCGCCGCCGCCAGCGCGGATCGCGCCGGCTCGGAAAAAACCGCGATTCTGGCGGCCGAGTTGGCGAAGTCGCAAGCCGAAACGCGCCGGCTCTCCGCGGCAGCCGACGCCGGCGACAAGATTGAGCGCCTGCTGCAGTCGGCTTCTCTGCAGCAGATTTCGCTGCGCAGCGTTGACCCCAAGGGCGGCCATGCCACGGCGCGAGCTTTGTATTCTCCACAGGGCGGGCTTCTGTTGGTAGCGGATGCGCTGCCTAAGTTACCCGGACAAAAGTGTTATCAGCTTTGGCTGATCAAGAAAGGCGCGCCGGCGATTTTGAGCGGCGGACTGATTACGTTGCAGGACGACGGCAAGGGCGTATTGTTCGCTCCGCCTAGCAGCGACCTTGCGGAGGTGACCGCGCTCGCGATCACCGATGAGCCTGCGGGCGGAAGCGTGGCCGCGCGCGGCAGAAAGTTGCTCTTCGGTCCGCAATAGGTTTATGCGGCGCAAGAAACAATTTTAGAAATGCAGTCCCCAGCGCGCTGCGAAGGTATGGTAGGAGAGCCCGTCGGGTACGCGGTTGAACCTCGCATCGAAGGCCAGCGAGGCCAGGTTTGTGATTCTCCAATCCATGCCTCCACCAAAGTGAACTCCCAGATCGACTCCACCCTGTCCTGCCGGGAGCCGCCGTTGCGCGAGGGCCGCTGCGGGAGCAATCTGCCCGCCGAGCAAGGCCCCGGCGAACGGAGAATAGTTTCCCAGTAGGGTCGAGAGCAGGGCTTGATCCGCAGCACTTAAAGTGGAATCCGATCGCAGTCCGCTGCCCGTGACATTTTGGCTGGAAACTGTAACGTACGTTCCCAGGCCCACCAATGCGTACGGTCGAAGGCGATACCGATCGAGGCGGGTCACGTCATATTTCAAAACAAAGGGCGTCAGTTGCAGGACCTGCGCCTTCCAATTTGCGTTCGCCGTCACGGGAAACGGCGCCGCGGCCGTGCCGGCGAGTGCCGCCTGCACATTGCTCGCGCCCCCGTCAGGCAGCAGCGCGTTGAGGACGGTGAGGTTTGCGACTTGCGCCACGCTCGATGTGACCGGGAGATCGCGGTGGGCTTGGGCCAGGGCGATACCGATTTCGTAATCCAAGCGCCCGCCCGGAAGTAACGCTAGCGGCAACTCGACCGACCCTCCGAAATAGCTTCCGTTCTTCAAAGCGAATGGACCCGAGTTAAGCCCGGAGGCGAAGCTGACCGCGGCTCCGATCTTGCCCAGGTTGGGCAGCAACTCCTGCGGCGGCGGCTTGCTCGTCCATCCCAGCCCTTGACCGGCAAGCTCTGCATCCAGGAAAGCCGCGCTGGTGGCAGGTTTCGTGGGAGATGCTTCAGGGGTGCTCAGGCCTGCCAGCAGAGAGTTGCCTCGATCGGCAGGCATTGATCCCGCGGCCTGCTGCGACTCGACCAACGTCTGCACCGTCGCTTCCAGCCTTCGCACGCGTTCCTCCAACTCACGAATCCGTGCGGAGTCATCCTGCGCACAGGCCGGGGATGATACCGAGATCAAAGCGCAAGGCATTGCACACGAAAAAAGCACGAACACACGAAGCAGGTTTTTCATTCCGAAAGTATAAAGTCGAAACGAAATTTTTCCAGCGGAGATCCAAATCCTGCTCGCCGGCGTTTACCCAGTGAATGAGCGGCGCAGGCCGCGCATAACTCCCAGAGATCAAGAGAGAGAATCTTATGACTCGCATGATGAAGTTCGCTTTAGTGACCGCCCTGGCTTTGGCGGCCACCGCATCTTTTGCCCAGACCACCGTTACCGCGTTATCGGGGTCGACGAACGTGGTGTTGAGCACCACGTTTTTGAATGCGCTATCAACCCTAAAGGTCACGCCGGGCGTGGTCTACCCAACGGTGCTCAATGGAACGACCGTAAACTTTCCCATTGGCAGCGGCGCCATCGACTTGACCACCGCGAAGGGCAATCTGGACCATCAGGGTGGATTGACGCTCACAAGCGGCAAAACCACTGTGACGATTCAGGATTTCCTGATCGATACCACCGCATCGATGCCGGTGATTACCGGCCTCGCGATCGTGAACGGAGAATTGGTAGGCCGCATCACCCTCTTCGACCTGGCATTTTCCAGCGGCTTCAAACTCCCGATCAAGCTGATCGATCGCACATTCCTGTATCTGGGATGGGTTAGTGTAACCCTGGACGGCGAGGCGGCGAGCACTCTGAACACCGAGTTCAGCACATCGGGCTTCAAGGCAGGACTGAGCGTGGGCACCGCGAACATCAAGGCTTTGACGGGCGGCGTGTAAGAACACGAGTAAAGTCCGTCGCTACTTTGGAAGACGGCGTCACGGCGTCGTCTTCCATTTTTCATTTCCGACACCGGTGCTCAATTTTTTCTCATCCGCAGATATTGGACGAGAGAGAGCACAGCGCCTAGGACAGCAAGGCCGATCAGGATCGCCATCGCTGGTTTGTAGTAGTGATTGAAGAAACGCAGCACGTGCCTGCCGTAGAAATATCCGAGGCCGGCGCCGATGGTGTAGCGAACTCCCCGACCGAGAATTAACGCTCCCAAGAATTTCTTCGGAGAATATTGTCCCGCCCCGGCCGCGACCAGGAACGGAAAAAAAGGGAACGGAGGAGGCATAAGAGCGGGAATGGCGACGGCAAAAAATCCCCAGCGCTCAAAGGCACGCGAAACTTGCCGCGCTCTTTTCTTCGAGAGCTTGCGCTCCATAGTTTTTCTGCCGCCCTTGCGCGCGATGGCATAAGTAAGGTAGCCGCCGATGACGGCGCCCAAAGTCGCCATGAATGCATAGTAGGGCCACGGTTCGCGATGACGAGCTGCGAGCCAGATGGTCAGAACATCCATGCTGCCCGTGAGCGGAATCACGGAATTGTCGGCAATGCCCAGCAGAACCAGCCCCGGCCCGCCCATGCGGCGCAGCCTCTGCCAGAGGGGAACCGCCAGCAGAGGATCGAGGTGGAATGGCATTCGGTTAAAGGAGTTTACCGCAGGGGCAGTTGGATTGCTTACGCGATCATTGCGCTCAAGAAAATCGCGGGAAGGCTTGCTGGTGAGGCGCTTTCGTTAAACTAGGGCGGTTTTGGTCGCGGCAAGAAAATGCATCTCGGGCGCCGGCGGCAGCGCGCCGATTTCCGCCGCATAGCGATAGAAAAGCTGTAATCCTTGCAGACAACCGGAGTCCAAGTGGTAATAAATATTTTCGGTGAGATAAGAGTGGACGGTGGCCACGCTCAGACCCAGGCGCGGCGCCCACTCGCGCGTAATGCGCTCGAGGCTTGCCGGCTCAAGACCGTGATCGCGCGAGCGCTGAAAAGTCTCGGCGAGGTCTGGCAAGCGGGCGTCGCTGCGCGCCGTGGACAGCCAGGGGCGGCTATCCCCACATGGAACTTGGTCGAGAGCCGCCTCGCGCACTGCCCAGAAGGCGAACACGAAGGGCTTGCCGGTATAGCGAATCCACTCTTCGGCGAGATCGAGCGTGTGGTAGCGCGAGCGGTCGACTTGCAGCGCGGGATCTCCGATCAGTAATCCAGCATCGTGCTGGGCCAGCATCTTTTCCATATCCGGCGGCATGGGTGTGAAAACCCTGCCTCCGCCCAGCCACTTTTCAAAAAGAACCTTCGTCAGCGCTACCGAAGTCATGGACGAAGTATCCAGCGCCACGGTGCGTACTTGATCGATGGGAACTCGGCTGACCAGCAGAATCGAGCGCACGGCTCGGCGCGAGGCGATGGCGACGCCCGGCAGCACAGTCAAACCGGGGATTTGCGTGTACGCGGCGGCGGGGATGATCCCGATATCGGCGGTCGCGGCGGCAAGCTCGCGCGCGCAATTCGACGGCAAAGTGTAGGTAATATCGAACTCGCGGCCTGCTTCGGAGTGCTCGAAATCCCACATCAAAGGAGCGGTGTTGAGGTAGGAAATCGCAGAGATACGTAGGCGTCTCATTCCTGTTTTGATTCTAGCAGAGAGTTTTCGACAGGCGCTTGTGATGGCTTGCCTTGACAGGGCTTTCCTCCGGTGACTACAGTCCGCCAGTCCCCATAGCCCAGTCCCCATATCAAAGATTGGAGTGCGCCGTGCCGAACGCTGTAGCCATACCCGCCACCCATGTTCTGGAGTGGCTCGCGATCTCGCTGACGCCCCTGGGACCGACCCGCGCGCGGAAGCTCGTCGAACACTTCGGCAGCGCTGAGGCGGTGCTGCACGCGTCGCTTGCGGAACTCGAAGCCACGGGAATTCAGGCAATCTCGGCGCGATCGTTAGCTACGGGCAAATCGGCAGAGTTGGCGCGGGAAGAAATCGCGCGTGCCGTGGCCGCTGAAGTAACGGTGCTCTCTCTCGAGGACGCTTGCTACCCGCCACGGCTGAAAGAAATTTACGATCCGCCTCTGGTGCTGTATGTTCGCGGATGTGCAGAATTGCTGACGCAGCCAGGCATTGCTATGGTGGGCACGCGGCACCCAACCCCTTACGGATCGGGCATGGCCGAGCGGCTGGCCTGCGATCTTGCGGCGCAGGGGTTGGTGATCATCAGCGGCATGGCCCGCGGGATTGATACGGCCAGCCATCGCGGCGCGGTCACGGCAAAAGGCAAAACCATCGCAGTGTTTGGGACCGGCGTGGACGTAATTTATCCCAAAGAAAATTCGCGCTTGTTGGAGCAGATTCTGGCGCTGGGCGGCACCCTCATTTCCGAATTCCCCCTGGGGACTTCCGCCTTTCCGCAAAACTTTCCCATTCGCAACCGGATTTTGAGTGGCATATCGGTCGGAGTGCTGGTGGTCGAGGCCGCCAAATACTCCGGAACGCGCATCACGGCGCGTTGCGCGCTGGAGCAAAATCGCGATGTTTTCGCGCTGCCAGGAAACGTTACGAACAAAAATTCCTGGGGACCGAACACCCTGATTCGGCAGGGCGCGAAGCTCGTCGCCACCTGGGAAGATGTGTGGGAAGAGCTGCCTCCGGAAGTCAAACTCGCGCTCACGCCAACCCCCTCGCCTGAATCCGGCGGCGCGTCTTCGGCATCTCTATTCCCGGACGAAGGGCTTCCACCGCACGAAAAGCGAATCCTGAGCCTGCTGAAAGCCGACGAAGCCACCCACATCGATGAGCTGGTGGAAAAGCTGGAGACGGAAATGTCCTCCTCAGAAATCTTCGCGGCTCTCTTTGAGCTGGAGCTGACCGGCAAAGTAAGGCAAATGCCGGGGAAGAATTTTGTGAAAAGCTTTTAGGGACCGCTCTCAGCTGTCAGCTCTCAGCTTTTTGTGTTTAGGAGGAAGCGGGTCCCGTGCAGAGCTTCAAGAATCTCGAGGTCTGGGACAGGGCGCATACTTTGACTCTGGACATCTATCGCTCCAGCAAATCGTACCCCTCGGGAAGAAATCTACGGACTGACAGAGTCAAATGCGACGGGCATCGGCGTCGATCGGGGGCAACATTGCCGAAGGTGCTTGTCGGCGAGGAGATGCGAGGAGACGCTGATCTTGCGCCTTTCTTGCCGATAGAGTTAGGATCGGCGAGCGAATTGGAGTATCAGTCGCTACTCGCGCGCGATCTTGAGCGCTTGCTGATTCCGGATTACGAACGGCTCATGGGCCCGGCCGAAGAAATAAAGAAGATGCTCGCGGCGCTCTTGAAAAACCTGAGAGTTGAAAGCTGATAGCCGACCGCTTTCTTACAGTAACTTGTTGGCATCGTCCCATTCGTGCTAGCTTCGAATCGAATTCCTAAAGAACTGAGGAGCCAGTGGTAAAGAGTTTAGTCATTGTCGAATCGCCGGCCAAGGCGAAGACCATCCAGAAATATCTGGGCAAGGGATTCTCCGTCGAGGCCTCGCTCGGCCATGTGAAGGATCTGCCCAAGAGCACGCTGGGCGTGGATACCGACGACAACTTCGAGACCGACTACGTCGTCATCCCCGGCAAGGAAAAGGTTCTGGCCAAGCTGAAGAAGATGGCGGCCGGCATGGATGCGATTTATCTCGCGCCTGACCCGGATCGCGAAGGCGAGGCCATTGCCTCGCACCTGGCGGGCGAACTCGAGGGCAACGGCACGCACGCGAAAAAAGCCAAGAAAAAGAAAAAAGGAGAAGAGGACGCGCCTCCGCGCATTCAGCGCGTCACCTTCAACGAAATTACCAAGCGCGCGGTGCAGGCCGCGTTTGAACATCCGCGGGCCATCGACCAACATCTGGTCGACGCGCAGCAGGCCCGCCGCGTGCTCGACCGGTTGGTGGGTTATCAGGTTTCGCCGTTGCTGTGGGATAAGGTTCGCCGTGGCCTTTCCGCCGGACGAGTGCAAACCGTGGCTTTGCGGTTGATCGTGGAGCGCGAACGCGAGATCAAGGCGTTCGAGAAAAAAGAATATTGGACCATCGACGCCCACCTCGCCGCGAACAAGCCTCCGTCGTTCGACGCGCGCTTTCTGGGCAAGGGCGAAGAGAAGATCGAAGTCACCAACGGCGAGGATGCAGAAAAGATTCGCGCCGCCCTCGAGCACGCCGACTGGGGCGTGCGGACGGTCGACAAGAAAGAACGCCGCCGCAATGCCGCGCCTCCTTTCACCACCAGCAAGCTGCAGCAGGATTCCTCGCGCAAACTGCGCTTCAGCGTGAAGCGCACCATGATGATCGCGCAACGGCTCTACGAAGGCATTGAACTCGGCGAAGAAGGCCTCGTCGGCCTCATCACCTACATGCGTACCGACTCCACCCGAGTTGCGCCTGAAGCGATTCAGGAAGTGCGCGAATATGTGGGCAAGGAATACGGCGCGGCCTATCTACCGGAAACTCCCAATACATATAAAGAGAAGAAGGAAGCGCAGGCGGCGCACGAAGCCATCCGGCCCACTTCGGCCATGCGGCATCCTGACCAGGTCAAGCAGTATTTAAAAGAAGATGAGTTCAAGGTCTACAAGCTGATCTGGCAGCGCTTTGTCGCCTCGCAGATCATGCCCGCGGTCTTCGACCAGACCACCGTCGACATCGACGCAAAGAGTAAGAGCGAGACTTTCTGGTTCCGCGTGACCGGGTCGGTGTTGAAGTTCGACGGCTTCCTGCGAGTTTACGAAGAGTCGAAAGAAGGCAAAGACGAAGAAGACGAAGAGTTGAAGCACAAGCTGCCGGCGCTCGAAGCTGGGCAGAAGCTCACGCTCAAAGAGCTCAAGCCGGAGCAGCATTTCACTGAACCGCCGCCGCGCTACAACGAAGCCTCGCTCGTAAAGGAGTTGGAAGAGCGCGGCATCGGCCGTCCTTCGACTTATTCGGCGATTCTCTCGACCATTCAGGAGAGGCAGTACGTCCAGAAGCTGGGGGGGAAATTCACTCCCACGGAAATTGGATTGGTGGTCACCGATCTACTGGTGGAAAACTTCCGCGACATCTTCGACGTGGCTTACACGGCGCGCCTGGAAGAAGAACTCGACGAGATCGAAGAAGGCAAAGAGAAGTGGACCGACACGCTCGCGGAGTTCTACAAGAAGTTTACAAAAGATCTGAAATATGCCGAAAAGCATATGGAAAACATCAAGCGGATGGAAAAGCCCACGGACGAGAAGTGCGAGAACTGTGGCGCGCCGCTGGTGATCAAGTGGGGCAAGCACGGCTCGTTTTATGCGTGCAGCACCTACGATAAGGAAGATCCGAACACCTGCAAGTTCACCAAAGAAAATCCCATCAATCTGCCCGATCTCGACTCGGCCGACGTGCAGGAAACCACGCAAGAAGAATACTGCGAGAACTGCGGCCGGGTCATGGTGCTGAAACGTGGGCGCTTCGGGCAGTTCATGGCGTGCACGGGCTATCCCGATTGCAAGACCACGCGGCGCCTCGATCAGGGCAAGAAAGTTCCCGACATTCCGCTCGACGAGCTGTGCCCGAAGTGCGGTCGCAATATGATGATTCGCCACGGGCGCTTCGGCGAATTCACGGCGTGCAGCGGATATCCCGAATGCAAATACGTGAAGCAAAATTTTATTGGCGTGAAGTGTCCGGAATGCAAGGATGGGGAACTGGTCGAGAAGCGCGCCCGCAAGGGCAATACGTTCTACGGGTGCGGAAATTATCCCAAGTGCAAGTTCACGTCGGCGCACAAGCCGCTTGCGGAAACATGCCCCAGTTGCGGCAGCGAATACCTGGTCGAAAAGAATCTGAAAGCCGGCCCGGTGATCGCCTGCCCGAATAAAGAATGCGACTACGAGCGACCGGCGCCGGGCGAGGCTGCAGCCACTACCGGCGCTTGAAATTGAGAGATTGAGCGATCGGGCGACTGAGTGATTTAGATTTTCAATCGCGAAATCGCTCAATGGCTCAATCACTCAATTCCTACCGAGGTGTACTCATGTCCAAGAAAGCAACCGCCACCGACGCTCAACTGATCATGCAACTCTACGACCTGCGCCGCGAACCGGAGATGCGCAAGGCGCGCCACTGGTGGGTCGTGGAGTTTTGGCCACAAAGCACCGACGATTTTATGAAAATTGTCGGGGCCATGGGCTCGCAGGAAAACAACTGGCTGCGCCAGGTCAGCGGATACTGGAGCATGGCTGCGTCCTTCGTATTGCAAGGGGCGCTGAGCGAGGAGTTGTTCATCCAGCCCGCGGTGAGCGGGGAAATGTTCCTGATCTTTGCCAAGGTTCACCCCTTCCTGCAGGAACTGCGTGAAAAGATTGGGGACCAGCAAATGTTTGGGAACATCGAGAAGATCGTCACCGGTTCCAAGTTCGCGCGGGAACGGCTGAAGCTCACGCTGAAGCGCGTCGAGACGATGCGCGAAAAGCGGGCCGCGGCCAAGGCAAGTTAGGCGCCAGCAATCAACGATCCGCGCAGCGTCGGCTACGGGCGAAAGAGCTTCTCCGCCAGTTCATCTGTTATCCTAATCTGCTGTGCGGATGATCTGGTGGTTCCTGATCCTGGGTGTGAGCACCCTGGTGGTGGTGTGCGTTGCAATCGCCTTGTATCTGCGCTTGCGGCGCCATCTGCGCGCGGCGCAACTCTTGCGCGAGGGCGTTAGCATGGCAGAGCGCGAGCGTGAGTCAGGCAACATCGAATCTTGAACGCGGATTGAACGTACTCGGATTGAACACGCCCGGATTGCAGCGACGGCCAATCCGCTTCGCAACCTTCGGAGATACTTTATGGCTAAACCAGCGATACAAACATTCGACGCTGAGCGGGCACGCGTCCCGGAAGCGGCCCGCCAAGTCGCACTCGTGGTGGGCGCAAGCTTGTTCGTAGCGCTGTGCGCGCGCATCACGATTCCTTTGCCCTTCACGCCCGTACCGCTCACGGTTCAGAATTTCGGAGTTCTTCTGGTGGGCTTGCTGCTCGGCAGCCGGCGCGGCTTTGCCGCGCTCGCACTTTATCTCGCCGAAGGTGCGATCGGGATGCCGGTATTTAATCCCACGGGTCCTGGAGGCATCGCGCAGTTGCTCGGCCCCACCGGCGGATTTCTGCTGGCGTACCCGATTGTGGCGTGGCTGGCGGGATATGTGATGGAGCGCGGCCGCAAGAGGTTTGCTCGCGCCGCCATGGGCGGGCTTCTCGGCGAGGTCGTACTTTTTCTCTCGGGACTGGGTTGGCTGGCGGTGCTCACCCACTCGGTGGCGCAAGCTTTTCGCTGGGGCCTGTATTGGTTTCTTTTCGCCGAAGTAATTAAGGTGATGATGGCCGCCGAAATTGCAGCGCAGTGGCAGCGTCGCTCGAAGTCACAACCTTTAGGAACTCAGCAGTAACGATTAGGAGTAAGCGATGACGGTAGTTTCGGAGCAAGAAGTAAAGTCCACCGCCGATCAGTCTCCGCAGGTGCGCGAGATCAGCATCGCGCACAGTCCAGATTCCGACGATGCGTTTATGTTTTACGGCCTGGCCACGAGCAAGGTTCGCGTCCCCGGACTGCGTTTCACGCACACGCTTTGCGATATCGAGACGCTCAATCAGAAGGCGCGCGAAGGAGTCTATGATGTGACCGCGATTTCGTTTCACGCTTATCCTTATGTTCAGGATTTGTACGCGCTCATGTCCTGCGGCGGCAGCGTGGGCGAGGGCTATGGGCCGATGATCGTTTCGCCGCGCCCCTTCTCACAGAATGAAATCAAAGAGAAACGCATCGCCGTTCCGGGCACGCTTACCACCGCGTATCTTGCGCTGCGGCTTTTTGCTCCGGGAGTCGAGACCGAAGTCGTACCTTTCGATCAGATTATTCCTCAAGTGCTCGAGGGCAAGTTCGAAGCTGGACTCATCATTCACGAAGGCCAGTTGACCTATGACAAAGCCGGCCTGCATCGCATCGTCGATCTGGGCCGTTGGTGGCAGAAGATGACCGGCTTGCCCTTGCCGCTGGGCGGCAACGCCATCCGCCGAGAACTCGGACCGCAGTTGATCGGCGCCGTGAGCAGTGCGTTGCGCGATAGCATTCAGTACGCGCTCGATCACCGCGAAGAAGCGTTGTCTTATGCCATGCAGTTCGCCCGCGATCTCGACTCGCAAACCGCCGACCGCTTCGTCGGCATGTACGTGAACGAGCGAACTCTCGACTACGGACCGGAAGGCCGCGAAGCGGTGGCGCGCCTGCTGAATATGGGGCACACGGCCGGCATCATCGGCCCGGCGGCGCGCGTGGATTGGGTCTAGAAAAGCTCTTAGCTCTTAGCTCTTAGCTCATCTTCTCGACATCGCTGCGTCAGTCCTAAACCAAGTCCTTGAGTGCACGCCAAGCCTCCCGAAATTCGGTAGGGTTTGCGCTAAAGGCTAAAAGCTGAAGAGCTAAGAGCTTGCTTCCCCAAACCCTTCTCATCGACGCCGACGATACGCTCTGGGAAAACAATATCTACTTTGAGCGTGCGATCGCGCAATTCATTTCGTTTCTCAACCACCACGAGTTTTCCCCCGAGCAGGTCCGCGAAGTGCTCAACGACGTGGAGCGCGAGTGCATTGTGACCCACGGCTATGGCCTGCACAGCTTTGCGCACGCGCTGGTGAACACATTCGAGCGGCTCAGTGTGCAACCGGTCACGCCCCAGTTGCATGCGCAGATTAACGGTTTCGCGCATACGATTGCAGATCATCCTATAGAACTCTTGCCGAATGTTCGGCAAACGCTGCAGCATCTTTCTACACGGCATCGACTCATCCTGATGACCAAGGGTGCGCTCGCCGAGCAGAGCGGAAAGATTGAGCGCTCGGATCTGAAGAAATATTTTTTCGCAGCCGAAATCGTGGCGGAAAAAGATTGCGCGGCCTACGAGGCGCTGATCGAAAGGCATTCGCTGAAGCGAAGCTCTACATGGATGATCGGCAACAGCGCCAAGTCGGATATTAATCCTGCACTGGCCGTGGGGTTGCACGCGGTCTTCGTGCCCCATGGCAACACGTGGATTCTCGAGCATGATGAAGTGAATCCGGCCCCGCCACCGCAGAGGCTGCTCATCGTGGGCAGCTTCGAGGAGCTGCGCGAGCATTTCTAGCGACTGTTCCCCAGGGGCTAAACCCCAATTCAAAGCACGCCCCCCGCAGCGCGGCTGAAGCTGGCGCCTTGCAAAGCAAGCCCCGCAAAGCACGCCGCGCAGCACCAAACTAACCAACAACCAAGCGTCGCTGCGCGTTGTTCGCTATGCTACGCTCAAGCTGCTCAGCGATTTCGCAGCACACGTTGGCTGTCGAGACCAACAATTTTCGCCGTTTGTTGCGCACCGTGGAAGCTCTTTCCGAGCTGGGGCCGGAGCTTACCGCGGAGCGCGACTTCGCAGAATCCTCGCGCCGCATGCTCTCCGCCGTGATGGAGGCTGCAGGCGCGCGCGAGGGCGCGCTTTTCGTCTTCAACGAAAAGCCCACGATGCTAACCTCGGTGGCGGCCGAGGGTTTCTCCATGCTGCCCGAGCCGGCGTTCATTCCCCTGCTGCCCAAACACGCTCACGCTCTCGGCGCGGCGCGCGGGCCGATCGTGCTGAATTCCTCCACCTACTCCATATTCATGAGCTCCAACGGCAACGTGGCTCCCGAGCTTTTCAAATGCCTGGCGCCGCTCAAGGCCGCCGGAAAGTTGGCCGGAGTCGTCGCTCTTGGCCGCCGTCCTGGAGACGCGCCTTATGAGGCCGCGGAACTCGACGCCACGGATCTACTGTGCAGCTACATCGGGTTGGCGGTGCAGAATCACGCGCTGACGCAGACTCTCGCCCAGCGCGTGACCGAAAATTTGCGCCTGATGGCTTCCCTGCACGGTTTCTACGACACGGCGCTCGAAGCCTTCGCCACCGCCATCGATGTAAAGCACGTGAATATTCACGGGCACTCTCTCAGAGTAGGCCGCTACGCCGCGGCGATCGGCGAGGCCATGGGCGCCGAACCGGGCGAAGTAGCGGCGTTGCGCAGCGCGGGATATCTTCATGACATCGGCAAGGTCGCGGTCGATCGGCGCTTGTTCGGCAAACCCGGCGCGCTCGACCCAGAAGAGTTTCGTGAGATGGCCGACCACACCGTGGTGGGCCATCAGATCGTCAGCAGCGTGGAGTTTCCCTGGCCGAAGATTCATGAGGCGGTGCGCTGGCATCACGAACGCAGCGATGGCTCCGGTTATCCTGACGCGCTCAAGGGCGATGAATTGCCCATGCCCGTCCGCGTCATGGCGCTGGCCGATACCTTCGACGCCATGACCAGCACGCGCCCTTATCGCGAGTCGCTTTCGCTGGGCAGCGCGCTCAGTGATCTGGTGCGCATGTCTCCGCAGAAGTACGATCCCAGCGTGGTGCAGGCGTTTCTCATTCAGGTGCGGCGCGACGCCGTCGGCAGCAGCCGAACCCCGCTTCTGGCCGACCATATGCCCGTGAACATCGGCCCCAGCGACGTCGACCAATTGGCCGCGACCCTGCAGCATAAGGTTTCCCGCGGCAAGGTCTATTTGACTTAGGCCCATCTGATTACCTTTCGGTAACTATTTCGGCAGCAACCTTTTCCGCCGCTTGGGGTTGATAATAGGAGAGCCGGTCGTCCCGCCGGTGGGGAGTTCTCATGGGTGTCGGCCGTCGCAGCTTGTATGGGAAGAAGCCTTTTCTCAAAGGGCTTGCGCTCCTGCTGTTTCCAGGGCTGATTCTCGCCTGCATCGTTCCGCCGTTGCTGGCCAGAAAAAAAGACAAGAATACCGATAAAGATCAGGACGGCGCTCCTACCGCGGCTGAGCAGAGGAAAGCCCAGCACGCCTTGAATCGCCTGACCTTCGGTCCACGTCCGGGTGACGTGCAACGAGTGGCGGCGCTGGGGGCCGATCAGTGGATCGACCTGCAACTGCATCCCGACCGAGTAGACGATGGAGCCCTCGACGCGCGCCTGGAGCCCTTGCGCACGCTGCGCATGAGTACCAAAGAGCTGGCGGAAAACTTTCCCGATGGGCAGGAACTCAATCAGGTCATGAACGGCAAGCGGCCCATGCCCTCCGACCCGGCGCGGCGCATGGTTTACCAGGTACAAATCGAACGCCATCAGGAACGGAAAGAGAAAAAAGAAATTGCCGGCAGGCCCCCGACCGCGGGCAACAACGGCGCTTCGCCAGCCTCATGGGCGGCTGCGTCCATGAGTGGCGCGAACGACAGCATGACTAAGACCGAATCCGGCAACGACCTAGCGACCAACGCCGAGGCGGTCTCCGCTGAAAAATATAAAGTCAAAGAAAAGAGCGGGACGGAGGACGAGAATATGATGTCCCCCTCGGCTCAGCCTCCGGGCAAAGCAACGCCCGAAGACACCGAACAGGCGAGACTCCGCGAAGAAAAACTTTACGCCGACCTGCAGATCGAGCAGGGCAAACAGCAGGAGGTCCAGAAACTGCCCGAGCTTCCACCCGATCAACGCTTCAAGAAAATATTGAGCATGCAGCTGCCCGAGCAAGTCGAGGTTGCCGACTCGTTACGCGGCGGCAAAGGGCAGAACTTGCTTGAAGGACTGAATCCGCGACAGAAAGAAACTTTGCTGGCGTTGAATAATCCGCAGGGCGTGGTCGTAGGAGAAATGGCGCAGGCCAAGCTGCTGCGTGCCGTCTACAGCGAACGGCAGTTCGAAGAGGTGATGACCGACTTCTGGTTTAACCACTTCAACGTCTTTGTAGATAAAGGCCTCGATCACTTCATGGTCACCAGTTACGAGCGCGATGTGATTCGCCCGCATGCGCTGGGCAGGTTCGAGGATCTGTTGGTGGCCACGGCGAAGAGTCCGGCGATGTTGTTCTATCTGGATAACTGGCTCAGCGTGGGCCCGAACTCGGCGCAGGCTCTGGGCCTGCCGCAACATCCCAACCGGCATTACTATCCCCGGCCCGGTCAGAAGAAACGCAATCAAGGATTGAATGAAAATTACGGACGCGAACTGCTCGAACTCCATACCCTCAGCGTGAATGGCGGCTACTCGCAGCGCGACGTCACTGAAGTGGCCAAAGTATTCACCGGATGGACCATCGAAAAACCCGCCGAAGGCGGCGGCTTCAAGTTCGATCCGCGCATGCACGAGCCGGGGCCGAAGTTTGTGCTCGGCAAAACAATCAAGCCGAAGGGTGAAGGCGAGGGATTAGAAATGCTACACCGGCTGGCCACGAGTCCGCAGACGGCGCACTTTATTTCGCTGAAGCTGGCCGAGCGATTTGTCTCGGACGATCCGCCGCCCGCCATAGTCGATCGCATGGCGAAAACTTTCTTGAAAAAGAAAGGCGACATTCGCGAGGTGCTGCTCACCTGTTTTCATTCGCCCGAGTTCTGGGATGACGCAACCTATCGCACCAAGGTGAAAACACCGCTGGAATTCGTGGCCTCGGCGGTGCGCGCCACCGGCGCAGAGATCGACGATGCCTTGCCGCTCACCCGCCAGCTCAACAACATGGGCATGCCGCTTTACGCCGCCCAGCCGCCCACCGGCTACTCCATGAAGGCGGAGACCTGGGTCAGTTCTTCCGCGCTGCTCAACCGTATGAACTTCGCGTTGGCTTTGACGAACGGAAAAGTAAAAGGCGTAAAGCTCGATGCTGCGCAACTGGTCGGAGGCGCGGCGCCCTCTCCGGATCCGACGTTGGCGCTTTCCCTGCTGGAGGGAAGCTTGCTCGACGGCGATGTGTCGAAACAGACTCACGACTCGATCACAGCGCAGATTGAAGCGGCAGAAAAAAACGGCACGCCGCAAAAACAGGAAAATAAGCCTGCAGCGCGCAAGCCCGACGATACCGGGCGTTCTGCGGAAGTAAACATGATCGCCGGTTTGCTGCTGGGCTCGCCGGAATTTCAAAGGAGGTAGCTCTTAGCGATCAGCTCTTAGCTTGAATCATGAGTTCTACTTGGAAAGCTAACTTAGGGTCTTAGGTCCTGGTCCAAGCGAAGAGCGAAGAGCTGAAAGCTAAAAGCGAATTTCTTATGACAATCACACGTCGGGTATTTCTTCGCAATAGCGCGCTTGCCGTCGTAGGCACCGCGGCCGTGCCCAGCTTTCTGGCTCGCGCTGCATGGGGCACGGCGCTGTCCGGCGCACGCACCAAGCGCCTCGTCGTAATGTTTCAGCGCGGCGCGGCCGACGGATTGAATATTGTGGTGCCCCACGCCGAGCCGCAGTATTACGCCATGCGGCCGAGCATCAATATCCCGCGCAAAGCGGTGATCGATCTTGACGGCTTCTTCGGCCTGCATCCTTCGCTAGCGCCCTTTCAGCCGCTCTGGCAGCAGCGTCAACTGGCGATTGTGCACGCCGCGGGATCGCCCGACCCAACCCGCTCGCACTTCGATGCTCAAGATTTTATGGAAGCCGGAACTCCCGGCCTGAAAGCGACCGAGGATGGCTGGCTCAACCGCTCGCTGCACAATCTTCCGCCGCCGGCGCAGGCGCAACGATCTCCGTTTCAGGCGATCGCCATGGGACCGTCGATCCCGCGCATCCTGAGCGGCCTTGAGCCTGCCATTGCGATGAACAACATCAACGATTTCTCGGTCGGAGGCCGCAATCCAAAACCATCGCCCGCCGCGACCGCATTCGAAGCCATGTACAACCACTCGCTCGACACCGTGCTGCACGGCACCGGGGAAGAGACTTTCGATGCCGTCAAGATGCTGAAGTCCGCCGATCCGTCGAAGTACATGCCCGCCCCCGGTGCCGATTATCCCAAGGCACGCTTCGGCGACAGCCTGCGCCAGCTCGCGCAACTGATCAAGGCGAACCTCGGCGTGCAGGTCGCGTTCGCCGATATCGGCGGCTGGGATCATCACGTGAACGAGGGCTCCGTCGATGGCCAGATCGCCAACGTGCTGCGCGACTTCTCGCAATCGATAGCCGCCTTCTGGACCGATCTCGGCGATCTCGGCGAAGACACGGTGGTCGTGACCATGTCCGAATTCGGCCGCACCGCGCGCGAAAACGGCAACCGCGGCACCGACCACGGCCATGCCAACGTGATGTTCGTGCTGGGAGGTCCGGTGAAAGGCGGCAGAGTGTATGGGCGCTGGCCCGGACTCGAGCAGTCTCAATTGTATGAAGGCCGAGACCTCGCGTTGACGACCGATTTTCGACAAGTCATCGGCGAAGCCGTGGCACGGCACATGGGGAACGAGAATCTGAAGGATGTGTTTCCGGGATACGAGAATCAGCCAGGAAAGTTCTTGCGCCTTCTCGGATAACTCGGCGACCTGGAAACTTTTCATACTGGCGATCGGGGTCGAAAGCGCCGCCGCAGCGCTTCGACCAAAGCGCTGTCAGCTTTCGCCGTCACCATCTCCAGCGGAGAGAATCCTCTTCGCCACGCGAGCCACAACGTGATGAACAAGAGCCCTATCGTGATCAAGACATTCTGCCAGCCGTTGAGCCCCCACTGCCCTTGCCACTGCAGTTGCAGCGACGAGGAGAACGGAGCCAGATACGGAATCGGCCACTGATAACCATCGGGGCCGCGGGAGCCTAACAGGTCCTCGAAAAGATGAATGTGGAAGCTCAACAGAGCGATCGATGCGGTCTTCCATTTCTGAAGGGCCAGGGCGAATGCGATCGCTGCGACAGCCAGCGCGAAGACAAGATTGTGCAGCGAGTGGTGATACAGGGAAAACCACAACAGGGGATGAGCCGAGTTTCGCGTCAGCAGTTCGGGAATGATGCCTAGACCGTCGACGTCCGGGGCGACACAGGCCAGCGTGACCAAGGCGCGATCTCTTTGCGTTAAGTCGAAACAGTTTGCGAAAACCCATCCTGTAAGAAAATGCGTGACGGGACTCATGGGATTCAGCCGGTCAAAATGCTAGATCTCAACCAGCACTTCGCCGCTCTCTATCTTCCACGGATACACGACCACTTTCATGCTTGGGTCTTGCGAGGCCGCCCCGGTCGTTGGATCCCACGCCCAGCCGTGCCAAGGGCATACCACCTTCCCGCC
>Ga0187847_10001762_pt1 | contig 18751 bp, 15 predicted proteins | sample June2016WEW_4_10_FD_132458 | JGI IMG/M metagenome (GOLD analysis project Ga0187847, IMG submission 132458) | Peatland microbial communities from SPRUCE experiment site at the Marcell Experimental Forest, Minnesota, USA - June2016WEW_4_10 | ecosystem: Environmental > Terrestrial > Soil >...
GAAAATGGACAGCGCCTGCGGGTAAAGCTTCTCGGCTTCCGCGTAGCGGGATTGCACCACCGCCACATCGCCCAGACGTTGTAAGCAATCGGCCTCGCCCACGCGATTCCCGATTTGGCGGAGGATGAGCAACGCCTGTTGGTAGAGCCTTTCAGCTTCACCGGCGCGGGCCAGTTGGACCGCTACATGACCCAGGCTTAGAACGCAGGTGGCTTCACCCGCGCGATCCCCGATTTGGCAGTAGATGGTCAGCGCCTGCCGGTAGAGTTGCTCGGCCTCTGTGTACCGGGCCTGTTGGAGCGCCACGTCGCCCAGACGCAACGCGCAATTGCCTATGCCTACGCGGCTACCAACCTGACGGTAAATGGGCAGCGCCTGCTGGTAGAGCTTCCCGGCCTCCGCGAAGCGGGTCTGCTGCAACGCCACATCGCCTAGGTCCAGCAGGCAGTTGGCCTCGCTCAAGCGATTACCGACCTGTCGGAAGATGGGCAGCGCTTGTTGGAAGAACTTCGCTGCGTCCGCGTAGCAGTCTCGCACACGCGAGAGGCCTCCCAGGCTCATTAAACAGTGAGCCTCGCCTGTCCGATTTCCAAGTTGACGGTGAACGGACAGCGCCTGCTCGAGGAAGTTCTCGGCATCCGCATGCCGGGACTGCCGGAGCGCGACGTCGCCCAGGCTCCATAGGCAGTCGCCTTCGCCAACGCGGTTCCCGATTTGTCGGTGGATAGGAAGCGCCCGACGGTAGAACGCCTCGGCTTCCACGTAGCGTGCCCGCATGCGTGCCACATTGCCCAGGCTCTGTGTGCAGTTGGCCTCGCCTAGGCGATGCCCGATTTGCCGGTAGATGGGCAGCGCCTGCCTGTAGAACCGTTCGGCCTCCGGGTAATGGTCTTGCATGCGCGCTACGTCGCCCAAGCCCTTGGTACAGGTGGCTTCTCCCTCCTGCTCCCCGATCTGGCGGAACCCAGTCAGCGCCTGCTGGTAGAGTTGCTCTGCCTCGGCGTAGCGGGCCTGCGTACACGCCACATCGCCCAAGCTCCCGAAACAACAGGCTTCGCCTCGGCGGTCTCCGATCCTCCGATAGAGCGCCAGCGCCCGCTCTAAGTGCTCCCGGCCGCCCTCCGTGGCCCCTTCAAACTCGGACGCCCGCCCGAGCTGGTATAAAACCGCTGCCAGCACCGGCGTGTCGGGCTCGGCGACGCTCTCGATCTCTTTGAGCACGTGTTGAAGAATCTCGGTGCGCTCGTGCTTCTCGCGTAGCCCCAGGTTCCAGTCGAAGCCCTCTCTCAGGTGATCCAGCGTCGAACGGGCATCTTCAGTCTCACCCACGAAATGGTACGTGCCCGAGCGGATCGCCCAGAAATCCGGAGCGCGCGACATTAGCTCCCGCATACCGAACTCGGCGGTCCAGAAAACGACCGGGCACGAGAACCGCTTGGCCAAGTAGCTGCGGTTCAAATTCAAGATGTCAAGAGCCGGCGAATCCCGCGCCGCGGGATCGAACATCGCATCCAGCCCGAACACGAATATCACATCTGGCTGACCGCGGCCGACTGCATCCAAAAGCTGCGTCACCACGCCGTGGACTACAGTGCCATCCTCCATCGGCGGTCGCAGAGTTAGGCGAAGAATGCTCTTCTGCGGGAACCGGGCCAACAGTTCCTCCACCAGCCGGTCGCGCAGTGATGTATGATTGACGCGCACGAACGCAAGCGTGAATCCGGTAGCCAAATCAAGCATTCGCCGCAGTGCGGCGAACTCTACCCGATTCTCCGGCGATAGCGTCAGAGGAGCGGAAATGGTGGCCATGTTATACGCCCCCCGGAACAGCCGCGAGCAGCGGGTTCCAATCGTACCAAACGCCGGACTCGTCTTCATAGGGCAGCGCCATTAGATTCCGCAGCAGCAGGTTCCAAAGCTCCGGGTCGTCGCCGTAGGCCGCCTTGGACTGGTGCACGGCGCGCAATACTTCGCGCTGCTTCGGACGCAGGGACAGTGCGAGATCGTTCGCCTGCCGCCGGATAGCACGTTCGGCTATCTCGTGAGTTATCGGCAATTGGTCGCAGCGGTCGATAGCCGAGCGCAAAAGTATGAAAAGGTTGCGAATGTAACCACCTGAGACCCGGCAGAGCCGCTCAAGGACCTCGTCTTCGAAAGCCTGCTGCGGTGTGGCCCCTGTCTTGTCAATGCGTCGGTGGACGATCCGGCAGAGCGCGCGCAGGCCGTCCCGGGAGTCTCCGCCGTCACGCTGCGAAACAGGAATCAACGGTAGAAGGAAGGTCTCGCATGCGTAAGCTGCCTTCAGGGGAAGGTGCGCGTCGCTAAACGCCAGTTCGATGGGAACGGTGTACAAAACGTGGCAATCCAGAGAACGCAGGATAGCGGCGTGGTCCAGGAAGATGTTTCGCTGATTCGTGAGCCCTTTCGGGTCGATGACTTTTTGGGGAATGCGATCAAGTTCATCCACAATCACCAGAATATCTTCGGCGATACCCTTCTCTTTCAGCCACTCGCGCGCCTTGGCGAGAACCACTTTGTTGATCAAATCGTAGATCGTGGGCAGATGGCCCTCGATCAACTTTCTGAGAGTGGGACGCGCCCGCGGAACGTCCTTTAACTGTAAGCCGAACTCAACGATACCCGCCGGAGCTTTGATGGTTTGGAACTCCACCTCGCTATTCAGTAGGTCCTTGACTTCGCTGAAGAACTGATCGAGCTTCGCGCGTCCCAGCCCGAAGCCGGCCGCATCCGGGTCGTCCACAAGCTGGCGGACCATATGAAAGATGATGTCCGGCGCCTGCACGTCCTGCAAATCCAACCACTGCTCGACTTCCAGGAACGAGACGAACAACGGACGTCCCGTTTCGCTGCTTTCCAGCCTTTGCTTGACCCGCTTCAGTTCGGTGGTCTTCCCAACGCCGCGATGGCCGGTAAGCATTCGGCACACGGGTATTTCAGACCGGGCGATACCTCGCGCCAGCAGTTTCTTGATATCGTCCGGCGCAAGCGATTTCTGCTCCTGCCAGTTGACATACAAGTCCGTCTCTTACACCTCCAGAGGCCGCGCCGGATCGAACTGGCCGTAAAGCGCGCGCAGAACATCCATCGCTTCGATTGTAGTCCAACCAGGTCCCAGGATGCGAAAATGGGCCTGAGTGCCCACTGCCATCGAGGTTCCCGAAGATCTCACCGGCCTCGACGAAGCCATCGCGCAAGTCCCCAACAACCCCGCCGTCTTCCTCCTCTGGCCGCGCGAAGGCGATCCTTACCTCGCCAAAACCGCTCTCCTGCGCCGCCGCCTGCTCCGCCTGCTCAAGGAGCGCGAAAAGCCCTCCCGCCTGCTCAACCTTCGCCACACCGTCCGGCGCATCGAGTACACGCTGACCGGCTCGGCCTTCGAATCCGCCATCTTGATGTATGAGCTGGCGCGCCGCCATTTCCCCAAGACCTACCTAGACCTGCTGAAGCTGCGCATGCCCACCTACGTCAAGCTGGTGCTCACCAACGAGTTTCCGCGCAGCCAACTCACCACCCATCTGGGCCGCGCGCCCGCGCTTTATTGCGGTCCGTTCCGCAGCCGCGCATCGGCCGAGAGGTTCGAATCCCAATTCCTCGACCTGTTCCAGATGCGCCGCTGCCAGGAAGATCTGCACCCCTTCCCTGAACACCCCGGCTGCATCTATGGCGAGATGGGCATGTGCCTGCGCCCGTGCCAGCAGGTGGTCGGGCGCGACGAATATCTGCACGAAGTCGGCCGCGTGGAGGAGTTCCTGAAGACCGGCGGGCACTCCCTGCTCGACACTATCGAGCGCGCGCGCGGCCGCTATAGCGAAGAGACGATGTTCGAAGAAGCCGCCCGGCAGCACAAACGTTACGAAAAAGTGCAGGAGGTCATCAAGCTGCGGGACGAGCTGGCACGCGATATCGGCAGGCTGCACGGCATCGCCATCACGCCCTCCGCCGCGCCCGGCGCCGTGGAGCTTTGGATCGTGCGGGAAGGGCACTGGCAAGCGCCGCGGCGCCTGAGCTTCGAGATCCAGGAAGGCAAGCCGGTTTCGCTCGATGGCAGGCTCCGGGATATCTTGGGCGCGCTCCCCATGCGTCAACTCGGTATGCGCGAGCGCCAGGAGTACCTGGCATTGCTCGCGCGCTGGTATTATTCGAGCTGGCGCGACGGAGAATGGCTGCCCATCGAGGACTTCGAAAGCCTGCCTTACCGGAAACTGGTGCACGGCATTTCGCGCGTGGCCCGTGGAGCAGACGTCCAGGTTTGCGCGGGCCCTCCAGGGCCCGCTTCTCCGCCGTCGTAAAATCCAACACGATACCCTTCCGTTGTGGCGCGATTTGACATATCATGTAGGCATGAAGTCCCTAATCGCATCCGTAAGTCTTATTCTTGGCCTGTTGCCGACCGGCTTTGGCATCGGCGCGGCCCACGCACAGCAGACGCCCACCACCGTGAAAAAGGTACCGGTTCACCCTACCCAGTCGGTAGCGGGCAAGGATTTATTCCGGGAATACTGCGCCGTCTGCCATGGGACGGCCGGCAAAGGCGATGGACCCGCCGCCGCCGCGCTCAAACCACAGCCTTCGGATTTGACCCAGATTTCCAAGAATAATGGCGGCAAATTCCCCGAACTCAAAGTGCAGCACATCATCAATGGTGAAGACCAGGGACCCATCGCACATGGGTCGAAAGATATGCCCATGTGGGGCGACCTCTTCCGGCACATGGGCCCGAATCCGGATGCGGGCACCGTGCGTGTCTTCAACCTGATGAAGTATATCGAAGAGATCCAGGCGAAGTAGGGCGGCGCCATGCGCCGCCAGGCCGGCCTTTCAGGCCAACTTGGTGGCACAGCCGAGCATAGCTCGCCTCCCCAGGCTAAAGCCTATGCTACCAAGCCCTGCAAGAAGCCGGCCTACGAGGCCGCCGCAGGCTGCGAGCCTGCCCCACAAAAAGGCCAATCGCCCCACCTACCAGACCCGGCAGGGATCGGCCGACACCATCGCGTCGCCTGCTTTGCACGCGAACGCCTCCCGGAACTCCGGCATGTTTTGCAGCACTCCGTTCGCGCGGAACTCGCCGGGCGAGTGCGGGTCGGTCGCCGCCAGCACGCGCGCCGCCTCCTCGGTCGTGTTCTGGCACCAGATTTGCGCATAACCCAGGAAGAACTGCTGCGACGGCGTGAAGCCGTCCTGCTTCCCTTCCATGTGACTCGCCAAGCTGTCCATCAGCGCCATATACGCCAGGTGGATGCCCCCGTTATCCGCGGCATTTTCGCCCAGCGTGAGATCCCCTTTCAAATGCACGTCCGCCGCCGGACTGAAGCCGTCGTACTCCTTCACGATGCATTCGGCGCGCGCCTCGAAAGCCTTGGCATCCTCCGCCGTCCACCAGTCGCGCACGTTGCCCGCGCCGTCGTATTTGCGCCCTTCATCGTCGAATCCATGCGTCAGTTCGTGGCCGATCACCGCGCCAATGCCGCCGTAATTCACCGCATCGCCGGCTTGCGGATTGTAGAAAGGCGGCTGCAGAATACCGGCCGGAAAATTGATGTTATTCATATTGGGCGAATAGTAGGCGTTCACCGTGGGCGGCGTCATGCCCCATTCCGACTTATCCACCGGCTTGCCGATTTTCGCGAAATTGCGCCGCTGCTCGAAGTCGTACGCGCGCAGCACGTCCCCGAAATAATCGTCCCGCGCCACCTTCACACCGCTGTAATCCCGCCATTTCTCCGGGTAGCCGATCTTGTTGGCCACCGCGCGCAGTTTCGCGAACGCCTGTTGCTTGGTCGCGGGCGTCATCCAAGCGGCGTTGTCGATGTCCTTGCGCATCTCCATCTCGATCTCGCCCACAAGCTGCAAGGCTTTCTCTTTGCTGGCGCCGTTGAACGCCGCCTTCACGAACTCCTGGCCCAGCGCCTCTCCCAAACCGCGGTCCGTGGCCCGTACGCAACGCTTCCAGCGCGCCGGCATTTCCTGGGTGCCGCGCAGAATGTGCTCGTTGAAGCGGAAGTCCTCCTCCTCGAACGCCCGCGATAACATGTCCGCGTGGGATGCCAGAACATGCCACCGCAGATATGTTTTCAGATCCCCCAGGCTGGTGTTGGCGATCGCCGCATCCAGCGCCTTCACGAAATCGGGCGCGCGCACGTTCAGCGATTCCACCGGCGGAATGCCGATCGCCGCCAGGTATTGCTTCCATTCGAAAGCGGGCGTCAGCAGCGCCAGTTCGTCCACCGTCATTTTGTGATAGGTCTTGTCGGGATCCCGCCGCGCCACGCGATCCATGGACGCGTTCGCCAGCGCCGTTTCCATCTCCATCACCGCGCGCGTTTCGGCCTCGGGATCGGCGCCGCTGGCGTCCTGCGCCTTCGCCAGCAGCGTAAACAGGGCGTGCACGTGGTCTTCATACTGCTTGCGCAATTTCACGGAGCGCTCGTCGGTCTTCAGATAGTAGTCGCGGTCAGGAAGTCCCAGCCCGCCTTGGTCCACGTGCGCGATCTCCTGGTCCGATTTCTTATCGTCGGGGCTCACCCGGAAGCTGAACAGCGCGCGCACGCCGGCCCGGTGCAGCCGTACCATCTCATCCGCCAATTCCCGCTTCGAGGCCAGCGCGTCGATTTGTTTCAGCAGCGGCTCGATGGGCTGAATGCCCTTGCGCTCGATGGCCGGCTCGTCCATGCAGGCGGCATAGAAATCGCCGATCTGCGAGTTCCCCGCCTTTTCCAGGATGCCGCGCTCGATCGCCAGATTGCGTTCAATCAGTTCATTGAACCGCCCCCAGCGCGACTGATCGGCCGGAACCGGATTGTTCCTCCGCCATGCGCCACAGGCATATTGATAAAAGTTCTGGCATGGATTCACCGTAGTGTCCATGGCCTTAAGATCGACGCCGGACGCGGACGGAGCGTCGGCGGCTTGCAAAGCGATTGTAGCGACGGCCGCCACGAGCAGGCAACGAAGCGTGTACATGCTTCCGATTGTATCCCGCGCGCGCAACTACTGGAATCGGAATGAGATGCGGACATCGTTCGGAAAGCTATTTACCAGCGATGCCGAGTTTGTCGTTCTCAGTGGGACGTACCTCAAGGGACGTGACGAAATTGTGGCACACCACGTCAAAATCCGCGAAGGCGTCTACGGCGACAGCCATCTGGTTTGGAAGCCTATTCACGTAAGATTTGCCCGTCCCGATGTCGCTGTGGCAGAAGTTGCCACGGAGATCACTTTTGGGCAAGACAAACGAAATACTTTCGCAACTGTTGTACTTGTCCAGGAAAACTCACAGTGGCTGATTACTGCGATGGAAAACACGCTGGTGTCCGGGCGGGCAGGCCCGTGCCCTGCTCCGAAATGACCCTAACAGCGCTCAAATCTCGCCCGCCTACTCGGAGGCCCACGTCAGCGCTTCGGCGCAGGTCAGCTCGCAAAAAAGACGGCCGGCCGCGGGCTGCGAGCCTGGGCCTAAGGCCTGTCGTCATGGTGCGGCAGACCACCAAAGACGACGAAAACTCAGTCAGCCGGATCAGGCGAGCTGCGCTCGCCTCTAAGAGCGGGGCTACGAGCCAGGCTACGAGCCTGCCCCACTCCCCACAGGGACTTCATCGCTTCAGCGCGGGGCGCTCGCTTCCACCTGCGCGGTTTGATCCACTTTGGCCGACGGCCGCGTGCGCAACACCGGGCGGCCGGGATCCTCGCGCAGTTTGAAGCGGTTGCCCAGCAGGATCAGGCGCGCGCGCGCATCGTGGAACTCCGAAGTATCCACCAAGTATTGCGGCTCGGCCTTCAGATCCTGCTGGATGGTTTTCTGGGCGGCGCGGATGCGATCGTTGGTCATGGGGTGGGTCGAAAAGAGCTTCGAGACCGCGCCGGGCTTCTTCTTTTCGAGGGTCTGAATTCTCTCGAAAAAGTTGACGAACTCGGTCGGGTCGTAGCCCGACTTGTACATATATTGCAGACCCAGCAGATCGGCCTCGGCCTCCATGTTGCGGGAGAACTTCAGAAATCCCAGAGGCACGGCCAGCCCAACGGCCTGGCGGACGGCATAGCCGGCCCACCCGCCCGCGAATATCAGGGGGATCGTGCCGTAGTTGATGAGCTGGCCGCGGGTGGCCTGGCGCGTGCCGTGGCGCGCGGCCACGTGCGCGATCTCGTGCGCCAGCACGCCCGCCAGTTCGGCTTCGTTGTCGGCTTTCAGGATCAAGCCGGTGTTGACGAACATGAAACCGCCGGGCAAGGCGAAGGCGTTGACCTCGTCGGAATCGACGATCTTCACGCTGAATGGCACCTTGGCGTCGGAGTTGCGGGTCACCGTTTGCACCAAACGGTTCACGTATTCGGTGACGGTGGGATCGTCCACGAACTTGGCTTGGCGTTCGGTTTCCTGAGCCATCTCCTTGCCCAGACCCAACTCCCGCTCCACCGAGTAGAAGTTGACTCCCTTGCCGACGTCGCGATTCCCGATCTGCTCGGGATCGTGTTCCGGATCTTTGTCTTTGGCGGTGGCAAAAGGCGATGCCAGCGATAACAGCGCCAGCGATAGCAGGGCCGTCCGGCGATGAGTGCGCTCCATTTCCCCTCCGTAGAACGCGGATAGGGGGATTATACTCCAACCCGGCGCAGGAGCGCTATTTACCGATATTCGGGGCTTCTTTCGCGATTATCGGGGCGGCCGCCTTCACTTGGCGATCGGTTGGCGGTGCCTTCACGCGAAAGCCAGATGACCTCTACCTCGGCGACGGTCTTTTGCGCGGCGTCTTGGGCGGCACTCACAACGAAATCGCTGACCGATCGACCCTGGATCTTGGCGGCGCGCCGGACGACGGCGAGAGCTTTTGTGATACGCGTCTCCAACCTGGCGGTTCGTACATTCCCTTGGTACCAATGTGCGGCAATCTACCGTACGTGTCAATATCGAGGACGATCCAGGCTACGAGCCAGGAGGGCGGGCAATTCTGCCCGCAGCCGGCTTTCAGCCGGCTATTGGCCTTTTGGTGGGGCAGGCTCGCAGCCTGCGGCGGCCTCGTAGGCCGCCTGCCGCGAAGCTCTGGCTGGCTTTTTTGCAGGGCTTGGTGGCACAGGCTTTAGCCTGTGGAGGCGAGCGAAGCTCGCCTGTGGAGTTTGGCCATTTGATAAGCCTCGTGGGGCGGCGCCATGCGCCGCCGTGGGGCTTAAGCCCCGCTTGGGCGAGCGAAGCTCGCCTAACACAGGCTGAAGCCTGTGCTACCAGCGGGGCTGAAGCCCCGCGCGGGCTAAAGCCCGCCCTCCAATTCCAGCTCCAGCAAATGTAGAACGCCAGGCACAGGCTTTAGCCTGTGGAGGCGAGCGAAGCTCGCCCTAGCTCGCCGGCTTTCAGCCGGCTTGGCCGCCTGAAAGGCGGCCGCGGCCAGGATTGGCCGCCCCACAAGAGGGGTCTATTTTCCTATGTTGCGCACGTCGACTAGCGCGTTTTCGCGGACGGCATCGGACGGGTTGGCTACTACCACTTCGCCCGCGGAGAGGCCGCCGACCACTTCGATCTCGGAGCCTAAGTCCTGGCCGATTCGGATCTGGCGCAGGTGGATGCGATGGTCCGGCGCGACCACCGCCACGCGCGGACCTTGGCGGCCCAGGATGAGCACGTCGCCCGGGACTAGCACAGCGGCCTCCGCCCGTCCGGTCGAGAACCGAACTTGCGCATACATGCCGGGCATCAGCACGCCGCTCGGATTCGGAACTTCGAGCACCGTCAGCATGGCGCGCGAGGTGGCGTCCAGCGCGTTGGCGATACGCGTGACGCGGGCGGAGAAGACCTGGCCGGGCAACTCCTGCACGCGCAGTTCGGCGGTCTGGCCGGGGTGCATGGATGCGACGTTGGTCTGCGGCACATTGACGAAAATGCGCAACACTTGAATCTGCGCGATGTGGAAAAGCTCGCGGGCCGCGCCGCCGTTGCCGGAATTGACGAGCGTGCCGATATCCACGTTGCGCGCGGTGATCACACCGTCGAACGGCGCGGTGATGCGGGCGAACGCCTTCATCTCGTCCAAGCGATGCAGATTGGCTTCATTGCCGTGTACGGTCTCCTGGGTGGTGGCGATACTGGCCTGGGCTTTGGCGACCTGCGCCTCGGTGACGGCGAAGTCGGCCTCTTTCTGGTCGGCTTCCTGGCGGGCTACCACGCCACCTTTCGCGAGCCGCCGCCAGCGCTCGACCGTGAGGCGGGCCATGTTCAGATTGGCTTTGGAGAGATCCAGGTCGGCCTTCACCTCATTGAGCGTGGACTGCGATTGCGAGAGCGTGGCGCGCGCCTGGCGGATCTGCTGGTCGAGCTCGGGCGTATCGATTTCGGCTAGAAGCTGGCCGGTCTTGACGCGATCGCCGTAGTCGACCAAGCGGGTGCGCAGGTAGCCGTCGACGCGGGCGAACACGGGCGAATCGACTAGGGCTTGCATGTCGCCCGGCAGGTCGAGCACGGAACGCGCGGGGGCGGGGTGGGCGGTGGCTACCTCGACAAGAGGGCGTTGCTCGGTTTGGGTTTCCGCGGCCGCCAGCAGCGCCTTCTGGCGGGTGAGGCGGGGGAGGATTCCGCCGACGACGGCGGCTGCGACGAGGACGCCGATTAGCGCGAAGAAGGCTAGCAGGCCGCGGCGGCCGGTGCGCGGCTTGGGGCGGGCGGTTGGCGTCATGCCCGTCTGGGGCGCGGGGTCAACGATCATACGCCTCCGGAAGGGCGGGTCTGGAGACCCGCTGCAGACCTGGAGGTCTGCCCCACAGCATCCACCTCGGCTTCGTGCTGAAGGTAGGTCGGTGGATTGCGGCGGAGGACGCTGTAGACGACTGGCACGAAGAAGAGCGTGGCCACGGTGGCCAGCAGTAGTCCGCCGATAACGGCGCGGCCTAGCGGTGCGTTCTGTTCGCCGCCTTCGCCGATGCCCAGCGCCATCGGCAGCATGCCCACGACCATGGCCAGCGCGGTCATAATCACGGGGCGCAGGCGGGTGTAGCCGGCTTCCAGCGCGGCGGTGATGGAATCGGCGCCGGTGGCGCGCACGTCGTTGGCGAAGTTCACGAGCAAGATGCTATTCGCCGTCGCCACGCCAATGCTCATGATAGCGCCCATCAGCGAAGGGACATTGATGGTCGTCTGGGTGACGAATAACATTAAGAGGATGCCGGAGAGCGCGCCAGGCAAGGCCATCAGGATGATGAACGGATCGAGCCAGGATTGGAAGTTGACCACCATCACGAAATAAACGAGCACGACTGCGAAGACCAGCCCAACGCCCAGGCCGATGAAAGAAGTCCGCATGGTTTCCACCTGGCCGCGCGTTTCGAAGAAGCTGCCCTTGGGCAGTTTGGAACGGAAACCATCCAACGCCCGATGCACTTCGCCGGCCACGCTGCCGAGGTCGCGATCCTGCACGTTGGCGTAGACGTCGTAGAGCGGCTGCACATTATAGTGATTGACGACCGAAGCCGTGGAGCCGCGCTCCAGACGCGCCACGTTGGTGAGCAATTGGTTTTGGGCGCGGGCGCCGCCGGCATGCACGGGCGTGCCCAGCAGGTCGGCGGTGGAAGCCATGCGGTATTCGGGAGTCTGCACGGCGATGGGATAATCCACGCCGTTCTGCGGATTGATCCAATAGTTCGGCGCGAGTTGCATGTTGGAGCTGAGAGAGATCAACAGGCTGTTGGCCACGTCCTGCTGGGTGAGGCCGAGTTGATCGGCGCGGGTGCGATCCACGTTGAAGCGCAGTTCGGGCGCGTCCACGACCTGATGCAGGTGCACGTCCACCGCGCCGGGGATGCGGGCCAGGCGCGCGGTAATCTGCTGCGCCAGCGCATAGTTGGCCGGGGCATTGGTGAGCGGCCCGATGACCTGCACGTCGATGGGGGCGGGCAGTCCGAAGTTGAGGATCTGGCCGACGATATCGGCGGGATGGAAGAAGAAAGTCAGATCGGGAAACTGGCGGTTCAGGCGATGGCGCAGATCGCGGATGTAGTCCCATGTGGAAGCGTGGCCGGGCTTCAGCGACACCAGGATCTCGCCATCGAACGAGCCGATGGTGGCGGTGTCGCTCAACGCAATGTTGTAACCGCTGTAAGGCAAGCCGATATTATCGAGGATATCCGATAGCTCGGCGGGCGGCACGGTCTGGCGGATGGTGTCTTCGACCTGTTTGAAATAGGCCTCAGTCTCTTCGATGCGGGTGCCGGCCGGCGCGCGTACGTGCAGGCGGATCTGGCCGGCGTCCACTTGGGGAAAAAAATCAGTGCCGATGAAGGGGATGAGCGCGGCGCAGGCGATCGCGATCAGCCCGAAGCATGCGGCCACCAGTTTGCGATGCGCCAGCGCGGCTCCCAGCAGGCGGCGGTAGGCGTTGCGCGTGCGTTCGAAGCGCGTTTGGAAGCCGTGGTGGATGCCGGCGAAGAAGCCGTGGCCGGTATCGGCCATTTCGCCGGACTCGTCCTGGTAGCGGCCGGCCTCGGCGCGCAGCAGGTATTTGACCATGGTCGGGACGAGGGTGCGCGAAAGGATATACGACGCCATGATGGCGAGCACTACCGCCAGAGCCAGGGGCGTGAACAGGTAGCGTGCGGCGCCGCTGAGGAAGATGACGGGCACGAAGACGATGCAGATACACAATGTGGAAACGAACGCGGGGACGGCGATCTGCGACGCGCCATCCAGGATGGCCTTGACGATGGGCTTGCGCTGGCCCATGTTGCGATGGATGTTTTCGATTTCGACGGTGGCGTCGTCCACCAGGATGCCGACGGCCAGGGCCAGACCGCCGAGGGTCATGACGTTGATGGTTTCGCCCAGCAGGTTCATGACGGCGAGCGAGGTGAGAATCGAGAGCGGGATGGAGATGCAGACGATGATGGTGGAGCGCCAGCTTCCAAGGAAGAGCAGGATCGTGAGGCCGGTGAGGCAGGCGGCGATGATGGCTTCCTTGAGCACGCCATTGATAGCGGCGCGCACGAAGATGGACTGATCGAACAGCAGTTTCAGATTCAGAGCGGCAGGCAGCGTGGAGCGGATGCGCGGCAGGATTTCTTTGATTTTCGCGACGATGCTGAGGGTAGACGAGCCGCCGTTTTTCAGGACCGTCAGCAGCGTGGCGCGGTTGCCGTTGTGGCGCACGATGTTCGATTGGATGGCGTAGCCGTCGCGCACGTGGCCCACGTCGCGGATGTAGATTGTGGTGCCGTTGGTCTGTTTGATCGGCAGGCTGTTGAAGGCGTCGGCGGAGGGGGGCAGGCTGTTGAGGCGCACGACGAATTCGTTGGGGCCGATCTTGGCGATGCCGGAGGGGATGATGAGGCTTTGCGCGTTGACCGCGTTGACCACGTCGTTGGCCGACAGCCCTTGCGCGTAGAGCGACTTCAGGTCGATATCGACCATAATCTGGCGGGGGCGGCCGCCGTAGGGGAGCGGGAAACTGGCGCCCTGCACGGTAGCCATCTGAGTGCGGATGAAGTTGTAGCCGTAATCGTAGAGCGACGATTCGCTCATGGTGTCGGACGAGATGCTCATCTGCAGGATGGGTACGCTGGAGGCGTTATAGCGCAGGATGGAGGGCGGCGTCATGCCGGTGGGCAGGGAGTGCAGGACGGCTTGGGAGGCGGCGGCGAGTTGGGCGACGGCGGCGTCGACTTTGGCGCCGGCGTGGAAGAAGACCTTGATGATGGAGAGGCCGGGGAGCGATTGCGACTCCATGTGCTCGATGTCGTTGACCGAGGTGGTGAAGGAGCGCTCGCAGCGGATGGTGACGACCTCAGCCATTTCCTCGGGAGAGATGCCGGCGTAGGACCAGATGACGCTGACGACGGGAATATCGATTTCGGGGAAGATATCGGTGGGCATGCGGAAGGTGGCGAGGATGCCGAGGATGACGATCATGAGGGACATGACGACGAAGGTGTAAGGGCGGCGAAGGGCGAGGCGGACTATCCACATTGATTAGCGCCTGGAGGGTCTTTCTGATAGTTTAATCCGATTTGGGCGCGGGGCGAGGCGCGCTTCGCCGGCTGGGCGCCTTCGGATCGGACAAACAAAGCCCAACGTATTGATAATAAAGGCCTGCTTGATTCCGGCGGTCCGGTCAGGGTTTTCCGCCGATCAAAGCCAATTTCCGATATCGCATCAGGCCTAACCACACCGGCCCGTGTGCTATGCTACCGGCAGGAGTCTGGATTTTTCCGGATTTCCGTGAAGCGCCAAAACCGTATGAGCACCGTCAAAGTCCAACCCAAAGGCCAAATGACCATTCCCCGCAGAGTACGCTCTGCCGTGGGCTTGGTTGACGGCGACCTGGTCGAAGTCCGGGCGGTTGGGAAAAAAATTGTCATCATCCCGCAGTTGGTGATCGACCGCTCCAAATTCCCCAACGCCGATGACGAATACACTCCCGAGCAGCGCCGCATCGTTAATGCCCGCCTGGACGAAGCCGAAAAGGGACCTTTCCACGGCCCGTTCAAAAACGGCGCCGAGGTTGCGGCATTCCTCAAGAAGAGGGTCCGGAGCACCGCCAGGGCGGCCAAATCAAGAAAATCGGGATGAACGTCCGCCTTTCGCAGACCGCCGTCGAGGGCTGTTCGACGCACCTCTACCGGTCCTAAAAGCCTTCATCAAGCAAATCAATTATCTGGTCCGCAACCTTAACCACCCCTCGCTTCGCGCCATGAAGTTTGACGAAGCTAAGGGCCGCTGGCAAGCCCGCATCAATGACGATTGGCGCTTTTACTTCACCATCGAGCGCGATACCTACCGCGTCAGCGAGATTATCCCCATCCCAAATGACCTATGAGGCAGCAAGATGATTGCTGGGCGGTGAAAAGCCGTCGTCTTCACCCACAACGCCACCCTACCACAGCCGTGCGACGCTGCGACGGGCCGCCTGAGACGCCCGTTGCCAACCGCGGTCGTTGGCGGTATTCTGTACGCTTCAGAGGGAGCTGACCGGGTATGGTGCGAATCAGTTTTGCGACGCTCGGGCTTGTGTTTGTCCTTTGCCTCCGTGCGGACGCGCAACGAGTGGCGCTAAGAATCGAATATAAGGACCTGTTCGTCGAGTATCATATGGACAAGACCTACAAGTGGCAATCTAAACATAGCCACGAGCCGCCGATTGAGATCTACAATTGCTCACTTGCCTGGATGGCGCCCGATGGCTTCGTTTTGAAGCAAGGGCGCGGGGTTATTCCGCTATCCCTCCCCGACGCCGATCCTAAGCAATTCCGACTGTACCCCTTACCGCTGATTGACGATATTCGAAGGCCTGGCTTCGAGTTCGAGGGGAAAGGGGTTGATAGTCATAAATCCCCCGTATTTTACGCGTCGATTCAGCTTAGCAGGATCGAGAGAATCGAGTTTGTGGATGACGCTGACCTGAACGATCTTGGGCCCGAGTGGTTCCACGGGCTTGGCTCGCTACTAATTACACTCAAGGGCCAAACATCATCTGCGCGCGTTCATATTCGCAACAGGATATGGGATAGCTATGAGCTCGTTCCGGTGGTCTCGGGTTATACCTACGACGCAGCGGGCAACACAGCGGAACTTGATGTACGATTCCCGTGGATACGTAGGTTGACTGCTATTGACGACCGCGCCGCGCCGAAATGAAGTATTCGTGGTCCGATTGCAGACGATCAAATCATCCTCTGAGGTTGGTAGGCTTCCTGTGGCGGCAGGCTATTGAGGCGCACGACGAATTCGTTGGGACCGATTTTGGCGACGCCGGAGGGGATGATGAGGCTTTGCGCGTTGACCGCGTTTACCACGTCGTTGACCGAGAGACCTTGCGCGCAGAGCGATTTTAGGTCGATATCGACCTTGCTCTGGCGCTGGATCTGGCGGGGGCGTCCGCCATAGGGGAGCGGGAAACTGGCGCCCTGCACGGTAGCCATCTGAGTGCGGATGAAGTTGTAGCCGTAATCGTAGAGCGACGACTCGCTCATGGTGTCGGACGAGATGCTCATCTGCAGGATGGGTACGCTGGAGGCGTTCTAGCGCAAGATGGAGGGCGGCGTCATGCCGGTGGGCAGAGAGTGGAGCACGGCTTGGGAGGCGGCGGCCAGTTGCGCGACGGCGGCGTCCACCTTGGCGCCGGCGTGGAAGAACCTTGATGATGGAGAGGCCGGGGAGAGATTGCGACTCCATGTGCTCAATGTCGTTGACCGAGGTGGTGAAGGAGCGCTCGCAGCGGATGGTGACGACCTCGGCAGGGGAGATGCCGGCGTAAGACCAGATGACGCTAACGACGGGGACGTCGATTTCGGGGAAGATGTCGGTGGGCATGCGGAAGGTGGCGAGGATGCCCAGGATGACGATCATGAGGGACATGACGACGAAGGTGTAGGGGCGGCGGTGGGCGAGGCGGACTATCCACATTGATTAGTTGCCAGAGGGTCTTTCTGATATTTTAATCCGATTTGGGTTGGGGCGAGGAGAGGCTCGCAGAAGGGGACCTTCAAATTGGACAAACAAACCCCAACATAGTGATAATAGAAGCACTTCGTGTATATACGCAGATTGTAGGTGCCGCCCTTGGCTTGCCTCGCTCGTCGCCAGTAGGACTGCGAGGAAAAGCCAAAGCGTCATTTCTAGCTGTGGCGCGAAATGTCTTCACCCAAGGCCACACTACCACGGCCGTTAGGCAGCTCTGCCGGGTGGATTGGCGGTTCGGACCTGTTTTCAACAAGAGCCAGGCGAGAGCCGGCGTGTGATCACCCGGGTGAATTCAGGGACGCGCTGGCGCGGTCGGGATGACCGGGAGAGTCAGCTCACGAGCCTCTTTTCGTCGGCGTCCAAGGCCTCATGCAGGAGCATCTTGAGGTACGTCTGATAGCGGAGGCCCCGCTTGGCGGCCAGTTTGCGCGCGCGTGTCAGTTCCTCCGGGGCGATGCGAATGGTAACTGTTTCGGAGGCACCGGGCAAACCGGTTTGGCTCAGGCGGCGCAGCTTTCCCTGTTGGCTGGCAGTTTGGAATCGTTCGGCGAGAACTTCGGGGTGTGCATCCCACCAGGAAGCTTCCTCTTCTTCGGTGGCAAATTTGGGAATGGGTTGGTGAGTCATAGAAATTAGCCTTCCTCGTAGCTTTCCTGCTGTTGCGGAGTCATAGGGTGGGCCGTGACGAAGCGCACGCGAGCGCCACGGGCGGTAAAAACGAAGGCCAGGCGGCGGCCGGCGCCGGTTTCGCCCAAGGCGAGGTAGCGGAGTTCTCCATCAACGAATTGCTCTTCGACGATGGGGGATCATTGCGATAGCATTGCTCGGCTTCCTGGGGCGAGACGGCATGGCGAGCAAGGTGGCGGCGGTTGGCATCATCCCAATCAAAAAGCGCTGCTGGCTGCTGCTCCAGACGCCTGTACCTGCATTGTGTTTACCACTTTCAATGGTCGGGAGTCAAATCAGCGACGCGGCCAGCGCTCGGACACACGGCGGCTCTGCCCTCGCCCTTGACCACTTCCCAACCGTCTGGCTCTAAGACGGAGCGGATATATTCCTCCTCGGGGTTTGGGTCAAAGATGTTCCTGATGCGAACTTGTATGTGCTGGTCCTGATTATCCACAGTCTATACGGGAAACAGCTGTGCTGCCGCGTGAGGCGACGGTATCATTCTACGTTCCACAGGCAGACGCAGCCGTCATAAGCGCCAGACAGGACACGCCGCCCGTCAGGGGAGAAGGTCGCGGCTGCGACTCCAGCACATTGCCCCGTCAGAGTCTGAATCGAATTCCCCGTGTTCAGGTTCCAAAGGCATACGTTGAGCCCGTCCCCAGCGACGATCCCAACTGGGGACCGAGGGGAAAGCGCGACGGCGCCGATCGGATTGCCAAAACCTGTAAAGCGCCGGATCGCGCGTCTGCCTTCGATGTCCCACAGGCGGCTCGTCATATCAGCGAGCCAGTGAGAAGGAATCGCCCGTCTCGCGAAACCGCGACGCTAGTCACCAGTGAGCTATGGCCTGCCAGGGAACACCACTCGTTTCCAGCGCGCAAGTCAATGCACCGCACCGTGCCGCGGTCACCACTGACCGCGGCAAAGCGATAGTCGGGTGAGAACGCCACGGCCATGAACAGGTCGTCACAGCAGGAGATGCGGTGCACTTCGCGACCGGTACCGATGTCCCAAATCCGAAGCGTCTCCTCGTAGGATGAGATGACGTGCCGCCCGGCCGGATGGAACCCGACGGTGTAGACGCCGAGTTTGTGCCCGTGGTAGCTCGCGACCCTTCGTCCGTTGCGGAGGTCCCACAGGTCCACGCCGTTAGAGGCTGAGCATGCCAGAAGGGAGCCGTCCGGCGAAAGGGCGACGCTCTCTATTGGCCCGGCCGCGCGAAGGCCGACAAGCAGTCGCCCGCCCGTCTCCCACACCTGCAATTTGCCATCGATCCCGCACGAAAGGAGCCGCGTACCGTCAGGGAAAAAGAGCACGGAGTTGACTCTCTTCTCGTGCGCTTCGAAGCGGACAAGCAACGGCGGTTTCGTGCCCGCTACGGGGCCCTTGTCGCCGTGCGTCCCGACTTTGGCTGGCAAGCCGTCGTCCGGGTCATAGACACCGGCATAGTGTTCTCTCCAAGATCGGTGCGTGCTTGTCCGGGAGATGCCGGCGTAAGACCAGATGACGCTGACGACGGGGACGTCGATTTCGGGGAAGATGTCGGTGGGCATGCGGAAGGTGGCGAGGATGCCCAGGATGACGATCATGAGGGACATGACGACGAAGGTGTAGGGCGGCGGAGGGCGAGGC
>Ga0187847_10001763_pt1 | contig 18748 bp, 20 predicted proteins | sample June2016WEW_4_10_FD_132458 | JGI IMG/M metagenome (GOLD analysis project Ga0187847, IMG submission 132458) | Peatland microbial communities from SPRUCE experiment site at the Marcell Experimental Forest, Minnesota, USA - June2016WEW_4_10 | ecosystem: Environmental > Terrestrial > Soil >...
CGTCGTCTTGAGCAAAGCCGAAGGACCTGCTGTTTATCGCCTTTTATAACTACCTGCCATCCTGAGCGAAGTCCACCTACTTCATTCCCACTCTCTCCAGGCTCTCTCGATCCCAATTGCCGAGTGTGGCCCCCGCCTCATACGTGCTCCGGCAAAACTCCAGCAACGCGCCGCTAGGCGACGCAGCCTTCCGCACATCCTCATACATCAGCACAAACTCCCCAAGCTTCTTCTCATAGAACCCGGTATCCGGCCGTACCCGCGCTTCCTTGAACCCTTGCGGTTCGGGCGATGTATACGAGTAAAACGCCGCGTCCGTATACCCGGCGCCAGGCCAGAATCCCACGCTGCACACCTCATGCGAATACGCTTCCCGCGTCACCGCGTCCGCCCCGGGGCGTTCCGGAGCCCGCCTCCCCGAGAATCGGCTCACCGCCAGGTCGAAGCTCCCCCAGAAAAAGTGCACGGGACTGCTCTTTCCTTCAAACTCCCCTCGGAACCCGTTGAACACTGAATCCACTGACAGCAATATCCGCCAGAACCGCTCCACCGCCTCCGCATCGTACGAAGCATGTTGCAGATCCTCGTCAAACGCAATCGGATCGGGAATTTCAACCGGCATCCGCCAGATCTTCACTTCAATCCCCACCGACCGAAGCATCTCCAGCACTTCCTGGTAGAAATCCGCCACAGGGCGCGGCACAAGCGCCAGGGTTCTCACCACTCCCTCACTCGTCTCCAGGACTAGCTGATGCCGCAGAAAATCGAACCAGATTTCAAACGATCGTTCGCCGTATGGTATCCGCGACGTAGTCAGTCCTCTCGCACTCACATAAAGCGGAACATTCCACCAGTGGTTCACCAACGGCGTAAACTTCAGCCGCACCTTGCCCACAATCTGCGTCCACATGTGCAGTGTGGCGTAAGTCTCTCTCCATGAATCCAGAGGAAGCGCAGGCCAGCATTCCGGCAGATCGGGCGCCGAAGTCAACATGCTTGGCATTCTACCGAATCTCGTGCTCGTCCAAACGTCCGTCCACGTCATTTTTGTGACGTCAACTCTTCCCATCAGAAGGCCTGCGCCTGCAGCGAGTCGTTCAACGATCCCCATGAGTATCAGAACCCCACTTTATTGTTTATCACTCGGTACAGCGCTGAGAATTCCGTTCAGCAGGTCGCCAAGGTTCGCATCGGTGGTTCCCGGCTTCTTCGGAGTGGGCTTCCAATCGGTCTGCGCCACCGTCAGTTGAACCGAGTCAATGTCCGAATCGCCCAGCATCACATCCGTTGTGTCGCTTCCGTACTTCCGCAGAATCTCGGGATGCGGAAGGTTCATTCCCATAAAGCCAGTGCCGCTGCCGGGGGTATTCTTGCCGTCCGCTGCATCCGCCACTGTCAGCGTGTAAGTAATGCCCTTCGGAAGATACTCAAAGTGGAAGCTGCCATCGTCGCGGATTGCGGCCGTCATCTTCAGTGCCGGATTGCTCTTGCTGGTCAGCGTTACACTGCCCACGTTCAGGGTATGCGCATCCGACTTCGCAACCACATGGCCGGTAATATTGTGCAGTGCATGCGCGGGCACAGTCATATCTACCCCCGTAAGCTCGTCGCCTGCCCCCACTGACACCGGCTTTGCGTCGGCACGACTGAAAGTATTGCCGGTATACACGGCCAGGCTGATGCCGCTGCCTCCATCGCCAATGTTGCTGCCAGTCACCCCGATGGGCATTGCCGCCAGCGTCGCGCGCAATGCGTACTCTCCGCCGGCAAGGCCCGCGATACGAAAGTGGCCCAGGTCATCGCTCTTCGCAATCTGCACCGCCCCACTGATTGCCAGCGCCTGGTTCATCGTCACTGCCGCGGCTTCGGCAGCGCTGTCTGGCGTCCCCGGCTTCACCACGGATACAGTCCACCCCGAAGCCGGGCTCCCATCGTCAAAGAGAATACGGCCGCTGATCGCGGCGCCGCGCTCCAGGCGAAGCTCGGTGTGTGCGGAGTCTGTCCCCGTCACCGTAATCGTGGGAATCTGCGCAATGCGTGCCCGGACCGCAGGGTCGGTACTTGCAAAATCCTCATCCGGTATCTGATCGAAGGGATCAATATAGCCGGCATAAATGGCGTGGACATAATAAGTGCCGGGCTTGACACCGGAGAATTTGAATTCCCCGTCCAGTCCAACCGTCGACGCGTTCATCATGTCCATCGCCTGCGTCATTCCCTTTGATGCGGCAGCCAGGGCGTTCTTCTTGTCCTCTGTCAGCGGCTTTACCGGCGTGGCGTCCGTGCCCGTCTTTTCCGCCATCTTCCCCATGTTCTCTTGAAGCTTTTTGATGAAGTCGTCTCCGCTATTGCTAGCTGTGGTCGACTTCAGCAGCACCTTGGCAAAGCGCGCAGGCGCGTTGCTATCACCACAGAACACGTGTCCAGTCACCGTGCTGCCGACGACATACGGTGTCTGCTGCGCGTGTGACACATGTGCATAGCTCGCAACCAGCAGCAGTATGAGTGCAGCCGCAAAATGAACTTGCTTTACCTTAAGAATTGTCATCTCAGATCTCCATGAGTTGATCCGTCGTTGTTGAGCGGGAGCCCGTCCTGAATCCCCCTTCGATTCTCCACTGCGCAGGATGTTCCTTATCTCAGCGCCCTATTGCAAATTGAGCGGCTGAATCAGTACCTGAATCTCCACTTTCGTCTCGTGCAGCGCATCTCCCTCCGAATAAACCGTTGCCAGCTTGCCAATCGGCAGCGTGGGAGAAATGACGTACCGGTGCGAACGCAAAATTGGCGGCACTGACACATCGTCCGCAATGCCTTCCATCGAAACGCGCAGCGTCAACTCCACCAGGCCCTTCCGCTCTCTGACGTTCTGGATATCCACGTCCGTGTTGTAGTTGAAGTATTGCGTTTCGCCCTTTGTCCCGCTCTCGGTTTTCTCTTGATCTGTCGCTGCGCCGCCCGGCTTGCGCCCGATTGACTGATACGGAATGCGGCTGTCATCGCGGATTTGCGGATCCGCCAGGTTGGTTGTCGCCGTCACCGTGTAGGTTTTTTCAATCGTGACCGTTCCATGCCGCCGTTTCACAAAGCTGATCGTGATTTGCAGTGGATCACCGTCCGCATCGAATGCCTTTCTCGTTTGCGCATCGTCCTGCGCTTGCGCGGGCAAGTTCTTGACTGCCGCCTTTTGCGTTTCAGCTCCGTGCGTCCCCGCTTCCTGCGCGCTCAATATCGGCGAGAGCATCAGCAGCCCAATCAAGACAACTCGTGGCATCAACATCCGTATCTCCTAATGCGTATCTACTAGTTCAATGCTCGAATCTGTATCTGAGCAATCGTGATCGGGTTCAGCATAATCGGCTCCAGTGTGTCCGGCTTCAGCGTGCCCGCATCGTCCGCCCGTGGCCTCTCCTCGACAGCCACAAAGTTCCTGCGCTCCAAAGGCTCAGGCCTCGCGTTCGCCGCACCCTCCAACTCCGCGGTCTCCCCAATGCCAACGCGCCCACGCAATGCGGGAGTCCGTCGCGCATGCCGCGTCCCCAACGGAGCAGCCTGCAAAGATGGCCGCACCTCGCCAATCGCTGGCCGATGAATTTCTGTACTGCGTACAACCGCCGTCTCCGGCCGCACCGTCCTGAACCACACCGGAATCGCCACCAGCGCCAAAAACGCCGCAGCGGCAGCCAAAGCCCACACCGGCCTCCAGCCCCATCGATATCCGCCCCGCTCAGCCTCCGCCGCGGCAATCCGAGACAAGACGCGCTGCTCCAGTCCAGCCCGTGGCTCCCGCTCCGTGTAGCTGTCTAGCGCCTGGTCGATGATTTGATCCAGCCTATCCAACCCGTCTCTGTCTGTCCCGCCCAGCCTATCGCTTCCATCCATCACGTCCCCCTCCTTTCTGCCAGTTCTTGCTTCAGCTTTTGCCGCGCCGTATGAATTCGCCGCCGAACCGTTCCCTCCGGCAGACCCAGGATCTTCGCAATCTCCACCAGCTTCAACTCACCCAATGCGGCCAGCGCCAGTGGCTGTCGCAGCTTTTCGGGCAACGCGTCGATGCGCGCATGCAGCCACCCTTCCAGCTCCGCATCCATCGCCGCGTCCTCAGGGCTGGCCTCGTGCGACCGCATCTCCAGCGGAAGCTCCTGCTCCAGCATCCCCGGTTTGCGCCGCCTGACCGCCAGCCTCCACGCCACGCGCGCCAGGTATCCCCGCTCGTCTTCAACTTCCTTCCACCGCTCCTCGCGATAGAGCTGCAGAAACGTCTCCTGCACCACATCCTCGGCATCGTGCCTGTTGCGCGCCACCGCCAGTGCAATGCGATAAACAAAATGCGAATGCCGCTCCACGAAGTCTGCAAACGACCCCATTGCGTGAAACGGACCTGCCCCACCCGTGCCTCCCTCAGCTCCGCCGGGCACAGGCTTTTCCCGCTTCGCGATAAACATCGCGTTTGGCATTACTACAAGTAAAGAGCATGCAATCGGAAAATCGTTCACTAATTTCTTTAAATTAGCCAGTCTCTTCTCTTAGTTGACCCTGACGAAATGCAAGTAACCGATCTGCGCCCCGGTGACCTGTCTCCCTCCCGGATTCGCGAGACATATCGGTCCCTCCATCTGCAATCCCCCAATTTCACCCAATGGAAATGCCCTGTAATCCGCTGTCGCGCCGTAGACAGAAGCGTTTCAAAATCCTACACTCAACTTCGAGCTTGGATAAAGCTAGACCGCTCTTAATTCCCCAAGAGTCAGGTTCATGTCAAAGCTGGCGAATCAGTACCGCATATTTGTCGTCGATGACGAACCCATCATCGCGTCGACGCTCGCGGCGATATTGAAGGGTCAGGGCTTCGACGTGACCTCCTTCACCGATCCTCTCAAGGCTCTTGAAGCCGTCCATTCCCAGTCGCCCGATTTCCTCATTGCGGATGTAGTGATGCCTGGAATGTCGGGAATCGATCTGGCCATCGTGATTAGAGAAACCTGCCCAACCTGCATGGTGCTTCTGTTCTCAGGCCAAATCTCCACTACTGAAATGCTCGAAGCCGCCAGAGTCCGCGGTCACAATTTTGATTGCGTTGCCAAGCCCGTCCCTCCAGAAGAGATTCTGAAAAGAGTTTGCGGCGCGCTCGGCATCGGCTCCGGCAATGATGGATCGAAGCCCATCTTGCCCTCGTAAAGCAGTCGCCGCGATCTTCCGCCCAAGGTTGATTCAGAAAGAGTCGCATCCTGAGCAAGTAATAACCGTGCGCCCATGTCCAGGGTCCCCACGGCTAGGTCTTCGTTCGCCAGGTGGGGTCTCCCCTTTCAGACATGGGAATCCCCGCTGACGCATCAGGAGTATTTGAATCTCGCGCTCGCTTGTCTGTCCGCCAAAGGCGACGGCCATCTCACTCGCATCAACGACCGACTGACAAACGGGATCGAATCTGAACGGCAGCCCGGCTCGCAGCCTTATTCAAGTCGATGACACAGACCGCGCGGTGCATCTGCAGATCGCTTCTCGCACGCTCCATCTCCACAACGTCATAGGCGGCAAACCTGCTGCTGACGCTGCCATACAACGACGACCGAGCCCGGATGCACTCGGTATTCCAACCTTCGAAGGTTCGTTCAAGACGCTTGCAAATTGGGCAACCCACAACTTCCCCCTTCGGCCTTCAGTCAGGCCTGCGGCAACTGAGATACGGGCTCTTCAGCGCTCGTGGATTTGGAGCTCGGCGCGAAGCCAGTCCTGCACGTCGTGGCCAGGTTCGCTGCCGCGGTCTTGATAAATATTGAATGCCCGCTCCCTGATCTTTTCGTGCGCAGCGCGGACCTCCGGCGCTGCCGACTTACTCGCAGGCGAAGTCTTGGCTTTTGGCTGCTTTTGACTATTGGAAACTATCATGGGGGAACCTCACACATATAAAAGGCTAAGAGAGTTATTACTTCAGGCTAACTGCCTTAGTTCAGAAAACCTGAAAGAGGAGATATACGTCTCATCCCTATCTTCAAGTTATTCTTATATGTCACAGGAGTCAACCGTAACTTTCCTGTCACTAACTAAGTAATCGTCGCTCTTAGCTGTGAACCGTTCAACTTATAAGGCGTGCAACTTATTAAGTTGCTCCCTCCGGCAGCGGGACAAGTCTGTTCGATTCCGGGCATCGCAAGCAACGCATGGGGCATAGCGAGATTAGGACTGCACTCAGCCCAGCGTTTCCGAGGCGCCGCGTGTGCCGACTCCCTCATCCTGCCCTGAGGCCACTCGCCGTGGCTTCGGCGTTTTGGCTCACGTCGAAGACCTTCGCCGGGTCGCATACGTGGGCGATCTCATACCTGGCCAGTTCGGAGGCCTGGAACTCCCTTGCCACTCTGAGGAAACAGCGAGAGCAGATGGACTCGGTGGTTCCGTCCCGGTTCGATCGGTGATAGAAATGGATACGGCGGCTCAGGCACATTGTCTTCCCTTTCATGTCCCGGAGTGGTGAGTTACTTGAATGCTACTCACAGCGTGGCTTCTGTCTGGTCAATCCGGCTCGCTCTCATGATTTTTCGCCGCGCGGAGCACTCCCCGCGGCAATGCTTGCGCGCGCAGCTGAAGTAGGCGAGACGCGAGGGAGCGAAGCAAGCACCCTGTATAGGCTCAGCCACTGCTTTTTCTCTAGTCGGGTTGTATCTGTTGGTCTTCGAGTGGGGCTGCCATTGAGCTACTTCCCGATTGTCGACAATCCGCCTGAAGGCGGAGTTCCAACGCAACTTCACCAAAGATTTATGGAGCCGGCAATATTGTCAGCAACGCACAAGCATAAGCTCTCGGCCGAAACTGGGTCGGCAGGAACAGCAGCCGAGCCTTCTTCATCCCGCCATCACTGATTCAAGTTGCGCCGGCAAGCCGCGATCTTCCAACGGAGTCGGTGTTCCGCCTACTCTTGGGGGCGGCAATTTGGCAAAGACCTGCACAATGCGCGGATCAAATTGTGTCCCCGCATGTGTGAGCAGTTGGGCGATAGCCTGTTCATGGGTCATCCCTCGCCGGTAAGACCTGTTGGTAGTCATTGCGTCATAGGCGTCCGACACGTGAATGATGCGCGCATCGACAGGCGTCTCCTCGCCCGATTGGCCTTTCGGGTATCCGGTACCATCCCAATTCTCGTGGTGCAGTTCCACGGCATCGATGTAAGGAGCAAGGCCCTGCACTCCTTCAAGAATCCGGCGGCCAATCACAGGGTGTTGTTTGAGGATTTCAAATTCTTCGTTTGTGAGCAAGTCAGGCTTTTGCAGGATGCTGTCGTCGATGCCGATCTTCCCGATATCGTGCAAAAGCGCGCCCACGCGAATCCGCTCAATAAGTTCGGGGACCAGGCCCATCGCCGCCGCCGTTGCACTTGAAAGTTGGCTGACGCGATAACTGTGACCTGATGTATACCTATCCCGCGCATCAAGCGCGTTTGCAAGAGAACGGACGAACTCGACGTAAGCCCTTTGCAGATTCTCCTGTCCGTTTCTCACCGATCCAGCGGCCCGCTGGTAGCTCTCGGCCAACTCGCGGATTTCCCTCGTGGGCGAAGGATTGCTTGTGAAATCGGGCAGCACGCCGGTTCGTTCCGCGTTGCGAAGATGCGAGACCACATGCGCGATCGGTTTCACAATGGAGCGGGCAGAGACCATGCTGAATAAGAAAGCGACCAGCACGGATCCGAATGCCATCGTCAGAAAAAGATTGCGCAGTTTCGATCGAACTGGGCTCGTTGCCTCGTCCACGTTTTCAAGACTCCATAAGGTATATCCGCCGCCCAGGTCCTGCAGGGGAACCGATATCCAGTGGGCGCCTCCTAATCGAAAATCACATTCCGGTTGGCCCGCACAGCCGTGGAAGGACGCATCCGCCTCTCTGCCGGAGACATCCGGAATGTTGACGTCGATCACTGCGCCGTCATGAATCAGGACTGCTGGAGTAGCGGCCCCTGGGAAGTCAAAATACTCTCCCACTGAAAGGACGCCGATGTTTTTTTTACCCTCATCTATCGGTACAGATGCGAACCGGATGATTCGGCTGCCGATCACAAGCAGGCCCTTTTCGCCGTGTTCAACCAGAAGCCCATTTAATGGGACAAGTTGGCTTTTCCCGCCTGGTACTTCTCCCGCTTGGCGGACGACGCCGGCAAGAGGCGCTCCGTTGGGCGCAGAAACAGAAAGGAAATCGAAGCCCATTTGCTCGCCAAGCCCGCGCAGCTGATTTTCCATCGCACCACGTGCGGTACCGGACGCGGAATTCGGCTGATCATCCTCATCGGACTCCGGATTAAATAAATGCACTGCGGCCTTCAGAGCCGCGCTTTCCCCGGCGATTTTTAGAAAGCGGCTATTCTGAAAATCGGCTTTCGACTGCTCACGTGCCATCGAAAGCTGGTTTTCGCGCAGAGATGCACGCAGTTCGCCGCGGACGGTCGATTGGACGAGCTTCTGGGCTATCAGGAAACTGGTGGCTAGCAAGACTGCAAAAGGCACGAAGCTAAATAGAAAGGCGCGAGTCTGAAGGCGCATAGGCATCATTCGTTTCCTGCTTCGTGCAGCTTCTCTTCGTTCAAATGGTACCTCTATTTTTCTGAGACTGTTGACAGTCGGAGGGGCAACAATTGCAATCAGATTAAGTAGATAAACCCAAGCCTTTGTGAGCTTTCCATCGTAGCACTGATTTTAATTACGTGTTTGATGCAAAAGTTACCAATTGAGGTTGCATGTCCTTTTTCCGGCGACTGCTGGAACCTTTGCAAACGCGAGGTACACTCACTCGAGCGGGCAGGTGGGGTTTGCTGCGCAGGCTTGATTTTATGTTTCGGATTATATCGCACACTGTCCGGCCTGGAGCGCAAACAATACACAATAAAAAGTTTATACCAGCTCTATGAATACACAAAAACGGAAAGGCTCCACTTATACCACCGCCCCACTTGAAATAAAGCACTTACAAGCGGCAACTCGCCAGGTCGCTATTAAAACCCGCCGTCCACATCACTCATGAGTCCGTGCATCCCCGCCACCACAGTTTTTGCCGTGTCCCCAGCCACGCAGAGCTGAGCAATGTGAGCTAATAGCTAAGAGCTGTCTTGTCGTGTTTCAATAGTAGAGATGGACGCTCCCCGGAGATCGACGCTGCGCGGCCGCAGAATCGCTGCTTCGCGCAAAGCCCGCGAATACGCCATGGTCTTGCGCGCTCTCGCCTCCACCAGCCATCCCGTCCTCGCCCAGATTATCCCCGCTCGCTTCTGCAACTTGAGCTGCGGCTACTGCAACGAGTACGACAAGGTTTCCGAGCCCGTCCCCCTCGACGAAATGATCCGCCGCATCGACCACCTCGGCCGCCTCGGCACCGCCATGATCGGCATCTCCGGCGGCGAGCCCCTCACCCATCCCCACCTCGACGACATCATCCGCCGCATGCGCAAAACCGGCGCCATCGCCGGCATGATCACCAATGGCTATCTCCTCAATGTAGAGCGTATTGAGCAACTTAACGCCGCCGGCCTCGATCACATGCAGATCTCGATCGACAACCTCGTCCCTGACGAAGTCTCCAAAAAGAGCCTCAAAGTCCTCGACAAAAAGCTCCAGATGCTGGCCGACTACGCCGAGTTCCACGTCAACATCAACTCCGTCGTCGGCGGTGGCTTCAAGGATCCCAACGACGCCCTGGTCATCGGCAAACGCGCTCTGGAACTGGGTTTTGAGTCCACCATCGGCATCATTCACGATGGCAGCGGCCAGCTCAAGCCTCTCAATGACGCCGAATCCAAGGTCTACTTCGCCATGACCAACCGGCGAAAGACCAACTACGCGCAATTCGACAAGTTCCAGGAAGCCATCGCACAGGGCCGCCCCAACGACTGGCGTTGCCGCGCCGGTTCACGCTACCTGTACATCTGCGAAGACGGCTTGGTTCACTATTGCTCCCAGCAGCGCGGTTATCCCGGCGTCCCCATCGCCGACTACACCACCCCCGACGTCAAGCGCGAGTTCCTCACCGCCAAAAGCTGTGCCCCCAACTGCACCATCGGCTGCGTCCACAGAATCAGCCACATAGACCACTGGCGCGCCCCGCAAACCAGCACCATCTCCCCCGGCGCACAGGGCGCAGAGGTGCTGGTGAATATCCAAACGGCGGACTGAGCAGTGACTACCGATGCATCGCCACGGCGGAAACGACCAGAGCAATAATCGCGACGAAAACTCCAAGACCCCACTTCTCCATGAATGGGATGGGATCTTCGTTCGCCGTGGGCGCTAGCTGCAGCTGGTTCTTATCCACAATCACACCCTGGCTACACACGCTGCATGCGGCCAGATACTTTCGGCTCGTCACGACACCGAATATCCAATACAGATGAAAATTGCTGTACTTCAGGAAGGCGCGAAACGGACGTGCAATGCCGCACCGTGCACAGGATTGTGTCCCCAACTCACCGAGCGGAATCGATTTGGTTTTCCAGCCATAGAAGATCATGAGGCCGCCGTTCTAAAGAAGATGCGCAAATTGTAGAGAACCTGGTTTTGTCCCGTGAATTCCCCGTTCGGGGTATACCGGGACTGAATTCATAGCCGCTTCACGGAAGAATCACGAACGCCATCTTCGGCCCCTCTCGGAGTGAGCCGCTTTAGAAAAGCAAACGATAGAGGTCATACCTCTATACAGGCGTCGTCTGCCATAAAAATGCAATTTCACCATAATTTTCGGCATTGTTCCTTTCTTGATTGACAATTCCAGATTGAAATGACTAGACTCCCCGGCTGAAGTGGTCTGACCATTTCAACTCATCCCCCGCAAGACTCAATTCCCCACAGGAGGTTCCCCTATGATCAATTTCCGTGTAAGTCGATTCCACGCCGCGGCGGCCATCCTGCTTTTCGCAGCTTCGGCCAGCGCTCAAACCTACGCAACCGGCGACCCCCGCAACCCTTCCGAGCCGCAAACGCCGGGGACTTGCGAGACGCTTGACGCGCAGTTCACCTCCTCGCAGGTCGACGTCGCGAGCCCCCCCACCAGTGACGACACCTCCCGCATCCAGGCTGCGCTCAACTCCTGCGAGAACAGCAACGAAGCTGTGGTCCTGCACATCAACGGTTCAGACAACGCCTTCCTCAGCGGCAAGCTCACCATCGGAACCGACGAAAGCCTGGTCATCGATTCCGGCGTCACGCTCTACGGCAACAACAGCTATAACAGCGAGTCCGAGTTGATCGATGTTACGAGTAGCAACACGGGGATCTTCGGTTCGGGCACGATTGACGGACGCGCCAACGTGCATACCTTCAGCGATACGCCGCGCCTCGTGCAGACCAATAACGCGAGCAACTTCAACATCGCCAACATCACACTGCAGAATGCGGCGCACCCCAACCTCTACATCCAGGGTGGCAGCGGCGCCACGGTGTGGAATGTCACCATCAACACCTCGCCCAACCAGGCGAACGCCGACGGCATCGACATCGACAGCATCAGCGACGTTACAGTGGCCAATTCCAACATCACAGCTGGCGACGACGGCATCGCTGTCAAGACCAACGAATCGGCAGCCTCGAACATCACAGTGAAGAACACCAACGTCTACGGCACCCACGGACTGTCGATCGGCAGCCAGACCTTCGACGGCGTGACCAACGTGCTCTTTGAGAACAACTATGTGTATGGCAAGGATTCAGCCGGCACCGCTTCCACCGACGCCAACGCCATCAACATCAAAACCGACATTGATTGCGGGGGGTTGGTGAAGCAGGTGACCTACCAGAACACCTGCATCCGGTACGCCAAGCACCTGATCATCGTGAACGCCAACTATGGAAGCTGCAGCGGTACCTCGGGTACTCCGAAGTTCCAGGAGATCATCGTCAACGGCGTCAAGTCGGAAAACTCGGTGTCCGGCGCGTACGAGACGTTCGCAGGCTACAACTCCAGCAATATCGGGCAGATTTATCTGGGCAACATCGATCTCGACAGCAACACACAGAGCGGCGACCAGTACTTCAATACCTACCTGGACAACGTGAACGGCCTCGATCCATCGGGCACGGACGTGACCAACGGCACTTGGAGTGCGAGCGGCAGCGTGCCAAGCTGCTCCTTCGCTTTCTGATCGCAACCGCATCCCGCGATTCCGCCTGTTGCACAGCGCAACGACGCAACAGGTGGATCAGGCGGATATCTACGGCGCATCCGGTTGGGTGCGCCGCTTTCTTCTTAACCGGAAACCGTGGAGCCGTTTGCTCTCTATCGAGTCCGCGGCGGCATTGCTTTCGTGTCCGCCATAGCCCTGTCGATATCGGTATAAAGATCGGTCTGCGGGTTCTGAACCTCAATGAACGGCGCGCCTTTGCTGTTGGAAGCAACAATGAAGATGGTTGGTGTTTTCCCGATCCCGGTGCGCTTGGCCAACTGGTTGTCTGCTTCGACTTCAGCAGTCAGTTTGCCTTGCGGATCCATTGCAAATGGCAGCGCGATCCCATGACTCCGAGCGAAATTCGCGGTGAACTGGCTCAGCATCCCTGTGTTGTAAATGGTGGCCTGATTCGCGAAGACCGCGTCGCGGTACTCGTCGCCCAGGGCCTTGCTCTTCAGGTCGAACCACCGCGCATTCACCGCCGCCACCGGGCTCCAGACGTGGGAAGGGATCAGCAGCTCGTGGCGAATCCAGGGGATTTGATATTTTGCCGCGGCGGCTTTCAGCACCGGGTTCGCGGCCGCGCAGGCTGGGCATTCCAGATCGTCAAATTCCACAATGGCGACGCGCGCCCCTGCCGGTGGATGCAGTGCGGAAGCATCGTGCACCTGGGTCGTGCTCGGTGCACCTCCGAATTGGGCCTTTGACTCCAACCCTGACGCCAGTAAAAGCGCGCCGCAGGCAAGCAGAAACAAAGCGCAATGGTGGGCGCGTCGGACTGAAACGAAGCGGGAAAAGCGAAGGTAGTTGACCATTCACTTTAGACGGCCCATTTCGCGTCGCGGTTATAGAATATTTGCATGAATCGCAACTAACTGCGCCACGGGTTCACTTCGATCGGGTGTCATCAATCGCCTGGTCGATCAGCTGATACAGCTTGGTCCGGTCCACCACTTCCACAAACGGTGCGCCTTTGCTGTTCGCCGTCACCACCCAGATCGTCGGCGTGTGCTCAATGCCAATGCGCTGCCCCAGCGCGTAATCGGCCTTCACCTCGCTGATCAGCTTGCCCTGCGGGTCAATGGCAAACGGCAGCGCGATCCCGTGGCCCTGTGCAAACTTCTGCGTAAACTGGTTCAGCGCATCAAGGCTAGTGATCGAGGGCTGGTTGGCGAATACTTCGTCGCGGTACTCGTCTCCCAGGGCCTTGCTCTTCGTGTCGAACCAGCGCGCATTCACCGCCGCGTTCATGCTCCAGTTGTGGAACGGCAACGGAAAATCGTGGCGGACCCAGGGAATGTGGTAAGTGGCCGCGGCCTGTTTCAGCACTGGATTCGCGCGTGCGCAATCCGGGCATTCCATGTCTTCGAACTCCACAATCGCCACGCGTGCTCCCGCAGGCGGACGCAACGCCGAAGGGTCGTGGACCTGTGTTCCAGCGGACGGTGCGCCGAATTGCGCAGAGGCGGCCGTCGCCATCAACAGCGCAGCGGCGGAAAGGACCAGGCGAAACCCCGCGCGACGAATGCCGGCGGAGAAGGAATTGGCAGGGCGAACAAAGCGATGCATAGCGATTGGACGGCTCCCTGAACCTCATTGTAACGGGAGAAATTCCGGAGAGAGCTTTTCCGTTATTGCCGATCCCGCTTACGCGCGGCAATCCACTGCCGCCATTTGTAATCGGCAATCAGCGATGCCACGATCACCACAATCACCACGATGCCCAGCACCAGTTTCATCGTCCAACCACCAGCACCGTAAAGGTCCCTGGAACCATGGGAGCTCGCGGCCTTGGATTCTCCGGAGTCGCAGCCGGACGTGGCCCAAACTCCGCAGTCACAAGGTAGATCCGGTCGGTGCCGGCGTCGTAAGCCATGGTTCGCGCGCCGCGCTGGGTTGGCAAGCTCTCGATTGTGGGATAGCCTGCAGTCGCCGTATCCACAACGGTGAGAATTCCTTCCCCGCAAGATGCGAATGCAAGCTTATGCGCAGCATCCCATCCTGCTGCGTCAGGTCCGTCGCCAATGCCTGGCGTGGCCAGAGACTTCCCCGTTGCAGCGTCCGTTACCGCCATCTTCTTACCGTCGCAGACGGAGAAGAGCCGCCCGCCCGGAACGTCGAACGCCAAGCCGCTCGGACTGTCGCAACCCACCAGCGGCCATTCAGCCGTCAGCTTGTCAGTCTTTGCGTCCAGTCGCACAATCTCGTTCTTGTCTTCGATGTTGTCGAATACAATTCCCTTGCCGTCGACCGCTGGGAACTCCGGCTTCCCCGGCAACGCAATCGTTGCAGCCACCTTCCGCTTCGCCGTGTCGATCACTGACACGCTGTTACTCCGGCCGTTAAAGGCCCACACCGTCTGCGTCCTCGGCTCAAAAACAATGCCATCGGGATTCTGCCCGGTCGGAATCGTCGCTACCGTCGCCAGTGTCGCGCGGTCGAACACAACAACCGCATTACCACCGCCATCGGAGATGTATCCAAACTTGCCCACCTCATCCAGTGCGATTCCGTGCGTGCCATGCAGCCCTGCAATGCTTCCCACAATCTTGCCTGTTTGCGTGTCCACCGCATCCACGCGAGCGCCGCGCGTCAAGTAGAGCCGATGCGCCGATGAATCCACCAGTAGGTAATCCCAGCCCCCCTCGCCGCCCAGCTTCCAGCGATCCACAATGTGATAAGGTTGCTGCGCCGCAAGCAGACACGGCAAGCCAAGCACGCTGCAAAGCAGTGCCGCAGCCATACGAGACCGGATAGAGAGATCTAAACGAAATTGCGTCGACATGAATTGCTCCTCTTGAATTTGCGGGATCCAGCTTCTTCGCCGCCGTTGGAAGTTTGCCACAGCAGCATCAGGATTTGCCCAGAGCGCTGCTGAGCCGGCGCAGCCCCCCGTCAATTGTTCGTGTCAGTGGCAGCCGCACCCTCGCTGTCGTCCCTTGATGACGTTGGCTGGCTAGCTCAATAGTCCCGCCGGCCTTGTGCGCAATCGCCTTGCAGATCGCCAGCCCCAGCCCCGTTCCTCCGGTATTGCGTGTTCGCGAAGGGTCGCCCCGGAAGAATCGGTCGAAGACATGCGGCAGCGCTTCCGCATCAATCCCGTCGCCATGATCTTCAATCTCCAACACCGCATCATCTCCGTCAATCGACAAACGAATTTCCACTGTCGATGCCGGCGGCCCGTGCTGCAAGGCATTCAGCAGCAGATTCGAAACAAGCAAAGTACAATCTTCCTCTGCCACTGCGATTTGCCCATTGGCGAACTCCGCATGTGTCTCCGCAAACACCACCTGAACCTCGCGCAACGCGGCAACGGAATCAAGTTGACTGATGACATCCCAAATGCATCCGGTCAAATCACCCGCTGGCGCCGTCCCCGCCACATCCCCTGCGCTCTCTTCTCGGGCCAGCGTCAGCATCTTCGCCACAATCTCTTCCAGCCGCAGGCAATCCGCAAGGCAGCGCTCAAGCCCCGCTTTGTATTCCACGCCCGTGCGCCGCTTCATCGTCAGTAGTTGCAGGCTTGACTTCACCACCGCCACCGCCGTCTTCAGCTCGTGAGCAGCGTCGCTCACAAATGTTTTCTGCTGCACAAACGACCGCTCCAGCCTCTGCAGTACGCTCTCAAGCGCCTCCGTCAGCGGTGCCAATTCCGGGGTATTTCGCGCGCTGGCAGGTGGATCGAAATGCCAATCGTCCACTGAAACCTCCGAAGCCATCGTGGCCAGTTGCCGCAGCGGGAGCAGTCCGCGATGGAGCAACCAGGCAATCAGCGGCCCGGTCACGATCAGCAGAAGGACGCTGCCCGCCGCATAAAATTCCACCGCACCCCTGATCGCATTCCACACGTGCTCAGTGGGCGCGCCATACAGGATAGTGACCTTGCGCAGCTTTCCCCCACCCGGTGCGCCGGGGTCCACTGTCCTGAATCCATGAATGCGAATTACCTTGTACTGGCGGCCGTTCACCGTCAACTCCGCGTATCCGTCCTTCGGAGCAGCAAACACGTCCACGCCCGCTCCCTGCCAGTTCGTTGAGCGCCCCAGCAACCGCCCATTCTCGCCATAAACCTCGTAAATATCATCGTGTGGCAGATGCAGGTCCGCCTGGTCCAGCATCACGTTGTCCGCCCCATCTTCCGCGTCCTGCACCGCGCCCAGCACGGAGTCTGCACGGCCATGAATCAGAACGTCGAAAGCTCGAAAGTGCGCATGGCGCTCATAGCCGAAAGAAAGAACGACCACCAGCACTGAAGAAACCAGTTCCACCGCAAGAACTGCGACGATCAGATGGAAGGCGATCGAACGCGGCTGCGGAAACAATCTCATTGCTGTTGATCCGGTTCGGCCGCTAGCGCCGCATTCGGCTCAGGCTCCCCGCGCCCTTCAGCCGCCATCCGATATCCACGCCCGCGCATCGTCTCAATCACAGCTGGCGGCTCAATCTCCGACGCGCCCACCGCCGCGTCCAGCTTTTTCCTGAGGTTCGAGACGTGCGCTTCGATCACATTCGAGTGATGCTCCCAGTTGAAGTCATAAAGGTGCTCCAGCAGCTCTCGTTTGCTCACAATCACGCGTGGTCGATGCACAAGGTATTCAAGAATGCGATACTCCGTCGGCGACAGGTCCACAAACAGGCCTCCCCGGTGCACAGTCTGCTCCAGCGTGTTCACCTCCAAGTCGAGGATCGAGAGCGTCGGATGCGCCGCACCCTTCCCGCGCCGGATCAGCGCCTTCGCCCGCGCAATCAATTCGCCCAGGTCGAAAGGCTTCGCAAGGTAGTCATCGGCTCCCGCATTCAAGAGCTGAATAATCGAGTCCGCTCCGTCTTTTGCGGTAAGAATCAGCACCGGGACCCGATCCTGGCGCGCGCGTAGCCTCTTCAACAGTCCCAGGCCATCCAGTTTCGGCAGCATCAGATCCAGCACAATCAGGTCGTAGTTCACTTCGCGCGACAGGTCGTCGCCTGCCTCACCGTCTTCCGCCCAATCCACCGCGAATCCTGGCCCATCACGCAGCGCCGCCGCCAGATTATCGGCCAACCGAACTTCATCTTCCACTAGCAGTACGCGCATTTTTGTGCCAGGCTCTCCCCATCCATTATCTTCTCCGTTACGTTAAATGAAGCTGAAGTGGAATGGCATTTGCCTGTTGCTGATTGTCTCCGAATAGCAGGTGCGCAGATTCCGCCCCATGCTTTAACCTCGCCCAATGCATTACCCTCATAAGAGCCATCCGCGGCCCAGGGGAATCCACTCTTGCGCATTGTTCTCTCGAACATCGGCACCTTCGGCGACATTAATCCCTTAATCGCCATTTCATTGGAACTCAAACGCCGCGGCCACATGCCGGTCATGGCCGTCCCCGCCGTTTTCGGTCCGAAGATCATCCCCCTTGGCATTGAGTTCCACGCCGTTCGGCCTGACATCGATCCTGAAAACACGCTCATGGCCGAGATGGTGTACGACGTGCGCAAGGGCACCGAACGCGGCCTGCGCGAGTTTCTTTTTCCGGCCCTTCGCCAGACCTACGATGACCTGCTCGACGCCGTCACCCGTCCTGAGCGAGCCGACTTGATGCTACTCGGCGAGCTCAATTACGCCGGTCCAATCGTCGCTGAAATCACCGGAATTCCCTGGACCAGCTACGTCCTCGCGCCGCTCTCATTTTTCTCGGCCTTCGACCCGCCAGTGCTGCCCATGTATCCCCGTCTTGCGCGCGCTGACAAAGCCGTACCCGGCATGGGACGCGCCATCAAACGCCTCGCCCGTCTCGTCAGCCGCAAGTGGCCCGAGCCCATTTACGATCTCCGCAACCAACTCGGCCTTCCAAAAGGCAAGAACCCCCTCTTCGATGCCAAGCACTCGCCGTACCTGGTTTTGGCGCTGTTTTCTCGTGCACTGGGTGTAGAGCAGAAGGACTGGCCTGACAACACTCTCATCACCGGTTTTTGCTTTTACGATTCCGACGCGGGAAACGCCAAGCTGCCTGACAACCTTGAGAAGTTTCTCGCCGCAGGCCCTCCACCGGTGGTCTTCACTCTCGGCTCGGCAGCCGTCTTAGCCGCAGGCAAGTTTTACGAGCACTCGGCGCGAGCGGCCATCCGGCTCGGCATCCGCGCAGTCCTGCTCATTGGCGGAGACCCGCGCAATCGCCTTCGGCAGGAGTTGCCTGATTCTATCTGCGTTGCCGAGTATGCGCCCTATTCCGGCCTGTTTCCCCGGTCCGCCATGGTAGTTCACCAGGGTGGTGTCGGCACCACCGCGCAATGCCTCAAAGCCGGCAAACCTATGCTCATCATGCCTTACTCGCATGACCAGCCAGACAATGCGCGTCGTATGCGCCGCCTCAAAGTCGCACGTGTCATTCAGCGTGGCAATTACACGCCCCTCCGTGTCGCTCGCAAGCTCAAAGCCATGCTCGCCGAGCCCCTCTTCGCCCGCCGCGCAGAAGTCGTAGCACGTCGCCTTGAACTGGAAGATGGCGTCCGCTCCGCCTGCGACGCCCTCGAGCAGCTCTATGGCAAACCCGCTAATCAGTCTTAACGCCACGATGTATGAGCTTCGCCTTCAGAAGAGATCCGCGATCGGCGAAAATGTCAGCAGAATGCTCA
>Ga0187847_10001764_pt1 | contig 18740 bp, 14 predicted proteins | sample June2016WEW_4_10_FD_132458 | JGI IMG/M metagenome (GOLD analysis project Ga0187847, IMG submission 132458) | Peatland microbial communities from SPRUCE experiment site at the Marcell Experimental Forest, Minnesota, USA - June2016WEW_4_10 | ecosystem: Environmental > Terrestrial > Soil >...
AGCGCCAAGGCTCACCCCTCCGCCGCACCGACGACTCGCACTTCCCAGGCGGGAGCAGCAACCGGCGCAGTCAATGAACGCGCGATGCCCGATTTGCTTCCCAGCGCGGTCCAATCCATTCACGGCCAGGTCAACGTTAAGGTGCGAGTCGAAGTGGACTCCAGCGGCAATGTCTCCAGCGCAACCGTCGATTCGCCGGGGCCCAGTAAGTACTTCGCCAAAATGTCCCTGCAAGCTGCGCAGAACTGGAAGTTCAAACCCGCGCAAGTGAATGGCACGGCCGTCCCCAGCACATGGAACTTGCATTTCAAATTCAAGCAGTCTGGCACTGAGATCATTCCCAGCCAGATCTCTCCTTAAGGCGCCTGACAGCTTCACTCCCCCGTGGACAGAAGACCGTCACGGTTCTCATCTGACTTGCGCCTTTATACTTCCCAAATGCCATCAGTTGCCGTCATTGCCACCGTCCTCAATGAGGTTCAGGATATTGCGCGGCTCGTCCCCAGCCTGCTTGCGCAGGTGCCGCCAGCATCCGAGGTCGTTATTGTGGACGGCGGTTCTACTGACGGTACCTGGGAATGGCTCGTAGACACGGCCAGCAGGCGTCCCACGCTCCGGCCCATCCGCGACGAATCCTGCAATCTCAAGCATTGTCCCGGGCCTGTCTCTCGCGGACGCAACGTAGCCATCGCCGCCGCCACTTCGCAAATCATCGCCTGTGCCGACGCGGGTTGCACCTACGCGCGCGATTGGCTCGCCAGCATCACCGCGCCCATCGTCGCTTCCAATGCCGAGTACGCCCTTGGCGGCGCCTGTCTCGACCTCATCGACCCCACTCTCTGGGACATTGCCTCTGCACCTTTTCTCGGCGTCAAGCTCTCCGCGTCCGCGCCCTCCAAGTCTTGCACTGCCCGCTCCATGGCTTTTACCAAAGAACTTTGGAAGCGCATCGGCGGCTTTCCAGAATCGGTTCTCCTCGGAGACGACACTCATTTCGATCTTGAAGCCCGGCGTCTTACCCCGCCGGCGTTTGTGCAGAATGCCAAAGCCTTCTATCGCCCTCAGAACACGCTCCAGTCTGCCATCCGTCAGCTAGGCCGGTATTCCACCAGCGACGGCGTTCTCGGCGTCCGCCCCGTGCGCCTGTTCCGCAATGCTTTCCGTTGCCTTCTGCAAGTGCTCGCTCTTGTCGCCCTGCCCTTGCTCCAGCTGCCCTGGTCCGTACTCCCATTGCTGTTAGTTCTCGCAATGCAATGCTGGTTAGCTTTTCACCCTGACTGGCCCATCATCCACAGTGCGGGTTTACGCGTACTTCTCGCACGCTTCTTCTTTTCCGCATTGGTTCCGTGGATCGTCACCATCCACCATATTCGCGGCCTGATCACCAAAAAGGAGCCAGGCAACCGCCAGAATCTCGAGCCCTGATCCCTTCAAGACATCCAGTAGTCCGTGATCAACTCAATGATGCGACCCTGATCAGAACCGCGCCGGCACGACATAAAAAAGAACCGCAAAATAATGCGCCGTGCTACCTGCCAGCACAAACAGGTGCCATGTCGCATGGAAGTAGCGCAACCGGTCCAGCGCGAAAAATACAATCCCCGCGGTATACGCAACGCCACCCGCGCCCAACCACAGCACGCCTTGCCAGCCAATCGCGTGCAGCAGTGGCCCGAACGCGAACACAACGAACCATCCCTGAAACAGGTACACCAGTGCGGATGCCACGGCGAACCGCCCCACGGCCACGCTCTTGAAGATCACGCCCGCAATCGCCAGCGTCCACACCACGCCGAAGAGCACCCATCCCACACGTCCGCGCAACGAAACCAACGTGAATGGCGTGTAAGTGCCCGCGATGAGCAAGTAAATAGCCGAGTGGTCCAGCACCTGGAACACATGTCGCGCCCTCGTCCGCACCAGCGAGTGGTAAAGCGTGGAGCAAACGTAAACCAGCACCAGCGTACTTGCAAACACAGTGCAACTCACAACATGCCAGGCCGTGCCGCGTGTTGACGCGACAATCAGGTAAACAGCTCCCACCACCGCTGCCACGGCGCCTATCCCATGCGTAATCGCGTTGGCAAGAATGTCACCCAGTTTGTAGTGAGATTGCACACGTTGATCATAATCCGCGCCTCCGCCAGCCTTCTGAGGCCGAACCGGGATCATCGAGACTAGCTTTCGCGAATCTTCGATAGGGATGGCTTAATCGAGAGCTTTGTGGAAGCGGAGGATGGAGACGGTTAGCAAGCTGAATCCAAGGCCTGCCATGGCTGCCATCTGCGGCCAGAGAATGTCCATTCCTGCACCTTTCAGATAAGTGGCCCGCAACACAATCAGGAAGTAGCGGAGCGGCACGAGGTAAGTGAGATATTGCATCCACTGCGGCATGGTAGCAATGGGAAATCCGAATCCAGAGAAAGCTACCGCTGGCATGATGAAGAAGAATGCTGTGACCATGGCCTGCTGCTGAGTTGATGAGACAGTGGAGATCAGCAGGCCCACACCTAACATACAGGTGATGAACAGGACTGACCCCGCGAGCAACACGGACAGGTGGCCGCGGAATGGGACATGGAACCAGAGAGTTCCTACGACTGCGATCAGAGAGACATCGAAGAGACCAATCAGAAAGAAAGGAAGTGTCTTCCCCAGGATGAACTCGGTGGGGCGAATGGGTGTGACCATGATTTGCTCGAGAGTGCCAATCTCTCGTTCGCGCACCACGGCGAAGGCAGTGAGTGTAACGACTAATACCAGTGTCAGGCTGCCGATAACTCCAGGCACAAAAAACCAACGGCTTCTGAGTTCCGGGTTGTACCATGGGCGCGCTTGGAGCTGTACCGAGGGGTTGGCTTCCACCAGCTGTGGCGCGATGCGGTTGATCCGGTCCTGCTGATAAGCCTGCGCATAGCCGAGTGCGATCTGTGAAATGTAGCCGGAGGCGACGAGAGCGGTATTGGAGTTAGTAGAATCGACGATGACTTGCAGTGGCGCGGTCTGGCCGCCGCGCAGTTTCCGCGCGAATCCAGCATCAATCTCCAGCCCAACCGTAGCATTACCTTGCTCAATTAGATCGCCGAGTTGGCGGGAGTTAGTCAGTTGACGCTGTACGTCGAAGTAAGGGCTGGAAGAGAACAGCGAGAGCAGGTCGCGGCTTTCCTGGCTGTGATCGAGGTCGAGTACCACGGTGGGGACGCTGCGGATTTCGTAAGTGGCTGCGTAGCCAAAGACCAGCATTTGAATGATGGGCGGACCAATAAGGATGAACCGCGTCCGCTTATCGCGGAAGACCTGGATGAACTCCTTGATTAACATTTGTTTCAAGCGGCCGAACATGAGTTTTCCTTTATGTCAACCTCTTGTGAAACGCGCGGGTGGCAAGCAGCGCAAGCACAAATGCGAACACAGCCAGCGGAATCAAGTCAGCGGAGAGCATTTCAGTGGGTGTGCCTTTGAGGAAGATTTTCTTCAGCACCGATACGTAATAGCGCGCCGGCAGGATGCGTGTGATCCACTGCAACACAATCGGCATCTGTTCAATGGAAAACAGAAAGCCGGAGAGAAGAAATGCCGGAAGGAAAGTGATGAGCAACGCAATCTGGCTAGCCGCAAACTGGCTCTTTGCCAGGACAGAGATGAAGAATCCGAGTGACAGCACGACGATAAGAAACATGGCGGAACTGATAAGCAAGGTGATGAAAGAGCCACGGAAAGGGACGTGAAACCAGTAGATCGCGATGACCGCACAGATAACTACATCGAACATGCCAAGGATGAAATAAGGTGCCAGTTTGCCCAGCATGATTTCCATTGCGCTCACAGGAGTTGAAATCAACTGCTCCATGGTACCGCGTTCCCATTCGCGCGCGATCGTGAGGGAGGTGAGGAATGCTCCGATAACAGACATGACCAGGGCGAGTACGCCGGGAATGATGAAGGCGCTGCTTTCGAGGTTTTCGTTGTACCAGGTGCGGGTCTCCACGCCGATCGGGGTGGTTTGAATCTGTTGCCCGCGTCGCACGAGCCATCGGGTCTGAACTTCAGACGAATACCCCTGCACTACAGCCTGCGTATAACCGATGAGCACATTCGCTGTGTTGTCATCCGTGGCATCGACAATCGCCTGCACTTCAACCGGTCCGCCTTCACTCAGACGCTGGGAGAAGTTCCAGGGAATGACAATTGCCATCTTGGCGGAGCCAGCATCGAGTGCGCGTGCAATGGATGAATAGTTGTTTGCCGCACGAACGATATGGAAATATTGGCTAGCCTGAAAATGTTTGAGCAGGTCCTGACTTTGCTGGCTCCCATCGCGGTCGAATACATAAACGGGAAGCCCCTTGAGATCGAGATTGACCCCGTAACCAAACAGCAGCATCAAAGTCACAGGCATGAGGACGACAATGAAGAGGCTTCGCGAATCGCGGAGAATCTGGATCGTTTCTTTTTTGGCGACAGCAAACAGGCGATTGAGATTCATGGCCTCGCCTCCGTTGCCGGCTCTCTGACGGTAGTGAGGGAAACGAAGACGTCTTCCAGAGTGGGGCGGATCTTTTCGATGCTTCCGACGGTGATCTTATGGCCCGTGAGATAGGTCTGAATATGCGGAATGGCTGCGGTGGCATCGAGTACGACCAGGTGTAACGCGTTGCCGAAGACTGCTGCATCCAGAACGTCTGGGGCCGCCTGGAGCGCTTCAACAGCCGCACCCAGCGGCTCGCATTCAACAAGCAGCAGTTCCCCTTTCATGGAATCGCGCTTCAGTTCCGAAGGAGTGCCTAGGGCCACCATTTTGCCCCGAAAAATCAGGGCAAGGCGGTTGCAGTATTCAGCTTCTTCCATGTAGTGCGTAGTTACAAAGACAGTAACTCCCTCCTCCGCCATGTGGTGAATCAGGTCCCAGAACTGACGGCGTGAGATGGGATCGACGCCGGAGGTGGGTTCATCGAGAAAGAGAATTGGCGGCTTGTGCAACACGGCGCAGCCCAGCGCCAGACGCTGCTTCCAACCGCCAGGCAGTGTGCCGGTGATGAGATTCTCCTGACCTCTCAGGTTGGCCATTTCGAGTGCCCAATCAATGCGTTGCTTGAGTACATTCGAAGGAACACTGTAGAGGCCGGCAAAGAGGCGCAAGTTTTCAATGACCTTGAGATCGTTGTAGAGGGAGAACTTTTGTGACATGTAGCCGATATTTTGACGAACAAATTCAGGCTGACGTCCTACATCGAAGTCTGCAACGGAGGCGCGGCCAGACGTGGGTTTCAGCAGCCCGCATAACATGCGAATGGTGGTCGATTTTCCAGCCCCGTTAGGTCCGAGAAAACCGAAGACTTCACCTTTGGGGATGTTGAGGTTCAGCTGGTCCACAGCGACAAAACTGCCGAAGCGCTTCGACAGGTTCTCAACCACGACTGAGTAGGTTTGCTCAGGCATGGGCTGACCCTCCGCTGCTTACAGCATCGACAAAGAGGTCCTCGATTGACGGCGCGACCTGCTGGATGGAATCGAATGGTACGTGCGCATTGGTGAGCGTCGCCTGAAACTCGGGAATGCGACGCCGCGCATCGTCAACCACAACATGCAGGCCATCGCCGGTCAGCACGAGACTGGAGATTCCGTCGGCATGTTCGAGATGATCGCGGAGGCTGCGTGGTTCAGTCCCCGAGACGGACAAAACGCCTTTGCCCATCCGGGCTTTGAGGTTCGCGGGCGTATCGCAAAAGAGGAGCTTGCCCTGATGCAGAAGAGCGACGCGGTGACAGCGCTCGGCTTCATCGAGATATGCTGTCGAGGTGAGAATCGCCACGCCTTCAGCGATCAACTCATAAAGGATGCGCCAGAAATCTCGACGCGAAACGGGATCGACACCGGTAGTTGGCTCATCGAGAAGAACAAGGTTGGGACGATGGATAAGTGCGCAAACAAGGCCGAGTTTCTGCCTCATGCCGCCGGATAGCTTGCCAGCCATGCGGCTGTGGAACTCAGCCATACCGGCAGCTAGCAGCAATTGCTCTGCACGCTGCTCGCGTTCTGCGCGCTTGACTCCGAACAGGTCGGCATAGAAACGAATGTTTTCATCGACTGTCAGATCCTCATAGAGGCCGAAGCGCTGCGGCATATAACTGAGGGCGTGCTTGGCGCCTTCTGGATTACGAACTATATCGTAGCCGGCAACAGTAGCACAGCCTGCATCGGGTGGCATGATGCCGGCAAGCATACGCAGCGTCGTCGTTTTGCCTGCGCCGTCAGGGCCGACCAGGCCGAATATTTCTCCGGGGCTTACGTCGAAGCTGAGCGCATCGACCGCGCGGACACCGGGAAATGACTTGGTGAGCCCATCTGCAACAATCGCGGGTTGTGACTCAGTGGTCATTGCTTTGCTGGCCGCAGCGAAGATGGCTGCGAGCCCTGCTGAGCGACGGCCAGATCGATACGAGCATCGGCAGGCATCCCGGGCTTGAGTTCGTGATTCGGATTGTCGATCTCGATTTTGATGCGATAGACAAGAGTCACCCGCTCCTGGTAAGTCTGAACGCTCTTTGGCGTGAACTCCGCGTCAGATGCAATGAAAGAAATGCGACCGTGGTATTGCTTGCCGGGATAGGTATCGGTGGTAATGGTCGCGTCCTGTCCCCAGCGGATCCGGCCCAGATCGGTCTCGGCAATGTAAGCGCGCAACCAAATGTGGCCGAGATCAGCAATAGTGACAACCGGAGTTCCAGGTGCGACGACCTCACCCAGCTCAGCTTGGCGGACCGTGATAACACCACTTGAAGGAGCATGAAGAGTGGCGTATGTAAGGTTGACGCGCGATAGGTTGAGGGTTGCTCCGGCCTCATTCAGGTTTGCTCGCGCAATGGTGATGTCTTCTTTGCGGCTGCCTTCTTCGGCCTGGCTGTAGCGCTGTTGCGCTGCCTTGAAAGTTGCGTCGGCGCGCCTGAGGGCCGTAGCGGCCAGGTCGCGATCCTGGGCTGAGACTTCATCCTTGGCGAACAAGCGCTGCATTCGCTCGTTATCTAGCCTCTTTTGCTCAAGGTCAGCCTCAGCGTCGATCATAGTTTGCTGCGTCGCTTTCAGTTCCTGCTCTCGTGTGCCGGCAAGGGTGAGTGCGAGGTTCGATTCGCGCACGCGCACTGTGTCTTCATCGATGCGAACCTTCTGCTTCAGGTCGGCGTCTTCAATGCGTGCTAACAAGGCGCCTTGCTCAATCTGCTGCCCTTCCTCGACGGGTAACTCGACAACGCGGCCCGCCACTTTAAAGCCGACAAGGCTTTCGTGAGCTTCAATGTTGCCGGAGAGCGTAAGTTGATTGAGAGGCTGCGGCTTTTTGACAAACCGCGGATAGAAATACACGCCCGCCGCAATCGCAGCAGCCAGCAGAATCAGAGCTGGAATCAATCGTTTCATAGCTTCGAACCTCGTAAGCGGGAATCTGGATCAAGAGCCGGATAAAGGAACTGGCCTATGGATTTCCCATTGACTGCACAATGTTTCTCTCCGTGTTGCCCTGAGCGCGCGCGAGAGCGAACTTCGCGTCCACGTGACTTGAAACCGCAAGGATGTAGTTATCTTCTGCGCGGGCAAGTTCATCCTGGGCTGTAACTACTTCGACGTTATTCGTGGCTCCTGACTGAAACCGATCTTGGGCTAGTTCCAACTCGCGTCGGGCAAGGGTCTGTCCATCTTCGGCCACTGTTACCTGTTGCGCGGCGGAGTCAAGATCCAACAGCGCCGCGCGGACATCTTCGTCGATGCCGCGACGCAGATCAGCAATCTGATCGTCGATGCGCTTAACGCGGCTGGCGAGCTCGGCAGCTTCTCCTTCGCGATCGCGATCGAAAACTGTGAAATCAATTTGACCTTGGATGAGGCCGGTGGCTTGAACGCCATCGATGCTGCGGCCGATGCCGCCGAAGTTACCGTTGATGCTGAGTTTTGGATAGAAGCGGGCCTTGTTGGCGCGCTGCTGCTCGACTAACTCCTGACGCTGACTCGCGAGCGAAAGGTAGTCTGCGCGCGCCGCTAGTGCAGAGGGCACAAGAGTGTCCGCCCCCGAGTGGCTCAGGGGCTTATACACAAGCGGCTCGGCCAACTCCATGGGTGTGCCCGGCTCCATGCCGAGGTTGCGCGCGAGAGAAAGCAGCGATTGTTTGTACTGATTGTCTGCGATAAGCAGCGACTGCTTGTCGTTTGCTAACTGGACTTCCGCGCGCAGTACGTCGACGCCCGTGGCGGTGCCGGTGTCATGCTTGTCCTTGGCCAGTTTGTACAACGTGGTGGAATCGATGACGCGGGACTCCGCGGCAGAAGCGCGGGCTGCGACGGACTGTGCGTTCAGATAGAGACCGGCGATGACAAGGACAAGAAGGTCTCGCGCATCCTGCAAATCCATTTTGCTGGCGTCGATAGCGCGATCGCTGGCTTTCAGATTGCGATAGCTCTCGAGATCAACAATGTTCTGCTGTGCATAGATGCGGAAGTCGTAGTTTGAGAATGGACCGACCACGCTGGGAATCGGGATACCGGGCAGCGAAAGGCCAAACGCGCGCAGATTGCGATTCTGTGCGTTGGCGTAAGTCTGTGCATTGATGTGAGGCAGTAGCGCGGCAGACTCGCGGCGCGAGCGCGTACCTTCAGCCTCATCAACCCGGGTCGTGCCAACTAAGACGCTGATGTTGGCCTGCAGGCCTTTCTGAATTGCATCCTGCAATGTAAGGCGCAGAGGTGCGGGTTGCTGAGCCTGCGCGGAGGCGCTGAAGTCAAGGACTGTGCCGGCGATTAGGCTTGCAAGAGATAGAAAGGCGATGTTTCGGAAAGGGATTCTCATGGCGTCTGCTCTTGACCGGAGAGAGCAACTCCTCTCCAGAATTGTTGAAAGCTGTCTTCCATCCATGCGGCTAGCGGCGGAGCCTCATGCAGCGACCAGAAAAGAACCGTTCCCATGAACGCCTGAAGTACCTGGATTGCTACTTTTTCTTTCTTCAGACGAGGGTTGATCTCTCCGTGCTTTTGCCCCGCCGCAACCATGTGCGCAATAACTCTGCGCCCCTCTTTCATGTGGCTCTTAATAATGCTGCGCACGCTTTCGCTCGCCAGAAAACAGGAGATCAGCGCGCGGGCCAAGTCGGGACTGCGCCCTGGTTCCTCGGCCGCACGTTGGAAGAGGTGTTGCAGTGCGGACTGAATGGTCTGTTTGTCATGGTTCACCAGCGCTGCGGCCTCTCGTACCTTTCCGAGTTGAATTTCCGCCATCACGCCGAGTACGTGTTCTTTACTCCCGAAATAGTTGAAGAAGGTGCCTTTACCTACATCCGCTGCTTGAGTAATGTCTTCTACTGTAACGTTGGGGAAACCGCGCTCGGCGAAGAGCTGAAGGGCGCAGCGAAACAAGCGCAGACGCGTTTCGGCAGCGCGGCGCTCGCGGCGCCCCATACCTTGCAGATGGGGCAGGTTTTCAGTGACCGGGAAATCTGGGAGCTGGGATGGCCAGTTATTGTGACTACGATTCATAAATGACCAACAGTCATATTTAGCGCGGCAGATCATATTTGTCAAGAACTGGGGCAGGTTTTCACTGCGATTTTGACAAATACGGCGCAGATTTGGCCGCCCGCGCTGACAATTCGCTCGACCATGCAATCGGGCAAACCAGCGCTGGAGTGTGCTTGACAGATCATCACTGCCTTCACGGCTATCCCCGAATGGAGCCACCAAGTGACGGTCGTCACACTCAAGTTCTAGGACAGAAGTAATGGTGATATGTATGTGCAAAACGTGCAAGAATCTGAAGGAACGGAAGGTACGATGAAATTAAATCCGATTCAAGCAATGCTCGTTGCTGTATCCAGTTTCAGCCTGGTCTGCCTTCTGGGCTGCATGGATTCGGTGAGTTTCAAGCCGGTTTCTGCTTCCTCCATCACGAGTTTCACGGCAAACCCAACGTCGATCGCGGCAGGCGGATCTGCGAGCCTGACAGGTGTCTTTGCCGACGGCACAGGCGTTATTACGCCGGGAAATCTCCCTGTCACCACCGGAGTGGCCGTGAGCGTTACTCCCTCGAATACAACGACCTACACTCTTACCGTCACAAGCGCCGCCGGAATTGCGGCCACGCAGACTGCCACTGTTACTGTGACGCCCATCGCGCCGGTTATCACCAGTTTTACGGCGAGCCCAACATCAATTGCAGTGGGCGGGTCAGCCAGCCTGACGGCCGTCTTCGCCAATGGAACCGGCGTCATCACACCCGGTAATATCGCCGTCACTAGCGGAATCGCTGTGACCGTTTCTCCCTCCGACACGACGACTTACACTCTCACCGTCACAAACGCATCGGGGGTTATTGTCACCCAGACTGCCGTGGTCACCGTGCCACCCGTAATTCCAGCTGCCCCCGCGATCACCAGTTTCACGGCGAATCCAACATCGATCACCGCAGGCGGGTCTGCGAGCTTGACGGGCGTCTTTGCCAACGGCACGGGCATCATTACACCTGGGAACCTTGCTGTCACCAGCGGAACAGCGATCAGCGTCAACCCGTCCGACACTACGGCGTACACTCTCACAGTTACAAACTCAGCCGGAGTTTCTGTCAGCCAAACGGCTATTGTTACTGTGAACCCCGTTGCGGCCTCAATCACAAGTTTTACGGCGAACCCTACCTCAGTGACCGAGGGGGAGTCCACCAGCCTGACGGGAACATTTGTCAACGGCACCGGCGTCATTACACCCGGAGGCCTTGCCGTCACGAGCGGAAAGCCAGTAGCAGTCACCCCTTCGGTCACCACCACTTACACACTCACGGTTACTCCTTCCAGCGGACCAGCGGTCACTCAGTCTCTTACGGTCACCGTCACCGTTGCGGGCGTTCCGGCGACGCCCACGGCGCTTGAGGCTACTCCCGGAAACCAGCAGGTAACCCTCAGCTGGGCTGGTTCCACGGGCGCCACAAGTTACTCTCTAATGCGCTCTACGACCTCGGGTGGTCCGTATACGGTGATTGGCACCACCAGCGGCGCTGTCTTCGAGGACGACGCCGTTGTGAACGACATGACCTATTACTATGTTGTGGCTGCGATCAACACCTCCGGCCAAAGTGCCAATTCCAATCAGGCTTCCGCAACCCCCCTCGCGCCACCCGGCGTCCCTTCAAACCTTGTAGCCACCGCAGGCCCAGGCGACGGCCAAATTCAGCTCAGCTGGGCTGCTGGAACGGGAGCCACGTCGTACCAGGTGGGTCGCTCGACGGTCTCCGGCGGTCCTTACGCAACGGTTGGCAATCCAACTGCAACAACATTTTCAGACACGGGCCTTACCGACGGCACCACGTATTACTACGTCGCCTACTCCGTGAATCCAGTGTGGACAAGCACAGCCTCCAATCAAGCGATGGCCATTCCCATTGCCGCGATCACCGGTCTTGTTACCGTCGCCAGCGACAAGCAGGTCGCGCTCTTCTGGAACGCCAGCGCCGGAGCCACTTCTTACAACGTCAACCTATTTGCCCTGGCCGGATGCGCGGGAACCAGCACACAGGTCAACAGCGATACGCCGCGTTATCTGGACAGCGGGCTGACGGATGGCACCACCTATTACTTCGAAGTGACTGCAGTGAACTCTACCGGGGCGAGCGCTCCCTCTGCTTGCGTCTCAGGCACACCCAGCGCGAGTTCAACCCCGCTGCCTCCAGCGCAGGATCCCACCAAGAATTATGTCGGGCTCGGCACCTGGTTCCTCAGCGACTGGGATGGTAGTTATGCCTACCTGGATATGTTCAAGCAGTCTCGCGTTTGGGATACAGCTGCCTGGGGTACCGTTCTGACGAACGTCGACAGCCTCGGCTGGCCGCAGCAGGATGCCTCCACCGTGATCTTTACCGACACCATTGGAAGTGGAACCCAGTTCAATGGTACTTATGCGCTGACCTTCACCGGGCAGGCGACAGTTTCCGTCATGTGGTGCAATGGAGGTGTCGCCAACCAGGCTTACAACGCCGCGACCAATATCACCACTGCGAATGTCACATTCATCGAGACCTCAAGCGCTTCCTGTGGCTTGGCCTTTACCAACACCAAGCGCACCGCGAGCAGCACTGCGGGGTCAGGTTTCACCAATGCCCATCTCTATCTGTCAACGACCAACCTAGGCTCGGAAGACCCGCTGGACGGGACGACGATTTTCTCAAAGAACTTCCTGACTGCCATGAGCAAGGTTGGCACAGTGCGCATGATGGACTGGACCAACACTAACGGCAATTACGTCCAGAATTGGGCGGACCGGGTCACGCCGGGTAGTGCTACGCAGGCGGGTCTTCCCAATACTTGGACCGGCCCTGATGGCGCGGTTTACAACGGTAGCGGAGGAGTCGCTCTGGAATACCAGATCATCCTGTGTAACACACTGATGGTCGATTGCTATTTCAATATACCCATGGTCGCCAACGACGCCTACGTCGTTAACATGGCCTATGCAATCGCCTTTGGCACGGACGGAACCAATCCGTACACAAGTCCACAAGCCAACCCCGCTTATCCGCCTTTGAACCCGAGCCTGCGGTTCTATCTGGAATACGCAAACGAGGTCTGGAACACCAGCGCGGGTGTGTACCCGGTGGTTGCGGATATCTGCCAGTACCTTCCTTCAAATAGTCCATTGTTTACGCCGGACAACAATCCCAGTTCCGCAGGCTATAACCAGTACTACACAGTCTGGCGCTATCCGGCGTATCGCATGTATTCCATCAGTCAGACATTTGAAGGCGTCTTCGGTTCCGACCAGATGATGACCAGGGTGCGCCCGCTGGTTGAAGAGCAGCAGGGCAATGGACAGGACACGCTCCAGCAAGCCCTTACATGGCTGGATGGCTATGCACAGAGCCAGGGCACGACAGCCTCGAAGGTGCTCTATGGAGGAGGAGGGTCCGCTTACTATCCCAATGGGCCGGGCTTCAGTAATCCGAGCACGTATTTCAATACCAGTTATCCAGACGCTGCAACGTCCCAGAATTGGGCGACTGATTCCATGTGGACTACGAACTATGGAGTCAAGCATGTGGCTTACGAAGGAGGGCCCGGGCTGAGTTTCTCGAATGCTGCCGACGTGACCCTCATCGACAACTCGCAGATGGAAGCCTTCATGGACGCCTACCAGGCCGATTGGGCGCAGATGGGCGGCGACGTGCTTGTCTATTACACCGTTGAAGGGCCGGGCGATTGGGAGTTTACGTCAGACATCAACCCGAGCGATGGTCCATTCACTGGAGTGAATACATTCAAGTTCGCGGCGCTGAACGATATCCAAACCGGAACCAAGGCAGCGGTGACGTTGGGCACACCTCTCCCCGGAACTCTGAATCTGACAAATGAAACCAAGGGTCCAGTTAATGGAGAGACCTACTTTCTCATCAACGGTTCCTATGGCTATCCACAAACCATCGGCGGCGAACCTTGCGAGTCGGGCATAGGCACAGGTTCCTACGTCGCATACCCGGCCAGTAATGCAGGTGCGGCCTTCACCGGCAATCTCACCGTCAGCGGCTCCACAAGCGTCGCTACTCAACTCGGGATATGGGTCAACGGAGTTCGGCAAGGCACGGTGACCATGGCGGCGCAGTCGACTCAGGCTCTTGAGAACAGCACTTCACTATCCGTCAACATTCCGGCAGGCCTTTCCATGATTCGCCTGCAGGTCATCACGGGCAGTCTCTCTTTCTGCAGCCTGACTGTTCCATAGATCAACCGCGCCGCCCCACGAATCCCGAAGGCTCGCGGCGCCTTTCACTCTTCGAATGGAACAAAGGGAAACAGAGGCAGCTCTTCACGACGTTGACGTGCAGCCACCAGGGCGATGTAAACGCCCGACAGCAGGATGACGGACCCGCCAATCATCATGGACACTGTCGGCTTCTCATGCCAGATCAGATAGCCGATCAATGCGCCCGAGATTAGCTGAGTGTAGTGATATTGGGAGACACTGGCAGCGGACGTGTGCTTGACGGCGACAAAGAAGCAAATACTTCCGCAGGCGCAGAACAATCCCATTGCACACAGCGTCGCGGCCAACCGCATCGTGAGCGGTTCTGCGTGCCAGAGCATGCATCCGAAGCCCGTTACCGCCATCAAAGCACCGGAAAGAAAGGTGAGGCTTTCAGGTGTTTCGGATTGCGTCATGACACGGGACCAGACCATGTTGACGGAGAAGCAGGCGACGCACACCATGCAGGCAGCGACCCCCATCCAGTCTCCCTGTCTCGATGAACCAAACGGATCCACGGCTACCACGACCCCAACGAAGCCTGCCAGGATGGCTATGGTTCTGCGCAATTCCAATCGTTCATGAAGAAACAGCGCCGCCAAAAGTGTGATGACCATCGGAGACATGAAGACGAGGATGTAAAAGAGGCTCAACGGGAGATGACGCAACGCCACGACCACGCAGATATTATTCCCGAGGTCCAGGCAAGAGCGAACCAGTTGCCGCTTTGGCCGTTTCGGCCACACCGCCTTCGCGTCGCCACGCCACAATCCGCGCAAGATCAGTAGAGCCATAACGGACAAGCCGAGGAAAGCGAGAACCTCATAAGCTGGCAGCCTGGAGCTTCCAACCATTTTGATGCTCGTGTCCGCCAGCACCCAAAAGGTGAACCCAGCCAGAGCAAGACCGACTGCCTCCAGATTGGAAGGCGCAGATTTCATCGCGAAACCCGAACGACCATTGTCGACAAGCTGGATCACCTACGGAATTAAACTAGACGGATAGATTGAGGATGCGGTTGAGTCGCTGGACGAAGACGCTGGGGTCCTGAAGCGGCACGCCCTCCATAAGAAGAGCCTGGTCTAGAAGCAGCCAGGCTGCGTCTTTGGCGACGGCATCATCAGGGCGTGCGAGCAGCTTCTTCACAATTTCGTGATCGGGGTTGATCTCGAGCGTGGGCTTGGGTGCCGGGATTTCCTTCTGGCCCATGGCCCGCATCATCTGCTGCATTTGCAGGGAAGGCTCATCCTCATCGGAAACGATACAGGAGGGGCTGTCTGCAAGCCGTACGGAGACACGCACATCCTTTACACGATCGCCGAGGAGTGTCTTCAGCTTGAGAAGCAGCGGCTGAAGCGCTTTGGCCTTGTCGGGTTCGGCTTCGTCCTTCAGGTCTTCGCCGGTGGAAGTCTTGTTGACCGCCTTGAGGTCGATTTCGCCATACTTGTCGACGCCGGAAAAGATGATTTCATCGATATCGTCGTCGAGGATGAGAACTTCCAGATCCTTCTTCCTGTAGATCTCGAGCAGCGGTGAAGTGCGGAGCAGCGATTCTGCACCGCCGGTGATGTAGTAGAGGTCCTTCTGTCCATCCTTCATGCGGGACTTCGCCTCGGCAAGGCTGGTGAGGCCCTCCGCCTTGGTGGACTTGAAGCGGATCAGTTCCAGCAGCGTCTCGCGATTGCCGAAGTCGCCGTAGAGACCTTCCTTGAGAGGGCGGTTGTACTCAGTGATGAACTTAAGATACTGATCAGGCTGAGTGGTCGCGACGTTCTTCAATTCAGTGAGGATCTTTTTGACGCTGGCCGTCCGGATGCTGGTGAGGATGCGGTTCTGTTGAAGGATCTCGCGGCTTACATTCAACGGAAGATCTTCGCTGTCGATGATGCCGCGAACAAAACGCAGATATTGAGGCAACAGCTCTCTCGCGTCGTCCATGATGAAGACACGTTTCACGTAGAGCTTGACGCCAACCTTATATTGAGCCTGGTAGAGGTCGAGGGGAGCCTTCGCAGGCACGTAGAAAAGAGTGGTGTACTCAAGGCTTCCTTCGGCCTTGGTGTGAAACCAGAAGAGAGGATCCTCCGAATCTCCGGAAATCGATTTGTACAGCTCCCTGTAATCGTCCTCGGTGATTTCATTCTTCGGCCGGCGCCAAAGGGCACTGGCCACATTGACCTGTTCGGTGGTCCGGGTCTTGGTGGACTTCTTTTCGTCCGCGTTCCACTCGCTCTTGTCGTATGTGAGGAAGATGGGAAAAGCAATATGATTGGAATACTTCTTTACGATCTCCTGTAAGCGCCAGCTATTGGCATACTGCTTGCCTTCGTCGTTGAGGTGAAGGAGCACGGTTGTACCAGCGACAGTGCGTTCTGCGGGTTCGATCTCAAAACCCGCCTGGCCATCGCTCACCCAGCGCCAAGCCCGCTCTTCGCCTGCCTTGCGCGAAACCACCTCAATGCGATCGGCAACCATGAAGGCGCTGTAGAAGCCGACGCCAAACTGGCCGATAAGGTTCGAGTCGCGTTTCGCATCCCCGGAAAGCTGCGAGAGGAAGTTTTTCGTGCCGGAGCGGGCGATCGTGCCCAGATTCGACACCAGGTCCTCCTCATTCATCCCGATGCCCGTATCCGCAACAGTAAGGGTATGGTTCGCCTCGTCGAGTTCCAGGTCGATGCGGGGATTGAACGGCAGCGCCTTGTATTCGTCATCGACAAGGGTCAGATGACGAAGCTTGTCCAGCGCGTCTGAAGAGTTGGATATCAGTTCGCGAAGAAAGATTTCGGGGTGCGAATAGAGAGAATGGACGATCAGTTGCAGCAACTGACTGACTTCAGTTTGAAATTCACGCTTCGACATCGATGTTTTTCACCTATAAGGAAAAGTATAAAACGAGGGTGCTCCTGAATCTACCCGTATGTCTGGTCGGTCGTATCATCTGATACGCCAGGGATTTTATTGTGAACCACAATCAAAACTGAATGCGGACTCGGGAATGCCTCCGAACGACCGCAACCGTGTCCGCTCGGGTACCATCAACTGTCAGGAGCGCTCCAACCGATGAATTTTGATCTCGAACAAGGTCCTGTCGAACAAGCCTACAAACTGCTTGTAGGTCTGGTGGCGCCGCGGCCCATCGCTTTGATCACCAGCATGGATGAGAATGGCCAACTGAATGCCGCGCCCTTTAGCGCCTACAACTACCTCTGTACCGACCCTCCCATCATCGGGGTGGGCGTCACCAATCGGCCGGCCCAGAAGTTTGTTCCCAAGGATACAGCTCGCAACATCCGGCGCACCGGCGAATTTGTGGTCAACGTTGTCACCGAGGACATCGCCGAAAAGATGAACATCTGCGCCACCGATTTCCCGCCCGAGATGAGCGAGGCGGAGCTTGCCGGGTTTACCACTGTGCCGTCGCAGAAGGTGAAGCCGCCGCGGTTGGCCGAGGCGCACGCAGCGCTCGAATGCCGTGAGTACACGACAATGGAGATCGGTCGCTCCAGGATCATCCTCGGGCGTGTCGTCGCGATTTATGTTGAGGACCAGTTTGTGGACCCTTCGGGGCCCTACATCAAAGCCGATGAATTGCATGCTATTGGCCGCATGAACGGGCTGGGAAACTACGCACGCACGCGTGATGCGTTCATGACGATTCCTCGTATCTCCTATGAGGAGTGGAAGAACGGGAAGCGATGAACGATCTCTTCTCTGTAGGCGCACTGCATCTGACGCCGAGTGGAGGGAAAACGGCCAGTGCTTCCTCAATCCCAGACAACATCCTATAAATCCCGGCAGCCTCTCGGCTACTCCCCGCTTCGAGACGGAAGCAAAAAACTTCCCATTGACATAGCGCTGTCGATCAGTGCAGACTCATATCGTTGATCGATAGGAGAGATCGATTGCCTAACGAACGAATCCCAGTACTTCAGGGCACTCTCGACCTGCTCATCCTCAAAGCCATCGGTGACGCCGAGTTCCATGGCCTTGGCGTGTCACGACGCGTCGAGCTGATCACGCACGGTGCGTTCCATGTAACGCCAGGTTCCTTATTCCCAGCGCTGCACCGGATGGAAGAAGCGGGATGGCTGGCCTCCGAATGGGGTGAATCGGAAAACAATCGCCGCGCGAAATACTACCGCCTGACAAAGTTGGGCAAGCGACAGTTGGTGGCGGAAGCCGACCAGTGGAAGAAAGTCGCGCTTGCGATGGGGAGTGCTCTGAAAGCCACTTAAAGGAGCCATTGTGAAGATTCGACTCGGAAGCGCTCTGCGCAATCTCCTTCGCAAAAAACAGATAGAGAAGGATCTCGATGCCGAGGTGCGCGCCTTCGTTGAGATGGCCGCCGACGAGAAGATCGCAGCGGGTGCGCCTAAGGCCGAAGCGGAGAGGCAGGCCAGGGCGGACTGCGGTGGTTTGGAGCAGGTAAAGCAGGCCGTGCGTGAGAGCCGCTCCGGAGTCCAACTTGAAAACCTCTGGCACGACATGCGTTTTGGGATTCGCCAGCTGCAGCGGAATCCGATGTTCGCTCTTGCAGCGATACTCACGCTCGGCATCGGCATTGGCGCGAATACTGCCATCTTCAGCTTCGTTAATTCCGTGCTGCTCCGACCTCTGCCCTATCCCGAGCAGAATCGGCTGACGATGATCTGGTCGGAGCAAGGCAATTCCAGCCGTGCGCCTGCAAGCATGTTCGAGCTTTACCAGATGCGCCAACGGAGCAGGGCGTTCGATCAGATAGCCGGAATCTGGGTCACGAATCGTGTGCTTCCGGGACGAGGCGACGCAGAACAGGGCAAGGCCGGCGACGTCACGTCCAATTTTCTTCCCCTCCTTTGTACGCGGCCCGCGCTTGGACGTTTTTTCGGACCGGATGATGATCTGGCGAACGCCCCAGCCACAATTATCCTTTCTCATGAGCTGTGGGTCCGCAAGTTCGGTGGCGATCCCAAAATCATCGGCACATCCGTCCCTCTCGGTCG
>Ga0187847_10001768_pt1 | contig 18690 bp, 19 predicted proteins | sample June2016WEW_4_10_FD_132458 | JGI IMG/M metagenome (GOLD analysis project Ga0187847, IMG submission 132458) | Peatland microbial communities from SPRUCE experiment site at the Marcell Experimental Forest, Minnesota, USA - June2016WEW_4_10 | ecosystem: Environmental > Terrestrial > Soil >...
CGGTCTTAGCTTCCAGCACAACAACAACTTCTCGAATCAACAGCACGATATCGATCCGCAATTCCTTCCGAGGAATCGAAAACTCCAACAGCAGTCCCCAGGATCTGACAGACTCCGATCTTGCAATGCTGCGTTCTAGAGCCGTCCGAAGAAGGCCAATATCTCGCTCCCAAGTAAGAGTCTGGTCCGAAAAGAGACTGGTATAGCCATAACCTGCATAAGCTGTTCCCAGACGAGCGAGCAGGTACTCGTCGGGTTGCGCAAGGAATTCTCCCACGTTCGATTTATAGAAAGAAGTCATGCAGGCGAGTCAGGTTACCTGCAAGCCAGGCTACCACCCCGACCAGGTGCCCCTTCCTTCGCTCTTTTCTAGCGAATGGTGGTAGACCGGACACCAAATCATCGGGCGGTCGGCCCAGATTTCGAGAAGTCCAATTCAAGCAAGAAGATGGGGTGCCCAGTTCCCGCTCTTGGGACTTGCGATAGCACGAACCCTAACCATCCGGAAACCGAGCGCAGTCAAAGGTCCTTGAGAACATCCTCTTTGGCCACATTCTTGTGCGCAGCAATTACGGCGAGAATCGCGTTCAGCGTCCCGATACGTAAAGCTGTATGCGCGGGAACTGCGATCCGATGGGACGTTGGCTCTTGTGTTTGCAATATGACGTGACTTCCGACCTGATGCACTCGCTGGTATCCCCAGTGTTTGCAAAGATGCTTGATCAGCGCTTCACCGCTCAGGTTCCGCGGTAGCTTCATGCCACAGCCAGCACTTCATCGCGAACCAGCCGCAACCGGATCGAAGCAGGTGCCGCGGAGTCGAAGTAGTACGCTCGCACCGCCTCGCGGACATTGGCACGCAACTCATCCCAAGTGTCGGCCTGCGTAAAGATGCTCTCGCCAAGCGCTTCGGCGGTGAATCCCCCGTCAGTCTCCTGCGCGACTTCAAAGACGATCTCTTTCATGCCATTCGCACCCTTCTCAGGGATCAAAGCGCCCGAATGAACCCCATCTGGATCATCATAGCCGTTTACGAAAGATTGGAAAATGGCGAAGGAATCCTCGGCCCAACTCCACAGTAGCACCCAGCGCGAAAATCACACCCCAATTCCGCACCTCGCAGGCCGCCTCTGCACTCTTCAGCCCGCAGGTCGCGCCAAATTCGCCATTTGCAGACCCAATAATCCTGTTCTCAAAAAACAGCGTTCAATTCTCAACAACCCCTTGCTCCAAAATGGAAAATTCTCAGCAGCCAAATCGCGATTCACAGGGGCCCAGAAGGTTAACCCCTCAAAGAAATACAACCTTCCCAACGAACATTCGCCGCTTTTCAGAACCCTCCGGGCGAACATCTAGCCAATTCGCGCGACCACATAAGCGATCATTTCGAGCCGTGCGATCCCAGGTCTTTTGGGGACCTGGGATCGCACAACCTCTGAGTCGGCCTCTCTATCTCTCACCCCACAACTGCGTAGCCGCCATCTCATACCCCCGTCTGAATCCCTCGCGGTAGTCATGCCAGAATTCGTTCGGAAGCCGAGGCGCCCGGTACTCGTCCCGATTGAAGACGCTGGGCCGGCGGTGGTTGTCAAAGTCGTGATGCGCGCCCTCAATGCCGTCGTGGAATCCGCGCCGCTGCATCTCGGTGAATTGCTGTGGCGGAGCCCATTGCCCACCTCCCCCACCGTTCTGCCATGAAGGCTCACCGGAAAGCTGCGAGATGGTTACCTCGTAGCCGCGCATGAATGCTTCACGATACTCATCCGCCAATCCAGGCGGCACAGGTGGATTGCGAAATTCCTGATGATCATCTGGATCGGGACGGCGCTGCATGCTGAAATCCTTGCGCGCATGGTCGGCCCCGTCGCGATAGCCCTGGTGCTCCGCATCGCTCTGCAGCCCACGCATAGCCCAAGTCTCCCAGCCCGGGCGTTCCGGCGGAGGCGGTGCGACCGGCGGTGGAGGCGGAGGTGGTGGAGCGCCCCACAGATGCGAGACACCTACTTCGTAGCCCCGGCGGAATCCGGCTCGGTAAGCTTCGCGCAACCCAGGCTCAATCTGCGGATTGCGGTACTCATCGCGATTGTCTACGTCCGGCCTGCGGTGGTTCTCGAAGTCTCTCCGAGCTCCTTCCAGTCCATCGTGAAATCCGCGACGCTGGACCTCGTTGAACTCGCCCGGCGGAACCTGCCAATCGCGGTCCTGTCCGTATGCTTGCGGTTGCAGCAGGGGCGCGGCGTGCAGTCTGGCTGTTGAGACGCCGGCTGCGAGGATGATAGCGAGTGCCGCTATCATGATCCGATTCTCAGTCATTGTTTCTCCTTGCGAAACGACTGCGAGAATACTAATTGACTCGACACTATCCCCGTCTAACCCCTCGGGCGAACATCTGGCCGGTTCGCGCAACCTCATAAGCGATCATTTCGAGCCGCACTTCACCTAAAGCATCGCTCCTCTCCGTCATGCATCGAATACGGGGAGATCCAATGAGTGAAGTTCTGGTAACCGGGGGTTCCGGCTTCATCGGCGCCCATTGCATTCTGCAGCTTCTCGCCGCTGGCCACGAAGTCCGCACCACCGTCCGCAACCTGAACCGCGAGCCGGATGTCCGCGCCATGCTCAAGCAAGGCGGTGCCAACCCAGGCAGTCGTCTCCACTTCTTTGCCGCCGATCTCGAGAAAGATTCAGGCTGGCCGCAAGCCGTCGCCGGCTGCGACTACGTCTTGCACGTAGCCTCGCCCTTCCCCGCCGGCCTGCCCAAGCATGAAGACGACCTCATCATCCCCGCGCGCGAGGGCGCTCTCCGCGTTCTCAGCGCCTCGCGTGATGCCGGCGTCAAGCGCGTAGTGCTCACTTCGTCCTTCGCGGCCATCGGCTACGGCCACGCTCCGCAATCCGCGCCATTCGACGAGACCAGCTGGACTGATCTCAACGGCGAGGGCCTCACCCCCTACGTGAAATCCAAGACCATCGCCGAGCGCGCCGCCTGGGACTTCATCGCCCGCGAAGGCGGCGCGCTCGAGCTCTCCGTCGTCAACCCTGTCGGCGTCTTCGGTCCGGCCCTCGGCCCCGACTACTCCACGTCCATCCTCATCGTTGAAAAGCTCATGGACGGATCCATGCCCGGCTGCCCGCGTCTCGTATTTGGCTGCGTCGATGTGCGCGACGTGGCCGATCTGCATCTCCGCGCGATGACAAATCCCGCCGCCAAAAGTGAACGCTTCCTCGCCGTCGCAGGCGATTTCGTCTCCATGCTCGACATAGCGAAGGCGCTGAAGCAGCACCTCGGCCCAGCGGCCGGCCGCGTCCCCACAAGGGAACTGCCCAACTGGCTTCTGCGCACATTGTCGATATTTGATCCGAGGATCAAGCAGATTTTGCCCGAGTTGGGCAAGAAGAAGAATGCGACCAGCGAGAAAGCCTGTCGCATCCTGGGCTGGGCTCCGCGATCATTCGACGAGTCGGTCGTCGCCACCGGCGAAAGCCTCGTCCGCCTCGGCGCTATCAAAGCCAAGGCCTGAATTCAACTGCAAGAGCCGTGACTGGAGATTCCGGTTCTACCGCCGCGACGGCGAAAATGCCGACTCGGCGGAAACATCCCACAGCTTCCGAAAGACATCGCCCTCGGAAATCACCGACACAAGCTGTCTGCTCGCAGCCGCCTTCTCTTCGCGATGCAAAGCCAGCAGGGCGGCGCGTACCACTTCATTCGTGCTCTCAAACCGTCCACTCTCAACCGAGGACAGGACAAAGTCTTCCATATCGGGGGGTAAGCTCACAACGCGATCAGGCATATATCGACTCCTGCAGTTATTAGAGCCGAATCTCACCCGAAGGTTGCATTGACGACTGCATTTCTGCCAAGGTGGACCCACTTTGCGCCGTGTTTTTATCCTCGGTCCCCATTCGGGAACTCCACTTGTGACGCCTCGCAGCCCCGGAATCAAGCCCAGCTGAACCCGCTCTTCTGCAGCGGTAGCGTGCGAATCCGCTTCCCCGTCGCCGCAAATATCGCGTTCCCCACCGCCGGCAATATGGGAGGCAGCGTCGGCTCGCCCAGCCCGGTAGGCGCGTAATCCGTCTTCCGCCAATACACTTCAATCGGCGGAATCTGCCGCATGCGCATAATCGGATGCTGGTGAAAATTGGTCTGCTGCACCTTGCCATCCACCAGCGTGATCTCCTGTCCCATTTCACTCATCCCATCAATCACCCCGCCGAAGGCTATGTTCTCAGCCGCTTGAGGATTGATGATCTGGCTGCCCACGTCCCCCGCCGCCCACACACGATGTACGGTGACCTTGTTGCTAGCGTCCACACTCACGTCCGCCACTTCGGCAAAGTAGCCCAGGTGGCAGAACCATGCGGCAATTCCCATCCCACGCCCCGGCTCTTTAGTGCGCTTCGCCCATCCGGATTTCTCCGCCACCAACTCCAGCACGCCCTTGTATCGCTCCGGGATCAGCACAGACGGCCCCGTCGGCTCGTGGTCGCCCACGGCATCGCCTTCGCTCGATTTCCAGGCTGCTTTCGTGTTGCTCAACAGCGCAAGTTGGAACTCCAGCGGATCGCGCCCGGCCTCGTGCGCCAGTTCATCCAGAAACGACTGTGCCACCCAGCAGTACGCATTGTCACCCGGCGCACGCAGCGCTCCGGTGCGCAGCATCAGCGGCTGCATTGAGGTGTACATCGCGTAAGCCGGCGGGAAATCCGCAGGGTACGCCTCGCCGCCTATACCGCCTCCTGAAGTCGCGTGCTTCCCATCGCCATAGGTCACAAAGTGCTGCCGCCATGCAGTGAGCTTGCCCTGCGCATCCAGCCCACCTTTGAGGCCCATCGTTCCGCCGGGACGAAATGGATCGTGCGTAACATCGTCTTCGCGCGACCACAGCAGCTTCACTGGCGCGTCAATCTGTTTCGCAATCCACGCAGCCTCGACACCGTAATCATTTTGCAGCCGCCGGCCAAAGCTCCCACCTCCACGCACAATGTGCGTGGTAATGTCGCTTTCCTTGATTCCCAGCGACTTTGCGATCAGTTCTTGACCGTTACCAGGCAGCGTACTGGTAGTCCACATCTCAAGCTTGCCGTCTTTCCAATGCGCAGTGCAACCCTGCGGTTCAAGAGTGCCGTGCGCAATGAACGGAAATTCATACGTCGCCTCGATCACCTTGGCCGAAGATTTCAACGCCGCATCCACGTCGCCATATTTGCGGACTGTGTTCGCAGGCGGTGCAGCAAGCAGTTCTGCGGCCCGCTTCTTGAATCCTTCCGTGCTTTGTGTGGCGGCTGGCCCCAGGTCCCAATCAACCTTGAGTTGCTTGCGCGCCTGCTGCGCTTGCCACCAGGTGTCGGCAACAATCGCAATCCCCGGTTCCATGCCCGGTTCCCACGGCGTGAAAGCTGCCGGGGTGATGCCGCCCTCAATCACCAGCACATGCCGCACACCCGGCAGCGCCTTCACTTGGTCGACGTTCGCGCTCTTCACCTTCCCCGCGAATACAGGAGCCTTCTCAATCGATGCATACAGCATTCCCGGCACCATCACGTCGATGCCAAACAGCGGCTTGCCCGTCACAATCGAGTGTGTATCCACACCTGCCTGCGAGTGCCCAATAATGCGGTACTCCTTCGGGTCTTTGAGCTTCACGCTATTCAGCGCGGGCGGGGGCAGGGCAGCGGCCTTGGATGCCAGTTCACCGTAGCCCGCTGAGCGGCCAGATGCAACGTGCAGAACGCGCCCAGAACCTGCTTGCAGTGCCCCACCCGAGGTCGCTTGAAGCGCAAGATCAGAGCCCGCGTGCACTACGCGGCCAGGTTGTGTCGTACACTCGGCCACCGGTACGCCCCAGGTCTGCGCGGCAGCGGTTATTAGCAACTCGCGACCGGCTGCACCCACGCGCCGCATCGGCTCCCAGCCCTCCGGCGTGTTCGCTGAGCCGCCTGAGAATTGCGTTCCGTATTTCTTCTCATTCAGATCGGCCTGCTGCACGCGAACGTCTTTCCACTCCACGTCCAATTCCTCGGCAATCAGCATGGGCAGCATGTTGCGCATGCCCTGTCCGGTTTCCGAGGCGCGCGCCATGATAGTGACCACGCCGTCCGGCGCAATTTGGATGAACGCCTGCGGCGTCAACTCCGGTGGCTTCCCCGGCCCCTGCGCCGCAGCCAGCGGAGAGCGATAAAGATTCAGTGCAAACCCGCCGCCCGCCAGGGCGCTCAACTGCAAAAACGATCTACGATCTACGCGCATCGGAGGACCCTCCTTCGCTTCGCGCCGCCGCACCCGCATTGGCTGCTTCATGTATGGCCTGGCGAATCCGCGGATACGTCCCGCAGCGGCATATATTCCCGCTCATGGCCGTATCAATCTCTGCATCCGTGGGATGAGGTGTACGCGACAGCAACGCCGCCGCCGACATGATCTGCCCAGCCTGGCAATAGCCGCATTGCGGCACGTCTATTGCTTCCCACGCCACCTGCACCGGATGCAGTCCATCCGGTGAAAGTCCTTCGATCGTCGTGATCGACATCCCCGCCGCGCTGCTCACGTGCGTCATGCAGGAGCGAACCGCCTTGCCGTCCAGCAGAACCGTGCAGGCGCCGCACAACCCCATTCCGCAGCCGTACTTGGTGCCTTTGTAGTTCAGCACGTCCCGCAACACCCAGAGCAGTGGCGTATCTGGCGAAACGTCCACCGTCGTGGCCACGTTGTTGACCGTCAGCTTCAGCGCCATGGTGTTTACTCCATTGTTCGCGAAAGGTTTACCGTGAATTGTTGTGTGTTGACCCCGATCGAGCGATGCCCGGCAAGCTGGCAAGGGAAGACCCAACTGGCAAGAGAAGAATAGTGCCGCAGCGCGACTCCGCGCAAGCGTGAATACCTGTCCATAATAGACGAAACCCGGGTCCCAAGTGTCTCGCAACCTGCTGACTTGGGAACCCGGGTCTCCGGGATACTGTTCAAATCTTCACTGCCCCTCAGCTATCTGCTGAAGGTCACGTACCGCCGTTGCGCATAGAGCCTGAATCCACCGGCTGGATCGGCCGTCACCTGGAGAGGCATGGGCCGCTTGAGCCCCGCATCCCCGGCCGAATTCACCATTAGTACATCATGCGCGCCAACATCGGTTACCACAACCTTATTGTCCGCAACAAATCCCACACCATACACGCCGGCAGGTAGGCTCTGCCCACCAAACTTGATCGGAACCTCGGTGATGAAATAGGCCTGGTATTTCGATGCCACATCGGTAGCGTAGCCGCTCGTGTCCACCAGCGTAGCCAGCACAATGTACCCATCTGCAAACTTCACGCCGCCTGAGTTACGCAGTTGCGTGGTCGCCGACTGCCCCTTATAGTACACGCTCGCGGGCAGCAGTTTCTGCGTGTCCGCGGGCTTCAGAACCGTATCGCCCTGCGCCATCGCCGCCAGCGGTGCCGCTATCATCGCCGCGACCATCATTCCGGCCGCCACCATCTTCAAAACTCCGTTGTGCCGCATATTTCAATCTCTCTTTCCTGCTGCGTATCGGAGTATACCGCACCCTCCGCTTCACTAGCTGCCCTCAGATAGCGTAAAGATCCACGTACTCATTAACCGCCATCGATTCAAGCCGCACTCTGTCCAGCGACGCATCCAGAATCTTTGTCTGCTGCTCTTCGCCGAATCGCCGCCGCAAATTCGTTTTGAATTTTTCCACCAGCAGCGGCAATCCCTCCTCGCGCCGTCGCCTGTGCCCAATGGGATACTCGACTGTCTCTTCCAGCACCGTCCCATCGTCTAATTCCACGCGCAACGAGTTCGCAATCGATCGCTTCTCAGGGTCGTGATAATCGCGTGTGAACTGAGGCTCCTCTTCGCACTCAATCGCCGCCCGCACAGCATCAATCCGCTTGCCCCACACCGGATCAAGCGCCACCGCATCTTCGTAATCCGCAGCCGTGAGCCGTCCAAACAGCAGGGGCACCGCGATCATGTACTGCACGCAATGGTCGCGGTCCGCCGGATTCGCCAGGGGTCCCTTTTTGTCGATGATCCGCAGGCATGCTTCATGCGTGCGCAGATGAATGGACCGGATCGATGCCGCATTCAGTCCGCGCGCCGCCAGCTTGGCATGTACCGTCATCGCCGCTTCCACCGCCGTCTGCGCATGAAACTCCGCCGGATAACTGATCTTGAACAGCACGTTTTCCATCACATAACTGCCATAACTCCGCTGAAACTTGAACTCCTGCCCCTTGAATGAAACATCGTAGAATCCCCACGTCTTCGCAGTCAGAACAGACGGGTACCCCATCTCGCCCGCCTTTGCCATCAGCGCCAGCCGCACCGCCCGGCTCGTCGCGTCGCCCGCCGCCCAGCTCTTGCGCGACCCCGTATTCGGCGCATGACGATAAGTCCGCAAGCTCTGCCCATCTACCCAGGCCAATGACAGTGCGGCAATCGTCTGCTCTCGGCTCAACCCCAGTAACTGGCTCACCACCGCGGTCGAAGCCACCTTCACCAGCACCACATGATCCAGTCCCACTTTGTTGAATGAGTTCTCGAGAGCGATGCAGCCTTGTATCTCGTGCGCCTTGATCATCGCCGTCAGAACATCGCACATCGTCAGCGGCGGCCTTCCCTCGGCAATCGATGTGCGCGACAACCAATCCGCCGTCGCCAGAATCCCGCCCAGGTTGTCCGAAGGATGTCCCCACTCCGCCGCCAGCCACGTGTCGTTGAAGTCCAGCCAGCGAATCATCGCGCCGATATTGAACGCCGCCTGCACCGGGTCAAGTTGATACGCCGTCCCCGGCACCTTTGCCCCGTTCGGAACCACCGTCCCCGGCACAATCGGCCCCAGCAGCTTAGTGCACGCCGGGTACTCCAGCGCTTCCAGCCCGCATCCCAGTGTATCCATCAAGCAATACTGTGCCGTCGAGTAAGCTAACTCGCTGGTAACTTCAAACTGAAGCGCATAGTCTGCAATATCGACTAATACCTTATCCGCCGCCGGCCGTTCATTACCAATATGCGATGACACTCAATCTCCTTTTACGCGGATTACCTTCAGATTCCCTATGTGAGCATCCGGGAACGTCAGATTGTCTCAAGGCTCATCATGAGTGGCAGCCGGAACCAGACTTGAACGCCTCATTAGTTGCCGTTAGCATCTCAGCGACGCTGATGGTATAGACACCGCCGCAATGTGACAGCCAATCGCCATAACCATCTGTGTAGTCCGGAACCTTGGACTCGGTTCTCAGCAGCCGCAAAACACTCTTGTCGATCGCAGCCTTCGCGAAAGGAGCATGCTCCATCTTTGTCGGTCCCGGAGCGCCCTCACAATCCTTGAATTGAAAGCCATCAATTCTCACATGAACAATAACGCCGAGCTTGGGCGTCGATTCGACGCGCAAGATTGTGATCGTTGATGATTCTTCACCTGGCCGGGTTTTGTAGCTCCAAACCTGCCCAGACTTATAGATCGGATCAACCACGGCTTGAGGTTGCCAACATTTTGGTTCGTCCGCATCGGTCGCGTGCGCAAACGCTAAAGTCGCGAAGATCATCGACACAACAGCACTACGACGAATGGCCGAGTGTACCATCGTTGAATCCTTCCTCACTGACAAAGGACTTTGCCTACGCCCTATCTTCAATCGCCACAAACTTCAAATCCTCCGGCCCCGTATAACTAGCCGAAGGCCGAATGATCTTTCCATCCTGCCTCTGCTCAATCACGTGTGCACACCATCCAGCCGTTCGCGCAATCACAAACAGCGGCGTAAACAAATCGATCGGGATCCCCATCTGATGATAAGCAACCGCCGAGTACCAATCCAGATTCGGAAACATCTTCTTCGCGCCCATCATCACGTCTTCAATCCGCTCCGCAACATCGAACAGCCGCGTATCGCCACCGGCAACCGCCAGCCCCCGCGCCACTTCTTTCACAATCTCGCTCCGCGGATCGCTGATCGTATACACCGGATGCCCAAACCCGATAATCACCTCGCGCTCACTCACACGCCGCCGAATATCCGTCTCTGCCGCATCGACCGAATCGTAGCGTTCCTGAATCTCCAGCGCCACTTCGTTTGCACCGCCGTGCTTCGGCCCCTTCAGAGCACCAATCGCCCCCGCAATGCACGAGTACAAATCCGATCCCGTCCCCGCAATCACCCGCGCCGTAAATGTCGACGCATTGAACTCGTGCTCCGCATACAAAATCAGCGAAGTCTGCATCGCCGCCACCCACTCCGCCCGCGGCGTTTCTCCATGCAGCAGATGCAAAAAATGCGCCGCAATCGAGTCGGGGTCCCCGGCGACAGGTCCTCGTCGCTGGGGTGGTGAATCCTCGAATCGTTCAACCTCGATCCGCCGTCCATTTCGCGCATAGTGGTGCCAATACAGCAGCATCGAGCTAAGGCTCGCCAGCAGCGTATCTGCAATCGCCCGCGCTCCCGCATCCTCATGCGCCGCCCCCTCCGGCAGCACGCACCCCAGCACCGACACGCCCGTCCGCAGCACGTCCATCGGATGCGTCGACGGCGGCAGCAATTCCAGCGCCTGCTTCACCGCCGCCGGCAAACTCCGCAGCGGCCGCAGACTCGCCTTGTAAGCAGCCAGTTCCGCCGCATTCGGCAGCTTCCCATGCACCAGCAGGTGCGCCACTTCCTCATACTCGCAATGCGCCGCCAGGTCCTTGATGTCGTACCCGCGGTAGTGCAGATCGTTCCCGCTATGCCCCACCGTGCACAGCGCCGTATTCCCCGCCGGCGTCCCCGACAACGCCACCGACTTCTTCGGTTTGAACGTAGGTGCGGGAGAAAGAACAGACTCTTCCTTCATAGGTGCCTCCAAGTTGCGTTTAGCGGATCCTGGTGCGATGTCTCCAAAGCCGTTATCAAAGATGAGCTGTCATCCTGAGCGAACGGGGCCCCAGGCGTATTTCAGACTGGGGGTGGTGAGTCGAAGGATCTGCTTTTGCCTCTCCCCTACTCTTTCCCCTTAGCAAACAACTCATCCAGCTTCTTCTCATACGCGTGATAGTCCAAAAATCTATAAAGCTCCGCCCGCGTCTGCATTAACGGCACCACGTTCTTCTGCGTCCCCTCCGCGCGAATCGCCTCATACACCTTCAGCGCCGCCGCATTCATCGCCCGGTAGGCCGCGCAGCAATACAAAACAATGTCCACCCCCGCGTCCTTCAACTCATCGCGAGTAAACAGCGGAGTCTGCCCAAACTCCGTGATGTTCGCCAGAATCGGCACACCCACAGCCTTACGAAATTCCGTATACGCGCTCAGCTCGGTCACCGCCTCGGCGAAAATCATATCCGCACCCGCAGCCACATACGCCTGCGCCCGCTCAATCGCCGCAGCCAGCCCTTCGTTCGCCAGCGCATCCGTCCGCGCCATGATCACAAATTGCTCGTCCGTCCTCGCATCCACCGCGGCCTTGATGCGGTCCACCATCTCGCCAGCCGCAACCAGCTCTTTGCCCGGCCTGTGCCCGCAGCGTTTCGCGCCCACCTGGTCCTCGATATGCACCGCCGCCGCGCCCGCTTTCTCCATCTGCCGGATCGTCCGCGCAATGTTGAACGCCCCGCCCCATCCCGTATCGATGTCCACCAGCAACGGCAGCCCGCTCGCATCCGTAATCCGCCGCACATCCGTCAGCACATCGTCCATCGTGCTGATCCCCAAATCCGGCATTCCCAGCGAATTTGCCGCCACCCCGCCGCCTGAGAGATACAGCGCCTTGAACCCCGTAGCCTCCGCCATCCGCGCCGTATACGCGTTGATGGCGCCCGCCACCTGCAGCGGCTTTTCGTCCCTCACCGCCGCGCGAAATCTTAATCCCGCCGAAACACTTTCACGTATCCGCTGCATGCAATGCCCTTGCGCCGCATCATAACAGCCACAACGCCAAGCCTTCCCAATTCAGCTTTCCCGGTTTCACAACCCACCCGCGCGGTGCGACAATCATTCCGTTGCCGCGTCCATCTTAAACACGCGACATAGCCCCAAAGGAGAACCATCGTCATGAAATCCCTTCTCGTCTGTACCGGGCTGCTCCTCGCAGCAGCCGTCGTCTCCGCCCAGACTCCCGCACCCAAGCCCCCGCCCAAGAGCCCCGCCGCTACCGCTTCCGTCAACAACGCAGGCAAATCCATCACCATCACCTACAGCTCGCCCAGGGTCAATGGCCGCGCCGGCCATCTCTTCGGCAAAGATGGCCAAATCGGCCACGACCCCACCTATCCCGTCTGGCGCGCCGGCGCCAATTCCGCCACCGCTCTGCACACTGATAGTGATCTCAGCATCGGCAGCCTGTCCGTCCCAAAGGGCGACTACACCCTTTACGTCGATGTCTCCGATCCTGATAACTGGATCCTCGTCGTCAACACGCAGACCGGGCAGTGGGGAACGAAATACGACAAGACTAAGGACCTCGGCCGCGTACCGATGACCATGAGCAAGCCCGCAGAAACTGTCGAGAATCTCACATACACCATCACCGGCCCCGGCTCCAAGGGAACCATCTCGCTCGCCTGGGAAAACCACATCGGCACGGTTCACTATACCGTTCACTAGGGTCCACTTTGCCTCGTGGGTAATGAATCAGGCACGGAATGGGTATTGGGTCACTGTCCACGTGATCCAATACCCATTCCTCTTGAATGACTAAGCGGCTATAGAATAACCGACTCTTTAATTCTCTCAATTCCGCAGTAGTTCCGGCGGCGCCGCGTTCAGCAAGATGTATTGCCGTTCCGTACCGCTACTCTGGCCCATCTCTGGCGATGTGACTGTGACTTGTCTCTCAGCAAGCAACACATCGCTCATGATGACTCCGCGACGGAACGTAGTGTACCCACTCCACTTCACCTTGCCTGGGACAACCTCCACGGAATAACTCTTTTTATCTTTCACCAGCGTCAATTTCTTGATCTCATTCACCGCGTCGCCATCTCCCGCTCCCTCTCGTTCAAGCGTAATGGTGTCATTCGCAGGATCGACGGAGATAACCTTCACCACTTGTTTGCCCGCGGGACCGAGCTCCCACGCATCGGCAATCTCAACATCCCAGCTTTGCCCGACGTGAAGCTTCCCCTTTGGCGCTCCCCATAAAAGCGGATTGATCGACACGCCACTTGCATCTGTAGCCGGTGAGCATTTGCCTTTCCAGCAGATCGTTCGACCGCTATCCTTGATGGTCGTTTCTCCTGCGCTGGCGGGGGTGCCATCATATAGAAAGCTTGAATTCATCACAATCTGCTGAGGCGTGGCCTGCTGCACCTTGTAGATCCCGGTTCCGCTTACCCTTCTTACAAAAGGGTCGAAGCCGTTTATCTGAAAAGATATGGTTCTCGAGAAAACATTCCCAATTTCCTGCGATACCTCCATTCCGGTATCAAGACATTTGGAAGCATCAATGCTGTCGCCGCTTGCGCGGACGGTTGCCCCCAATACAGCAAATGGACCGAGAGAGACGAAACTGAAAGAAACGAGAAAGGCCTTCCAATGTTTATGCATGCACTCTCCTTGAGTTGTTTATTCGACGAACAAGAGATCAAAAGCGAACATACTTCATACGAAGTCTTCCCGCTTTCCATACCCCAAAATCGGCGCTCCCGGGCAGCGGACCAACCCAAATCCGATCCAGATTACGGCGAGTGGACGCCCTGCCGATACAATAGAAGTTGGTTAATTCCCTAAGGGAGGCATACTTACTTTGCCACTATATGCATATCGCTGTACCAAGTGCGGTCATCGCTTCGAAAAAATCCAGAACTTCTCAGCTGAGCCTGAGACAGAGTGCCCCAAGTGTCACGGCGTTCTTGAGCGCCCGCTGACCGCCCCACGCCTTAACTTCAAAGGCGCCGGCTGGTATGTAAACGACTACGCCAGCAAGAGTTCCCCATCCGAATCCTCGTCTGATTCCAAATCCGATTCGAAAACCGATTCGAAGAAAGAGTCCGCATCCTCGGAAACCAAATCCGATTCCAAGTCTAGCGAAAGCACATCCAGCGCATCTGCTTCCACGCCCGCAGCCTCACCCAGCACCCCGTCAAGCTCATCGTCAGGTTCATCCACTTAAACGTCGCTCTTCGCCGCGCCGTCCTGCCTGAGCCGCGCCCCTATAGCATCGGTATATTTATTCCCCGATCCTGTATTGATCGGCACACTCGATCCCCGCCGCCAAGCATAGCCATAGGATAATGGAGACCTCGCACTCTCAAGGCCTATCCATGACCCAGGACAATCCGCTCACTCCGCCCAAATCCCCCCGCATGTTTGCCGACCCTATAGGCGTCGCAGCCGTCCTCCTCTTTGCCGCTGGACTAATTGCCGCCCTCTTCTACCTTCGTGTTGGGCTGGGCCTTCGCTGCGCCCCACTCGTTATCTTGATCCCTCTCCTGATTCGCCGCCGCTCGCTTCTGCTTTGGACCTTCTTCGCTATGCTCGTCGGCGTTGGGCTAGGCATTGACGTACCTCAGTTCGCCACCCAAACCCATTTCCTCGCCGAAATCTTTCTCCGCCTCATCCGCATGATCGTTGCCCCCCTCATCTTCGGCGGAATCGTCACCGGCATCGCCGGCCACAACGAACTCCGCAGCGTGGGCCGTGTCGCTCTCAAATCTCTCATCTTCTTTGAAGTCGTCACCACCTTCGGCCTCGTTCTTGGCGCCATCGCCATCAACATCACGCAGGCCGGCGCCGGCGTCACACTACCCGCCGTGATCCAAGCCGCTGCGACCAACGCCCGTCCAGAGACCTGGCAGCAGATCCTTCTCAACATCTTTCCAGAGAACATCGCCAAGGCCGTTGCTGAAAACCAAATCCTCCAGGTTGCCGTCTTCGCTCTCCTCTTCGGCACCGCACTGGCCATGCTGCCAGAACCCAAACGCGCGCCAATGCTCAGTGTTCTGCAATCGCTTACAGACACCATGTTCCGCCTAACCCGCATCATCATGGTCGTCGCGCCCGTAGCCGCCGGAGCCGCGCTCGCCTACACCGTCGGCAGCATGGGACTGCAAACGCTTCTTCCCCTCGCCAAACTCCTCGTCACCTGCTACGTCACGCTCGCCATCTTCCTCGTGGTACTCGCACTCATTCTCCTCTTCGCGCGCATCCCGATCGGCCGCTTCGCCACCGCCATTGCCGAGCCAGCCGCCCTCGGCTTCGCCACCACATCCTCTGAAGCCGCACTGCCCCTGGCCATGGAGCGCATGGAAGAGTTCGGCGTCCCACGCTGGATCGTCTCCTTCGTCATCCCCACTGGCTACAGCTTCAACATGACCGGCTCTAGCATTTATCTATCCATGGCAGCTCTCTTCGCCGCCCAGGCCGCAGGACTCCATCTCTCGCTAACCCAGCAAATCGTCTTGCTGGCCACACTCATGCTCACCAGCAAGGGCATCGCCGGCGTTCCCCGCGCCGTGATCGTGATTCTGATGGCCGTCGCCAGCACCTTCCAGATCCCGGCCACCGCCGTCCTCATGCTCCTGGGCATCGACACCTTAATGGACATGGGCCGCACCGCCATGAATGTAGTCGGCAACTGCCTGGCCGCCGCCGTAGTAGCCCGCTGGGAAGGCGAACTGCAAATCCCCCAGGAACTCCCCTCATCGCAAGAGCTGTCATCCTGACCCACTCGACCGAACCCTGGGGTCCCGGTCACCTCTTCGTCGGTGGGGTGGAGAAGCGCAGGGAGCCGAAAGCCTGCCCGCCGTGGCAGGAGCCCGCTTCCGCTTTTCATCGCCCGTTGTTCCATTCAGTTTCCGCCAAAAGCATCCCCCAGAAGTACCCCAGGAAATTGTGGAAAACCCCTATAAGCTCTGTAACTCTTTCGTGTTAGGGCTCTTTCGCCAACGCGGTGCTATGATCGGTTCGATCAAATCCGATGCATCCCGTTGATGATGGCCTGATGGAAGACAAGAGAATACCGTCGCTGGATGGAATTCGAGCCTTATCGATCCTCTTTGTTGTCATGGGTCATGCGGCTCTGACGCCAGGATTCCCGAGCTACCTCGGATTCCTGATCCATGCCACTTTCGGAGTTCGCATCTTTTTTGTCGTCTCTGGATTCCTTATAACCACTCTCCTCCTCAAGGAAAGAGAGAAGAGCGGAAGAATCTCCTGTCGCGGTTTCTATATCCGCCGTGCATATCGAATCCTCCCTGCTGCCTATACCTATCTTCTGGTCGTAACCGTTCTCTTTTGGAACTCAATTCCTCGTCTCGAACTCCTGTGCTCCTATACCTTTCTTATCAATAACTTAGTACACAAGGATAGGTTTCTTGTCCACCTGTGGTCTCTCTCAGTTGAGGAGCAGTTCTATCTATTGTGGCCGTTCCTTTTATCGATCTTCTTTAACAAACGAAAGACGATTCTCATTTGGGCTCTCGCACTCGCACCCATCTGCCGAATCATTGCTAGCGCTTCCGGAAACCACGAGCCCAGTCTCTATTTCCCCAGCGTTCAGGATGCTCTCGCCGCCGGCTGCTTACTCGCCATCCTGTGGCCGAAACTCGACCGTTGGACTGCGACAATTCATCGCTGGATCGTTCCAATCGCAACGGGAACGCTCCTGCTGGCTTGGCTCAAAATGCCCTCCGAACTAAATGAACTGGTAGTCCAAAGCTTGTTGAATATTGGAATCGCCCTGTGCATCTACGACTGTGTTCAGACGAAGTACAGGATTCTGAACATTAAGCCCGTCGTGTGGGTCGGAACCATCAGCTACAGCCTCTACCTTTGGCAGCAGCCTTTCCTTCAACCTGGATCCACCAACCCGTTCACAGCATTCCCTCTCAATATCCTCTGCGCAGTGGCGTTGGCCTCCATGAGCCGGTATCTGATTGAAAAGCCGTTCCTCGCTCTGCGCACGCGCATCCGTGTGCGCGTCGTTCGTGAGCCTGTCAATCGCCAATCCGTTCGCCCATCTATATGGAGTCTTCCCAAACAGTCTCCTTCAGATTTCGGTCGGCCGCAAACTATGGCTTCGTCCGAGGAAGCGTTACGCTCATAAGGTGCTCAGATCCCCGGGACTCCCACGGATAGGTCTTCGTCCGTGAGGTGGAGATCCCCCATTGGGGACCTGGGAAGAATTCAACTCAGTGCCAATGGATTTACCGCAGCTTGCCTCCCGAGCGACCTCTAATGTAATCACTGATTGGCTCGAACCCTGCCTGCACAAGTCCCGATGCCACCTTATCGAGAATTGATTGATCCTTGCAATAGAAGGTCGTATATCCATCATGGTCGGCATAAATCACGATCGATTCAGAAGGCGGAAGGAAAATGAAATCCACCGCGTCACCAAGCGCAGCCTCGAGCAATTCAGCAATTGATTTCCTCCCTTCGACACTAAGGTTGAGACTCCAATAATTCCCCACCTCTATCGAATGCCTGGCCATCAACTCCAGAAGGCATTCTGGTTTGAATACAACTTCATCCGTGCTGAGGGCTCCGTTCTCCAGCGAGAACTGCGCGAGAAGGACCGACACAAACCGGCTGAGGTCCTTGTGAGGGGTCAGAAAGATTTGCTGGAATCGCCACGGATCAGCGTGAAACTGCCGAATCTCTTCCGTTCGCTCTGAAAACACTGTGATCAGAAGGCACCCCAATCGCAGAAATGATCATGGAACTTTGGACGCTCCCACTCGAAGAATAAGATAGTCGATGTACATGCCCCTCCTCGATCCCATCCCGTCTCCGGTAGAACACGCCGACTACGCCACCCTCGAGTGGGAGCCGCTCCTCGCCCTGGTCGCCGGCTTCGCCGCATCCCCCGTAGGCCGTCAGGCTATCCTCGACCTGCGCCCCTCCATCGACGAGCCTTGGATCACCCACCAGCATCAACTCACCGCCGAACTCCGCTTAGTCCTGGCCGAGCAAATCTCTATCCCCTGCGGCGGCCTCTTCGACCCCACGCAACACGCCGCCAAAGCCCAAATCCCCGGCGCAGCCCTTGAAGCGGTCGAACTCCAGGCAGTCGCCCGTCTAGCAAACGACGTAGCCTCCTGGCAATCGCTCCTCCAATCCCCACCCGCGCGCCTCGTCGGCAAGCTCTCCGGCCTCAGTGCGCTATCATCCGCCCTGACAACTCCACTTCGACCGCTAGCCGAGACCATCGAGCGCACCATCCAGCCCGACGGCTCGCTCGCCGACAACGCCTCGCCGGAGCTCCACCGCATCCGCCGCGAACAGGAGCGCCAACAGCGCATCATTGAAGAGTCCCTCCGCGCAGCACTGCGCCGGCTCTCCAGCGACGGCTCAACGCAGGAGGACCTGATCACCATCCGCGGCGATCGCTTCGTCATTCCCGTCCGCAGCGAACTCAAACGCCGCGTCTCCGGGGTTGTCCACGGCGCCAGTTCCTCAGGTCAGACGGTCTACGTCGAGCCCCTCGAGACCATCGAGCAGAACAACGAGCTGGTCCGTCTCCTCGAAGAGGAGCAAGCCGAAATCCATCGCATCTTCGTCGCCCTCACTCGCCAGGTCGGCGTCTTCGCCGTCGCTCTCGTTGAAGGCGCCCGCGTCCTCGCGTTAGTCGACAGCCTGCAAGCCCGCGCCCGTTTCGCCCGCGACTACGACTGCGTCGCCCCCACCATCGCGCCCGATCTTCTCCGCCTCGACGCTGCCCGACACCCACTCCTCGAAAAGCATCTCCGCGCCACCGGCGGCCGC
>Ga0187847_10001769_pt1 | contig 18684 bp, 17 predicted proteins | sample June2016WEW_4_10_FD_132458 | JGI IMG/M metagenome (GOLD analysis project Ga0187847, IMG submission 132458) | Peatland microbial communities from SPRUCE experiment site at the Marcell Experimental Forest, Minnesota, USA - June2016WEW_4_10 | ecosystem: Environmental > Terrestrial > Soil >...
AGCAATTATACTACAAGCAAAACACGAAATCAAGCAAATGTTTTGAGTGCGAAAATAGGAAGCCTTCTGGAAAGTCGCCCTGGAATGGCTCCAGAGCCGCCCCATCGGCCCGAACCGCGCTACGGCTCAGTCACTATTCCGAAACTGCTGCTTCGTGCGCCCACAAACCGGGGCGGCCGGCGCCTCCCTCACTTAAACCGCAGCGTGATCCTATTTTCCTTGCTGCCGTAGCGCAGTTCCAGGTCTTTCATTTTCTGTTTTTCCATCGGGAAGTAGAGCAGGCCGGAGACGGGCGCGAGCGTTTTCTTGTGCGGCAGCATTTTTGCGTCGAGGGCTTTTTCGAGCGGGTTGTCCTGCTCGTCGCTGTCGATCTTGACGGTGACCTTGTTGCTGTCCGCATCGCCGGAGCCTCCGCTGCCCATGCCGATACCCCCGACGCCCAGCGAGATGCCGGTCTTCGACGCCGGCGCGGCGGTTTTGGCGGGGGTGATCGTCATGACGTTCTTGCCGGCCACCTGGCTGGCTTCGTAGGGCTGGGTGTGCTCGCCGTCTTTGTTGGTCCAGAGCACGAAATCGTCGGGATCGACAGCGATTTCCTTGCCGTATTTTGGTTCGACTTTGATCTCGGCGACGAAGAAGTGGCCCTCCAGGTCGGAACCGGCCACCTGCTTGATCTCCTGGGGATCGATATACAGGGTCGCGGTGAGGATCAGGTCCTCGTTCTCGCCCTTGGCGGTCGCGACGGTCTGCTTGGGACCGGCCCCGAGCAGGAAAGCGAAAAGCGGCAACACGAGCAAAATGCGACGCGTCATGGAGGCACCTCTCGCTCCAATTATAAGGCCCGGAAAACGCCTGAGAAGCGGAGGCCGCGCGCGGCACTACCGTTTGTTGGGGCTGCTACAATGAGCATTCACCCCATCCCAGGAGCGTCAACCAACATGGACGAAAAAGAGCGCGCACGCGCCTTAGAACTGGCACTTACCCAGATCGAGAAGCAGTTTGGCAAGGGCTCGATTCTGCGGCTGGGGTCGAAGGACGCCATCGTACCGGTCTCGGTGATTTCGACCGGTTCGATATCGCTGGACTCGGCTTTGGGAGTGGGCGGCGTTCCGCGCGGCCGCATCTGCGAAATCTTCGGGCCCGAATCGTCGGGCAAAACCACCATCGCGTTGCAGATCGTCGCCGAGGCGCAGAAGAAGGGCGGCATCGCGGCGTTCATCGACGTGGAACACGCGCTCGACCCGGCTTATGCGAAGAAACTCGGCGTGGATGTGGACAACCTGCTGGTATCGCAGCCGGATTACGGCGAGCAGGCGCTGGAGATCACGTCCCACCTGGTCAGCTCCGGACAGATCGACGTGCTGGTGGTGGATTCGGTGGCGGCACTGGTGCCCAAGTCCGAGCTCGAAGGCGAAATGGGCGACAGCCACATGGGCGTGCAGGCGCGGCTGATGTCGCAGGCGCTGCGCAAGCTGACCGGCGCGGTGAGCAAATCGCGCACCTGCCTGATCTTCATCAACCAGATCCGCGAAAAGATCGGCGTCATGTTCGGCAATCCGGAAACCACCACCGGCGGCAGGGCGCTGAAGTTCTACTCGTCGATCCGTCTGGACATACGCCGCATCGCGGCCATCAAGGACGGCGATGCCGTGGTGGGCAACCGCACCAAGGTCAAGGTGGTGAAGAACAAAGTTGCCTCGCCCTTCCGCGAAGCCGAATTCGACATCATTTACGGAGAAGGCGTTTCGAAGGAAGGCGACCTGCTGGATCTGGGTGTGGCGCAGAACGTGGTGGAAAAGAGCGGCTCCTGGTTCAGCTACAAGGGCGAGCGCATTGGCCAGGGCAGGGAAACCGCGCGCCAGTTCCTGAAGGACAACGCGGATATCCGGCTGGCGATCGATAGCGAGTTGCGGAAGGCGCTGGGGTTGGTGAAGGCGGAAGCGGCCGAGGGCGCGCCCTCGCCCGTGCCGCAACCGGCAGGACCCAAGCCCGTGCCTGCGCGGAAGTAAGCGCGCCCGCTGCTGGCTCACTCCATTTCGAGCCACGGATGAACACTGATGAACACTGATAAGATTCCCGGTTTTTATCCGTGTTCATCTGTGTTCATCCGTGGCCATAGTTCATTTGCATGACTGAGCGGGAGCGGCGGCGCGCGATTCTCCACAAGCTCGCCCGGCTTGAGGATGGCGACCTGTTCCATCCCGCAACCATCATCCCCACCGGTCTGGCCGCGCTCGATGCGGCGCTTGGCACGGGCGGGCTGCCGCTGGGCGCCATCTCGGAAATCTTCGGCTCGAGCGGCAGCGGCAAGACCACGCTGGCACTGCAGATGGTCCGCCGCGCGCAATCGAGCGGCGCCGGCGCAGCCTGGATCGATGTCGACCGCACCTTCGATCCGGCTTACGCCGCGAGCTTGGGAGTAGCCATCGACCGGCTTGTGGTGGTGATGCCGGAATCGGCCGAGGAGGCTTTCGAGATGGCGGCGAAGCTGGCCGCATCGCAAGCCGTCAGCCTGTTGATCGTGGATCCGGCGGCCGCGCTGGTTCCGGCGGTCGAGCTGGATGCGGCGATTGGGACCAGCGGACCGGGACTGCACGGCCGGGTATTGGCCTCCGGGCTGCAAAAGCTGGCCGTGGCCGTTGCCCGGAGCGGCGCCGCGCTGGTTTTTCTGAACCAGACGCGCTCCCGGATGGAAGCCGGCGGGGACGCGGACTCGAGCGCCGGCGGTCCGTCCCTGAAGCTGTATGCCGCGGTGCGCATCGCTCTGGAGCCGGCGGGCGCTGGTATGGTGCGCTTTCGCGTACTGAAAAACAAGGCCGGCCAAGTGCATGGGCGGGGCGAATTGCGATGGATTTCCGGGGCCGGATTCGCCGAAACCGCGTAAAAACGGGCCTTTGAGCACTTTCGCACGAAAAAAACCGCGAAAAAGCTGGGTTTTTGGCGCAATTCTCCTTTACATCACGATGACGTTCCCTTATGATTGTTATCGATCCGGCTCGGCGTTCTTAAAAAACGTGGAGCCCCGGTAATGTTTCGATGGAAGGATGTGGCGTGTCTCGGGCCCCCAATGAGTCCGGCGCGGCACATGGAAAAAACGGGAGAATCAAAGGAGAATTATGGCGACGACAAGAATGACCCAGACGCAACTGGTGAAGGCGCTCGCCGCGCACGGTCAGGTCACCAACAAGGTGGCGAAGGACATCCTGGAAGGTCTGGCCACCACGGCAATTAGCGAAGTAAAGAAGAACGGCGTATTCGTGCTGCCCGGCATCGGCCGGTTAGTGCGCGTGGACCGCAAGGCCCGCATGGGACGCAACCCGGCGACCGGCGAAGCCATCAAGATCGCGGCCAAGAAGGTCGTGAAGTTCCGCGTGGCCAAGGCCGCCAAGGACTCGATCGTTCCGCCGAAGAAGAAATAGCAACGAGTCCTATCCGAAAGTGAGAAACCCCGCCGGCTCGCCTGAGCCCGCGGGGTTTTTTGTTGCGGATTGAAAACTCCGGTGACGCGCCGGCCGGAAATTACCGGCACCGCAAGGAAGCCGAATTACTGCTTCGCCTCTATCTTGTCGGGTTCCGTGGCGGGCTTGCCGTTCGGCTTGTCTTCCTTCATGGCCGTCTTGAAGTTGCGAATGCCTTCGCCCAAGCCCTTGCCGAATTCCCCGATCTTCTTGCCGCCGAACAACAGAATGAAGATCACGGCAACCACTAGAAGATCCTGAGGTCCAAAGCTGGCAGTCATAACCGGTTGCATATCTGTGGCCTCCTTCGTTCCACCTAATTGTAGCCGATTCGGGGTATGCCATTGTGACCAAAGCCTAACGCCGGCGTTTGGCAACGTCATGGAGATTCGAGAACTCCCGCACTGTGGCTAAAGGAGGAAACGCTCCGTAATTCCGCTGGGAGCTATACTGATCCCGGAGGCTCGTAGCATGCGCTGTCGCTGCGCCATTCTGCTGCCGTTACTGCCCTTTGCCGCCGCATTCGGACAGACCATCATCACCACTTCGCCTCCCGCCGAACCAAAAACGCCTTACCGCGGCCTGGTCACTTTCCAGGCGCCGCGGTTGGGGCCGCGCCCGGTATCCGGCGCGCCCTACTACGGCGAGGAAATCTCCCTGCACGTGCAGACCCTTGCGGATGGCGCTCAGATCAACCAGACCAAAAGGCTGCGGAAGATTTGGCGCGATTCGCAGGGCCGCACCAGGATGGAGAGCCCAATTGGGACCGATCCCTCATGGAAGGGCGCCCCGGCCATCGTCCAGATTACCGATCCAGTGGCGGGATACATTTACACTCTGGACACCGCGAGGAGAATAGCGCATCGCGTGACAGCGCCGCCGCCGCACGTCGGGCCTCAAACCGGAAACCCCGACCGGGTGCCGCGCCGCACCGCCGGCCGTGCAGCCATTGCCGGTGGCGGCTCTGGCGGACCCGCGTTCACCCCGGCTGTCGAACACCTAACCTATGCGGATGGACGCCAAATCACCATCGAGGAACTGGTGACCAAGGCTATCGATGGCTACCTGGCCGAGGGAACCCGGCGGACCACGGTCTACCCAACCGGTTCTCAGGGCAACGACCGGCCGCTCAAGGTTATCGTGGAATCCTGGTGGGCTCCGCAGGTCAAGGTCACATTGCTCTCGACCACCGACGACCCGCGCTCCGGCGTGACCACGGTGAAGATCGCCAATCTCAACACGCAAGAGCCCGACCCGGAGTTGTTCCTCTTGCCCGTGGGCTACACCATCGTGGATGAGACCAAGACATTCACGATCGCCTGGGGCCAGGAGGCTGGATCACAGCGCCAATAGCGTCAAAATGAGAGGCGCGTATGATTCTGGAGACGGAACGGCTGATTCTCGACACGTGGCAGAGCGCCGACTGGACAGAACTCCGGCCGATCGCGACCGACGTCGAAGTGATGCGCTATATCACCGGCGGCGTGCCTTGGAGCGACGAACAAATCCGGGCATTCGTCGACCGGCAGGTGGAGTTACATAGCACTCAGGGCTTCTGCCGGTGGAAGCTGCTCGAAAAGCCGGACCGGAGGATGATCGGCTTCTGTGGCGTGGGCCTCTGGCGCAACATGATGGAACCCGAGATCGGATGGTGGCTGGAGAGGCCGCGTTGGGGCCGCGGGCTGGCAAGCGAGGCCGCAGTGGTGGCACTGCGCGACGCCTTCGAGCGCGTGCAATTGAACCGGATCGTTTCGATTGCGATGGTGGCAAATGCGGCGTCCAGGCGGATCATGGAAAAGCTCGATCTGAAATTCGATTCCGAATTCGAAAACGAGGGCTTCCGCCTGGTGAAGTATGCGATGGATCGCGCCGGGTACGCAGGGCCAAGCGGGAAGCACGCGCGATTCTCGTAGATGCACGCGCGGATGCAGCGCATTATCATATGCGGTGTCCGGATTCGAGTCGCAACCGGCTCGAACCGGAAGAGGAGAGGATCGTATGTCCCTGGATCAGAGCAGTCGCCGAACGTGGTTGAAGAGTACAACCGCACTGGCAGGAGGCCTGGCCGCCTCAGACCTGGTAGCGGCGCCCCCGGCAACCGCGCCGCCGGACCGGCGGGTCGCGGAGCCCGACCGGATGGTGGTGAGCGATTCGAAGAACGTGGTCGAGACCACCGCCGGCAAGGTTCGCGGCTACACTCACCAGGGTATCCACGTGTTCAAGGGAGTTCCTTATGCGGCATCCACCGGCGGGAAGAACCGCTTCATGCCGCCTGCGCCTCCGGAGCCCTGGACGGGGGTTCGCAGTTCCCTCTACTTCGGCCAGGTCTGTCCGTCCTTTCCGCGCGCCGGTTGGAACAGCGACGAGAATGCCTTCATGTTCCGCTGGGACGATGGCCAGCCGGGCGAAGACTGTCTCCGCGTGAATATCTGGACCCCCGGCATCCACGACAACCGGAAACGGCCGGTCATGGTGTGGCTGCATGGCGGCGGCTTCTCAGCCGGTTCCGGTCAGGAACTGCAATCGTACGATGGCGAAAACCTGGCCCGGCGCGGCGATGTGGTCGCCGTAAGTCTCAACCACCGGCTCAACACCTTCGGGTTCCTGAATCTGGCTGATTTCGGCGACCAGTATGCGAGTTCGGGCAACGCCGGCATGTTGGACCTGGTGGCGGCGCTCGAATGGGTGCGCGACAACATCGCGAATTTCGGCGGCGATCCGTCTCGCGTGATGATCTTCGGGCAATCCGGCGGCGGCGGTAAAGTTGGCACGCTGATGGCCATGCCTTCGGCGAAAGGGCTGTTCCATAGCGCTTCGATTCAGAGTGGGTCGATGTTACAAGTGGCGGAGGCGGCGGACACGGCCAAGCTCGCCGCGGCTGTGCTCGAGGAACTTTCGATTTCGAAAGCCGACATCGGCAAGTTGGCCGATGTTCCGGTGGACCGCCTGCTGGGCGCCGCCATGGCCGCTCAGCACAAGCTGTCGCCAATGCCCTCCGGTCCGCCGGACTTCCGCCGCTTAAGGCGTCTGCTCGGCTGGAGTCCTTCGGTGGACGGCAAGATCCTCCCGGCCCAGCCGTTCGATCCGCGCGCGCCAGAGATCTCCGCGGACGTGCCGCTGATCGTGGGGACCGTACTCAACGAGTTCATCAATGGCATCGATCATCCCGATGCATTTTCGATGACCGAGCAGCAACTCGCCGCGCGTGTCGAAGAACGGTACGCCGGCAAGAGCAAGGAGGTCATCGACGTTGTCCGGCAGGGCCATCCGAGAGCGCGGCCGTTCGATTTGTATTCCATTATCATGGCTTCCTCGGTGCGCGAAAATGCCGTGAAACAGGCCGGGCTGAAAGCCGCGCAGGCGAAGGCGCCGGCTTATCTGTACTGGTTCACCTGGCAGACGCCGGTGCTCGATGGCAGGCCCATGGCGTTCCACTGCGCGGAGCTGAGTTTCTGCTTCGGCAATACGGATCGCTGCGAAGCGATGACCGGCGGCGGAGTGCGCGCTCGCGCATTGGGAGCGAAAATGAGCGATGCCTGGATCGCTTTCGCGCGCAAGGGCGACCCGAATCATCCGAACCTTCCCCAGTGGGCGCCCTTCGACGCCAAGAACTGCCCGACCATGATGTTCGACGATCGGTGCGAGCTGAAGAAAGACCCGGACGGCGCGGAACGCAAGCTTCTGGAGTCCCTCGGCTAGCCGGCATTTCTCAAAGGCCGACATGGCGCGGCTTGCCCTTGCACCCTCCGGGGCAGTCCTGCCTGCTGTGTCGAGAGTCCGAACTCCTGATGTTGTCCGGTGTTTTCCGCGCGATGCGGAAAATGAGCTGACCCTCCTGACGGGGAACGGCGCAGGCCTGGTAGGATAGACGATCGGTTTCTGTCGCGCCGGTCCGCCGCTCGACAGACGACAAAAACCGATCGTCTATCCTACCTCTGACACAGGCAACCTGGCTCAACCCAGATTCCGCCGCATCAGGAGTTCGGAGATTTGTCTCGACATTTCTTTGGTGTGAACGCCCTCACGAATGCCGGTGCGCAATTCTGCTCAGGCGGGTGTCCGCGAGCCCGGTGTTAGAATGTATGCACATTCCGATGCCCGAACACGACCGTCCGCCAGCCGAGGTCCTTCTCGATCAGACCCCGGCTTGCCAATGGATCGTGAACAAAGAGGGTGTGTTCGAGCAAATCTATGGCGACACCATGCCGCTGTTCGGCAAGCCCCCCGGGGAAGTGGCTGGCCAGCCCGCGGCAAGCGTACTGAACCCTGCGGTCCTCCCCATTTGGCAGGAACGGTTCAGTCGCGCGCTCGCCGGCGAGTCCCTGTCGTTCCGCGAGCAGCGGGACGGCCGCGTCTGGATGATCTCGGTTTTTCCGCTCCGCCTGAGAGCCGACACAGCGCACGCCGGCTGTGTGGTGAGGGAAATCACCGACCTCGCCAGGGCCGACCACGAACTGCGCCGCGCGGTGTCGGGCGCGCTCAAGTCACAGGGGTCGCAGCGCGCCAAGACCGCCCAGTTTCTGCACAACGTGGTGGGCCAGAACCTGGCGGCCTTGGGACTCCAGCTCGACCTGGTCCGCATGGACCTCGACGGCAGCCTCGGCGCAGCGCGAGACCACCTGGCCGAGATCCAGGCCCTGCTTGAATCCATCATGGAGCAGGTCCGCAATTTCAGCTATGAGCTCAACCCGTCCGCCGTCGAGCGTGTCGGCCTGCGTTCGGCGCTCGACCGGCTGGCCGTCCGCAAACGGGAGCATTTCCAAGGCGCCGTGCGCGTCAACATGGACGCCTCCGTGAGCTTCCGCACGAAAGTCGCCCTCGCGCTGTACGGGATCGCTGAAGAAGCAGTGGAAAACGCCGCGCTCCATTCCGGTTGCTCTTTGATCGAGATCGTGGTAAAGTCCGCCGATAGCGGAGCCTGGATGGAGGTTCGCGACAACGGGCGAGGTTTCGATCCGAGTGACTTGCAGAAATTGGGGAGAGGCTTGGGGCTGCTCAGCATAGAGCATTACGCCGCCGAGGCAGGCCTGCGTCTGTCGATTTCGAGCAGCCGCCAGTCCGGAACCGTCGTGCGTGCGGCCGTTCTACTGCCGGGAAAAGGACAACCGTGTTAGATATCGTTCTCGTCGACGACCACAAGTTGGTGCGCGATGGCATCAGGGGCATTCTCGAGCGAGGTAACGAGTTTCGCGTGGTCGGCGAAGCCGAAAGCGGCGCCGATGCCGTAGGTCTGTGCAAGAGAACCCAGCCGCAAATCGCTCTGATGGATATCGGGCTGCCCGGCATGAACGGCATCGAAGCCACCACCGAGCTGCTGCGCCACTGCCCCACCGTGAAAGTCATCATCCTTTCCATGTATGACGACGAGAACTCCGTGGTCAGCGCCATTCGCAGCGGTGCGCGCGCATTCGTTCTCAAGAAGGCGTCTTCCACGGAACTGCTGGACGCCCTGCGCACCGTCGCCCGCGGCGGCTCGTACCTCAGCTCCCAGGTTTCCGACCGTCTGCTGGCCCGCATCCAGCGTGGCGATCTGGATACCCACGACCGCAGCCCGCTCGAATCCCTCTCGCCCCGCGAGTTGCAGGTGCTGCGCCTGGTGGCCGAAGGCAAAACCAGCAAGGACATCGCAGTCCTGCTTGACCTCGGTTTGCAGACCGTCCGCAGTTACCGCAAGACCATGATGAAGAAGCTCGGCGTCAACAATGTGGCCGGCCTCACCCAGCTCGCGCTCGCCGCCGGCCTGACTCACTGGAATACTAACGACAATCCCGCCGGCCCCGCGAGCTGAAATCGCGAGGCGTTGGCGTTTCGCCGGCGGCGTCGGGCACTCGAGACTCGCGCCTGGGCGGGGGCCCGCCGCTCGACAGACGACAAAAACCGATCGTCTATCCTACCTCTGACACAGGCAACCTGGCTCAACCCAAATTCCGCCGCATCAGGAGTTCGGGGACTCGATCCGCTCTCTCGCGCTGCAATGTGGGGTGCTTTCCGCCCTCGCCGTTCCCAACTTCCGCTCCTTGCGGGATGTAGTCGTTCCGCTGCGGCAGCTTACCGTAGTCACCGGTAGCGAACGGAAGCGGAAAGCGTGGAATCGGCCCGGTTGATCGCCGACCGGGCGCCTCGTGTCGCCGGCCGTACCCCGTTCCGTCAGTAGGTCATATACCGAGCGACGGCCGCAGAATCCTGAGAGCATGGGCGGCCGGGAGCGACATAATCATTATCATGTTCCAGTTGTTCCAACAACGCGTCCGGCATCCTCTTTATCCATCTGTCAGGGCCACCCCGGCAATGTCGTCTAACGGGCATCCCATGGCCGTGTCCGGAACGTTCCAACAGCTCGCCCACGCCGCGTTGCGCCGGGTGGCACCGCGCCGCGCGGTTTTTGTGTTGCAGAATGAAGGCGATCCTCTGCTCACGGATCCCCAGCGCGACGAGTTGTGGGAGCGGTTCCAGGTCCCCGTCTACGTCTTGCTGCTGGATGCGAGCCACCGCGTCTGCGCTTACGAATGCGAGGCGCACCAGGGCCTGCACTTGCCGCAAGAGACCGGCGTCAATCGAATTCCGCCGGGTATCGAAACCTCGCCTTGCGGCTGTGGCCGCCCAGGCCCGCGTCTGCGCTACCCCCACGCGTCCCACGCCGCCATGGCCGCGGCGGGGTGAAAGCGATCCCCCCGCGGCGCTTACTGCGCGCGGTCAAGCGCGGTCTCGGCCGCGGCCCTGCCGTTCGCGGCTGGGTGGTAGCCCTGTTCCGCCAGGGCCTCCTCCAGGGCTTCCAGCAGCATCAGCACATTACCGGCCGCCGACCCGTGACCCATCAGCCCAATGCGGAATATCCTGCCCGCCAACGGGCCGAAGCCGCCGGCGATTTCGATGCCGTGGCGCTCCAGCAGATATTGCCGCACTTTACCGTCATCCACGCCCTCCGGCACGCGCGGCGTATTGAGCGTCCACAGCCGGTGGCCCTCCGCAACATGCATGGCGAGCCCCATCGCCTGGATGCCGGCCACGAAGGCCAGGTGGTTGCGCCGGTGCCGCTCCCAGCGGTTTTCGCGGCCCTCCTCGGCCACCAGAACCAGCCCTTCGCGGAGCGCGTAAAACAGAGTGGCCGACGCGGTGTGATGATACTTGTGCCCGCTATAATACGTGTCCAACAACTCCAGATCCAGGTACCAGGATTGGACCGGCGTCTTGCGCGCCCGCAGCCGATCGAGCGCCCGCGGCGAAATCGTCATCGGCGCCAGTCCGGGCGGGCAGCCCAGACCCTTCTGGGTACAACTGTAGGCGATGTCGATGCCATTCTCGTCCACCAGCACCCTCATGCCGCCCAGGCTGGTCACACAGTCGACGATCGCGAGCGCATCAACCTCGTGCGCGGCTTCGCAAACCGGCTGGGCCTGGTTGTACATGCCGGTAGAGGTTTCGGCTTGCACCATCGCCACCACCCGCGGGCGTTCGCGGCGAATGAACTCGCGCGCTTCCTGCGCGTCGAAAGGCTCGCCCCAGCTCTTGGCCAGCCGCACCACTTCCCCGCCGTGCCGCCGCGCCATCTCGCCGATCCGGTCGGCGAAAAAGCCGTTGGTCAACAAGGCGAATTTGGTCCCCGGCTCGGTGAAGTTGGCGACCGCCGCTTCCATGCCGGAGCTGCCCGTCCCCGAGACCGCCAGGTTGCGCTGGTTGGCGGTGGAAAAAACGTAGCCCAGCAGCTCGCGGATTTCCTCGGCTGTTTGAAAGAAGAACGGGTCCAGGTGTCCCACCACGTTCTGCTGCATGGCCTGGTACACGCGTGGCGCCACCGGACTGGGCCCCGGTCCGAATAACAGGCGCTTCGGCGCATCGATCGGCGAATAGTGACGAACCATGAATTTCAGTGTATCGCCGTCGGGCACCCGATTCGGCCGGCGTCTCGCCTGCCAACCGCGTGTTTAACGGCCCGTCCAGCAGGGCGGGCGTTTGCCCAGGAATGCCGAAATGCCCTCCTGCGCGTCCGCGGCCAGCGCGTTCGTCGACATCGCTTCCTTGGCATAGGCGTAAGCCTTGGCCTGATCGAAATCGATCTGCGTATAGAACGCCTGCTTACCTTGAGCGACCACCAGTGAGCTCGCCTCGGCCACTTTCGCCGCCAGCTTGCGCGATTCGCTTTCGAGCGTGCCGCCCGGAACCACGCGGTTGACGAGGCCCCAATCGGCCGCCGTGCGGGCATCCACCATTTCGCCGGTAAGCAGCATCTCGAGCGCCCGCTTGCGGCCGATGGCGCGGCTCAGCGCCACCATCGGCGTGGTGCAGAAGAGGCCGATCTTCACGCCGGGCGTTCCGAAAGCGGCCGTGTCGGCGGCAATGGCGAGGTCGCAGGTGGCCACCAACTGGCACCCCGCGGCGGTGGCGATGCCCTGCACCGCGGCGATCACCGGCTGCGGAATGGATTGGATTTCCGTCATCAGCCGAGTGCAGACGTCGAAGATGCGGCGGTAATCGTCCAATTCGCGGCCGGTCATTTCGCTGAGGTCGTGGCCCGCGCAAAACACCTTTCCAGCCGCACCCAGGATGACGGCGCGGATTTCGCGGCCGCTGCCGATTTCCTTCAGGCAAGCCGTCAGCTCCAGCATCAGGCTGAGGGAAAGCGCGTTGCGGCGCTCGGGCCGATTCAAGGTGACGACCGCCGTCGCGCCTTCCACGTGGCAACGAATGCATTCAAATGCGCCGATTGTCATGCGAGCGAATCCTCTTCTGTTAGATTGTAGCCGTGCCGGTCGCGCGGGCCCCGGCGTCAGCGCTTGCGCTTGCAGCGATGTGCGTTCGAACTTGGGTGCGTTTCCGGGAATGTGTTATATTGAGGTTGGAGGCAAGAAGATCATGACCGTAGAGAAGGTCCCAATCCAGTAGTCAGGCGTCGGCGTTCTTGCGCCACGCAGCCTCATACACGCCCTTAGTCGCACCAAGTCTCGTAGCGTGCGCCGCGCTTCCCTCAAGGTTTACCATTTCCCCGGTTTTGAGATCGTTCTCCAGCAGTTCTTTTGGCTGTGCGCCGAAGTGGGCCGCCTGCTCGAGGTAGCCGTAAGCCTCGTCCAGCAGTTCGGTCTTTTTCACGGGGTCATTTTCAAGACCCGCCAGCGAATCGTAGACGCAAGCCAGATTGTAGTCGATGTGCGCGGACATCGCGGGAACGGGCGCGGTCTCCCAATTCGGCTGTTTGTTGGCCTTCAGCAGGTAATCCTTAGCTCTCTCGAGCCGGTTGCGATCTCCTTTTACGCAATCGATCGTGCCGAGACAGTACAGAGCTCTCTGCTGATTGGGATTCGACCGAAAACTCTCCTCGAAGCAAGCGCGGCTCTTGTCCTCGTCGGGCAGCAGCCAACCGAGATCGTTTAGCGCAGTGAACCTTCTGCGCGAGATCTGAACCGCCAGATCGAAATAGTAGTAAGACCGCTCGAAATCCACCTGTAAATGGTCGCTGCTGAACTTGCCGGCGTAGAATTTCCCGAGGAGCCGCAAGTTGTCCAGCAGCTCCTCGCCACGGCTGGCGGGCGTTAGGAACTGCATGGCGGAGAAGCTCTCGATGGCGAAAATCCTCTGTCTGGTGAGCGGATCCGCTTTGGCGTAGACGTTCTTGTCGCTATCCACCAGTGCCAGTCTCACCCTGCCGAGTTCGGCGAATGCTTCCGCCCGGGCAGTCTCGAAGTTCGCGAACATCGGGAATTTCAATTGCACCTCCTTCACCGCCGCGTCGGCTGCCGTTACGGCTTCGGCCGCCTTGTTGATCGCATCTTCGGCCTGTTTCACGTAATTCTGCGCGCTAAAGAATGCGAATAATCCCTGCACCAATGCGAGTAACCCCACCGTGCCCAGCACCACGGAGAGTAGCCATTGCGCATGCGTTGCCTGCTGAGTGATGGTATCCAGTTGATTCCTGAGCGTCTCCTTTGATCTTGTCAGGCTGTCGACCTGGTTCGACAGGTCCGTTGTCTGCTTCTGCAAGGCCGCCAAATCCGCCGCGGGGCCCGTAAGGGGCGTGCCGGCGGCAGGCTGGCCAGGGGCCGCCGGAGTGGGTGCCCACAGGAGCCCGGCGAAATACCCCAACACAGCCAGCCCCAGAGCGATCAGAACCAAGGGGACGGCGTTCAGCTTGGTAGGAACGATGCGCACGCTCATGCGCAGTAGATCATACCATGTTCCTCTCGCGCCCCGAACCGGTTTCGCAGCTCAAAACACGTCGCCGCGCCGCCGGTCCAATTTCGGAGTTTAGCTTCCCCATAGGCGGGTTGCCTGGGAAACTGCATCCTGATATCCTTTGTGTTCAATCCAATCCCTTAACATTTCACAGGAGAACAACCATGGCAGTCAAAGTCGGTATTAATGGGTTCGGCCGTATCGGCCGCAATATCGTCCGCGCAAGCTTGAACCGCGGCGACATCGAGTATGTGGCAGTCAACGATCTCACCGATACTAAAACCCTCGCGCACTTATTGAAATACGATTCCGTGCTCGGAACGCTTCCCCAGGAAGTGAAGGTGGAAGGCGACATCATTTTCGTCGGTGGGAAGCCGATCAAGGTTTTCGCCACCAAGGACCCGGCCGAGCTCGACTGGACTTCGGTGGGCGCGCAGATTGTGGTCGAATCCACCGGCCGCTTTACCGATGCCAAGGATGCCTCCAAGCACCTGCGCGGGACGGTGAAAAAGGTCATCATCTCGGCGCCGGCCAAGAACGAAGACATCACCATCGTGCTGGGCGTGAATGACGCGGCCTACGATCCGGCCAAGGACAACATCATTTCCAATGCCAGTTGCACCACCAATTGTCTGGCGCCGGTGGCGAAAGTGCTGCAGGAGAAGTTCGGCATCCTGAAGGGATCGATGACCACGATCCACAGCTACACCAACGACCAGAACGTACTCGATTTCCCGCACAAGGACCTGCGCCGCGCGCGTGCCGCTGCCCTGAACATGATTCCCACCACCACCGGCGCGGCGAAAGCCATCGGCCTGGTGATGCCGGAACTCAAGGGCAAGCTGGACGGCTACTCGATGCGCGTTCCCACGCCGGATGTTTCGGTGGTCGATCTGGTCGCGCTGCTGGCCAAGAATGCGACCGCCGAGGAAGTCAACGCGGCCTTCCAGCACGCCGCCGCCAACGAGCTGAAGGGCATCCTGGCTTACACCGACGACCCCGTGGTTTCCACCGACATGCTGCACAATCCGAATAGCTCCATCGTCGACGGGCAGATGACCAAGGTGCTCGATGGCAACCTGTTGAAGGTGGTGAGCTGGTACGACAACGAGTGGGGTTACTCCTGCCGCGTGGTCGACCTGATCGCCTTCCTGACCAAGAAAGGCCTGTAGACCGGCAGTTGGGCCTCAGTAACACACGGCCGCCTGTCAATCGACCGCAAAGTCGCTGGTGCCCAGTACAGAGTCGGACACGGAACACCCGGAGCCAGCCCGTGAGCCCTGGGACCAGCCGTGAAGTTTCGCCCAGCCCCGGAATGGGGCGAAAGAGAGCGCTCTGCCGCCCCGTTCCGGGGCTACGTGATTCGATGTCCGCCGCCCAGGGCTCACGCCCTGGGCTATTCTCTGCCGCCCCTGTCGGGGCTCGCCACCGAAGTCCTGCGCGGCTGGGGCTGGAAGGCATCTCGGCGCGCATCCCGCCTCTGCTATCCTCAAACCAACGAGGGGCGGGATGCGTTCTGGCAGGCTGTTCCAGTGTTTCGCGTGTGGCCTCATCGGTCTGTCCGCGGTGTTCGCCTTCCAGCGGCCGTTTCGCCAGTTCGACGGCGTGGAATATTCGATCGGCGACGTTCCCTTGCCGTCCGACTACCAGGAAAAAACCGAGTGGGCGTTCGCGCGCCTCATGTATCCTCCCGGCCCGCTCAACGGCTACCGCTACCGCGACCTCGACTGGCACATCGGCGTCTCGCTCTGGACCCAGGATTTTCCGCGCGCCGACCGCCATTTTTCACTCGCCGTGCGCCGCCTCACCCGCCTTCACGTCCGCTCCGTCGAGCAGCCTGTGAATTTGGATGAGGGCGATGCCTACGATTGGCCCTGGCTCTATGCCGTGCAGGTGGGCGAGTGGGGCCTCACCGGCGTTCAGGGCCAGGAACTGCGCGAGTACCTGCTGCGCGGCGGTTTCTTCATGGCCGACGATTTCCACGGCGACGCCGAATGGGCCGAGTTCGAATCGCGCATCCGCAAGGCTCTGCCCGAGTTTCCCATCCGCGAGATCGAAGACGATGACCCCGTCTTTCACACCGTCTATGATCTCAGTGAGCGGATCCAGGTGCCCGGCGAGGCCCATCTTCGCGCCGGATATAAGTCCAACAACGGCTCGTCCAGCCGCGGCGCGCACTGGCGCGGCATTTATGATGCCCAGGGCCATGTCATCGTGGCGATCTCGTACAACTCCGATATCGGCGACGCCTGGGAGTGGGCGGACGACCCCCACTACCCCGCCAAATTCTCCGACCTCGCGATTCGTCTCGGCGTCAACTACATCGTCTATTCGATGACCCACTAGTGCAGTGGCGCACGCACTCGTGCATGCCGCATCCTTTTCCCAGTCTCGGAATGCCGCGGCGACCTGTGGGGCAGACCCCCTGTTCTGCGCGTCCGGCTGCGGACGCTCTCCGCCAGAGGGATCAGGTACTTGCCCAGGCGATGCGCGACCAGGGGGTCGCGCGCGGACGAGGGCGTCCGCCCCACAACTTACCGCTCGCGCTCGGAAAGGGAAAAATATGCGGCATTACCCACTCGCGCGCGCCGCGTCGAGAACTCTTCTCGACGCAGGGCCAAGCATCGAGAGCCCGCGCCGCGCCTTCCATCGCGCCCTTCATCGAGTTACACTCATCCTCCATGCGCAGATTTTTTCCGCTCGCCTTGATTCTGCTGGCCGCATTGCCGCTGAGGCCGCAAGCCCCTGCCGCGACGGGCCTCGATCCCGACCGCCTCAAGCTGATCCCGGTTCGCCTGCGGGAACTAGTGGAGAGCCAGACCATTGCGGGCGCCGTCGCGCTGGTGGCGCGGCACGGCGAAATCGCGTCTCTCGATGCCGCGGGCTGGCGCGACATCGAGGGCGGCAAGCCGATGACCACGGATTCCATTTTCCAGATCATGTCGATGACCAAGCAGTTCACCGGCGTGGCCGCCATGATGCTGGTGGAGGAAGGGAAGCTGGAGCTCAAGCGCCCGATTGAAGACTACCTTCCCGAATTCCATGGCCAGGTGGTGGAAGAGCGCCTGCCCAACGGCAACCTGACCACCCATCCGCCCGCGCGCCCGCCCACGGTCTGGCAGTTGATGTGCCACACCTCCGGCCTCGGCGAAAATCCCGATGGCGAGCTGAGCGACCAACTGCGCACCATGCGCGTGCCCCTGGACGAGGCGGTGCGATTTTACGCGACCCGCCACTTGCAGTTCGAGCCCGGCACGCGCTGGCGCTACAGCAACATGGGGCTAGCCACACTGGGCCGCATCGTCGAGAAGGTCAGCGGCGAAGATTACGTCCATTTCATCGAGAGCCGCATTCTGAAACCGCTCAGGATGAACGATACATCTTACACCTTGCCGACTGACAAGCGTGACCGCCTCGCGCTGGTCTATAAGCACGCCGGCGGAAAACTGGTGCGGGCGGGCGATGAGATCCTCGCCGGCGATCCGGCCAAGTATCGCGCCGGCGCGCGCTATCCCGGCCCCGAGTACGGCCTCTACTCCACTGCCGGCGACCTGGTGAAGTTCTATAAGATGCTGCTCTCGGGCGGCGAATACCAGGGCCGGCGCTATCTTTCCCGCCAGACCATCGACACCATGACACGCGTCTTCACGCCTGCCGTCGAGCCATCCGGATGGATGGGCGGCACCGGCTACGGACTGACGTTCGAGATTGTCGACAAGCCGGAAGGAACGCTCATGCTGCATTCGCCCGGAACCTTCGGCCACGGCGGAGCGTTCGGCACCGAGGGTTGGATCGATCCCCATAACGACCTGATCCGCATCCTGCTGGTTCAGGTCTCCGACGGCAGCAGCATCCCCGCGCGCGATGCCGTCATGCAGATCGGCGAAGCTGCCGTGCGATAGAGCCTGCTGAGAAAGTCCGAAAAAGCATTTTTGGGCCACGGATGAACACGGATAAGCCAATTCTTTTCAATCCGTGTTCATCGGTGTTCATCCGTGGCCATGGTGCTTTTGATGTTTTTCAGCAAGCTCGATAGCGCCCGGATGGCCCGAGAACAACTTGCCGCGCGCCTGTTTTATCCACGCCCGATGCACCAAGTTCAGCCCGTAACTTGAACGAAAGACGACAGAAATATATTGAGGAAAAGCTCGTTTTTCGCACAAAAAACGATTGACCGATTTCGCTTCTGAGCGCATATTGATGAAGGTTCCAAGAGGTTTGAGGAACAGCAAGCCTCCGGAGACGTAGCGGACCGGGAACGGTGATCCGCAGCCAGCAAGTCTAGTTCACTAGTTTGAGGCTGCGGGGAGCGAACGGAAATCGGGCGGGTTCGGAAGGTGGACCGCCGGGTGACCGGGTCAGCCGAACGCTTTGATCCTTAGGGAGGCAAAAGTCCCGAAGGGGAGTGGAGGCTGGACGAGCCATTCGGGGAGCCGGCAGCGGAAGCGGCAACGGGCACGAGGCAAGGAAACGGCCGAGGCGAGTAGGAACTCGCGGGCGGTAGCGGAGCCGAAGAGCCGAACGGGCAGCGGAAGCGGCAGGTAAGCAGGCGAAGGAGCAGGCCGGGAACTTTGACCCCGGAATGGAGGCCTTGAAAGAGGCAGCCGTTGCGGGCGAGCGAAAGGCCGTTACGAGCCGGCGGTTCAGTTTGAGAGAGAAAAAAGGCTGCGGCGAGCCGGGAAGCGCTAATCCCGAGGCTGGAGAAAACGGCTTTGGGTGAGCGGAACGGCGAATCGTCCGGTGCTCTCAAACGCGGTGTTCAGTGCCGTGCATGACGGCGGTGGGCAGTGCTGGGAATCGGGTCACTTGGAACCATTTTTTTGTGCGCCCCGCCACGCAGGCTCCGGCCTCCGCCCGGGGGCCGGGCTGCACCCACCTAAACTAACTCACGTGCGGGAAATAAAAGTGGATCTCTTTCCCGCGTTAAGCTCCGTAAGGAGCGAAAGAAAATCACTCTTGTCCAAGACAGGTTCTTGCAGTCTGAAATAAGGGGAGTGCCCTCCTATAATTGGACGTTGGCGAACGTTTCCTAGCCGGGAGCTTCGCCGAACGCCGCCCACAA
>Ga0187847_10001772_pt1 | contig 18679 bp, 13 predicted proteins | sample June2016WEW_4_10_FD_132458 | JGI IMG/M metagenome (GOLD analysis project Ga0187847, IMG submission 132458) | Peatland microbial communities from SPRUCE experiment site at the Marcell Experimental Forest, Minnesota, USA - June2016WEW_4_10 | ecosystem: Environmental > Terrestrial > Soil >...
ATCCGGACACCAAGCCCACGGTCGAGTTGCTGGGTTCGCTCGCGCCGTCCGACATCGCGCAGCTCGAGATACGCGGTTCCGCGCCGATCATGCTGATGCTGCTGACGCTGATCGCCGTGCCCTTGAGCCGGCTGCGGCCGCGGCAAGGGCGCTATGCGCGCTTGGGCCTCGCAGTGCTCACCTATTTTTTCTATTCCAACCTGCTCTCGGCGGCGAAGGTGTGGGTGGAGAAGGGCATCCTGCCGCCCGCGATCGGCGTGTGGTGGGTGCACTTGATTGCCCTCGCGTTGGGACTGTACCTGCTGGGCCGCGGATCGCCCCGGAGCGGGTGGCGCAGGGCGGCGGCGACTCCGGCATGAACATACTCGATCGCTACCTTTATCGGACCGTGATCGTTTACGCGTTGATGGCGCTCGGCGTGTTGTTGACCTTGGGCGCGTTGTTTCTGTTCATCAGCGAACAAAGCGACATCGGCGTCGGCAACTATCGCGCAGCCGACGCATTTCTCTACACGCTGCTCAATCTGCCGCAACAGGCATTCGATATCCTGCCGATTGCCGCGATGATCGGCGCACTCATGGGCTTGGGAAATCTCGCCGCCGGCAGCGAGCTGGTCGTGACCCGGGCGTCGGGTGTTTCGATTTGGCGCGTCGCTTGGCCCGTGGGAATGGCCGGCGTTACGCTCGCGCTCGCGATGTACGGCATCGGCGAATATGCGGCGCCGCCGATGGCGCAATTTGCAAAGCGCGAAAAAACCTCGAGCAAACTCGCCGACGTCAGTTTCGCGGGCAAGAGCGCGGCCTGGGTCAAGGACGGCAATTTGATCTTGCGCCTGCAAACCGGCGAGGTTGGACAGGAATTCGGCGGTGTCGCGCTGTTCACGCTGAGCGGCGCCTCGCGGCTGCAGTCGATTCAGCGTGCCGACCGCATATCGATCGGCGATCCGGGCCAATGGCATCTGCACAATGTGCAGACTTCGCGATTCGATGCGAATCGCGTCAGCGCCGATTCGGCCAAAGAGGTCACGATAATCTCGACGATCAACTCCGCGTTCCTCGGGCTCGCGGCAACCGATCCGGATTTATTGACGCTGCGCGGCCTGTCCGGATACATCGATCACTTGCGCCGCAACAATCTCGAGACGGCGTCGTTCGAGATCGGCTATTGGTCGCGCATTGCTCGAATGTTCGCGGTCGTCGTCGTCACGCTGCTGGCTCTGCCGTTCGTGTTCGGACCGCTCCGCACGACGGGTGCGGGCACTCGGACGGTTATCGGCATCCTGCTCGGCGTCGTGTTCTTCCTGATCACGCGCACGATCGAGAATGGCGGCCAGCTGTTTGGATTGAATCCTGCGCTCGTGGGCTGGCTGCCGACGTCGATCGTCGCCGTCTGCATGGTCGTCGCGATTTCAAGGACCCGCTAAATAGAGCAGGCGCGTTTTCGAAAGCCGATCGTGCAACGCGAGATGCCGTGGATCGAGGTACATCCAGAAAACCCCGAGTCCCGCCGGTACCCAACAGGCCACCGCACAGACGAATCGCAGCAACGCGACCTGCCACACGAGCAGCGCGCCGCGCTCATCGACGGCGTGCAGATGCCAGGCGCGCATGCCGAGCGTCTGGCCGCTGCGAACCCAATTGATCACGAAATACCCGGCGACGAGACCGCCGAGGGCCGCGCGGTAGAGATAGGCCCAAGCGCCGACGTTCTCCGGCAGGATTGCGCGTCCATGCGTCATCAACAGTGCCGCCGCCGTGAAGACCATGAGCACCGCGGCGAGCAGCAAAGCGTCGTAGGCCAAGGCCGCCGCGCGCCGCGCGAAGCCCGCGCTGACGGCCGCGCTCAACGCTGCAAAGGTACCGGCGGCCCTGAACGCACCGGCGCGGACTTGTCGACAGGCGACATTTTCGGCGGAACCGCGGGCTTCGGTACGAGCAAATTTTCGAGCGGCCTGAATATCGAGTCATACCGATAGCGGGCGATCAAATAGGCGCGGCCCTTGGCTTTGGCATCGAGCGCCGCGTTCTTGGTGTCGGTCAGCGTGATCCAGCGCTTCTCGCCTGCAGTCGCGCCGCTCAACGTGATCGTATCGCCGTCCGAGAGTGTCAGCACGGCCGTCGACGGTTTGCCAAAATCGATGCTGCTTGCCGCCGCGACATCGTCGGCGCCGAGAGTGCCGAACGCGGTCGGTGACGGTGCGAGCGATTTCGCGTCCGAGGCGGTCCTGCCCGGCGGAACGCCCGCGAGCGCGAACGCATCGCTGGCCGGCGAGGCGCGATGCAAGACGTAGGCGGGGCCGTCGGCCGGATGGACCGCGATCGATTGGATCGTCGCGACGGGAATATCGAGCAGGCGCGTATCGAACCAATACCGCGGCTCGGTCTCGAACGAGATTCCAGGTTCCGCGATGTAACTCGTCGCGTCCGCTGCGAAACGCACGAAGTTGCCGCCGCCGGTCGGCTTGCCGATGATCAGCGTCGACGTACCGTGCGGCGTGACGATCGAAATCTCGGAACCCGCTGCGCCCGCGGCCGCCGGATCGTCGACACCGATCTGCGCGTAATTGGCGGGATTCGAGGTTTTCTCCTCGGTCAGGCGCGCCTCGGCAAGCGACAACAACAGTCTACGCAACTTGAGGACATCGGCGGGGTAATTGTCGAGTTCGGCGACGGTCCATTGGTCCGCCGAACGGCGCAGACTGACCGCGGGCTTGGCGGCGCCCTTGCGTATCGTCACGGTGCTGACGCCGTTCAAATCGGCGCCGAGCCCCGGCAGCAACAGCTTGCCTTGCGTGTCGCCGGCAAGATGGTGCTGCCCGCCGAACAGCAGCGCGAGCGCCAGTGCGACGATCGCGGCCGCGAGCAACAGCAAGAATCGGCGCTGGCTCATGGTGCGTTTGCCGCTGCGCTCTTGCGGCGGCGGCGCCACGCGAGCGCGAAGACGCCCGCTGCGGCCACGATCAGCGGCATCAGCGCAACGTTGATCGCCTTGAGCCAGACTTCGAGCCTGTCGATATTGACGTCGAGGCCGCGCTGCGTCTCGCGCAATTCTCTGCGGATGCGCGCCTTTTCGGCCGTGAAGCGCTTCAGCTCCTGTTCTTGTTCGGGGGACAGCAGCTGCGAGGATTGATCGTCGCGCTTGGTTTGCAATTCGCCGAGCTTGAATTCGGTTTGCTTCAATTGCGACTGCAGTTCCAACGCTTTGCTGCGCAGGCTGTCGTCGGCTTGCCGCCGCAGCGCCTCGATACGGTCGAACGGCCGGTTGAAACTGGCGCGGCCACGGATGCTGATCAATGCGCTGCTGCCGCCGAGGTTGTCGAGAATGTTGCTGATGAGGTCGCCGTTGTTCGCGAACGCTTGTGCGAAACGCTGGCCGAACATCTCGCGCGTCTCGACCCACATGAAGTCGAGCAGCATGTCGGTATCCGCGATGATCACGATGTTCGCGGGCGAGCTCGTTTTGGCGAGGTGCGCGATCGGCGGCCCCTGCGCGGGCTTCGCGTCGGCCGGCGGGCCGTCCGGATACGCTGACGCCATGTTGCCGGTGATGCGGGCCGCGAGTGCGTATCGAACACCGGTCGCCTTGAATCCGTCACGCAGCGTCGCCGGATCTGCGAGTCCGACGAAGCGCTGCGCCGGAATCGGCGCCGCGGATGTGGAAGTTTGCAGCAGCGGCTCGAATACAGTCGTCGCGCCCGGGCGCGGTGCCAAGAACCCGGCAGTCGCCAAGTTGATCGATTCGAGCGAGCCTGTCACGACGTCCTTGACGTCGAGATCGTCATGGTGCAGCCCCAAGATCGCGATGTGGCGCAACGGCGGCCCCTGCATGCTCGTGCGCACCTCGAGTCCCAATGTGAGATCACCGATGACCTTGCCGGCATCGTAGGCGACGCCCCATGCCGCGAGCAGCGGCTCGAGGTCCGAGGCGTGGCTGGCCATTGCCGCGGCCATCGGATTCGACGGATCTTGTCCGCCGGTGTCGGCGCCGGAATAGGGATCGACGAGCAGTAACACTCGGCCTCCGCGCATCACGAACTGGTCGATCGCGTACAGCGCCTTCTGCGGCAGATTTTTCGGATGCACGAGCATCAACACGTCGACGTCCTGATCGATGTGTGCAGTGTCGGCCGTCAGCGTGCGCAGCGTGAATAGCTGGTCGATTTCAGCGACGATCGGCCAAGGCTCACCCATCTGTCCGGTCATCGGATTGAACTGACCCTGCATATCGAGCGAACTGATCAGCCCGATCACCGGCTTCTTAGGCGTTCCGAGTTCGTGGATCAGTTTTGCGATGTCGTACTCGAGAAACGGCTCCCGGTCCGCTTGGAAATTCGGTATCACCGCACGCCCATCCGTCGAGTTCGTACCGGCAAGCCCGAAGAACAGCGGATCGCCCCCGGCGGCCGACTGCAAGGATTGCAAGCCGAAGCCGCCGGCACGGTCTTCTTCGTCGGAAAACGGTTGCGGGTCAACGACGTGCAGGTGGACCTTGCCGCCGGAGCGTGCCGCAATCTCCTCGAGAAATTCCCGTACACGCGTCGCGTACGGCAACAGCAGAGGCGCCTGCTTCGCGGCAGTATCGCGCGAGAAATAATAATAGAGGTTGATCGGCTCCTTGAGCTGCGCGAGCACTTCGCTGGTGCCGGGGCTCAACGTATAGAGCCGATTTTGCGTGAGGTCCAGGCGCACGCCGCGCAGCGCCAAGTTCGACAGCGTGATCACCGCCAGAAACAACACTGCGAGCGCGGCAAGTCCGCCCACGCCGAAGCCGGTGCGCCGCCAAGATGCGCCACGCATGTTCATTCTGCCTTCTTCATGTCGAGTACGAGAGCCGTCGCGGTCAGCCAGAATCCGATCAGCGCGCCGAAGTAGACGATATCCCGAAGATCGATGACACCCTTCGAGATCGCCTCGAAGTGCGTGAGAAAGCTCAGCGACGCTATTGCGTCGACCAGCGCCGCGGGCAACAGGCCGCGCACGAAATCCAGCACCAACGGAAAGCCCGCAAGCAGGAACAACAGCCCGACCAGCGCCGCGGTAACGAACGCTATGACCTGATTGCGGGTTGCGGCCGATAGGCAAGTGCCGATCGCGAGGAAACCGCCGGCAAGCAGCCAACTGCCGACATATGCGGCCAGAATCGCGCCGTTGTCGGGCGATCCAAGATAATTGACCGTGATCCAAATCGGGAACGTGAGTCCGAGCGCAATGCCGGCGAAGCACCATGCCGCCAAGAACTTGGCCAAGACGGCCTGCCACAAGTTGACCGGCAGCGTCATCAGCAATTCGATGCTGCCGCTGTTGCGCTCTTCGGCCCACAGGCGCATCGAAATCGCCGGGATCAGCACCAGGTAGATCCAGGGGTGCCAGCGAAAGAACGGCTGAAGATCGGCCTGACCGCGCTCGAAGAAGCCGCCGACCTGGAATGTGAACACGGACGCGAGCACCAGGAAAATCACGATGAATACATAGGCGAGCGGTGTCGCAAAATAGCTGCGCAATTCGCGCCGAAAAATGATCAAGACCGGATTCATGGGCGCGCTTCCCCGGTCTGCGGCTGCGTCAATGTGCGGAACACCTCGTCGAGCCGTCCCGCTTCGAGATGCAGCTCCGGCACGCTCCAGCCGGCATTCGCGATCAGCGCGCTGATCGCCGGCAGCGCGTTTTTGCCGGCCGCCGGGATCGCCGTCAGTCGCAACTCGCGCGGGTCCGTTTCGACCCGCGCTACTTCCGGCAGGGCGGCGACGTCGCGGCCGGCGGCGACCAGCTGCTCGGCCTTCTCGAATCGCAGGCTCACCGCATTGTGGTAACGCGACCGCGATTCGAGTGCCGCCGGCGTGTCGTCCGCGACGACGCGTCCGTCGGCGATGATGATCGCGCGCGTGCAGACCTCGTGGACTTCTTCGAGGATGTGGGTTGAGACGATCACCAATTTGTCCTTGCTGAGTTCGTTGATGAGCCGGCGGACCTCGTGTTTCTGGTTCGGATCGAGGCCGTCGGTCGGCTCATCGAGGATCAAGACCAGCGGGTCGTGAATCAGCGCCTGCGCAAGCCCGACGCGGCGCCGGAACCCCTTGGAGAGCGTTTCGACGACCTGGTCGATGACGCCGCCGAGTCCGAGACGTTCGACGACGACGCCGCGCCGCTCGCGCCGCCGCTCGCCTGCCAGTCCGCGAATGTCGGCGACGAAATCGAGAAATTCGCCGACGGTCATCTCCCCATAGCTCGGAGCGCCTTCGGGCAAATAGCCCATGCAGGTCTTGGCGGCGACCGAGTCGCGCTCGATGTCGTGGCCGCAGACCGAAACTTGACCGGCCGAAGGCGCGACAAAACCCGCGATCATGCGCATGGTCGTGGATTTACCGGCGCCGTTGGCGCCTAGAAAGCCGAGCACTTCGCCGGGGGCGACCGTGAAGTTCAAATCGTCGACGGCCAGTTTCGCGCCGTAGCGCTTGCTCAAGTGACAAATCGTAATCATCGGCGCCTTGGAGCGGTCAATCGCTCAGAAGTTCCTCAAAAGGATCAGCTGTTCCCCGTTTTCTTATCGAGAACCGCTCTATTTTCCTTGAGTATACGCCGCACTTCGGGAAGCGTCGGCCGGTCCGCCATGCGGGCGATCAGCTCCGGCAATTCATACCACTTGCGTCCCCATTGAACCAAACGTACGGCGTCGGCAAGCACTTGATCGCGTGCCGCTTCACTAGGTGCCGAGGCTTTTGAACGACTCGCCGCAGCGCTGTTGGCTGCGTCCTTTGCTTCGGTACGCGCAGCGGCCTGTGCCGCCGCCTTTGCCTCGGCCTGGGCGGCGGCTTGAGCGGCGGCCTGTGCTGCTGCCTGCGCGGCCGCCTCGGCCTGCGCCTGTCGCTCTGCCTGCGCTTGTCTTTCCGCAAGCGCCTGCCGTTCCTCTTGCGCCTGTCGCTCCGCGAGTGCTTGTCGTTCTGCGAGCGCCTGTTGTTCTGCTAATGCCTGACGTTCGGCCTGTGCTTGACGTTCGGCTTGCGCCTCGCGTTCGGCCTGCGCCTGGCGTTCGGCCTGCGCTTGTATTTCCGCGAGCGCCTGACGTTCAGTCAGCGCGCGTAGTTCAGCCTGGGCCAGCGCTTTGGCTTGTGCCGCGGCGGCCGCCTCGGCAGCCGCACGCGCCTGCGCTTGCTCGCGCGCTTGCGCTTCCGCTTGTGCCTGCGCGGCCTGTACCGCCGCCGCAGCTTGCGCCGCGGCTTCTGCTGCGGCCCGCGCCTGCGCTTGGATCTGCAGCTCGGCCTCGGCCTGCGCCGCCGCAGCCATCGCGGCCGCGCGGGCTTGGACTTGCGCCTGCGCTTCGGCTTCCGCCTGCGCCGCCGCTGCCGCCAGCGCGGCTGCACGCGCCTGTGTATCGGCCTCCACTTGAGCCTGCGCAGCCGCCGCAGCCGCCGCCTGTGCGGCCGCGCGCGCCTGGGCTTCGGCCTGCTCTTGCGCTGTCGCTTGCGCGGCCGCCGCTGCCTGTGCAGTCGCCGCCGCCTGTGCCGCCGCCGCTGCCTGCGCCGCAAGCTGAGCCGCCGCTTGCGCAGCGGCTTGTGCCTGCGCTTGTGCCTGTGCCTCCGCCTGCGCAGTTGCCGCCGCTTTGGCGGCCGCTGCGGCCAAGGCCTCTGCCTGCGCCTGCGCCTGCGCTTCTGCACGTGCCGCGGCTGCCGCTTGTGCCGCCGCCGCGGTTTGTGCCTGCGCCGCGGCTTGTGCTGCAGCGGATGCTTGAGCTGCCGCTTCTGCGGCGGCCTGCGCCGCGGCCTGTGCCTGCGCTTGTGCCTGTGCCTCCGCGCGTGCTGCTGCGGCGGCTTGCGCCGCTGCGGCCGCCAATGACTCTGCCTCAGCTTGTGCTTCGGCACGGGCCGCGGCTGCGGCCGCTGCTTCCGCCTGTGCTTGAACCTCGGCGCGAGCCGCCGCCGCCGCGACGGCCTCGGCTTGCGCTTGCGCGCGCGCTTGCGCCTCGGCTTCGGCGCGGGCTGCCGCCGCGGCCTGAGCCGCCGCCGCGGCCTGTGCGGCTGCTGCGGCTTGAGCGGCTGTCTGTGCCTGTGCTTCTGCGTGCGCTTGCGCCTCGGCTTGCGCTGCCGCCGCTGCTTGCTCGGCCGCGGCCGCTTTGGCCGCGGATTTCGCGCTCAAGCGCCCGTTTGCGCGGCTCGGCTGCTTCTGCGCGGGTCTCGCGGCATGTGCGCGGCGTTCGGTGCGCGCGACCTGCGCGGTCCCGGCCGGCGCCGATGCACGCGGCTTCGGCGTCAGAAACTTGGGCATTTCTCGAGTCGCCGTGGCCGTGACCGCCGGAATCTGGGCGACGTTCGTGATTGAAGTCATCGTCGAGGTATCGGGCGAAGCCGTCGGCAGCGGTTGTTCGCGCTCCTTCTCGGCCGTGGGAATGAAGCGCTCGATGTGCTGGGCGCCGACCAGATTGGCGAGAAAAGCCATCATCTCGAGGGCTTCGGAGAAGCGCACATCGCCCATTTTTACGCGCTCTTCGACCTGTGCCTTGAGTGCCAGGGCTCGCTGTTTGGCAAGGCTGATGACCCAGCGATTGGGCCGCTGGTGAGGCGGCCAAGGTTGAACTTTCGAGTAGCTGTCATCGTCCAGGGCGGCATATTTTAGATGCAGCTCAAGGCTACTCAACCATTTTTCGACGAGGTCCAGCAGTCGTTGATCGGCGGGTGTTGCCATAATTTGAAAACTCCGACCCGCACCCTAAACGAAGCGCCGCCCATTGGCTAGCGCGTCCTGGCGACACCGTGATCTACAGCGCGCCCCGCGAAATGCGGGGCCGCGCTAGACTGCGCGCCATGTGTGGAATCGCCGGTATGATCGGTCCCAAGGCCAGCCTCGAGGCTGTCGGGCGGATGTCGCAAAGATTGCGGCATCGGGGCCCCGATGGAGAGGGTATTTGGAGTGCGCGGGACGCTGTGCTGGCACACCGGCGCCTCTCGATCCAAGACCTGACCGAGGCGGGCCACCAGCCGATGGTCTACGGCAGCCAAGTGCTGTCCTACAACGGCGAGCTCTATAACCACGAATTCTTGCGCGCGGACCTGCCCGGACCGTGGCATTCGACGGGCGATACGGAAGTTCTGTTGCGTCTGCTGAGCCGCGATGGCAGCGCGTGCCTTTCGCGGCTCGTCGGCATGTTCGCGTTTGCGCTTTGGGATGCCGATCACCGCCGCCTGCTGCTTGCGCGCGACCGGCTGGGCATCAAACCGCTCTATTACTGCCTGCTGCCCGACGGCATCGCATTTGCTTCCGAGTTGAAAGCGCTCAAGGATCTTTGGCAGCCGGCCATCGACCGCAGCGCGGTACGCGATTTCCTGTTCCACGGCTACGTTCCGTCGCCCAAGACCATTTATGAGGGAATCGCCAAATTGCCGGCGGGCCATACGCTGACCTGGGAGGGCGGCCGCGTGCGCATCGAGCGCTATTGGGAGCCGTCGCCGGAGATCTGCATGCGTACTCCGCGCGCGAGCATCGAGATGCTCGACGGCTTGCTCACCGAGGTCCTGCCGGCGCAGACCCTCTCGGACGTGCCGGTTGGCGTGTTCTTGAGCGGCGGCATCGATTCGGCGCTCACCGCTTATTACCTCGATCATCCTCGCACCTACACGCTTGGATTTGAGCGCCTGGGGCGCTCCGAGGCCGATGCCGCGCGCAGGCTCGCCAAGCATCTCGACACCGAGCATACCGAGATGACTGCGCAAGCGGCCGATTATGGCGCGGCCTTGGACGCGATACCGCTGCTCTTCGACGAGCCGTTCGGTGATAGCGCCGCGTGGTCGAACTATCTCGTCGCCGAGTTCGCGCGCCACGAGGTCAAGGTTGCATTGAGCGGCGAGGGCGGCGATGAGATCTTTTGCGGCTATCCGCGCTATTGGTCGCACGTCGGCGAGCGCTCGAACTTGCTCAACCGGACACTGGCCGCGTTGTTGCCGCCGCTATCGCGATTCGGCTCCTCGATGCAAAGCCGCGCCTACGTCGGCCTCGAAGCACACGCGGCCGCCCTCGGCGGCCTCAACGCGCTGCAAGTCGACCATCTACTGTGCGACGATTGGCGCGAGACCGGCTACGACTACCTGTGGTTTTACCGGAAATTCTGGCGCGCGGACCTGCAGCCGCTCGCGCAGTTGCGGTGGCTGGATTTGAATACGGATCTGGCCGACGGCTTGCTGACCAAGGTCGATCGAACCAGCATGGCGCATTCGCTCGAAGTGCGGCCGCCGCTGCTCGATCATCGTCTCGTCGAATTCATGCTGTCCGTGGATCCGGCGCTGCTCGTCGATCAGACGGCACACCGCGGCAAGCTGCTGGTGCGCGAATTGATGGAACCACGCTTGCCGCCGGGACATTTGGACCGACCGAAGTCGGGCTTCGGTTTGCCGCTACGATCCTGGCTCAAACGCAATCCGAGCCTGCTCGAGGACGCGGTGCGCCGCTTGCGCGAGCGCGGCGTTCTGCGACGCGCGGTGCACAGCGATTTTCGCCGTGCGTGGTACATCCTCGTGCTGGATCGCTGGTTTACCGCCTTCGCTTGAGCATGAGCTCGTTGCCGGCAGCGCCGCGTTTATTGTGCGTCCCGGTTTCGGGCCCGTATGGCATGGGCGAGTACATGCGCTCGCTCGCGATCGCGCGTGCCGTCAGCGCACGCTGGCCCGCTGCAGAGATTCACTTCGTGCTGAGCCGCGATGCGCCGTATGCCGCCGATGCGCCGTTCCCGGCGACGCTGCTGGCCTCTTCGCCGACGTTCCACGCGCGCGAAGTCATCGCACTGATCGAACAATTTCGCCCGACCATCGTGCTGTTCGACAATGCGGGCCGCACCGCCCAAATTCGCGCCGCCAACCGTTGCGGTGCCGATGTGATCTACATCAGCGCGCGGCCGCGCCAGCGCGGCAAGGCGTTTCGACTGAGCTGGATGAGCCTGCTGGCCGAGCACTGGATCGCGTATCCCGCGTTCGTCGCCGGTTCATTGCGGTTTCTGGAGCGGCTCAAGTTGCGCCTGCTCGGGCGTCCGGCGGTGCGCTATCTCGATGTCGTAATGCCGCCTGCCGATGCGGAGCGCCGGCATGCTCTGCTCGCGCGGTTCGGATTGCAATTCGGTACCTTCGTGCTCGTGGTGCCGGGCGGCGGCACCGGACATCCCGGGGCGGCCGACGCTGCCGCACGGTTTCACGCTGCGGCGACTACCTTGGCCGTGAACGGCGAACCCGTCGTCTACATCGGTCCGAGTCCCGCGGATGCCGCCGCGTCGGACCCCCGGCTGCATTCGGCTGCGTCGCTCGAGCAGGCGGATCTCGTCGAATTGATGCGCGCAGCGCGCTTGATCATCTCGAATGGCGGCTCGACGCTGCTGCAGGCTATCGCCTGCACGAGACCAACGCTCGCGATCGCGATCGCCGGCGATCAGGAAAGGCGCATTCGCCGCGCGGTCGATGCGGGTGTCTGTGTGCGGTCCGGGCTCGAGGTCGGCGACATCGTGCGGCGCGCATCGCAGCTGCTGCGCGATGAACCCGCGCGCGCAGCGCTGGCGGCCCGCGCTGCAGCGTTGAGCTTGGCCGATGGGATCGCCGTGGCGCTCGACGCGGTGGCGCGATTGCAGGCGGCGCGTGGCCGCGAGCAGGAGGAGCGCGCGCGTGCCTAACGCATTGTTGCTCGGCTACGGCTTGAATCAGCCGTCGTTCCGCCACCGCATGCAAAGCCTGGTCCCGGCCTTGCAGGCGGCAGGCTGGCAGCTGCGCTGCGAGCAGTTCCCGAGCGGGCGCTACGGCCTGCGCACCGTCGAGCGGCGCCGTTTGCTGCGTTGGGCCGATGTGGCGGTGCTGCATCAGATAAAACTGAGCGCGCTCGAGGCGAGTTTGTTCGCGGCATTCTGCCGGCATCGGGTCTTCGACTTCGATGACGCGATCTATGTGCGAAAACCGCGGCGTCTCGGCGAGGAAGCCGATGATTCGATTTGGCGTCGCCGAAAATTCGCGGCGACCTGCCGGTTCGTCGACGTGGTCGCTGCCGGCAATGAGGTTCTCGCGGACGTTGCGCGCGGCTATGCGCGGCGCGTCGCGATCATGCCGACGTCGATCGACGTGTCCTGCTATCGGCCGACCACGGCGGGACCCGAGACGGCGCCGACGATCGTGTGGATCGGAAGTCCGGAGAATCTCGTCTACTTGGAAATGATTCGTCCCGCGCTCGCGCGCCTCAGTGGCCGCGTGGCCAATCTGCGGCTGCGGGTCATTTGCTCGGCGTTTCCGCAATGGCCGGAAATCACGATCGAGCGCGTCGCGTGGAGCAGCGCGACCGAGGTCGACGGTCTCGCGAGCGCTCATATCGGCATCATGCCGCTCAGCGACGATGACTGGACGCGCGGCAAATGCGCGTTCAAATTGCTGCAATACATGGCCGCGAAACTGCCGTGCGTCGCCTCGCCGGTCGGCGCCAATACCGAGGCCGTGATCGATGGGGTCACCGGCTTCCATGCGAGGGACCTCGAACAGTGGGAATCGCGTTTGGCGGCTCTGGTCGAGTCGGCGGAACTGCGCGCGCGGTTCGGCGCCGCGGGCTACGCGCACGTGCAGGAGCGCTATGCAATGAGCAGCTACCGCGCGCGCTACGCGGACCTGCTGGCCCAGCTCGCGGCCGACTGAGCCGGTCCCCGCATAGCCGCCCGCGGCGCCGAGATTGGCTGCGGTGACTGGCTCAATTCGGTATCCTGCGCGGCATGCCGGCCGTGTTCATCTACCAAATCTTGACACCGTTGGTGTCGACGCGAGATCTGGATCCTGGTTTTCTGGTGCTCGATAATTCCGAGAACGCTCGGCCGGATTGGTTCGAGTATTGGCCGATTCGCCAGTTCCTGCTCTCGAAATCCTTGGACGAAAACGCGTTCTATGGATTCCTTTCGCCGCGATTCCAATCCAAGACCAACCTCGGCGCCGCCGCGGTCGAAGCGCTTGCACGCGATGCCGGTGAGGCCGTCGACGTGATCTTGTTGAGCCCGAGCATCCACAACAGCGCCTACTTCCTCAACGTGTTCGAGCATGGCGAATCGGTACATCCGGGGCTGCTGGCGATTGCCAAGCGATTCTTCGAGCGCATCGGGCGCAGCGCCAATTTCGATGAGCTCGTCTGCGATTCGCGCAACACGGTGACTTCGAATTATTTTCTGGCGAGGCCGCGCTTCTGGCGCGAATGGTTTGCGATCACCGAGGCCTTGTTCGCGATAGCCGAGGCGCCGTCCGATGCGCTCGGCGCGGAGCTGCGCGAGCCGACCACCTATCGCGGCGGTGTGGATGTGCAGATGAAAGTGTTCGTGGTAGAGCGTATCGCGAGTTGGCTGTTGGCGGTCGATAGCAGCCATCGGGCCCTTGCGCTCGACCCGTTCGCGGCTCGCTCACGCATCTACAAGCTGCCGGTGGCGATCGTCTGCGACGCACTGAAGATCGCCTACGCGATCGAAGGCCGCGCTCAGTACAAGCAGGTCTTTCTGATGGTCAGCGGTCTGCGCAACACGCTGAATTCTTGGACCCGGATCGCGTCATGGTTCCGATCGCGGCGGGTGCGGCCGTTTATTGATGCGCTCGCGGCCTATTGGAACCTCAGGGCGCGATAACTCGTGCGCGCCCGCGTCGAGAGGCACGGCGTTTAGCGCGCTTTTGCGCAATACTCGCGCCAGAGCCGGCGATACGATGCTTCGAGATTGCGCGCAAATCGCGGCGCGTTCATCAGCGGCGAGCTCGCGAGCCGCTGCCGCAATCCTGCGCGTAGCGCCGCGAGCCGCGGCAAATCCTGCGCGAGCGCAAGCGCGGCGGCCGTGAATTGGCTATCGGTGTCGGCCGCGAGCGCGGTCAGGTCGATCTGGAACAATTGGCTCAGGCCGCCGCGGCCGACGCAGGTTCGGCCGACTCGGCTGACCACGGGAACCCCCATCCATAGCGCGTCGAGACTGGTCGTATGGCCGTTGTACGGAAACGTATCGAGCCCGATGTCGATCTCGTGGTAGGTGCGTAGATATTCCGCGCGCGGCCGATAAGGCACGAAGCTCACGCGCTCGGCCGCGATTCCATGGGCGGCGAGCCGCAGCAGCAGCGATGCGCGCGGCCGCCCCGAGCGCGCCATCAGAAGCAGCCGCGACGTCGGCAGTTGGCGCATGACGGCGCCCCACAGCTGCAGCGTCGAATCGGTCAATTTACAAGGGTTGTTGAGACAGCCAAAAGTCAAAAATCCGCGCAACAGCGCAGGCGGCGCTCCAACCGGCGATTCGCTCGACTGCGGGTCATAGCACCAGAAGGAATCCGGGAGGCGCACGGTCCGCTCCTGGTAATCCGCATCGAATCCATCGGGGTCGAGGCGCGGATCCGAGTATCGGTAGTCCATCGCGTCGAGACCGGTGGTGCCCGGGTAGGCGAGCCACGCCACTTGAATCGGCGCGGGTTTGCGCGCAAACAGCAGGGGGCGGCCGTCGGCCATGTGCATCGTGAGGTCGACGAGGATGTCGATGCGGTCGGCACGGATCGTCGCGGCGAGTGCCGCATCGTCTTGCGTGCGAACTTCGCGCCACACGGACCCAAGCCCTGCGATTCGGCGCGTCGTCTCGTCGGGCCGCTCGACGCTGGAATAGCAATAAATCTCGAATTCGTCGCGATCATGATTCTGCAGCAGCGGGATCGTGAACAGGCTCTGGCAATGTTCTCGAAAATCGGGAGAGACATAGCCGATGCGCAGCTTGCGGTCGGCGCTGCAGTCGTTCGCGAGGGGGCGCCGCGTCGATGCGAGCGGCGCCGCGAAGCGCTGGTTCCAGCGACGTGCTTCCGCGAGTATCGGCGCCGGCTCCAGGCATTGGAATGACAGCGCGTAGACCAGATTGCGGTGCGTCGCATCCCCGTCGGGGTCGAGTTCCAGCGAGCGGCGGAAACAATCGATCGCTGGATCGAGCTCGCCCGCATCCTTGAGCACGCTGCCGAGGTTGTCGTAGAGCGGCGCATGCCGCGGACTCAATTGGAGTGCGCGCCTGAACAGGGCCTCGGATTCATCGAGGCGGCCGAGCGTGCGCAGCAGGCATCCGGCGTTATTGAGTGCGACGACCGAGTCCGGCTGCGCGCGAATCGCCGCTTCGTAGGCCGCCGCCGCCAACGCGAATTCGCCGAGTTCCTTGTAATTATTTCCGAGATTGTTGTAGGCGTCCGCGTAACCCGGGCGCAGCGCGATCGCTCGGCGGTATTGATCGGCCGAATCCGCGAGCCGGCCCAGGCCACGTAGCGCGAGACCCAGGTTGAAGGCTGCCTCGGCCTGCGCCGGGTCCCGTTCGAGCGCGCTGCGCAGCACGGCTTCTGCTTCGGCGAAGTCGCGGCGCTGACAGAGCGCGATGCCGAGATTCAGCGCGTAGGAGAATGCGAGCGGCTGTAATGCCAACGCGCGGCGCTGCAACTCGACGGCCGCGTCGGTCTGGCCGAGACGCAGCAGTACGGCACCGAGATTCGATGTGGCGCGCGCATCGTTCGGATCGAGCGCGAGCGCTCGGCGGTAGGCGTCTGCGGCTTGTTGCAGGCGCCCGCAATGGTTCAGGCATAGGCCGAGATTGTTGAACGCGTCGCTGAAGTTCGGCTGCAGCCGCACGGCTGCCTCGTAGGCCGGAATCGCCTCAGTCTCGCGCCCGAGCGCCTGCAGCGCGATTCCGGACGCGAAGTGAGCGTCGGCTGAATTCGGATCGAGCTGCAAGGCGCGCGCGTAGGCTGCGGCCGCAGCGTCCCAGCGTTGCAGCGCCTGCAGCACCTGCCCGAGGCCGAGGTGATGGCGTGGCTCGTCGGGTGCGCACCGCAGCGCCTGTTCGATGAGCGGCAGAGCGGCTTGCGGGCGGCGGTCCTGCAATTCCAGCAACCCACTGCGAAACAGTGCCGGCGCGTGGTTCGGTGCCTCGCCGAGCACCTGCGCATAGAGGCGCCGGGCCGCGTCGAGTTCGCCGGCCCGATGTTTGTCGCTCGCCAACCGCAATGTTTGTTCGATCGTCACGACGCGAGCGGTCCGAGTGCGGCGATCAGCGGCCCGAGCTGCGGCCGCAGCTGCTCGGCGCGCCGCAGGCTCGATCGATAAATCGGCTGACGCACTTGCGCGAAACTCGAGGTGCTCACGATGCGGCCGCTCTCGAAGAATCTGAGGCAGGCGTCGCTCCAGGCGAGTCCGAGAAACTCGAGCAAGCGGCGCGTTTCGGCTTCGGGGTGCGCGACCAAGGTCTCGTAGTCGACCTCGATGAGTGCTTGCCGCGGTAGTGTCGATCGCCAATGCGCCATCAGCGCATGATAGTCGCGGTAGTAGCGGCCGAGTTCATCCATTTGGTAGACGAAGCCGAGGGAGCCGGAAAACAGTCTCGTGTACGCGGAAAAACAGGTCTCCAGCGGGTCGCGGCGGCAATGAATGATTCGCGCGCGCGGGAAAACACGATGAATGAGCCCGAGGTGCAGGAAGTTCCCAAGGTCCTTGTCGATGACGCGAGCTGCGCGCGCGGATGCGCGCCGCAGTTTCGCGAGCGCGGTCTCCGCAAGCCGATTCAGCGCATCTTCGGAGCCAGGCGATCCCGGCGCAAACAAGACGCGCAATTGCAGCAATTCCCCGCCGCCGTGGACGTCGGCGTGCGAGGCCAAGATCTGCTCGACGAGCGTCGAACCGGAGCGCGGCATGCCGACGATGAAAACCGGCAGCTCCGAGAGTCGCGCCGGCGCGACCGGCGGCGGCGCCGCGCAATCCACGGGTTCTGTGGCGATTGCGGCCATTTGCCGCGAGGCCACGGCCGCATCGTAATCGATGCTCGCGCGCTTCAGCCGGTTACCCGCGTGCCAATGCGCAAATGCGCGGTCGATATGCTGAGCGTCGAAGTGCGCCTTGCCGAGTGCGAAATGCAGCAATAGGCGGTCGCGGAACGGCGCATGCGCGCGCAGCAGCCGCTCCATTGCGTCGATATCCGGGTCATCGGCATCATGCGATTTTGCGTTGGTTTTGTTGTACCAGGCTTCGGCGAGCGCAGGCGCATATTGCAAGGCTAAGTTGAACGCGGCGACGGCGTCGAGCGGCCGACCGAGTTCACCGAGCAGCACGCCCTTATCGGAGTGCGCGAGTCCTGCCGTTTGCGGTGTGCGCGATGCCGTCGCCGCACGTTCGAACAGTTCGAGTCCGAGCGTTTCCTGGCCGTTGAGATGCGCGGCGAGCCCATAAGCGCGCAGCAACTCCGCGGACTCGATGCCGCGATCGAGCGCGTCGGCGCACAGCGCCGCCGCCGCGTCGCTGCGATCGAGGTGGCGCAAGGCATGCGCTTTGAGCGTCAAGAGTCGGTGGTCGTCCGGCCAGCGCGCCTCGATCTCGGCGATATACTCGAGCGCCGCGAGAGATCGCCCACGCTGCATCTCGATCTCGGCAACGCGCAGACGGTGCTCGAGGACCCCGGGTTCCAGGCTCGCGGCCGCTCGAGCCTCGCGTGCGGCCTCTTCGAAACGCCCGAGTTCCAGCAGCAAGCCTGCGTAACTCGCGCGCAGTTCGGCATTGTCTGGCTGTTCCTGCAGCATACTGCCGAACACCGCGAGCCCGTCAGCGGCCGCACCGAGCCGCGCCTGCAGCAGCGCGAGATTTGCTCGAGCTTGCCAAAATCCGGGATCACGGCGCAGCGCCTGATCGAAACACTCGCGGCTCTGCTCGAACTCGCGCATTTCGAGCAGCAGATTGCCGAGGCAGAACCACGCCAAGACGGAAGTTTCATCCAATGCGACTGCGCGCCGCGTGGCCGCGAGCGCCGCGCCATGGTCGAGGTTCTTGCCGTACAACTCCGCATAGCTCAACAGGTGCAATGTCGTCGCCGCCGGCGATTCGGCCGCTCGGCGCAGCAGATTTGCCGCTTGGGCATCATCGCCTTGTTGATGGGCGATCAGCCCGAGCAGATGCAGCGCGCCGGCGTGTTGGGGCGCATTTGCGAGCAGATCGAGGCAGGCCTTGCGCGCCGCTTCGGTGCGCCCCGCGGAAAAATCCAGTATTGCCTCGCGCATCGGCGTCGTTTCCACGACGCCAATATAGCGCGCTTGAATCGCGAACGGACCGATCGGCGTTTTCCAAGTCCGTGCGCAAGGCTCCGCCGCCGCCGCACGCACGCCGACGGATATGTTTCGTCAAATGAGGCCGCGGATTTTGCTGGCAGCTGTGACGCGCCACACGTTCATCGCTCTGTTGCACCTGCTCGCACGGCCGATAGATGGTCACACAGCAGGTGCGCGCGCCTTTCGGGCGACCCTGTTCGGAGGTATTGCGAACATGCTGCTTGGCCGGCTCAACGTTTCGACTCGATTCCTGCTGGTTCTCGCAATCGGATTGATATTCCAAGCCGCAATCTCGATCGGATCCCTGGTCTACCTCAGAGAGTCGCTGGTTCAGGATCGCGTCACTGAAGTCAAGCATCTGCTGGAATCGGCCTACAGCGCCGTTGTGTACTACCACGACCGCGCCAGCCGAGGATTGATGAGCGACGCCGAAGCACGCCGTGCAGCCGCGGATGCCGTACGCGCGATGCATTACGACGGCTCCAACTATTTTTTCATCTGGGACCTCGATGGCACGGGCATCGCACACGGCGCCCAACCGGCGCTCGAGGGCAAGAACTTCCTGCACTCGCCGGACGCCGACAAGAATCCGGTCGTCGCCTACATGGTGCGCAG
>Ga0187847_10001773_pt1 | contig 18676 bp, 20 predicted proteins | sample June2016WEW_4_10_FD_132458 | JGI IMG/M metagenome (GOLD analysis project Ga0187847, IMG submission 132458) | Peatland microbial communities from SPRUCE experiment site at the Marcell Experimental Forest, Minnesota, USA - June2016WEW_4_10 | ecosystem: Environmental > Terrestrial > Soil >...
TCACCTGTACATAACCAAATCCCGGACCCTACAGACTTGAAGGGATGTTGAGGTCGCAGACCTGTAATGTACTTTTGCTTTGCAGCCCGGATCGGCAGTCTCTTGGCCTGCCGGTAACTTTCAACGAAGAGGAGCGTACTACATGTACACAATTCTGCTGATCATTTTGGTATTACTTCTCATTGGCGCATTGCCGACTTGGCCATACAGCACCGGCTGGGGATATTACCCAAGCGGGGGTCTCGGTTTGATCCTCATCATTGTGCTGGTGTTGGTTTTGATGGGCCGCGCATAGCACAGTCGCGGCACTGTCGAATCGCAACACTGCCCCAGGTCGCTAGCAGTAGCGACGTCGCCTTCGAAAGCAGCTTACCGGTCGGTGAGGTTAGGACTTGGAAGCAATGGCGACAGGCCGCCTGGGGTACAGCAGTTCTCGGTCGCACTCGTCGAATGCCGCGAGAATCTGATTCACGAGTGATAGCAATCTTTCAGAGTCGGATTCCTCGGACGCGGCAGCGCACAATTCGCGCCAGTCTTTTCCGCTGCTGTGAGCCATTTTAAACACACTCCTGGTCAGGATGAATCACGCACGGCTTCGTGTGTTAAAGCAAGTTCCGGGCCATACGCTAAGCTATTGATTTCCGGAACCGCAATCGGGGAGCGGATGTAATTTGGGCAGGCTCGCCGGAACAAAAGGTAAGGCCGAGGAAATTCAAGCGTTCTCTGTATTGTCGTCTTTTTGCCGCGCGTGTACCTTTCTTTACAAGGGTGCGCTCATGGGGCTGTTGTTGCACGAGCAGGAAAAAGAAATTCGTATTTTGGTGGTCGATGACCATCCATCCGTTAGACGCTACCTGCGTCGCGCGCTGGAGCAGCAAGAACATTGGCGAGTGTGCGACGAAGCCCGCGATGGTCAAGACGCGGTGGATCGGTTCTGGAAAATTCGACCGGACGTGATTGTGCTTGATTTCCAGATGCCTGCGATGAATGGCCTCGATGCCGCTCGCATCCTCACTCAACTTTCACCTGAAACCCCAATCCTGATTGTCACGCTCTACCTTTCGAAACAATTGTCGGACGAGGCAAAAAAAGTTGGCGCTCGCGGCGCTTGCGTCAAAACGGACACCGTTTCGATGGTGAACGCGGTAGGAGCACTGCTGCGCCATGAAACATATTTCCCTCAAGTTTCGCCCAACTGAGTAATTAGCGGGCAGCAACCGTTTCGGGCGCCCGCCCCGTTCTTTCTGCCACGGGCATAGCTACTAAAATCAAAGTTCCGGGTGTGCACGGTTCGATCCTGAACTGGCCACCCAGTTCGTGAACGCGCTCTCGCATGCCCGCCAGACCCACACCGGAATTTGTTCCCGCCGTCTGAAAGTGATCCAGGACTTGCGGAGCGATTCCCTTCCCGTAGTCGCGTACTTTAAGAATCACCTGGTCGGGTAAAAGCTGTAGTGCAACCTCAGCCCTGGCGCTATTGGAATGTCGATGGATGTTGGTCAGGCTTTCCTGCAGCACCCGGAAAAGTCCGAGCGCTACCGCCTTCGGAAGGCGACTCGCGTCCTCCGGCAAATCCACTTTCACGTCAATTCCGCTGCGCTGCGCAAATCCTTCCAGGTACCATTTGGCCGCTGAAGAAAGCCCCGCTTCGTCCAAAAGCGGAGGATGGAGCAAATGCGAAATCGTCCGAGTTTCCGCGATCGCATGATCCAGAAGTTGAACTGCCTCCTCAAGCAGATTGTCCTTGCGCTGTCCGGCGTACATCTCCAGATTCATCTTCGCGCCCGCCAGATACTGTCCCAGGCTGTCGTGGAGCTCGCGGGAGAATTTCCGGCGTTCGGCATCTTGCAACTGGAGCAAACGTCCGGTGAGGCGCCGGAGGGATTCTTCGCTCTTCCGGGTACTCCGTTCCGCAATCTCGCGTGCGTTGAGTTCCGCGGACAACAACCGGTAGTGGACAGCGAGCAGTTCGAGCGCCAGGATGAATGCAACGGCCAAGGTGACCACGGTCAGCATAAACAAGCGATGCGTGGTCTTCTCCCTGATGTCAAACAGCGTTTGTTCTCCCGCGCGCATTTCCTGCATGAGCGAGGTCATCTCGGAAGAAATTGGAACGCCACGCCGATCAAATTCAGCCTGCCCCAATCTGTCTTCAGGCGCTTGTTTTTTCAGTTGAACCGATTCGCGAAGCAAGGCGACACGGCGGTTAATGGCGTCTTCCAGACGCGAACAAAGCTCCAGTTGCTTGGGATTGTCACGCGTCAGATCTCGCAGCCGCTGCAGTTTCCCGGGAATCTCGGGGACCGCTGCATCAAACTCCGCGAGAAAATCGTCGGTCCCGGAAATCACGTAGCCGCTTCGTGCCCGTCCGGCGCGTACATAAGCTGATTCAATGTCTCCCAGCGCGGCCTTGACCTCAAGGGTGTGAATCACCCATTTCTCGCTTGCCAGGAGTCGATTGATGGTGACGTACGCCGCCACTCCGCTCAGGAAGAGCAGCATCACCGCGGATGCGAATGCCACTTGAGCTTTTTTACGTGGTGCCATGGGCCCGGGCATATGAATTTAACAATCGTCGCTATGTTTGGCCACAACTACCGGCTGGTGCCGATTCTGCTCGACCTCTGCCGTCAGCCGCAAATTTTCGCCGGATCTTTTTCAATGGATGCTTGCCGGCAAAGATCGCTCCACTTTTTATCGAGTGTCTACGTCTATTCTCGCGCGGGACGAAGTTATATGGTTTCCGTCAATTTTCGCGTCGAGAAACTCACCCTTAACGAGAGGCGCTTCATGATGCTACCTCATTGAGGGGAAATACTCTCGCAAATGGCCACATATGGCGCCCATAAGGAGTACAGGATTCCCGGTATTGGCCCGCCGAAATCAAAGAAATAGACTATGTTGCGCCCTTAGGACACTGAATCGCCTATTGCCAGGAATACGATCCTTGCGTACAACGTATGTACGATGTTGATCCGGAGGCCTTGTAAATGAGTACTGTCACCCTCCCGAACTCGGCTGCTCTGCCGTTAGCGCCCACCCCCCAGTTGGGCGCATCGGGTCACCGTGCCCACTCGGTCCAGTTCTACGCGGATAGCGCATTCTTTCTGGATGAAGTGAGTAGCTATATCGGCGCCGCTCTCCTGGCGGGTGATGCTGCGGTTGTAATCGCTACCGTGGCGCATCGCGATGGGCTCGTGCGACGACTGCAGTCTCGCGGTTTGGATACGACACGTGCAATCGAAGAGGGGCGATACATCGCCTTGGACGCGGCCGACACACTGGCAAGCTTCATGCTCGATCGCTCGCCTGATGCCGCACTTTTTACCGAGACCTTGGGCGCGGTCTTAACGGAGGCGGCAGCGGCCGCTTGCGGAAAAAGCCCCCACATTGCTGCGTTCGGGGAAATGGTCGCTCTCTTGTGGGAGCAGGGCAATACGGAAGGTGCGATACAACTCGAACAACTCTGGAACAATCTGACCAGTCTGTACCCAATGTCCCTGCGCTGTGGCTATCCGATAAGCGGCTTTCACCGCGGAGACCATGCGGACTCGTTCCTTAGAATCTGCGGGGAACACTCTCATGTGATCCCGGCGGAAAGCTACAGCACGACAAGCAGCGATGAGCAGCGCCTTCGCAGCGTTAGTTATCTGCAGCAAAAAGCGCAGGCCCTCGAAACGGAGATGGCAGAGCGCAAGCAAGTAGAGGAAGCGCTGCGCCGTACCCAGGCGCAACTGGAATCCATGGTCGAGCAGCGCACGTCTGCATTAAGACAGCTCTCTTCCCGGTTGCTCAGTTTGCAGGACACCGAGCGTCGCCGCATTGCGCGTGAGTTGCACGATAGCCTCGGGCAGTATCTGGTCGGCTTGAAGCTCAATATGGAGATGCTCAAGCAGTCGCCGGAAAACCAGGAATCATGGTCGGAAGCCGACCACTTGATGCAGCAGTGTATGGCGGAAGTGCGGACACTCTCGTACCTGCTCCATCCTCCGACCATGGACGCCGCCGGGTTTGCATCGGCGGCTCGTTGGTTCGTGGAAGGATTTAGCCAGCGCAGTGGAGTTCAGACAACTCTGGATGTACCCGAACATCTGGGCCGCTTACCTGATGCCGTCGAACTGGCATTATTCCGCGTGCTCCAGGAAAGTCTGACCAACGTGCATCGTCATTCTGGCGCTTCCGAGGCACAGGTTTTGATCGCGGAAGATGCCGGGCAGGTCGTCCTCGAAATCAAGGATAACGGACGCGGAATACCGGAAGAACTGCTTACTTCTTTTCATGCGACGGGAGCTGGCATGGGCGTCGGACTTGCCGGCATCCGCGAGCGAGCATGGGAACTGGGGGGAACGCTGGCCGTTAATTCGGACAGCAGCGGCACGGTGGTGCGAGTCGCCCTGCCCGTTCCGCGGAACACACGAGACTAAAGCGAAAGGTGCTCGGCACACCGGCTGTGCGTGTTCCATCTCTAAAGCGCAAAGATTATGACCGTAAGAATTTTGGTGGCAGATGATCATCCCGTCGTGAGGCACGGGCTAAGAACTTTACTCGGCAGTCGTCCGGAGTGGGAAATTATTGATGAGGCGGAAGACGGAGTTGAAGCCGTGGAGAGGGCGGAACGCCTGCAACCGGATGTGGTCGTACTGGACGTCAGTATGCCGCGCATGGACGGGTTGGAAGCGTGTCGCCGGATTCGCAAACGCGTACCGAAATCCGAAGTGTTGATCGTCACCCAACACGACTCGGCGCAAATGATTCGCGAGGCCAAGAATGCAGGGGCCAAAGGATACGTTGTAAAGTCGGACGCGGCCAGGGATTTACTGCTGGCGGTGGAAGCGGTGAGCCAGCACAGATTTTTTTACATCCACGACCCGGTGGGGCGGGCGAGCGATTCCCCATAGAGTAAGGACTTTTACTGTTGTTGGGAGTTGGTTGTGCGAAGGTAGCGGTTTTAGCATCCCTCACGGAGGTGAGCCCATGAAGCTGCGTATCTTGATCGCTGACGACCACGAAGTTGTACGTCGTGGACTGTGCATGCTCCTTGAAACCCACGATGGTTGGGAGATCTGTGGCGAGGCCAACGACGGCCGGCAAGCCGTCGAAATGGCCAAACAGTTAAAGCCGGATATCGTGATTTTGGACATTGGCATGCCGAACCTCAACGGCTTGGCTGCGACGCGGCAACTGACTCAACAGAACTCCCGGCTGAGAGTCATCGTTCTCACCATCACCGACTCCGACCAGGTGATCAAAGAGGCTCTCAACGCCGGCGCCCGCGGCTTTGTTCTGAAATCAGACGCCGCCCGCGATCTCGTCTCGGCGGTCGAGGCGTTGCAGCGCAATCGCATGTTCTTCACTCCGCGGGTTAACGATATGGTGCTGGCCGGCTTTTTGGACCAAGGCTACAACCGGACAAGCGATGCACCACCGCAGTCGCAGTCGCCGAAACTGACACCGCGGGAACGCGAAGTGATTCAGCTCCTGGCCGAGGGGAAGAGTTCAAAGGAGGTCGCTTGCCTTCTGAACCTGAGCACAAAGACGGCGGAGACGCATCGCAGCAACATCATGCGCAAACTCGACTTTCACTCGATCCGCGACTTGGTTGTTTATGCGGTCAAGAACGACATCATTCAGGTGCACTTGCCAGCACATGCGACCGTTGCGGATCCAACGCCAGCGCCCACGCCAATGACAACCACTCCGACCGAACAATCCGCGGCCTAGGCGTCGTTCAATCGAGCGCGACGGGTCAACCTTGCCGCGCTCACCGATTCTTTCTGCACAACTCGATTTTTCAGACAAAACAAAAAGGGAAGCCGACAAGCGGCTTCCCTTCCGAGACGCACCTTCAGAGAGAGTTAGCTAGCCTTACGTCGCTCGTCATAGCGCTTCTCGTCAACTTCGGATTGGCGGGCAAGGGCAGCGTTCCACTCGTCAACCTGCTTCTGCGCTGCTTCGCGAGCGATGCCGTATCTTTCCTGGATCGTACCGATCAATTGATCCTGTTGTCCGTCGATGACGTCGAGGTCGTCGTCCGTCAATTTACCCCATTTCTCTTTTACCGACCCCTTCATCTGTTTCCATTTGCCCTTCATTTGATCAGAATTCATTTTGCATTCTCCTTGTTTGGATTGCGATTCAGTTCCTGTGATCCTTTAGTGCACTTCACAAAGTTGAGTTGACGACACGCGTTACTGCTCGACGTTTCTCGCAAACTAACCTGCGCGTCGGAGATCTCGATCGCTCTCCTTATGATCGGAGCGCGCCTCGCCGGTCGACGAAATATCCTGCGCGCCGGTTGCTTCCAAAATCAGCTTGGCCCGTTTCGTCCACTCGGAACTGTCCGAATGCACGGAAAGCAGAATGCCTCCATCTTTTACCCGACCCTCAAAACGCTTCGCCTCATACTCAGGAATACCCATTCCCACAAGCGCTCCGGTAAGGACGCCGACAGTGCCTCCCACTCCGGCGCCCGCGAGCGCGGCCATAATGGGTCCGGCGGCGATAAACGGCCCTAGGCCGGGAATCGCGAGAGCACCGATTCCGACCAACCATCCCAGCGCGCCTCCTAAAACAATCCCTGTTCCCGCGCCCGCAGTCGCACCCTCGGGCGCCTTGGTCCCTTTCTCGTGCGCAAAGTCTCTCGTCCCAGCGCTCTCCGGGAAAAGCACCGAGATATCCTTGTTGCTGAAGCCAGCCGCGCGTAAGCCATCGACGCCGCTTTCCACGTTTGCGTAGCTCGGATAAATTCCGAATACCGCTGTATTTTTCCCTGACATTGTAAGTCTCCTTAGTTGGCTCTTCAGTCTTAAGGTTAGTTGCAGAGTGGCTAGCTGCAAATCCAGTTGCGGCCCTAGTTCATACGCAGAAGGGCTGTAGAACCGGACCGAGTTCGTAGGTAAATTCTCGTGAGACTAAGGTCTACGGTGTTGCCGCCGCACTGGCAACAGCCGCGACCACCACCATCACAAAGGCCACCGCGATCGCGACGCTGGTACCCAGGAGCACGATTTCACTCAGCAAGTCAGACTTCATCAGCTCGTCTCTTTTTATCAACTCATTTCCCTGCATACCGCCTCCTCTTGCTTTTTCTTAGACGGTGCGAATCGCGACGGAACATGCGGGATACCAGCAAGAAGGCCTCCATGTACAGAATCAACCGTATGCGCGACCCAGAGTGTCATGGGCTACGCTGGAGATGATGTCTTAACTCTTCCACCTGTCCTTGGAAAGCAACTTCAACAGCTGTCAGGACGAAGGGAGTCTCGGATGCTCTGGACCATATTTGTGATGCTGTTAATCCTGTGGTTGCTGGGATTGGTCAGTTCCTACACACTAGGTGGTTACATCCACCTCCTGCTTGTGGTGGCTGTAATTATTCTGTTGGTCAACTTAGTAACTGGTAGAAGGGGCGCAGTCTGAACTGGGTCTAGACGGCGGATCGTCGACAAGCAGCGAGAGGTAGTGACCGATGTCGAGGGTTTAATTCGGCTGAGCCTGCGCCTTATTTTTGTCGTCGTCCTTGTGCCCAAAATCCAGGCCGAAGTGGGGTTCGGACTTCGTGCCGGTAATCTTCACCGGAATCTCCGTTCCTGCCCCATTTTTGCTGAAAAATGGGTCCGCGGGCTTCAGTAGAATCGATTTCCAGCCCGTGACCATGTGCGAGAGTTTCGCGTCGAAGCGCGCTTTGCCGTAAAAATCGAATATGTTTCCGTCCAGGCTATAGGTGCCCGTCAGATCCACTTGGGTGCCGGGAACGTGATAGTCGAGCTGGGAAAAAGAAATCAGTCCATCGCTGAGATTGAACGTACCTTTCATGTCCGACTGTGCATTTTCGGCACTGGGGTCGTGAACCTCCTTCGGCTTGCCCTGGCTTCTCATGCTGAGCGCGTCGATTTTCCCCTGGATATTTTTATTCGTGAAATGCGCTCCAGACACTTCAAAGCTTCCGGTCAGCTTTAGCCGATTCGCTACATCCACCTCGCCCGGCGGCAAGGCAAACTTCGTTTTCAGACGAACGGAGCCGGTCATGACCGGTGGGTCCGTTCGCACCGCGAGTTTCAGCAAGTCTTCGATCTGCCCTTTTTGCATCACGACATCCAATTCCACCTGATGTCCATTAGGGTCCTTGACTCGCACCACCGACCCGTTTGCCACGAGCCATGAATTCAGAATTCTTGCTTTCACTGGTTGTAAATATGTATCTCCGCTGGTTCCGTCCACAATGGCATGAAAGTCGGTGTGCAGGGGAACCTCCCGCCCGCTGGTCGCTATGCGAAAATCCGGCGTGTCGGTCACGCCGTCGACCGCGATCTTGTCGAGAACCCCGGCATACTTTCCCGTAGAAGAAAGAATTCCGCCAATGCCCTTGATCGTGCCCAGATCTGCGTGTTCAAACGTATAGGTACCGCTGACGGGCGTGTCCCGAGGACTGTCTGGCTGCCACGGGCCGAACAGCCCGCTCGATTGGATCTGTCCCACGGGCTTGGGATTTGTCAGGTTGGCATCGAAATGCATGGGCGAGCCAGGCCCAATCGTCGTCATTTTCAGATTCTCAATGTCAAATTCCAGAGGCAATTTGCCCGGCCGCAGCGTGTTGATGATCAACTGTGCTTTATCACTGACCAGCTTATCCACAATGATTTGTATTTTGCCGCCTTTGGGCGCCATCTTACTGATCTCGCTGCGATGCTCCCGGGGCGGCAAATTCAGCTGCAATCCCTTCACATACACGGTGTCAACATGGATCGGAGAATGGAAAAGATTCCGTATTCCCATGTGGAACTCGAATTCTGCAACATTAATAATGGGCTGAAACCCTGGTTCGTAGTTGTTGGGGTCTGTTTCTCCGAAGATCCTGAGGCCGGTGCCCGAAACTTGGAGTCCCTTGAGCAGCGACACATGGAACGCGTCAAGTTCAACCCTGCTTTTGAATCTGGCTGATAAGGTCTCGATCACCATCGCGCGCAGGGTCGGCTCGGCGCGGGAGACCACAATTCCCAGGGCAGCTAGCGCGACAGCTGTGAGCAGAACAATACCGGCGATCCATCGCCAACGAACACTTAACTTCTTGCGCCGGGGACGGCCTGGTTCGCTTTCTGACATCAAGGGTATTATCTCAACACTTGGCGGAGTCACCACAGCTTAGTTGCCAGTGTGGAGCTAAACGTCCGCCGCATATCAATCCCGAAACTCCTGTAGTCGCGACCCTCCAATCCGAGACCGCAACCTTCGTGGTTCGCGAATCATACGATCGGAAACAACACAAATTAACCACGAACGTGTTGCCTGAAGGCGCACATGCTCGCCGGCAGCCCGGGCTGATCCCGGACGATGCTTAAGCGGCTTTTCGTGTTCGCGCTGCCTTGGCTGCTGCCTTTTTGCGGCTCGTTTTTCCGCGCTTGGCGGCCGATCGTTTCGCTTGACGCGAGAGCGCATCATGGCTGGCGGCGCTGCGCGATTCACGCTGCAGAGCTCCCTCCACCGCACGCGACCGTGTCACCAATGTTTTATGCGCGGATCCTTTTTCTGCCGCGCGCTCATCCTGCTCCGCTTTCTTTCGGACGGACGCCCGGCCCTTCGGTGCACTCAGTTTCACGCCAGCTCTTCGCGCTTTGGACAGGCCAATGGCGATCGCCTGTTGCGGCGAACGCGCACCATGTTTTCCCTCCCGAACGTGATGGATCTCTTCCCGGACAAATTCTCCGGCTTGAGTAGAGGGCGATTTACCCTCGCGCGCGTCCTCTTTGGCTCGTTCCAGGGTCTCTCGTTCTGGCATGTGGTTTTCATCCTCCTTCCGAATGACGGTTTCAAGCCTACGAATAATTGTTTCAAGCTGCCTTTCGCTCCGCGGATCCTTTGGCTCGATCGATCCGTTTTGAAAGCAAGACCTTTGCTTTTTCCAGTTCGGCGCGGCGCTTCGCGCTGAGGCCCCGTCCAGCCCGGTTGATGAAGTAAGTGAGCATTCGCATGCCCGAGCCCGGACCTTTCGGTGAGACTTTTTTGGAAGCCACTACTTGCGCAATAGTCGCGGCCTTTTCAGTAAAAAGACCAGGCGGAGGGTGCGTCGAGTCGGTTGTAACACCGGCAACCCACCGTTTCGTCGTTCTGGCTTTCTTTCGTTTGATCCCTGGCATCTTGTCGCCTCAAATTTTTCCCGGAAGGTTATGCGACGACGTCACTGCTGCGACGCGCTGGGCGCTACCGTCGTTCCACGGGCCTGCAAAACTTTCGGAGTAATGTTCTGCGCTTCCTTGAGGTGATCCTGAATGGTGGGTAGAGTTTGGGCGGCGAAGCTCTTTACATCCGCATCGCGACCCGTCTTGCTTTCCATCCGAAATGCCGCTACGTCCTGCTTGTGATCCTGCAGCATATCTCGCATGTAAGCTTTATCAAACTCATCGCCTGAAAGCTTCGAGAGACGATCCTTCGTCGCCTCTTGTTTTGCGTTGGGGGATGAGGGCAAGTTGATGCCCTTGCCGGAAGCGAGCTCTTTCAGTTTGTCATTCGCCTTGCTGTGATCGTCGACCATTCGTTGTCCAAATTTCTTAACATCGTCGCTGGACGCTTTTTGCACGGCTAATTGGCCGAGTTCCACTTCCGCCATCCCGCCCTCCGCCGCTTCCCTGACGAATTTCTTGTCGGCTGCACTCAGCCCCGAAGACATAGTTTGGGCAGATGCTTGGGCCGAAGGTTGGCCCGAACCCATCGCTCCCTCCTGGGCAGATACAGTGGCTAGTAGTCCGGCAACCATCACGCAAATAAACAATCGATGAGACATTTGTGACACTCCTCTCGAGTAGCGCGCCCTCATGTTGGAGAGTATGGAAAGGGACCGCCGCCGGACAATCAGGCATTTTCCGCATTTGCAGGCTGGATACTCTGTATCAGCGCTGATTCAGGGGTCGGCCTGCGCTGGAATCGGCTTCTATTATTCCTTGCCGCCAACAACCTGGGCATGGCCCAGAGCCGCCACGAGCGCGAATCCGCCGATAACATTGCCGAGCAAGGTGGGAATAAAAAACTGCAGAACGTACGCGGGCCATGAAATCACATTCGTGACAACCAGAAAAAACATCGTCGTTGATCCTGCGATGATGTGGTTGAATCCACTGATTCCAACGAGGTAGGTCACAATAATCACAATGCTGACTCGTGCTGATTCCGCGCCGGGAAGCAGCCACACCATCAATGCAATCAACCAGCCGGCGAAAATCGCGCGCACCAGCACGATTCCAAAACCTACCCCGAGGTGCGCGACACCGATCTCTGTCAAACACCGTTGAACGTGCGTGTCAAAGACGCCGATTTTCCCGAGGCAAAGCGCGAACAAAAACGTCCCCACGAGGTTCGCCGCCAGCACCAACCCCCATAAGCGAAGCATGCGCAGCAGGGTGGTCAGGTCTTTTCGCGCGAGCAGAGGCAGCACTACGGTCAGGGTATTTTCTGTGAATAGTTGCTGGCGTCCCAGGATGACGATCAGAAATCCCACACAGTATCCGGCGCGAGATATCAAAGGCCGCCAAGGCTGGTCAGGCAAATTGGACGTCAGCAGCCCTTCCGCAATGAACGAGAACCCCATCGAAAGCCCGGCGGCGAATCCCGACCACGCCAACGCTGCCGGAGGGCGGCGCAGTTCTTCTTCGCCCTCGCGTCGGATGGTTTCATAAACGACGTTCGCACCGATTGCCAGACGTTCCTCGACCTGCTTTTTCTCCGCGCGGGTCGAGATGGCGCCGTCCGCCGAGGGCAGCTCAACTTTGGCTGGCTTCTTGTTCATGTTTTTGAGCATCTGCATGAAATGTGCCCGCACACTCATACCGCGTATTTCCGAGGCAGGACACTAATGCCGCTTAAAATATTGCACCGCGCGCTCGTGGGTTTCCGCGGCTTCTTTGCTGCCGAACGTGCCGAGGTTGCGACGCCGGCCTGTTTTCGGATCCTTCTTGCGTGAATATAGCCGGTATTGCCCGGATTTCAGTTTCCGAATCATAATTTCCGAATCGTAAGAGGACTCCGCAAAAATCCCGCAGATTTTTGAGGGTCGGAGAGCAGAAGGCGTTACTCGCAACCTTACTGCCCTCCCCTCAGCGACAACTCGTTTCTTTTATGCCACTCTGTGTGTTCGTTGGTGAACTTCCGCTTCCGCCCGGAGCCAGTCCTCCAACTCGGAGCCTTCCTTGTTCCCTCGCTCCTGATAAAGTTCATACGCGCGGCGTCTGACTTCCTCTTGCAGGTTAATCGGAATAGGGCGCAGTTGGTTTGGTCGCTCTTGCTCGATGTGTTTCATTCTGAATTCTCCTTTCCCCTTACGGTGTTACCGTGGCTGAGATTAATGTGGAACCTCAATGCTTCTTTAAATCCAATGTACACCCGCCGCAATTCACCGCCAGTACAGTGCTTCCTGTATCTCGCGGACCGAATCTGGTTCCGAATCTCGCCTCACAAATCCGGGACCACTTCGTCACTTCACGAAAAATCAGGCGGTGCGATTTTTGCTGTTTTCCGGCGGTGCGCTCTTGGTCGTGTCCAAACGAGTGCCTTTTCTGATACCGTCGAACCAATTTTTCAATGCCGTTCGCCACAATTCCACAGGCATTCACGATATAGTTAGATAAGTCATCATCTGTCGTTAAATAGTCGAATCGCGGCGCATCCGAATACGCGAATGCCGTTGATTCGTTACATACAACCGTTCCTATATGTAAGGAGTACTATATGGCTCGCAAGACAACCGGCACATCCACCACCCGCAGCAAGAAGGCCCCAACCTCGATCCAACCCACCGCTGTGCTTTCACCCGAAATTCCCCAGAATGGGAAGTCGGCCAGCGTGGTTCCTATCCGTCCTGTTCCCTCCAATCTCGAAGAAGAAATTCGCTGCCGCGCTTATGAACTTTATGTGCAGCGAGGGGGGAACGGCAATGGCGATGAGGGCCAGGATTGGCTGGTTGCCGAGCGCGAGATCCGTTCGCGCTATGGCCTCTTGGCACGCCACACCACGGCGTAGATCCGGCTGGTCCAGCTGAAATTCACGGCAAGCGATGGAGTCTGCGTGGAGAAAATTGCCTGCGAGTTGGGCAACCGACGAGATTACTGCTGTACGGCCTGAACCAGCTTTGGCCTCACCTGTTCGTGCTCAATTTCAGAAGCGTCCCACGCCCCTCCCAGAGCCTTTACCAGGTAAACGGACGTGGTCATCTGTTGGCCGAGCAACTGCGTTGCCAGGCGCTCGTTGGTCAGCAGCGTGGATTGTGCGGTAATCACATCGAGGTAGGTCGTAACCCCTCCGACATAACGGTCATTGGCGAGCGCGAGTGCGCGGCGCGAGTCGGTAACTGCTGCCTGCTGAGTCTTCATGGCTTGGTCAAGCAGTTCCAGACCCGAGAGCCCATCCTCAACCTGCTGAAATGCCTCGAGCACCGATTCGCGGTAGTTCGCGACCGATTGGTCATAAGCCGCGCGGCTTGACGCCAGGTTGGCACGATTGCGTCCGCCATTGAAAATCGGCTGCAGCAGATCACCCCCCAGTGACCACATGGCGCTCGGAGCGCTCACCAGCGAGGTGATGTCGCGACTTTCCAAACCTCCACCTCCGCTGAGAGTGATATGCGGATAAAACGCCGTCATGGCTATGCCGACCTGCGCATTCTCGAATGCCATTTGGCGTTCCTGGGTCGCGACGTCGGGTCGGCGCTCCAGTATCTCTGAGGGAACTCCGGTGGGAATCGCGGGAGGGGTGACATTAAACGGGGCTTCCGCCACGCTGAAAGCGGACGCGGACTTCCCTACCAGCACGGCGATGGCATGTTCGTATTGCGCGCGCTGCTGCAGCACGAGTTGAAGCTGAGTTGCGGTTGAATCGAGTAACGCGGCCTGCTGCGCGACTTCCAACCCATTCGCGACTCCGCCCTCGTGACGATGGTTGACCAGATCCATCCCTTTTTGCTGGATTTCCACCGACTGCTGTACGACCCCCGCTTCACGGTCGCTCTCGCGCAGGTTGAAATAGTCGGCGGCAAGTTCTGCGGTCAACACCAGGCGGACGTTTTCCAGATCGGCGGCACTGCCTTGCAGTGAAGCGTTGGCCGCTTCCATATTGCGGCGCACGCGTCCGAATAAATCCAGTTCGTAGCTGGCGGAAAATGGAACGGTAAATTCGTTCTCCGTATCAACCTTGACAGTTTGAATCGTGCCGCCGTCGAGCGGCCGGTTACCGGAGAGGCGAATGCGCTGCCCGCTGGGATCGGCGCTCAGCACGGGAAAATATGCCGAGGACGCGATACGTGCTTGCGCGCGCGCCTGCATCAGGCGGCTCTGCGCCGCTGCCAGCGACTGGTTGGCTTGCAACAGTTCCTGCTCCAACTGGTCGAGCTCCGCGTCATGAAATATCTGCCACCACGCGCCTTTGGGAATCGCATCCTTCGGAGCCGCAGTCTGCCAAGGCCCTTGGCCTTTCCACGCGTCGGGAGCTTGCGCGACGGGACGTTTATATCGAGGTCCGACGGTGCAGGCCAATGTGGACAGTAATGTACAGCCCGCAAGCAACGCGCAGGCCAACAAACTCAGGTTGACAGCTGGTGCGAAGCGCTTCACGAACGCGCGTCTCCTGTGCTCGGTTTGGCGAAGTGCACCTGCTGCCCTTCCTCAAGTGAGTCCGACGGATTGACGATAATCCGATCGCTGACCTCAACCCCGCTCAGAATTTCAAGTCTGGCGCCGAAGTCGCGTCCAATAGTGATGGGTTGCAAATGCACCTTGCCATCCTTGTCGACAATTGCAACCTGCGCTCCTTCAGCGCGAAACAGCATCGCGTTCACCGGGATCGTAATCCTTGGCACAGACGTCCCAGCCGCAAAATGCACCTGGCCGAAGGAACCGGGCAGCAGCTTGCCATCCTTGTTGGGAACATCCACTTCCGTGTTCAGTGTGCGGGTCGCGAGATCGATGGCATCGGCTGTGCGAACGACCGTGCCCACAAATTTCTGCCCGGGAAATTCCTGCAAGGTGACGTTCGCCTTCATCCCAGCCTTGATGTTCGGCGCATAAGCCTGCGGAACGCTGACGTAAACGCGAATGGGGTCGACGCGCGCGATATCGAACAGTTCCCTTCCCGCCGCTTGTGCCCCGGAATTAATGAGCGCGCCCGGATCGACATTGCGCCGGGTGAGGACACCGGAAAACGGAGCGTAGACGTTCTTGAAAGATTCGAGTTCCTCGAGGCGGCGAACATTGGCATCCGCAGCCGCCAGGTTGGCCAGCGCCTGCTCGTAGCCACTCGCTTGCTGGTCGGCCTCCTGCTGCGAAACCGAATCCGTCTTACGCAGATTCGCCCAACGGTCGGCGGAGATCTTCGCCAAGCCCAGCGCCGCCTTGATCTGCTCTCGGGTAGCCCGGGCCTGGGAAAGCTCCTGATCAACTTCGGGAGTATCAATCGCAGCCAGCAGTTCGCCTTTCTCGACCTTGCTTCCCATGTCCTTGTACCAGCGCAGGAGATAGCCGTTGGTTCGGGCAAAAATGGGGGATTCTATATACGCCTGCAAGTTTCCGGGCAACACCAATTCGTCGTTTCCCGGTTCGGCTTGGGGTTGCACCACGGCCACGGTTGGAACCGCGATCGCATCAGTTTCTTTAGCCAGTGCATCGGTCTCGCTCTTCCGGTTCAGAAACGTAACCACGCCAGCCGTGATCAGTACCAGCAGCACCGCTCCGACCAGAATCTTCCCCCGGCTCTCCGGAGCGGGAGGCAAATCCGGCGGCTTGATAATCTCCGGATGGACATGCGGAGCGTCCACTTGCTGAGCTTCGTGAGTTCCAGGCGGCGATTGCACTGACATTATGATTCTCCAAAGCCTTTCGAACTTTGTTACGAACCTTGCTCTTATGTTCTTAATCGACTGCTCTTATCTACTTCTGTTGCGATTGCAACCGCGCCTCGCGCCGGCCATGAATAATCGTGAATACACTCGGTACAAAAAACAAAGTGGCCACAGTGGCAAATAGCAGACCGCCAACCACGGCTCGGCCCAAAGGCGCATTCTGCTCGCCCCCTTCTCCGATGCCCAAAGCCATGGGCACCATGCCGATAATCATGGCAAGAGCCGTCATAATGACGGGCCGCATGCGCGTGTAGCCAGCTTCGATCGAAGCTTGCAGCGCGGGAACTCCCATATCCATGCGATCCCGTGCGAACGAAACCATCAAAATCGAATTCGCGGTTGCCACCCCCATGCACATGACCGCGCCCGTCAGCGAAGGAACGCTTAGGGTGGTGCGGGTAATCAGCAGAAACCAGCAGATTCCCGCCAACGCTCCCGGCAACGCTGTAATGATGATAAAAGGATCGAGCCACGACTGAAAGTTGACCACGATGAGCAAATAGACGAGCACGATCGCGCCCAACAGGCCGAGGCCCAGACCGAAGAATGAAGAGCGCATCGTCTCGACCTGGCCGCGGACAATAATGCGTGTACCTCGGGGAAGATGATCCTCGAATGGTTTGAGAGCTTTCATAATGTCCGACGCAACCCCGCCCAGGTCTCGCCCTTGCGTGCTTGCGTAGACATCGATCACGGGCTGCACGTTGTAATGATTGACCACTGCAGGACGCGCAACGGGAGTGATCTGCACCAAATTGCCCAGCACTTGCGGAACCATCTCTCCATGCCCGCTCGTCACCGGCGTGTTCACAAGATCCTGCAGCGATGTCATCTTGTACTGCGGCGTTTGAATCGCGATTGGATACGTAACCCCATTCTTTGGATTGAGCCAGTAATCGGGCGTCGTCTGGGAACTTCCACTCAAGCTGATCAGCACGCTTTGCGCGACATTTCCTGCAGTCAGCCCCACCTGATTGATGCGTGTGCGGTCCATGTCGAGGTAGAGAGTGGGCAAGCTCAGCATTTGTTGCACGTGCACGTCTGCCGCTCCCGGAATCAATCGCAACTTATTCGCGATGCGCTGTCCGATGTCGTAGCTGGAGCGCATATCCGCGCCCACGATCTGGATGTCCACCGGCGCGGGCAGTCCAAAATTAAGAATTTGCGACACGATATCGGCAGGTTGGAAGAAGAACTCCACTCCGGGAAAACGGGTTGGCAGTTCCCGCCGCAGGCGACGTATGTATCCCGCGGTGGGGTGATGATGTTCCGGATCCAGAGCAATCAAGATCTCCGCATCATTCGTCCCAATCACACCCGAACTGGCGTAGGAGAGATTGATGCCCGAGTACGGGACGCCGATATTGTCCAGCATGGTCTGCAACTCTTCTTTGGGAATCTCGCTGCGCAATACCTGCTCCACTCCGTCGCAAAGCCGCGCCGTCTCTTCGACGCGCAAGCCCGGGCGGGCGCGGAAATGCAAACGAATCAGCCCCGCATCCACCTGCGGGAAGAAATCCTGCCCGAGGAAGAACACCAGTCCCATCGACAAGACACAAAAGAGCACAAAGCAGACGGCGAACAGCTTCCGGTGATTCAGGGTAGTTTCCAAGAGCTGCTGATATCCGCCGCGGACTCTTTCAAACCAGCGCTCGAATTTCCGCTGGAATAATACGAAGGGATTCTTGCTCTCAGCCGCGCGGTGCTCGTGGCCGCGCATGATGTACATGACCATCGTTGGAATCAGAGTTCGCGAGAGCAGATACGAGGCCAGCATGGCGAAACAAACTGCCTCCGCCAGTGGCACGAAAAGAAACCGGGCGACGCCGGTCAGGAAGAACATTGGCACAAACACGATGCAGATACAGAGTGTCGATACGAATGCGGGGACAGCAATCTGCGACGCGCCATCGAGGATGGCCGTCTTCATCTCCTTGCCCATGGCCAGATTGCGCTCGATATTCTCAATTTCCACCGTGGCATCGTCCACCAATATGCCGACGGCGAGCGCCAGTCCTCCCAGGGTCATGATGTTGATGGTCTCGCCGAGCGCGCTCAGCAGGATCACGGAAACGAAGATCGAGAGCGGGATGGAGACTGCAATAATCACCGTCGGCCGCCAGTCGCCCAGAAAAATCAGAATCATGGCAGCGGTCAGGCAGGCGGCGGTCAGGCCTTCGCGCAAGACGCCATTGATCGACGCGCGCACGAATAGCGACTGGTCGAACAAAGCTTTAATGCTCAAGTCGCGCGGCAATTGCTGCGCCGCCAGCGGCACCATATCTTTAATGGCTTTGACCACGGTCAACGTGGAAGATCCACCCAGCTTATAGATCGACATCAACACGCCGCGCACGCCGTCCTGACGCACAATGTTGGTTTGGGGCACAAATCCGTCGCGCACGTGCGCCACATCGCGCAGGTAGAGAGTGGACGAGTCCGTCGATTTGACCGGCAGATCGTTGAGGTCGGCGATGCTACGCGGACTGCCGTTCAGTTCCACGTTGTATTCGGTGGGGCCGATCTTGGTGGTACCGGCCGGCAGAATCAGGTTTTGCGCCGCCACAGCATTGACGATATCGGCGGGCGATAAACCATAAGCCTGCAGCTTGCCGGTATCGAGATCCACCTGAATCTGGCGCGGCTTGCCGCCGTATGGATAGGGAGTGCCCGCACCCTGCACGGTGGTCAGCTGAGTACGCAGAAAATTCTGCCCCAGATCGAACAACTGCTGTTCCGGCAACGTCTTGCTGCTTAAGCCGAGCTGCACCACCGGCACCGAAGATGCCGTGTAGGTGATGA
>Ga0187847_10001776_pt1 | contig 18627 bp, 11 predicted proteins | sample June2016WEW_4_10_FD_132458 | JGI IMG/M metagenome (GOLD analysis project Ga0187847, IMG submission 132458) | Peatland microbial communities from SPRUCE experiment site at the Marcell Experimental Forest, Minnesota, USA - June2016WEW_4_10 | ecosystem: Environmental > Terrestrial > Soil >...
AGGGCAACGTGGTGGCCAGCGGACGGGTGGAATTGCGAGCAGGCTGCAGTGTGGAGGGCGATATTCGAGCCCTGCGCCTGGCCATTGAAGACAATGCGGGATTCCAGGGTAAGGTGGACCTGACCCAGGGCGCAGTGAAGCCGCCTGAAGCACCCAACGCGGGCGGCGCTATTTGAAGACTGTGGTGCGCTCCGGTCCGGTAGAGAATTTCCCGTTTGACCGCAAGAGGATTTCCGCTTCATGAGCCGTTGGTTTGAGAAGAAGCAGGACAGCGGGGTACACGCTCCCACCGCGGGCTTGTCAGGTCCAAGGGTGCCGCGGCACTCAGGGGGATGGTCGGCGATACGCAAGCGGCTCGAGGCGGAGCCAGGCTTGCGGATCATCGATACGGGTTATACGTCCCCGTCGAATATCAACTACCTCACCAGCCTGGGCCACAGCGTCTTTCTGGCCGACCTTGATACTGACGCTTGGAACCCAGACTGGCAAATCGGCAAGGATGAAGACGGCCAAACGATTTGGAATGTCGAAGGTTTTCTTGATCAGGCGCTGAAGTTTTCGGGGCGCACTTTTGACGTCGTGCTCCTTTGGACAGCGCTGGACTATTTGCCGGAGTCTCTGGTCGCGCCCGTCGTCGCCCATCTGTTCTCGGCGATGAACCCGGCCGGACAGGTTCTGGCTTTCTTTCATACCCGCACTCATGGCGAGGAAACCATGCGGTACCGGTTTCATCTAACTCCTCGAGATGAGGTCGAGATGCAGTTGGCTCAACAGTTTCCCATCCAGCGTGCGTTTACCAATCGCAGTATCGAGCGCACTTTCGCCGGCTGGTCGGGGCATAGGCAGTTCCTCGCAAAAGATAGCCTCTCCGAGGTAATTATGACGCGGTAAAAGGACCGCGCTCTTGCATGGAGGTTTCGATGGACTCGTTGAAAGGAACCCGCGTCACATGGCTGGGGCACGCTACCGTCTTGGTGGAGACGGCCAGGGGGACCAGGATCCTGATTGATCCTTTTATCGCGCATAATCCAAAATACCCGAAGGATTTTGCGCTGCCTTCAAAGATAGACTACGTCCTGCTGACTCATGGTCATGGCGACCATATCTCCGATGCCGTCCCAGTGGCTTCCGGTCATGACTCAACCGTGGTGGCAATCTATGAGCTCGCGTCTTATGTGGCGGGCAAGGGAGTGGCTCGTACCATCGGAATGAATCTCGGCGGTACCGCGCAACTGGATGACGTGGCTGCCACCATGGTCGAGGCAAAGCACTCCGCGGGAGCAGAGGACGAAGCGGGAACTCACTATGTTGGCGTGGCGGCTGGGTATGTTCTGACCATAGCTGACGGGCCTGTGCTCTACCACGCCGGAGATACAGCGGTCTTCGGTGACATGAAGCTGATTCGAGAGTTATACAAGCCTGAGGTTGTTATGCTCCCCATCGGCGGACATTTTACGATGGGGCCGAAGGAAGCGGCCATCGCTACCCGGTTCCTGGAACCCAAAGTCGTCCTTCCCCTGCACTTCGGCACATTTCCTCCGCTCACCGGAACACCGGAGGAACTGGCCGCTCTGGTCAAGGATAGCGCGCAGGTTGTGTCATGGAAGCCAGGGGAATCTATCTAAGAGATTAGATCCGATAAATAACATCCGTCGCCCGAAAATGCAGAGGTCTTTCGTTCGATAAGAATGGAATGAAGGCCGGAGACGCTGATCCGCCGGCCATACCTCGTTCATTCCGGAAATCTACTTTGAACCTGCTGCTTTCTTCTGCTCCGCCCAGCGGCGTTTGACGGCCTCTGCAATGCGCTTCCGCCCTTCAGGAGTTAGATTTCTCTTCTTCTTCTTCGTTTTTTGGGCCGGGGCTGCGGCGGACTTCTTCACCTTAGTGGCAACCTTACCGCCAAGCAGAGCGCGTGCCTGTTGTAGTTGAGCGATTTCCCTGTCAATCTGTCCAAGTATTTCGGATATTCCCATCATCCCTCCCGTCAGGCACTCATGAGCGGCATACTCCGGCATGTGGATAAGTCCACATATCGGGCCCAATTAAGCCGCTTGTCCTGTGCACCCACGATACGCAACTGTAACCTCTTTTACAAACAAAAAATGAAGCATGTTAGCGAAGATAGAAACTTCGGATAGGAAATGTTGAAGATGGCATGAATGATCCGGCGATGATTAAGCGCCGGAAAACTATCATCCCGCGTGTTTCCCGGGATGAAATGGAATTCGGGTCGGCCTCATTTGAAGTGCACTTGCGATGAGAACCAACGTTCTCCGATGAGGACATAACCTGCAGACCACGCGCGATAATTCTATGTCGCGCGTACCCGGCCTTCATTAGAAGATAGTCAACTCTTAGGTGCTTTGGGGGCAGGATTTGAAGCTGCGGGCACACTGGGCGCAACACCAGCAAGGTTATGCCCTCCAAGCCGCATGGTGCTTGGCGATTCCGCAGCGCGATAGTTGCGCAAATCGCGTAGGATTTCCTGCTTCTCGCGGGCATACTGGCCGGCCAGGCGTGTAAGTGCATACGTGATAATGTCGCTGTGGTGCAGGTCAGGAACGGAAGGATCGCGGCGCATGTTAAGCCATAACCGGTGGACCAGTTGGACGTCGTCGGGGCTTAGTGTTGGAGCATGTGGCCCGATGAAGAAGACTTTAACCTCGCCTGCCGGATCGATAACATAGAAATTGAACTGGCGCTTCGGTTCTGGCAATGCTTCCCAAGCCTGCCCCATGTGGAAGGCCTGGTCTTCCGCCGTCATCTTGGTGGAGAGGCCGGAGACAACAGAGTCCATCTCAAGCGAATTCGCCCCCTGCACCAACGCGGCAAAAACATCGCCCGCGGGAACCACAAGCAGCGAGACCTTTTTGCCGAAGCTCTCTGCCACCGCCACAGCTTTGGTAAATACCATCTGCTCGTGTTCACTGAAGCTTTGATCTTCGGGATTGAGATACTCCGGGCCGCCCACACCCATCATGCGGACACTGATGACAACCACATCCTGATCATCCGTGCTGGTGCGGGAAAGAGTCCACTTCAGCGCGAAGGGATTGGACGCGTCGCGCATTGTAACCATCACTCCGCCGGGGCGGATGGCTGCCGACTCGCGGCTGATCGTGTCCTGGTGCTCAAGTTGGAAGTGATCCCGCATCTGACGCGCGGTAATTGCATGTTTGCGAAGGTTCGAGCGTTCAGAAACAGAAAAGATGACGAAGAACGCAGCCGCGAAGACTATACCGCTCACTGTAGCTATAGACTTTGTGAAAAGGTTAACAACGGCCACCGACAGCAGGACCAGAAAAACCGAAAGCAGGCCAACTGGAATCTCGGTTTTCCCTATACGGATGTTCGGCGGTACCTTCCACCCGCGCTCGCCATGGTATTTCCAGCGCAGCACCAGCATCGCCAGGCTATTGAATGTGAACGACCAGATGACTCCGAACGCATACGCTTCACCCAGGATGATTACATCGCCCCTGCTTGCGATGATGGTGACCATCTGCAGAATGAAGACCAGGTTCACGATTCGATAGCTGGTGCCGAATTTCACGTGCGGCTTGCGGAACCAGTCGGTCAACACGCCATCTTCCGCCACGCGCATCAGCACGCCCGTGGAACCAATCATGGAAGTATTGATCGCGCCGGAAAGAATCAGGAAGCCGACCAGCACCACAAAGATGCGGAAAGCTATGCGCCAGAACATGGGGCCCACCATGTACATGGCCAAACCCGCGATCAGGTTGTCCTGATAGATGTGGGTGCGTTGCCAGGTGGGAATCAGCATCGATGCGAGCAGAGTGGCGCCGCCTGTGAAGATCAGGCTGTAAATGGCAATCACAATGGCCGCGCGCTTCAGGTTCTTCAGCTTAGGGTGCTCGATTTCCCGATTCACCTGGGCCAGGCTTTCCTCGCCGCTCATCGCAAGCACGGAGTGGCCAAAGGCCATAAGAATGCCAAAGAGACCAAGTATAGGGACTAAGCGAGTTCCTCTCAGGAAACCGAGTGCATCCTGGCTGAAATTGAGATTAGCTGCCGTGGGCGCCGGCGGAAGGTGCACGCCCTGCGGTCCAACCAGCACGGAGAAGACGCCCCACACCAGCAGAATCACCACCATCACGGTGGTAATCTGCATCACCCGCAAAGCCTTGCCGCTGGACTCTTCGATGCCCTTTACGTTCATCCACCAGTAATAAATAGTGACCACAGCCGCGAACACCGCCGACGTGTGGTTCATATCAAACTGAAATGCGTTGTTCTGTGCGTCCATCAGTGCCGGAGGAAGCCAGTGGCTGCTGGCCGCCACGTTCATCAGCTCGTTCATCAATCCAGTAATGTATTGCCCGGCCGACACACCGGAGATGGGTCCGGTCAGGATGTAATCGAACATGAGAGCGGAGACACTCAGCTTCGCAAATGTACCGCCGAGCGCCTCTTTCACCACGCGATAAACGCCGCCGCGGGTAAACATGGAACAGCTTTCCACGTAAACGGCGCGCACCGCGAAGCTGAACAGCATGATGCCGAGAATGAACCACGGGGCCGCCGCGCCCACAGCCTCTTCCGCAATACCCCCTGCGTAAAAAGCGGAGGAGCCGAGGTCGCACAGAACGATAGCCGCAGCGCGCCAAAAAGAAATGAACGTCAGCATCACCGAGGATGCCACGATGAGCCGGACGCGGTTGGACACTGGGGCTACGGTCGTTCGAGTAGATGCCATCGTTTGAGTGCCGGCGCAAACGCCGGCTTTTCAGGAAAAAGGGCTATATCATCGCCTGCCCTGCGGTGAGTCTAAGTCTGAATTACATCAGTGTCAATGCAAATTAAAAAGATGCCGCAAACATGTGGAAAATAGGGCTCAATCTTCATCTTTTCCGAAAAGTTCTTTTCCGTCCTCGATAAAGCTGATGAGGACCACAATGGTTGACCCGGCCAGACCAACAAAAAACATCAGCTCCAGCAGGCGCATTGCAAAGATGGCGATTGACATACCCACGATTGTAGCGCGTTTTCGGTTGCTTCCAATCCCCGTTTCGAGGTACACGCCAGGCCGGCTGTGGAGAATTCCTCCGTATCCTCCCCGGAGTGATTCGCAGGAATCTCCGAAACCATCCCGCCGCATTTTTCATTGCAGGAATTAAGAGGACTTGTCTTGTAAGTGAGGACCGTTCCGCAGCAGTGAGGATCGTTCCGTAGCGGGATGCTATAGACTCGGGCTGTATGCCGCGCCAACACAACAAGATGGGGGTCTGGATGTTATGGGCCGCCGCTGTTCTTTCCGCCGCCCTGCTGGAATTGCCCTTTCCGCTCGCCGGCCCGATGCCTCCCTGGCGTAGTGTCTTCGCGTGGTTCGGGCTCGTTCCGCTCCTGTGGGCAACCCTTTCGTCCACGTGTACTGATGCCCGACGCCCGCTCCGCCTGAGCTTCCTCGTTGCCTATCTCTGCGGCATTCTCTGGTACGCCGGCAATTGCTACTGGGTGCGCGACGTCATGTCGCAGTACGGCGATATGCCGCCCATGGCGCCCACCCTGTTGCTGCTCGGCTTCAGCATGGTGCTGGGGCTCTACTTTGGCCTCTTCGGCCTGGGTGTTGCTTTGGTGCGGCGGGCGACCGGAAGCACGCGCTGGGCACTCGCCGCCGCACCCATATTGTGGGCCGGTCTGGAGTTGGCCGCTTCGCGCATAACTTCCGTCCCATGGGATCAGCTCGGTTACTCGCAGGTCGACAACATGCTGGTGAATCAGCTTGCCCCGTGGACCGGCGTCTATGGCATCAGCTTCCTGCTGGTTGCCGCGAACGCGCTTCTCGTAGGCGGTCTTCTGGTTTCATTGCAACCGCTCAAACCAGAGCAGCCACGATGGTTTCCTCGCCGCGCCGGGATCTGGTTTGCCTTTATCCCACTTTTGGTTTTCATCTTGGGTGGTGGCGTTCACTGGTCCCCATCCAAGCCCGCGCCCACCGCCACCGCCGTCCTGATTCAGCCGAATCTCGATGTCGCCGGCGACAACCGCTGGGCGGGAGCGGAATGGGATCAGCACATTGCCGAGTTCGCCCACCTCGCCGGCGAGCAGTGCAAAACCTACATCGCCGGAATCCCGCAAACCGGCGCATCCAGCGGCGAAATCATCTGCCCGCCGTATCCCACGCATCCTGATCTCGTCGTGTGGCCTGAGTCGCCTGCGCCGTTTGAAGAAGATGACCGGAAGTTTCAGCAGGCCTTGGCCCGGATTGCACAGGAGACGCATGCACCCGTTGTCGTCGGCAACGTAGGAACGGATCTCGCGCCCGATCAGCAGAGCTGGAACGACTACAACTCCGCTCTCGTCGTCGACGCCACCGGCAACCGCCTCGGCCGCTACGACAAAATCCATCTTGTCCCCTTCGGCGAATACGTCCCCTTTCAGAATCTGCTGTTCTTCGCGCACAAACTCACCGGCAAAGTCTCGCGTTTCACACCCGGCGACGAGCGCAAGGTCTTCCTCATTAACGGCCACCGCTACGGCGTATTCATCTGCTACGAGTCGGTGTTCGCCGACGAGGTAAGGCACTTCGCGAAAAATGGTGCGGAAGTCCTCGTGAATATCAGCGACGACGGCTGGTACGGCGACACCAGCGCGCCCTGGCAGCACCTGCAGATGGAGCGCATGCGCGCCGTCGAAAACCGCCGCTGGATTCTGCGCGACACCAACAACGGCGTCACGTCTGTCATAGACCCCGACGGCCGCGTGCGACAGAGCATTCCGCGCCACCAGGTCGACGCGCTTCCAGCGCAGTACGGCTTTCGCAGCGATGTCACCTTCTACTCCGCACACGGTGACGTATTCGGCTGGGCATGCGTGCTCCTGGGGCTGGGAATCGTCGGCTGGTCGGGAACGAAACTGACTCGTCTGTAAGAGGACAGATACATTATCGGCGGCTAACGCACCTGACGGATGGCTTCGTCCACTTCAGACGCGCTTTGTAATAAGGGCACGGCTTCAGCCGGGCCACTAAAGTCAAAAGAATGATTCGGGCTTCAGCCCCTGCTAGGGTTCGACAAAGTAACGACTCGAGACTGGGTTTTTCCTCAGTCACCGGCACTTGTAAAGCTTCTAAGGGTCCTTGATCTTCATCCGGAACTGCTCGATGAGATCGGGGTAGCGTAGCTTAGAATGGACGGCGCGGGCACCCGACGCCCAGCTGGAGCTTGATATGTCAGATGGAGTGCGTGTTTGGGCTGTCGACGAAAGCGATTCCTTGAAGGAGATGGAACCCTCGAAGCTGGATTATGAGGAACGAATCGAGACCTGGATGTGTGACAACGTCTCGGTTCTCGTTCCTGATGACTCTGGCCTTTTGGTAATAGGACGCCAGGTTAAAACCATCTTCGGCGGCCGAATCGATTTGCTTTGCATAAACGGAGACGGGGATCTGTCATCGTCGAACTCAAGCGCGGCCAGACCCCTCGCGAGATTACGGCTCAGGCCCTCGATTATGCCTCATGGGTCAAGGACCTTACGTTGCAACAGGTAGAGGAGATTGCAACTGGGCATCTGAAGGGAAAGCTCCTCAAAGACGTGTTCGAGGACACTTTCGATAAAGAATACTCAGAAGTCATCATCAATGGCCAACACTCAATCAAAATTGTTGCATCGAAGATCGATGACAGCACCGAGCGGATCATCCGCTATCTATCTGGCAAAGGAATCGCTATCAACTTTGTGCGTTTCCATCTTTTCAGGTCCGCGGACGGCAAAGAGCACCTGGTGAGGACATTCGTAGTCCCGCCCGGGCAGGCTGAGGAGGATTCACGGAAGACTGGAAGAGCCAGGATGCCGCATCGAACTCTTCAAGACAAACTGAATGATGAATCTATAGCTGAGGTCGTGCGAGAGTTTTTGAGGCAACGCCTGTCCGATCCGAAGCAGGAGTTGAACAGACCAAGACGGGCTTTGGTTTACCGTGTCTCAGGCACAGTGCGATTTATAGCTCGAGCAAGGAAATCGTGGGTTCATGTAATTCAAGTAGGCCGATTTGCGAATGACGAGGCATTGTGGCGCGATCATCTGTCGAACAGCTGGGTCGGGTTTCGCCGAAATGCAAATGACCTCCGTTTTGCCCTCAGTACCAGAGAAGATTTCAAGTTCTTCCAAGACACGATGGAACAAAAGATTGCTGGACTTCGCTGGTCGTCGGCTGAGGCTGATGGTGAAGAAGGAGAAGAAAACGAGGATGAGGACCAATAGCTCGACTATTTCAGAGCGTTTGCAGATGCCTAGTTGAGATGAACTGGGGTTGAATCGCTTATACTTCGCATCGAATTGCCCCGAACCTGCTGCATCCAGCAGATGTTATTCTGAATTAGTCAAAAGAACGTTGCTTCATAGTCCAAATCAAGTCAGGTCTAAAGAGCAGAATATGTCGTCATTGAACGATCTCGAATTCGCATATGCTCCCGTGCGCGACCAAACGCGCGACCTGCGGGAGTATCTTTGACCCCGCCCGCATCCGCAGGGAACTCGCAGACATAGAAACCAAACTGGCTGACCCGGCCATGTGGAACAATCCCGACGCCAGCAAGCCGCTGAGTCGCGACCGCAAACGCCTTGAAAACCTCGTTGCCGACGATGAAGCATTGGTGTCCCGCACCGGCGACATCGAGGCTTACTTCGAACTCGCCCGCGAAGGCGAAGACGTGCTCGCCGATCTGGAGCGGGACATCAAGGCGCTTGCCGCCTTCAACGAGGCGCTTGAAGTAAAGACCATGCTCAACGGCGAGGCCGATCCGCTCAACGCCATCGTCACCGTGCACCCCGGCGCCGGCGGCACCGAGAGCCAGGACTGGGCCGAGATGCTCATGCGCATGTACCTGCGCTGGGCTGAGCAGCAGGGCTTCAAAACGGAGATGAACGACTACCAGGACGGCGACGAGGCCGGCATCAAATCGGCCACCTTCACCATCATCGGCGAATACGCATTCGGCCAACTGGCAGGCGAGAGCGGCGTGCATCGTCTCGTCCGCATCTCTCCATTCGACTCCGCCAAGCGCCGTCACACCTCGTTCGCATCGGTGTACGTATCGCCTGAAATCGACGAAACCATCCACGTCGATGTGAAGCTTGAAGATCTCCGCATCGATACGTATCGCTCCGGCGGCAAGGGCGGCCAGCACGTCAACACCACCGACTCGGCCGTGCGCATGACGCACTTGCCCACGGGAATTGTGGTTCAGTGCCAGAACGAACGCAGCCAGCATAAGAATCGCGAGAAGGCGATGAAGATGCTGCGCTCCCGCCTCTACGAGTACGAACTGGACAAGAAGAAGGCCGTCAGCAAGAAGCTCGAAGACTCCAAGCTCGAGATCAATTTCGGCTCGCAGATTCGTTCCTACGTGTTGCAGCCCTACCGCATTGCCAAAGACCACCGCACCAAGGTCGAAGTAGGCGATGTCGATAAGGTGCTCGATGGGTACCTTGAGCCGTTCTTGCGTGGCTATCTACTGGCTAAACGGCGCGGCACAGCCGTGGTTGCAGAGGGTGATGACGATCTCGATGTATAACCGCCGGCGCATCGGGGAAGGTTCAGGAAGGGCTTACCCGTTTTTGCCGATCATTTCGCGCATTCTGCTAGCGTTGAACCAGGGCTGGCGCTGGCTCCGGGATGGATTGTGGTCGGTTGGAACGCATTTAAAACAAATACCCCACCCCCTCCACCCTCGAAATGGCCCCCTTTCCGGCTGGCTCCTGACCGGAAGGTACTGCGAATGAGATAGATAGGAAACTCACCTGTTAACGAATCAGTAATCTCAATAGAGCGATTTAGGCCCATTTGATGTCGAAATTGGGTCGTTTTAGTGCCGGAATCGTTGCTTTTTGCCTCGAATTGACGTCTTTGTTTGAGAATGGAAACCATGGACAACGATCCAGCAGTGATAGAAGAGATGCTGAGTACGGCGAAGACCATCGCCGTCGTCGGCATGAGTGACAAGACCTGGCGCGCCAGCTATAACATCGGCCGCTATCTCGCGGGCGTTGGCTATCGCGTACTCCCCGTAAATCCCGGCATCAGCGAGGTGCTGGGTTTGAAGAGCTATCCCGATCTCGCCGCGGCCGATGCCGCGGCGCGTGAGGAGACCGGCGCTGGCATTGATGTCGTGAATGTGTTCCGTGCCTCCGAGTATGTTTCCGCAATAGTGGACGAAGTGATCCGGCTGGGCATTCCGTACTTGTGGCTGCAGGACGAAGTGATCGACGACGAAGCAGTGGCGCGGGCATGCGCAGCGGGCGTCAAGTGCGTGCAAGACGACTGCATCTTCCGGGAGCACTCTAAGCGGGCGGATTTACTTGTGCGGAAGCTCGAGCAGAAGTTGTTGTAACTAAGACTCGTTGCGATGAGTCCAATGAGCAGGAGTCAGGATCGAGTCGTGATGCGCGTGCCCCGTTGGATTTTCGTATTGTTTTGCTTGCTTGGTGCAGGCTTGCCGGCGTATGCCGCGTCGAGTTCGGCTGACGTTGCGCATCTGCATGTGCAGTTGGTTGTGCCAGAAGCAATCTTGATGGCGGGCAATCCGACGGAAGCAGGTCTTTATTTCAAGTTGGAGCCTGGCTGGCATGTTTATTGGAAGAACGCAGGCGACTCGGGAGAGCCTCCGCATATCAAATGGACACTGCCTGATGGCGTCACAGCCGGGCCGCTCCAGTTTCCGGCGCCGAAACGGTTGGCGCTTGGGCCGTTGATGGATTTTGGCTACGAAGATGAGGTCCTGTTTCCTTTCGCATTCACAACGGAGAAGACCGCTAAGTCCGGCACGGTGGAGCTAATCGCCAAGGCTGATTGGCTTGTGTGTCGTGAGGTATGCATTCCGGGGAAGGCTGAGCTTCGGTCTGACGCGCTTGTAATCGACCACTTGCTGAAGGATGTTCCAGCGCCGGGGCCAGACGCGGCGATTTACCAGCGGCTTGCGGGCCGATTACCGCAGCCCTTGCCCGCGAACGAGAAAGCAATCTTCCAGCCATCGCAATTAGGTTTTCAGCTCGCTGTTGAAACCGGGCAGCGTGAATCTTCCGCGGTGTTCTTTCCCGAAGAGCAGGACATTCTTGATAATCCTGCTCCGCAGAAGCTGACGCCGACGGCGAAGGGGTTCGTTCTCGATCTGAAGAAGGACGCAAACCTCACCGCGAATCCTGCGCAGTTGAAAGGTGTCCTTGAACTCTCAGGAGGTCGCGCGTATCAGATTGCTGCGATTCCGGGAACAATAGCGGCAGGTGCGCCGTCGCTCGCCTGGGGCCTGTTGGCGCGCGCAACGGGACTTGCGTTCCTTGGCGGCCTGCTGCTGAACCTTATGCCCTGCGTGTTTCCAGTCCTGTTCTTGAAGGGGCTGGCGCTGGTCAACTCCGGCAATGAAGAGCGCCACAAACTGCGCACACATGGCTATGTCTACGCAGCAGGGATACTGGTTTCATTCTGGGTACTCGTGGGCGCCCTGCTTGCACTGCGGGCAGCGGGCGCAACCCTGGGCTGGGGATTCCAATTCCAGTCGCCGGTATTTCTGTCGCTGATGGCTGGGCTGTTGTTCTTCCTCGGCCTATCGCTGGCCGGGCAGTTTGAAATTGGGCTCACGTTGACCAGCGCGGGCGGTTCGCTGGCACAGAAACAGGGCTACACGGGCAGCTTCTTCACCGGTGTCCTTGCCGTAGTGGTGGCCACGCCGTGCACAGCGCCATTCATGGGCGCGGCCATAGGCTATGCACTCGCGCAGTCGCCAGCAATCACCTTTGCCGTCTTTACGGCGCTGGCGCTAGGCCTGGCTGCACCATACGTTGCGCTAACGTTACAGCCGACTTGGACGCGCCTACTGCCGAAACCCGGCGCCTGGATGGAAGTGCTGCGCCAGGCCGTTTCGGTGCCAATCTTTGTAACCGTGATCTGGCTTGCTTGGTCACTGATCAGTGCATACGGCGCGGGTCTACTGCGGTCACTGCTCGGAAGCTTTCTCATGCTGGCGATCGCCGGATGGTTTCTGGGCCGGTGGCCAGCGAAACGCTGGTCAACGGTTGTTGCTGGGTTGATCGTCTTGGTCGTGATTACCGCTAGCGTCATCGCGCCGAAGAAGCTTGCGGCGGCGCCGGAGACCTCGACGACAATCGAACAGCAAGGCGGCTGGCAGCCATGGTCGGCGCAGGCCGTGAGCAGCTATCAGGCTCAGGGCCGTCCCGTGTTCGTGGACTTTACAGCGAGCTGGTGTCTCAGCTGCCAGGTAAATGAGCGCGTCGCTCTTCAGCAGCCTCAGGTGCAGCAAGCATTCAAAGACGCGAACGTGGCGCTGCTCAAAGCCGACTGGACCCGCGGCGATGATGCCATCACTCAGGCCCTGGCGGCGATGGGACGAAGCGGAGTCCCTGCATACGCACTATACGTTCCAGGTGAGAACAGTCCACGACTGCTGCCTGAGGCGCTGACCCCCGGAATCGTCACAGACGCGCTGGCAAACTTGCCCAAGCCCACCGCCGCACAGAAGCAGTGACAACATCATTTAGTTGTGTTTGCCCTTCCATTCGGCGTAGGGCCCTTGGAAATCTTCGATGCCGTCTGCTTTAAAGTTCCACAACCTTGTAGCTACTTCGTCAATCAAGTCATGGTCGTGGGTTACTAACAGCACCGTGCCTTCATAGCGCTGCAAAGCTATGTTCAGAGCGTTGATAGCTTCAAGGTCCAAATGGTTCGTCGGCTCGTCGAAGATGAGGATATTGGGCTTGGTGAGGATTAGCTTGCAGAAAGCCAGGCGCGCCTGCTCGCCGCCGCTCAATGCCTTGGTGGGCTTTGCGCCTTCTTCGCCGCTGAAAAGCATCTGGCCGAGAATGCCACGGATCTCCTCCACTGTGGACTGCGGGTTCCAGCGATGGAGCCACTCGGCCACAGTGAGCCCATGCTCGATAGTGGCGCCCACGTCCTGAGGGAAGTAGCCAATCTGCGCTTCGTGGCCCCAGAAAACGGTGCCATTGTCGAGTTCGAATTCCTTGTCAGCGAGCCCAGGGTAGTTATGGAGCAAGCTCTTGATGAGTGTCGTTTTGCCTGCGCCGTTGCGGCCCATGAGACAAATCTTCTCGCCTCGGAGAATGTTGGCGGTGAAGCCGTCAATGACTTTCTCTTCGCCGTAAAACTTGGTGATGTTTTTGAATTCGAGAATGTGCTTGCCGGAAGGCCGAAGCATGTCAAAGCGAATGTAGGGACGCTGAATGTTGGAACGGGCAAGATCGTTGGTCTGGAGGCGCTCCACTTCCTTGCGCCTGCTCGTTACCTGCGACGAGCGGGTGCCGGCAGCGAACCGTGCGATGAAGTCGTTAAGCTGGGCGATCTTCTTTTCGCGCTGTGCGTTCTGCGATTCGAGCGTGGAGCGGATCTGCGTCTTGGCCATGACCATGTCGTCGTAACCGCCTGTGTAGATAATGATCGTCTGGTAGTCGATGTCGGCGGTGTGGGTAGTGACGCTATTGAGAAAATGGCGATCGTGCGATATGCAGATCAGAGTGCCGTCATACTTGTCGAGGAAGTCCTGCAGCCAGTGAATGGAATCGAGATCAAGGTAGTTGGTGGGCTCGTCGAGTAACAATGCTTCGGGCTTGCCGAAGAGTGCCTGCGCAAGTAGGACGCGGACCTTCTGTCCGCCCTGAATCTCGCCCATTTTCCGCTCGTGGAGCTCTTCAGGAATGTCGAGGCCGTCGAGAAGAATAGCGGCGTCGGCTTCGGCGGTGTAGCCGTCCTCGTCGCCGATGACGCCTTCGAGCTCGCCGAGACGCATGCCGTCTGCGTCAGAAAGCTCCGTCTTCTCGTAGATGCGGTCCCTCTCTTCAAGGGCAGCCCATAGTGGCTTGTTTCCCATGATGACCGTATCGATGACACGATAGGCGTCGAAGGCGAACTGATCCTGCCGGAGAACGCCGAACTTGCGAGGGCGAACGACGGTGCCCTTCTGCGCGTCGAGTTCGCCGGTAAGGATCTTCATGAAGGTGGATTTGCCGGAGCCGTTGGGCCCGGTGAGTCCGTACCGGCGACCTGGGACAAAGCTGACGCTGACTTCCTCGAAGAGCAGCTTCGAGCCGTAGCGCATGGTGACGTTGCTGGTGCTGAGCATTCTTTTTCTGGTTCCTATAACTGGGCTGCAGTTTAGTGTCGGATGCTGTCACGGACCCAGAGGGTTCCTACCCGTGGGGTGACAGCAGCCGCATGAGGCTGGGCTGGTTCTGGTTGGGTCTTTGGGCTTGATTTTCCCCGTCTCTACGAAACAAGGGGCATCGATAATGCTCCGCGGAACGTTAGCTCTTCCAGTTTCTCATACATGCCAGCGTCTGCGCATAGGGAGAGACGTTCAACATTGCTCATTCAAACGCGAAAAACTCTCGCGCCCCGAGAAACCTCGAGGCGATGTTTTGCATCTAGAAACGTGGACGACGAACCCGGCATGAAAATCGGCACGATAATCGATTTACTTGTAGGTGTTGGCGTACGTGGCAATGACGGCAAAATGTTCCCAAGGAGAGCCATCAATGTCGACCACGCTTATTGTGGGGCTCGCTCAACCGCGCGGCGAAGGCTTGTGCGGGAGCGGAAGTCTTCAGCGCAATGTCAGAGCAGATTTCATTTCAGGCCGTCCGCCGAATCGAAGGTCGGTCTCTAACCTGGAAGTCCCGGCGCGGTTCCCCAGGGATCGATCCGCACCTGCGGTTTTCCAGTCGTAAACAGCTCGCATGAAAGCAAAGTAAGCCGGAAGCCAGCCAAGTGAGCGAGTGGCTCTAGACAGCCGCGGCCTTGCGCGCCACGGCGATGACAACGCGTGGAGCTGCTCCATGCGTGCGCGGAGGTCTGTCCATAAAAACAGTCCTTCATCGTCTTGCGTTGATCGAGGAGCAGTTTCGAGACAAGTTGAAATCGGGAAGGCCCAACCAAAAAATGAATGGAGAGAGTTGATATGAGACTAGCCAAACATGTATTTGGCATAGCGCTATTCTCCCTGTTGTGCATTGGGAATGCTATGGCGCAAGAGAACGCAGAACTGACAGGTACCGTGACCGACCCCAACGGTGCAGCGATTCAAAACGCGCAAGTCAAAGTAACCAACAACGGAACGGGTGAAGTACGGAGCGGCGTCACGAACGGAACGGGACTCTATGACTTTTCAGGGATGCACATTGGCAGCTACACGCTAACCGTATCAGCACCCGGGTTTCAGACTTATACCAAGACAAACATTGTGATGAACGTTGCAGCCACAGTCGGCGAAAACGTGAGTTTGATCGTTGGCGGCGGGAACCAGACAGTCACCGTGGAAGCGGATGCACTGCATCTACAACAGGAAACCAACGAAGTGAGCAACCTGATTACCGGCGAGCAGATGACGCAGCTGGCTACGAACGGACGAAACGTAGTTTCGCTCACGACGCTGGGAACGGGTGTTTCTTCCATGCTGCCGTCATTCAACGGAGTTACGGCGCAGGGAAGCAACTTTGAGATCAGCTTCAATGGCATGCGGCCCGATCACAACGACTGGTTGATCGATGGCGGCGAAGCATACGATCGCGGCAGCGGCGGCAAACTCGATGTTATGCCATCTCCTGATGTGCTGGCGGAATTCCAGACTCTCGACAGCAATTACAGTCCGGACTACGGAATCTCTTCGGGCGGGACCATCACGATGGTGCTGAAATCAGGTACCAAGGACTTTCACGGAGGATTGTGGGAGTTTGACCGCAACGACGATTTCGATGCGAATTACTATTTCTCAAAACGGGCAGGCCAGGCAGCACCCGAGTTACGGCTGAATATCTTCGGAGGCGACGTGGGCGGACCCGTCTGGATCCCTCACGTCTACAACAGCGACCGGAAGAAGACGTTCTTCTTTTACAGCGAGGAGTGGCGGAGATACATTCAAGGCGCCAACCCAACCACTGCCAATACCGTTCCCACGGCTGATTTTCCAACGGCGGGCGCGAGTTTGAGCTACGTGCCGTTTAGTGAGGCTGCTCTTCCCGCGGGAAGCACAGTTTGCAATGCGGGCGTGGCTCCTCCCTGTGTACCAAAGACGAGCGATCCGGCGAAGCTTGCACTCTACGCGCAGGACGGTCTGATTCCGGGAAATGCATTTCCGGGAAATGTAATCCCCGCGAACCTCATCGATCCGAACGCGGTGTTGTTCATGAACACAGGAGCGCTGCCGAAGCCAAATTATGGCACTGATCAGTATATTGCTTCGCCAAAGCAGCCGACATACGTTCGGGAAGACGTGGTTCGCATCGATCACGACATCAACGACAAAATGCATCTGATGGGTCACTGGATCCATGACCAGATGTCGCAGACGTACTTTCCCACACAATGGAGCGGTGACAGCTACTCGACTGTAGGCGATGTGTTCGGAAATCCGACCTGGGCGGCCGTCATCAAGCTATCCGACACGATTGCTCCCAACCTTCTGAACGAAACAGCGCTCGATGTCAACGGGAATACGATCAGCGTTACGCCGGCCGGCATTTATACGGAGCCGTCGGGGTGGAGCGCAACCAGCTTTTTCACGGGAAATAATGCCGCGAACAGGCTGCCTCAGATTTCATTCGGTGCGCCGCTGGGAACAACCTACACAGACATCTACTGGCCATGGCACAACGCATTTTTGGACTATCAGATCCGCGACGATCTTTCGTGGATGAAAGGGAAGAACCAGTTCAAGTTCGGTGGATCGTATATGCGCATGGACAAGAATCAACAATTCCAGGCCGATACGGAAGGGAACTATTCCTTTGGGACGGATTTCTCAGGAGACTCCTATCTGAATTTTCTGCTTGGATTCTCTGATAGCTTCCAGCAGTTACAACAGCTGCTGACCGACCACTGGATCAACAACACATTCTCAGCCTATGCACAAGACGATTGGCATATCACTCCACGCCTGACGCTGAATCTTGGCGCACGCTATGACGGGCTTCCGCATGTGTACGAGAAAAACAACCGGCTGGCGAATTTTGTACCCGCCGACTTCACCGCTGTCAACGCACAGGCCCCGAGTCCATCGACGGGCGCACTGAATCCAGCAGGGCCGGGGTTTAGCCAACCGGCAGGCGCCGCAGTTCCGTTCTACCTGAACGGGATGCGGCTCGCGGGGGTGGGTGGGTTCCCGCGCGGCGTGGTGGAGAACTTCTGGGGAACGGTGCAGCCGCGAGTCGGGTTTGCACTTGATTTGTTTGGCGACGGTAAGACAGTACTGCGCGGAGGGAGCGGCATCTTCTTTGAACGCATTCAAGGCAACGATGCGTATGACGCGGATACCAACCCGCCGTTTGCTTACCAGCCGCAGGCAAATGATGTCTATTTCTCGAATCCTAACGTGAATGACAAGACTGGCGGGACAGCAACAACGCCCACTTTCCCGGCAAGCTTGACCAACCTTGCGTATTACTATCCAGATCCGGCAACGTTGCAATACAGCCTGGGTATCCAGCATTCCCTGGGGCATTCCACCATGTTTGTGTTGCAGTATGTGGGGTCGACCGAATGGCACCAATTTGATGATCGTGCCATCAACACGCTGCCTCTGACTGATTTGACGGACCGGGAGGCCGTGGCCAGCGGTGCCAACGCCAATCTCTACCGCATTTACCCTGGATACGCCGGGATCACACAGGAAGAGACTCCGAGCACAGCGAATTATAACTCGCTTCAGACTGCGCTTCGCACACAAAACTGGCGCGGACTTACAACGCAATTTGCCTACACCTGGTCGCACCAGATCGACATTCAAAGCGGTGACATCACTTCGTTCCCGCTGTCTGGGTCAAGCGGCCTGGTCTCGAACCCGTTCAACCTGAAGTATGATCGCGGATCGGGATTGATGGATCGGCGGAATATCTTCAACGCGAACTATGACTATCAACTTCCGTTCTTCCGGCGTTCGGGGAACGGGTTTGCGCGCGAGACGCTGGGAGGCTGGGAGATATCCGGCGTGACCCAGGCGGAGAGCGGGTCACCTGCCAACGTGAACTACTCCCCGGACACGCTGGGCTTGGGCGGGGGGACCACTAACAGGCCGAACCTGGTGGCTAATTCATCTGGCCCAAAGACCCAGGCCCGCTGGTTCAATACCGCCGCATTTGCTGCTCCAACTGCTCCGTGGGCCGGTGGTCCGAATAACGGATTCGGGGACGCGGGCAAGGATAGTGTAGTGGGTCCCGGGCTCTTCAATTGGAACCTCAGTCTATTCAAGAGCTTCCCTCTGACGTCGCATGAGGGCCCGAGACTGGAGTTCCGGGCGGAGTCGTTCAATACCTTCAACCACACCGAATTTCAAACGATCGACAGCGGCTTTACCGACTCGAATTTCGGACAAGTCACGAACACATATGATCCGCGCGAGTTGCAGTTTGGCGGGAAGCTTATCTTCTAAACTCATGTGACCAGGCGCAGCGGCAAACGCGTCCGCTGCGCCTTTTTTTTGGTTCGCCCATCATGGGCGCACTCTTACGGGTGCAAGTCCGGTCACAAGCTGGTCACAGTGAGTGAAGTGAAGCGCAACTGCATAAGGGTGACCGAGTGTGGGGAGGAAGCGTGGATCGAAACTGCGGGCCGATGAACAAGAACCGGATAGAAGGCGTTTTCGA
>Ga0187847_10001777_pt1 | contig 18615 bp, 15 predicted proteins | sample June2016WEW_4_10_FD_132458 | JGI IMG/M metagenome (GOLD analysis project Ga0187847, IMG submission 132458) | Peatland microbial communities from SPRUCE experiment site at the Marcell Experimental Forest, Minnesota, USA - June2016WEW_4_10 | ecosystem: Environmental > Terrestrial > Soil >...
CACCGGGAACGCGCCCAGCCCTTGGATGGCGTCCACCAGAAAGGCGCACCCATGGCGATGGCAAATCTCCCCGATGGCTTCCAGGTCCACGCGATGCCCGCTCAGATACTGCACGAAGCTGATGGCCAGGAGGCGCGCGCCGCGGCATGCCTGGTCGATACGGTCCAGCGGATCGAGATAGGAGAGCCATTCGACGCGTACACCGGTCTCCTCAAGCCGTTTCCAGGGGTAGTAGTTGGCGGGGAACTCTTCGCGAAAGGCGACCAATTTATCGCCCGCGCGCCAGTCCAGGCCCATGGCGATGGTGGCGATGCCTTCGGAGGTGTTCTTCATCAGCGCGATTTCGCTTCGGGCGGCCCCGATCAACCGCGCCGCCGCCACCCGCAGGCCTTCATAGGTCTCCAGCCACTGCCCGTAGTGCAGACTGCCGTATTCCATGGCATCCGCAGCCATCCAGCGCATGGCTTCCGCCGCGGGTCGGCACAAAGGCGACACGGCGGCATGGTTCAAATAGACCAGGCGCTGGCGGACGGGAAACTCGTCCGCGTACTGGAGCCACAATTCGTCCTGAGATTTTGCAACCGTTTCGAAACCCATTATCATGAATATACGTTATATGCGCTTAAGGAGGCGTGTCATGCGGCTGGGCTGGGCCGGCGCGGTGCTGTTGATTGCATCCCTAACCGTCGCGTTCGGCGATGACAAGAAGAGCGATCCGGACCAGATCGGCAACCGCGACGTGGGGGGCTTCAATTGCTACTCCATCGAAAAAGAGATCGCCATGGGCAAGCAACTGGCCGGAGAGGTCCAGCGCCAGGCGAAGCTGATGGACGACCCGATCATCACCGAGTACGTGAACCGGATGGGCCAGAACCTGGCGCGCAACTCCGACGCCAAGGTGCCGTTCACCTTCCAGGTGATCGACGATCCCGCGCTGAACGCCTTCGCGCTCCCCGGCGGATTCGTCTTCGTCAATACCGGGCTTTTGACGGCCGCGGAAACCGAAGCCGAGATGGCCAGCGCCATGGCGCACGAGATCGCCCACGTGGCCGCCCGCCACATGACCCGCCAGGCTTGCCGCGCGCAGGTTGCCAACATTGCCACGCTTCCCCTGATCTTGCTGGGAGGCTGGGGCGGATATGCCATCCGGCAGGCCGCGGGCGTGGCTATCCCCATGACTTTCCTGTCGTTCTCGCGGGGCTTTGAGGCCGAAGCGGACTACCTGGGCTTGCAGTACCTCTATGCAGCCGGCTACGACCCGACGGCTTCCATCGACATGTTTGAGAAGATGACGTCGCTCGAAAAGCGGAAGCCCGGCGCCATCGCCAAGGTCTTCTCCACCCACCCCATGAACGACGACCGGCTGACGAAGACCCAGGCCGAGATCCAGAAGATCCTGCCGCAGAAGGCGGAATACGTAGTGAATACTTCGGAATACGTGGAAGTGCGCGGACGTCTGCTGGCTATTGAGAACCAGCGCAAGCTGCGCTCCATGGAGAAAGATCCCACCGGGCCGGTACTGCGCCGGTCTCCGGGCAGCGGGGCGCCCGCTGACGATTCTTCAGATGGCGGCCGCCCCACAATCAAACGGCGCGATTTAGTGGAGTAACCCGCCAGCCCCCCTGCACGTATACAGTTCAGCGTCCCAGTACGATCCAGCAGCACAGGTGCGCCCATTTGGGCGTATAGTGAAGTAACAGGAGTTTTGCACTCATGAAGCGCCTCTCAACGATCTCCGTAGCGTGTCTGGCAGTTCTCGCCCTTCTGCCAAGTGGCTCCTTTGCCGAGGACAAGAAGAACGATCCCGACGAAATCGGCAATCGGGACGTGGGCAAAGGCGTCAACTTCTGGTCTCTGGAGAAAGAAATCGCCCTCGGCAAGCAACTCGCGAACGAAGTCGAGCGCCAGGCCAAGATCGTCGACGACCCAATCATCGGCGAATACGTGAACCGGGTCGGTCAGAACCTGGTGCGCAATTCCGACGCCAAAGTTCCGTTCACCATCAAGGTGCTGGATTCCGAAGAGGTGAATGCTTTCGCGCTGCCCGGCGGGTACTTCTTCGTCAACTCTGGCTTGATCCTGAGGGCGGACAGCGAATCCGAACTGGCGGGCGTGATGGCGCACGAAATCGCCCACGTGGCGGCGCGCCACGGCACGCGGCAGGCTACCCGCGGCGAACTGATCAACATCGCAACGATTCCGCTGCTCTTCATGGGCGGCTGGGCCGGCTACGCCGTCCGGCAGGGCGCGAGCTTGGCCATTCCCATGGGCTTCCTGGCCTTCACGCGAGGCATGGAACGCGAAGCGGATTACCTAGGCGTGCAGTACATGTACAAGGCGGGTTACGATCCGACCTCGTTCGTGGACTTCTTCGAGAAGATTCAGACCATGGAAAAGAAGAAGCCCGGCAGCGTCGCCAAGGTGTTTTCGACGCACCCCATGACGGACGATCGCATCGCAGCCTCTCAGCAGGAGATTCAGAAGATTCTGGTGTCCAAGCCCGAGTACGTGGTCAACACCTCGGAGTTCAACGATGTCAAGGCGCGCCTGTACTCGCTGCACAACCACCGCAAACTGGACAAGGGCAAGGACGATCCGAGCCGCCCGACCCTGCGGCGGAGTCCGGGCAGCGGCACGAGCCCGGTGGACGACAGCGACAAGCAACCGGCCGATCAGGACGAACGGCCCACGCTGAAGCGGCGCGACGGCTCCAGTTCAAGCAGCGCGATTTAGGACCAATGCTGTTCACTTAATGCATGTTTCGGGTGGGGCAGGCGATCGTTTTCCGTCGCCTGCCGACGCTCCCGGAAGGCGGCAGACCACAAAGTGCGATGGTCTGCCCCACCAAAGTGACCAGTATTGGATTTAGCATCGCAACCCGCCAGCCCCGCTGTACGTATACAGTGTTGCGATACAGGTACACCCATTTGGGCGTATAGTGAGAGTAAGGGAGTTCCCTCATGAACCGCTTCTCAGCAGTGCTCGTGGCCCTTCTGGCAGCTTTCACCCTGCTGCCAAACTGCTCTTTTGCCGACGACAAGAAGAACGATCCCGACGAAATCGGCAATCGGGACGTGGGCAAAGGCGTCAATTTCTGGTCTCTGGAGAAAGAGATCGCTCTCGGCAAACGGCTGGCGCAGGAGGTCGAGCGCCAGGCGAAACTCGTCGATGACCCGATCGTCGCCGAGTACGTGAACCGGGTCGGCCAGAACCTGGTGCGCAATTCCGACGCCAAAGTTCCGTTCACCATCAAGGTGCTCGATTCCGAAGAGGTAAACGCTTTTGCCTTACCGGGCGGGTTCTTCTTTGTGAACTCGGGCTTGATCCTGAAGGCGGAAAGCGAATCCGAGTTGGCGGGGGTGATGGCGCACGAGATCGCCCATGTGGCGGCGCGCCACGGCACGCGGCAGGCTACCCGCGGCGAACTAGCCCAAATCGCCATGATTCCGGTGATGATCATGAGCGGCGGCTGGACCGGTTACGCCATCTATCAAGGCGCGAGCCTGGCCATCCCCATGGGGTTCCTGGCGTTCACCCGCAGCATGGAACGCGAAGCGGATTACCTTGGCCTACAGTACATGTACAAGGCGGGCTACGATCCGACCTCGTTCGTGGACTTCTTCGAGAAGATTCAGACCATGGAAAAGCGGAAGCCCGGCAGCGTCGCCAAGGTGTTTGCGACGCACCCCATGACCGACGACCGCATCGCGACCTCCCAGAAGGAGATCGAAAAAATCCTGGTAGCCAAGCCCGAGTATGTGGTGAACACCTCGGAGTTCAACGACGTCAAGGCGCGCCTGTACTCGCTGCACAACCACAAGAAGTTGGAGAAGGGCAAGGACGATCCGAGCCGCCCGACCTTGCGGCGCAGCCCCGGCAGCGGAACCGGCCCGGTGGACGACAACGATAAGCAACCGGCCGACCAGGACGAACGGCCTACGCTGAAGCGGCGCGATAGCGGCAGTAGCGGCAGCAGCGGCAGCTAGAGACCGCGACTGGAAAAGGCCGATTGCCAATCGGCCCGCAGGCTGGCAGCCTGCCCTACAGAGGCTTGCTAGTTGGCCCCTGCCCGTGCTAATCTACTTGAAATTCTCACAAGACGGAGTTTTTCAAGGGGGTAGGGTATGATTAGCGACTCTCGCGCTATACGTGCATTTATTCTGGGGGCGCTTCTGCTTCCGGCCTGCCTGCTGGCGCAAGACGCCACCGGCAAGATTACGGGGGTGGTCACCGACCCCTCCGGCGCGGTCCTGGCGAATGCCAGCGTGACCGTAACCAACCTGGAAACCAATTCCCGCAAGGACATCCACACCGACTCCTCGGGCTTCTACCAAGCACTGCCGCTGCCGATCGGCAAGTATAAAGTTACCGCCAGCGCCAGCGGATTTGAGAGGGTCACGATGGTGCCCCAGAATGCCCTGGAGATCAACCAGAACATGCGCGTGGATATCCAGCTTCCCGTCGGCAAGTTGACCGATACGGTGGTAGTGGAAAGCACGGGCAGCCAGGTGGAGACGGAGAACGCCACCGTGGGTGCGGTCGTGACCGGTGAGGCAATCTTCGAACTGCCGCTAAACGGGCGCAACACCCTGGACCTGCTCAAGACGCAACCCGGCGTTACGCCCACCAACCCCGACTCGGGCGCGGCGGGATCCTATAGTATTGGCGGTCAGCGCACGGACTCGGTCACCTATTTGCTCGATGGCGGGAACAACAACAGCCTGCTGGGAAACGAAGTGGTGGCCAACCCGAATCCGGACGCCGTGGCCGAGTTCAAAGTACTGGAAAACAACTATGGGGCGGAATACGGGCGCAATGCGGGCGGTATCGTGAGCATCGTCACCAAGAGCGGCACCAATACCCTGCATGGCACGGCGTACGACTACGTGCGCAATACGGACTTCGACGCCAATAGCTTCTTCAACAACCAACAGGGCCTGCCGGTTGGAGTGCTGAAGCGCAACCAGTTCGGGGGCACCATCGGCGGCCCCATCGTGATCCCCAAGATCGTGAATGGCCGCAACAAGGTTTTCTTCTTCTTTTCGTACGAAGGCCAGCGGCAAACCTCTCTGGAAGCGTTGTCCGAGACCACGGTCTATACGCCGCAGGAAGCGCAGGGCAATTTTTCGGGGAGCGCGGGACAGGCTCAGGTAGCGGCTTTCCTGGCGAACAATCCGTACTTCCAGTCCGATCCCAACCTGGCCGCGCAGGGCATCATCGATCCGAACCGCATCGATCCGGTGGCCAAGGCTTATTTCGCCAACAACCTGATCCCCATCACGGCCTCCGGATACCTGTTTCCGCAAGCTGCGGCCGTTGCCAACTACAATGAATACCTCGGCAAGTTAGACTACAACGCGTCTACCCGGGACACTATCGGTTTCACTTTCACCCACCAGCTTTATCCGCAGTACACTCCGTTCTCGGCCGCCGACGTACCCGGCTTCCCGGTCACCAGCGGGAACGACATCTTTTCCGGGACGCTGAACTATACGCACACCTTCACGCCCGCCTTATTGAACGAACTGCGGGTGACCGCGCAACGGCTGGATCACACCCAGGCTATCCCCGCGACGAAGCAGCCCGATGCCAGTGCGCTGGGCATCAACATAACTCCCGACCAGAATACCGGACCACCCATTATAGGCTTCCTTGGCACCGGGATGCAGGTGGGCTTCAGCCCACAGGGCCCTACGCGGGAAGTCGATAACACCTATGCTTTGTACGACAATGTTTCGTGGACCAAGGGCCGGCACAGCTTGAAATTCGGCTTCTATTTTTCGCCCTATCAAAACAACACGGTGTACGACTTTTATGTGGATGGGGAGTATTTCTTCTACGGCCCCAGCACGGGCGTCGGCTCCGGTTTCGATCTGGCGGATTTCCTGATGGGTTTGCCGGATGAGTTTCTCGAGTTCGGCAAAGCGCCTTCCAACATTCGCTCGGATCAGTATGCGGGATACGGGCAGGACACCTGGAAGGTTTCCCCTCGCCTTACCCTGACGCTGGGCCTGCGCTACGAGTACGCCCAGCCGAAATACGACGAGCAGGGGCGGACGTTCTCATTCATTCCCGGCTTGCAGTCGACGCGCTTCCCGAATGCTCCGGAGGATCTGGTATTTCCCGGCGATCCCGGCGCACCCCGAGGCTCCAATTTCCCCGACCGCAAGGATTGGGCGCCCCGAGCCGGTTTTGCCTGGGACGTTTTCGGCAACTCCAAAACCAGCCTGCGCGGCGGCTTTGGCGTGTTCTACGACATTCTGAAAGGCGAAGACAACCTGCAATTCAACGGACAGGCGCCCTTCTTCGGTTTTGCCGACATCTTCCCGGCGGGGAGCAGCGGCGGCGCCTCGGCGGGACTGTCGGACCCCTACGGGGCAGCCGGCGCTATCAATCCGTTTCCATCCAAAGCGCCGGCCAGCGACCTTAATTTTGCCAACGCCGGGTTCATCCCGTTCGGTGGCGGCGGCGTGTACTTCGTGGATCCGCACCTGCGTACGCCCTATGTTTACCAGTACAATCTTTCGCTGCAGCAACAGTTGGCTGGAAACATGGTGGTAGAGCTTTCCTACCTTGGCTACCAGGCACACGGGCTCACCGGCCTGGTGGACGCGAACCCGTTTCCTCTGGGCACGAATTCGCGGCTTTACAGCAATTTCAGCTACCTGGATGAATTCCAGAACATCACCCACGCCAACTATAATGGGATGACGGTCAACCTGCGGAAGACCCTCAGCAACATGCATGGCTGGGGTACCAGTTTCTTCACCTTGGCCTACACCTGGTCTCACGAACTGGACAACGTTTCCGGGTTCCGCCAGCGCAACAGCAACGTGCCGTATTACAACCCGAACGAGTTTTACGCTTCGGGCGACACCGACGTCCGCAATGCGCTGGTGCTGTCGGGAGGCTGGGATCTGCCCTTCGATCGTCTGTGGCAAAGCGGGCCCAAGGCGCTCACCTCGGGATGGAGCCTGTATCCCATCGTGACCTGGCACACTGGGTTTCCGTTGGACGTTTACGCGGGCCTGAACACCACGCCCAGCGACCCGGGACCCTCCGGCGCGGGCGATGCGGGCTATGTCAGGGCCGACCTGGTGGGCAGCTCGGTGGGCATCCTGAACCCGAAGTCGTTTCAGACTATCAATGGCAACGCGGGAAACTACTATTTCAATCCCGGCAATTTCTCCAACACCCGCCTGCTAAACCTGGATTCCATCGCGCAGCAGGACGCTTCGCAGCTTCCGGGCTATACCTACGGTACGTTGGGGCGCAACTCCTTCCGGGGACCGGGCGCGACGAATGTGGATCTCGCGCTGGCCAAGAAATTCAAGATCCGGGAGCGGGCCACACTCGAATTGCGCGGTGACGCGTTCAACGTTTTCAATCACACGCAGTTCTCGAATCCCGATACGAGCATATCGGACCTGACCTTCGGCCAAATCTCGACGACAGCGGCGCCGCGCATTCTGCAAGTCGCGTTACACTTGATGTTCTAGGACCCAGCCGTGATCGCATCCGCCGTTAAAGAACCGCAACGGGCCATCGGCCGTTCGCCCGATCGTCTGGACCTCTACGAGCGCCGCGCCCTCACGGGCAAGTACATCGCGCTCGAGATTTACACGCCGGAAGATCTTCCGCTGCGGCGCATCGAGGCCATCGGCGATAGCGTGCCGGAATGCGCGCGGCAACTGGCGGGGCGCGGGTTGGACCCGATGCGGTTCGAGTTCACGCGTCTCGCGCCGCCGTATTAGCGCGCAGATATCAATGGTGGGGGCAGAACCCAGCGGTGAGGCAGGTTGGCAACCTGCAGGCCGATTGTCAATCGGCCTTTCCCTCGACTACCGGGCATGCGGCCCGAAATACGGCGGCGCTTCCGGCACGGCAGCGCCATCCTTGCGCGGCGAGGACGCGCCGTAATTCACACCCGTATCCGACATGTGCAGGACCGCCTGGCCGCCGCCCATCCAGCCCGAGAAATCAGCCAGCACTTCCAGATTATGCCCGCGCGCCGCAAGCCTCTCGCGCACGCCCGCCGGCACGCGGTTCTCGATCATCACGTCGCACCCGCCAAACGTCAGCTTGGTGAAGCGCGGAGCCTCCAATGCCGCCTGGATGTTCATGTTGTGGTCAACAAGGTTGGAAACGAATTGCGCGTGCGCCTGCGCCTGGTTGTAACCGCCCATGATGCCAAAGCCAATGTGGATGTTGTCCTTCTCCATGAAGGCCGGGATGATGGTGTGCAACGGCCGTTTGCGCGGCTCGAGCGCGTTGGGATGCTCTGCATCCAGCTCAAACAGCGCGCCGCGATTCTGCAGGTGGAACCCGTATTCGTCCACCACTACGCCCGATCCGAAGCTCAGGTAGACGCTTTGGATCAGAGACGCGATATTGCCGTCGCGATCGACCACCGACAGATAGATGGTGTCGCCGGCAGTCGCCGTGGGCTTGCCCGGCGCCGGCGCGCAGTTGGCCTCGTCGCGATGGATCAGCGCGGCGCGCTCGCGCGCGTAGCTCTTCGAAATCAGCCCGGAGGTGGGCAGCTTCGCGAAACGCGGGTCGGCTACGTAGCGGCGCAGATCCTGGTACGCCAGCTTCTGCGCTTCGATCTTGAGGTGCAGATCTTCCAGGCTGGCGGGCGCGTAGTTGAACAGCGGAAAGATCTCCAGGATGTTGAGCATCTCCAGCGCGGCGATGCCCTGGCTGTTGGGCGGCAGCTCATACACCTTCCATCCGCGATAGTCGGTCGAGACCGGCTCGACCCATTCGGATTGGAACTCCGCCAGGTCGGCCGACATCTTGCCACCCAGGCGAGCCGAGGTCTTCAGCATGGCGCGCGCGATGTCGCCCTTATAAAACGCCGCGGCGCCCTGCGCGGCAATCAGCTTGTAAGCCGCGGCCAGACGCCGGTTGCGGAATATCTGCCCGACCGCGGGAGGCTTGTCTTCCGGCAGGAAGACCTGGCGCCCGGCCTCATCGCCCCACAGCTTGGCCGTTGCCGACTTCCAGGCGTCCTGAATGATCTCGGTGACCGGGAAGCCCTCTTCGGCGTAGTAGATCGCGGGCTGAAACAACTCGCGCCAGCTCAGGCGGCCGAAGCGCTTGTGGAGTCTCTCCCACCCATCCACGCAACCCGGCACGGTCACCGAGTGGATGCCCTCCTGCGGCATCGCGTCGCGCCCGAGCGATTTCATCAACTCGATGGTCAGACCGCGGGGCGACCATCCGCTGGCGTTGAGGCCGGTAAGCTTGCCGGTCTTCGCTTCCCAGTAGATGACGAAAAGGTCGCCGCCGATGCCGCAGCTCATAGGCTCCACCAGGCCCAGCAGGGCATTGGCGGCGATGGCGGCATCAACGGCCGATCCGCCGCGCGCAAGCACCTGGGCGGCGGCCTGGGAGGCGAGTGTCTGGCTGGTGGCGGCTATCCCGTGCTTGGAAATCACCATGGATCGCGCCTGGGTACGTTCCTGGGAATGGGATGGCATGGCAATCCACAGCGCGGCGATACACCAGGCCGCAACTCGGAACACAAACCGCATCGAGAGAATTCGATGATAGCAGGAGACGGTCCGCTCAAGCCGCGCAACTGCTAACCTGTAACAAGACCGTAACAAGGCTGTGGCATATCGTTTCAAATTGGGCGAGCCGGTTCCCGAGGGAATCAAGCGCATCGTCCGCGAAGAAATCGAAGCGGCGGCCCGCCATTTGAGCGGCCAGGGGGAAACCGATCGCGATGAAGCCGTCCACGAAGCGCGCAAGAGCATCAAGAAGATCCGCGGCGTGCTGCGTCTGGTACGGCAGGAACTGGGCGATATCTATCGCGTGGAGAACGCCCGCTTCCGCGACATCGGCCGTCAGCTCTCCCAGTTCCGCGATGCCGGAGCGAGCATCGAAACCTTCGATGCGCTGCGCAAGCGGTACCGCGGCGAGATGGACGGGCGCACGCTGGCGTCCATCCGCCGCCGCTTGAAGGCGCGCAAGAAACAGGCGGAACTACAGGTCAACCTCGCTGCGGTGCTGGACGGCATGGCTGCCGCCCTGCGCGAGGCGGCGCCAGGAGTAAGTGCGTGGCCCCTTGCGAAGGACGGTTTTGCGGCCATCGCGCCGGGCCTTGAAGCGACCTTCCGCGAAGGGCAGAGGTCGATGTCGCGGGCGCGCAAGCATCCACTGCCGGAGAATTATCACGAGTGGCGCAAGCGCGTGAAGGCGCACTGGTATCATATCCGCCTGCTGGAGAGTCTTTGGAGCCCGGGCATGCGGATGTATGAGAAGAGGCTGAAGGATCTGGAGACCGCTCTGGGCGAGGATCACAACCTGGTGGTGCTGCACGGGAAGGTCCTGGTCGAGCCGGAAATCGGCCAACTCCCCCGCCTGATCCGTAAGTATCAAAAAGAACTGCGCGACAACGCTCTGGATCTAGGCGCGCACATCTACGAAGAGAAGCCCGGCCACTTCAGCCGGCGCGTCCAACAATTGTGGGACGGCTGGCAATCGACGAAAACGACCGGCGCGAAGGCGGCCGTCTCCGCGCCGGTCTGAAATGTCACGCCCGGCAAGTTACCGCCGGAAGCGGAAATCGTGACGACGGTCCCACCGGATCTCAGGCGCCCAGTGGCGAGTCACAATGACCGCGGGAGGGCAAACCGGATACACGGGATACGCGTAAGCCGGCCGGCCCACGACAACGCTGAATCTGACGGCAGCCTTTGCCTGATGCGGGGCCAGTGCCAGCATGCCCAGCAGCGCGATTGCGGGAAGTCCGATTTTCTTGAACATCTTTTTCATCCTCCACTTCATTCGACGCCGACGGGGAAACGAAGCTTGTAAATGATTGTCAACGGCGGCTCAGCAGGCGGCCGGCGACGACGATCGCTGCCATCAGCGCCAGTTCCACGCCGTAGCGCAGTGCATCGGAAGGACTGAGCAACCGCCGCACAAACGGGTCACCGAGCATCATCTCTCCGGCCACCCGGCCGAGAATGGCCACTCCCAAGTACATGGTCACCGGATATCTGTCCATGATCAATGCCAGAAACGTGCTTGAGGAAATCACCAGCGGGATGCTCAACGCCAGGCCGAACACGATCAGCCAGATATTGCCCCTGGACGCCCCCGCCACCGCCAGGATGTTGTCCGTGGACATGGTCAGATCCGCTAGTGCGATGGAACCGATAGCGCGCCATAATTCGCTGGGAGTGGCGGCCGCGCTTTCGTGCGCCCTGGCGTCTCTCAAGACCTTTACCGCAATCCAGACAACGAACGCTCCGCCGGCGAATTGAACGTATTCCACCTGGAGCAGCTTGGCGGCGAGGAATGTGACCGCCACGCGGATCAGCACCGCCATCCACGCGCCGGCGATTAGCGCGACACGCTGTTGCTGTTTGGGCAGCGCGCGTACGGCCAGGGCGATGACTAAAGCATTGTCGCCGGCCAACAGCAGATCGATGACGACGATCGATAAGCAATCAAGCAGGTAATGGGAGTAACCGCCGGCCAACCCTCACGGTAGCATGTGCCGGCTACCACTCCCTGAGGGATACAGCGGTTGCGAAAAAGGCCTCCACCGGCTGAAGCCTGTGCCACCTATTGCAGAACGGATGGAAGATCCGAATCGAGCACATCGAAGTGAAATCGATCGGGAGGCAGCAGCGCGGGCCCGCTGGCATTCATGCGGGCCCAGGCCTTATAGGCCGAACCTGCGATCGAGGAGTTCAGGCAGAACAGAAACTCGCTGCTGCAGCAGTCGATGGGCGGAGGCTGCCGGAAGGTCAACCGCAAGCCCACGGCCGTTTCCAGAGCCACGCCGGGAGTGGTCACGTGCTTATCCGCCAGCAGGATCACAAAACTGCTGCGGCTGGCATGCGGCCACACGTCCGGATGCAGCAGATCGCGCAGCGCCGATTCCGACTGAAAGGTGATTTCGCATTGCCGGATCCACTCTACAATGGATTCGCCCCATTGCCAGTGCGCGATCAGGCCGCGATACTGCTGCGCCAGCGTCAGGGCCAAGTCCATCTTGCGCCGCTCCAGCAGGGTCTCCTCGACATCCACCTCAGGCAGCATTTCCTCCGCCTCCAGAATGGCCGAGGCTAGATCCACCTGCGGCGCGCCGGAAACCCTCCGCACCAGCAGCGGCGGAAGCTCGTGCATCTTGTTGCCCGGAATATTGACGTACTCTCGGCCGGTCCTCATATTGGGAACCACCCTCTGTACTTATCGACGCAAAATAGCGGACTCTGTTCCATCTTGTACCACATATAAGTGCGCGATGCGCCAAGAAAATTACAATCGGCCACATTAACAACCGTTATTGGTGCGGGAGGCGGGCCTTCAGGCCCATCGGCGCACGAAGGCCGACGTGGACGTCGGCCGCAGGATTGGAGTCCCGCCCCACAGGTCCCACCGCGCTTCTGTTATGATGCGCGTTCATGCCGGAGTACTCCATCGGGCTGGATCTCGGCGGCACCAACCTGCGGGCGGCCGCCATCGACCGCGCCGGCCATGTAATCGACCGGCGAGCCACGGCCACCAACCCCGCCGCCGGGCGCGAAGCCATGCTGGGCCACATGGTGAACGCCGTCTCGGAATTGCGCGATTCGTGCGGCGCGGCCGGCCTGGCGGGCATTGGCATCGGCGTGCCCGGCTTCATCCTGCTGAAGGAAGGCATCATCCGCAACTCTAATAACCTGGCCTGCCTGGAAGACTTCCCCATCCGCGCCGAGATCGAACGCCGGCTGGGCGCGCGCGTCATTCTGGAAAACGATGCCAACGCCGCCGCGCTGGGCGAGAAGTGGATGGGCGCCGGACGCGACGTCGACGACCTGGTCCTGCTGACGCTCGGCACCGGTATCGGCGGCGGCATCATTTCCGGTGGCAGAGTGCTGCAAGGCTATCTGGGGATGGCCGGCGAACTGGGCCACACCACGGTGGTTCCCGACGGCAATCCGTGCGGCTGCGGGAATCGAGGCTGCCTGGAGAAACACGCTTCCGCCACCGCCATCGCCGCAATGGCCAGTATGCTGCACTTGGGCGATGGCCTGAGCGCGCGCGAGGTATACGACCTGGCCCTCGGCGGCAACGAGAAGGCCAGCCGGATCTTCCTCGCCATGGGGCAGGCGTTGGGTGTGGCGCTCGCCACCCTGGTGAACACGTTTAACTTTCCGCTGTATCTGCTGAGCGGCGGCGTGCTGGCGGCGTGGGACTTGTTTGCGCCGCCTATGTTGGAGGAGGTGCGGCGGCGATCGTTCACGTTCCGCACCACGAACACGAGAATCGAGAAAGCCACCTTGGGCAGCGAAGCCGGACTGTTCGGCGCAGCCTGCCTGCCGTGGGTAGAGGTGTGAACCGCTCCGTTACGGTCGCGGCTCGGTAAGAACGGTCGCGGTTCGTTGGACGGACAACACTACTGAGCCGCGACCGTAAGGGAGCGGTTGCGGAGCGGATGCAAGGAGTGAATCATGTGGATGGGAATCGATGTAGGCACGGGCGGCACGCGCGCGCTGGTGGTTGACGCGCAGGGCCGCGTGGCCGCGGGTTTCACGGCGGCGCACGAAGAGATCCTGATGGAGCGCCCGCTGTGGGCCGAGCAGCGTCCCGAGAACTGGTGGGACGCCGCGCGCGTGGCCATTCGCGGCGCGCTGGCCGAAGCCGGTATTTCCGGCGCGGAGGTGCGCGGCATTGGCCTTTCTGGCCAGATGCACGGCCTGGTGATCCTCGACCAGGCGAGCGCCGTGATCCGGCCCGCGCTCATCTGGTGCGATCAACGCAGCCAGTCGCAAGTGGACGCCATCAACCAAACGGTCGGCCGCGAAAATGTTCTGAAATACACAGCCAATCCCGTGCTGACGGGCTTCACGCTGCCCAAGTTGCTCTGGGTGCGGGATAACGAACCGCGCGCATTCGAACGCGTCCGCCACCTGCTGCTGCCCAAGGACTACCTGCGCTTCCAACTTACCGGCGAGTACGCCAGCGAAGTTTCGGACGCTTCCGGCACGTCGCTATTCGATGTGGTCGCGCGGCGCTGGTCGTTCGACATGATGGATGCGCTGGGCCTCGACCGCGCCATTCTGCCCACCTGCTACGAATCGAGCGATGTGACCGGCGGCGTGACGCGCGCCGCGGCCGAGGCTACGGGGCTCGCCGAGGGCACGCCCGTTGTCGGTGGCGGCGGCGACCAGGCCTCCAGCGCCGTCGGCAATGGCATCGTCGAACCCGGCATCGTGTCTTGCACGCTGGGCACTTCCGGCGTGGTCTTCGCCCACATGGAGAAGGTGGCCTACGATCCGGCCGGACGCGTCCACACCTTCTGCCATGCGGTGCGCGACAAGTGGCACGTGATGGGAGTGACCCAGGGCGCGGGCCTGAGCCTGCAGTGGTTCCGCAACCAATTGGCACCCGCGGCCGATTACGATGCGCTGACCGCCGAAGCTGCCACCGCTCCCGTAGGCGCGCAAGGACTCTTCTGGCTGCCGTACCTGATGGGCGAGCGCACGCCCCATCTGGACGCCACCGCGCGCGGCGGATGGGTCGGCCTCACCGCCAGGCACCAGCGCGCCGACCTGATTCGCGCGGTCATCGAAGGGGTCTCCTACAGCCAGCGCGATTGCCTGGATATCATCGAGGAACTCGGCGTGCAGGTGGAGTCGGTGCGCGCTTCCGGGGGCGGCGCACGCAGTCCCTTCTGGCGTCAGTTGCTGGCGGATATTCTCGATAAGAAAGTGGTCACGCTCGAAACGCAGGAGGGCTCGGCCTATGGCGCGGCGCTGCTGGCGCTGGCCGGGACTGGCGAGTACGGATCGGTTCCGGAAGTCTGCCGGGCCACCATCCGCGAGGTGGATTCGCTCTCACCGCGCCCGGCGGAAGCTGCGTTCTATGCGAAGGCGCATCGAGTGTATGGGGCGATCTATCCGGCGCTCAAGCCGGTGTTCGGCGAGATTGCGAGGCTCGATTCGCGGTAAGGCGCACGGGGCGGCCTGAGAGGCCGCCGCAGGCCACGGGCCTGCCCCACGAAGAGCTACTTCACGCAGGCTTGGCGGCAGCCTTGCCGCTCGGGCCAGAGCGAGCAGGATTTCACCCGGCGGTTCGTCTCCCCCAGGGCGTGCATGGCCACCGCGTGGCGCGCGTCCAGCTCAATGGTTGCGAAATGGTTGGCTTCCGGGCAAGTGATCTCCCGTGCCCCGTGGGAGCGTCGGTAAACCTTCCCCAGTGCCCAAACGGCCGGCGCGACTAGGGCCACCGCGAAGAATAGGGGAATCAAACTCGAGGGCGACATCGCTAGCACCTCCAATTTCCGGATGTGGAACTCCGATAGAAGGATACTGCAAGCATGCGCCGAACGCAATGGCCTTAGAATAGACGATTCGTCCCATGCTCTTCACACCAGATTCGATCGTCAAAGCCAGGCGAGCGCTGTTCGCACAAATGGAGGCCGGGTCGCTGACGCGCGAGCAGGCCTTTCGGCACGCGCTGGAACTCGATCCGTTCGACGTTGTGGCGCTTATCGTGCTCGGCCAGGAACGCTACGCCGCGGGCGACCTGGCGGGCGCCGCGGAGTATTGCTGGCGCGCCGTCAGCGCCGATCCGTGCCGTTTCGATCCTTGGTTCAAGCTGTGCGGCTGTCTTCCCGGCGAACCCCAGGATCTCGTCAACGGAATCATGGAACTGGCCGCACTCAAGGCGCTGCGCCATCCCGAGGACCTCGATCACTTCAACGAGACCTTCAAGGATAAGCCAATGGCCGCGGATTTCGCCAATGGTGAGGAATTCCTCGAAGCCACGGCCGATCTCTTCCATGAGAGCCGCCGCGATGAGCGGGAGGAAGTCAGCGAGCGGCTGCGGCCCTATCGGCTGGTTGACGACCTGTTGGAGACGGCGGATGATGGCTTGGACAAGGATCTGGTGGACGGAATTCTGGAGGATGGCGCGCGCTGCGGTCCGATGCTGGTCGGGGTTCTACGCGCCATGGCGACCGGCTCCCTGCCAGAAGGCAGTCCCGCGCCCGTCGTGTGCAGCCTGGCGCTGCTCGGCGAGATAGGCGACCCTGCCGTATTGCCGGAACTGATCGAATGCTTCGCGGTGGAGGATGAAGACGACATTCAGGCGGCGGCTCACTGGGCGGTGAAGCGCATCGCCTCGCGGCGGCCGGAGGAATCGCTCGAGGCCATTCGCAAGCTGACGCCCGCCGTCGATGCCGCCGAGCGATGCATCTTGGCGATGGTTCTGAGTCACTTCCCCGGACAACAGGGAAAACGGGATGTTCTGCTAGGCCTTTTGGACGGCCTCGCGGCTTTTCCGAAATCCGACCGCTACGAACTATTCATGAGCGTGGCGCTCGGGCTGGGACTTTCGGAGGGGAGCAAAGGCATGGACCTCGCATGGTCGCTACTCAGCCGACACGCGGCCCTGCTGCCCAAGCGGACGCGCGATGATTTGCGGGAAGCCAGACGGGTCCGCGCCGTGCTGGATCGAAGCGCGTCCGAACCCGAGCCCGGCGACGATCACCCCGAGGGCACCGTTTACGATCTCTGCTGCCAGCCGTGGGACGACGACTACGAAGAAGACCAGGACGAAGACGAAGACTTCGTTCCCGAGCCGGTGCGTCGCACCTCGAATCGGGGCCGCAACGATCCTTGCTGGTGCGGTAGCGGCAAGAAATACAAGAAGTGCCATCTGGAGTCCGACGAGAAATCGCGTCCTGCGCCGCCATCTCCGGACGAAGCGCCGAAGGAAACGGCGCATCGGGGATCGCATGCCGAGGAAGCCGAGCTTCGCAAGCGCTTGATCGCGTTCACCACCAGCGCGTTGGGCAAGCACGAGTTAGAGGCAGCCCTGATGGCGTTCGTCGGTTCGGAGCCTCCGGCGGGGGTAGACGATGAGACGTTTTCGATGGAGACCGTCGACTGGCTGATTCACGACTACGTGCCAGCGCGGCTGGAGCATCCCATCATCCAGGAGTTTCTGAAGCGCCGTCCGGGCGGCCTTACCATGCGTCAGCGCAAGATCCTGGAGGCGTGGAGCCGCGCCCGTTATAGCATCTTCGAAGTGCAGGAGGTGCGTCGTGGGTCCGGGGTCCGGTTGAAGGATCTGCTGGTGGGCGGCGAATTCTTCGTGGACGACGTGAACACGTCAAAACGGGCTGCGCTGTGGGATTGTTATCTCGCGCGGGTGGAGGAGTTCGACAACCGCCACGTATTCACGGCCACGGCGCTGACCATCCCCAAACCCTTGGTCGCGCCTTTCAACGAGTGGGCCATCGGCGCGCGGGAGCGCAGCGGCTTGAGCTGGGATGATTTTCTGCACGCTAACAGCCATAAAATGCGGCAGGAGGCCTCGCGTCTCATCAACCGCGGCGCGGATTCCACGCGGGTGGTCAGCTTCGAAGGCGACGAACTGGTCTTCAGCCGGGCCCGGTATGCGGTCCAGGACGAAGACGCCATACGCCATGCGCTCGACCAATCCAAGTCGTTCGAGCCCGAGGAGGACCCCGCCGGGTACGGCTGACTGGATGAAACCGAAGACGCCACGGGAGGGCGGCGCGCATTCGGACACCTCCACATTGCCGGTGGCGAGTTGACGCTGGAATGCTCCACACGGCAGCGACTGAAGCGCGGCAAGGCGTTGCTGCAGTTTCTTGTCGGCGAGCAGCTTCGGCACCTGGACGACGACTTCACCAATTGGCAATCCGCCATGCGCGACCGGAAGCCTTCGCCGGACCCGCCGAAGGGTTCCGGTCTGCCGCCCGGAGTGGAACGCGAGTTGGTGCAGAAGGTGCTCGAAGAGCATTACCGCAAATGGCCCGACACTCCGCTTATCGCGTTGGATGGCAAGACTCCGCGCGAGGCGATGGCCACGCCCGAGGGCCGTGCGCAAGTCGTGGACCTGTTGAAGTTGCTGGAAAACGGCGAAGAACATAAGCGCAGCGATGGCCTCGCATGGCACGACGTGTCGAAGCTGAAGGCGGCGCTGGGAATCGAGTCTTGAGCCGGGCGGAATGGCGCCCGCCGCGACATGGGCGAGCTGCTGGATGTGGCGGAGGCGCGCCGCGCTATCGATCGCCGCGAGCCAATTCAATTCGGGTAGGTCTAGTAAGTCTAGAATAGTCTACTAAGATATTTTAGTCCGGTGCGCATAGTCCGCCTGCTTCCGGCTAAGAATGGGTTCATAGGAAAGGCCTCAAATCCCGACTAGCTATGTTAATCTTAAAAGCCAGGCACCAACAAACGAGGGGACCGCTACATGTTCAAGTTTCGCTGCGCGATGGAGGTTGCGCTGAGCGCTATTCTATTGCTCGCCATGTCCGCCTTTGCGCAAACGCCTAATGGCTGGCCCTCCGCCGGTAACGATTTGAATAACAGCCGTTGGGCTTCCGCGGTAACAATCCTAAATAATCAAAACGTGAGCGGCCTCACCGTACTATGGAAGTTCACCACCCAAAACGACGTTTCCGCGACCCCGTCGGTGGATGCTGCGGGAGGCTATGTCTACTTCCCCGATTGGTCCGGAAACCTGTACAAATTGAACGCGGCTACCGGAGCCACCGTCTGGCAGCACAAGATGACGGATTATGGATTGAGTTCGGCGGTGATGTCGCGCACCACGCCGACGCTATGGGGCACG
>Ga0187847_10001779_pt1 | contig 18580 bp, 18 predicted proteins | sample June2016WEW_4_10_FD_132458 | JGI IMG/M metagenome (GOLD analysis project Ga0187847, IMG submission 132458) | Peatland microbial communities from SPRUCE experiment site at the Marcell Experimental Forest, Minnesota, USA - June2016WEW_4_10 | ecosystem: Environmental > Terrestrial > Soil >...
CCGGGCCGGAGCGCAGCGTAGGCTTGCGGAATCAGGCGCGCGATTACCTCAACTCCCGTGGGTCCGGCAAAGACGGCGTTACGCGGCTCGAATTTGCGCACTTCGAGCTGCACTTGATCCTCTTCCGACTCACCGACGTAGGGCGGGTTCGAGACAACGAAGTCGAAGGAGTTGTCCTCGAAGCCCGCAAGCAAATCGGCTTGTCGGAACTGAATGCGGGCGTCAAGTTGATGGCGGGCGGCGTTCGCGCGAGCGACTTCAAGCGCTGCAGTGGAAATATCGGTGGCGTATATCTCGGCTTGCGGCAGCTCTGTCGCTAGCGCCAAAGCGATGCACCCCGAGCCGGTTCCGACATCGAGAATTCGGCATGCGGCATCCGGTTTCCGGCTTTCGGATACAGGCCCTGCCGCAGTCCGAGGTCCGAGGTCCGGACGCCGGACGCCGGATGCCGAGCCTTGCAGTTCCAACACGGTCTCGATTACGTGCTCGGTTTCAGGCCGCGGTATCAAAACCGCCGGCGTGACGATAAGATCCATGCCCCAGAATTCCTGATGGCCCGTGATGTACTGCGCAGGAACGCCGCGGGCGCGTTCGTCGAGCGCAGCATCATAGCCACTCCGTTCATCGTTGCCGAGTTCGCGCTCGGGATGGGCGTAGAGGTAGGCTCGCTCGCATCCCAGCGTGAACATCAACAACAGCTCCGCGTTCATTCGCGGGGAGGCAACGTGTGCAGCAGTGAGCCGGGCGATCGCGAAGCTAAGGGCCTGTTTCAATTGCACCAGACCATTTCACCATAGGCACTCGAGACAAAGCGAAAAGAACTTGCTGCGGGAGGAACCGAAACCGCCGACGGGCATCATCGGCCAAGTTCGCAAAGCGATACGCTAGAATGATGGCGAGCCGGGATGGCGAAATTGGCAGACGCAGCGGACTTAAAATCCGCAGGGGCGAAAGCTCTGTGGGGGTTCGATTCCCCCTCCCGGCACCAGCAAACCCTTGTCCCAAGCGGTCTTTGGTAGATTCCATCATCCCTGCAAAAAGAGGTTTGCTCTTTCACCCTTTTCTAGTGTGCCCAATTTTGTGCCCACCCCCGTAGTCCGATCGACTCGGTGCGGCAATCGGTTCCGCTTGATCCTTCCATGCGTCATTGCGAAAGCTCGCTCGATGGCGTCGGCCTGCGGATGGACGTAACGCATAGTGATCACGATGCTGCTATGCCCTGCAATGCGGGCGAGGGTGTGAGCGTCTGCACCCTTTCTTGCTAGATTTGTAAGGGCAGTGTGCCTCAGTATGTAGGGCACGAAACTCTCCACCCCCGAGGCTTCAAGAGCGCGGGCGTGCAGATCCTTCGCGACATTTCCATTCAGGTGGCCCTCGGATGCACCACTTGGAAAAACCCAGCCCTCCTCAGGCTGGCCGGCGCCTACGTATCGGGTTTGAAGGAGGTCATAAACATGCGGCGTCATAGGCAATACGCGCTTCGATGCCCTAGACTTGCCTTCCGGGATGCGGATAAGGCCGCCTCTGGCGTTCAGGACTAGGTGCTGCCACTGGAGGCTGAAAACCTCCCCCGGTCGCATGCCTTCTTCTGCGATGATTGTGGCGCAATCCTTCCACGGCTGGGAGCAAGCGGTTAAATAAGCTGTCAGTTCTTTATCGCTCAGCACCCGGTCGCGTTGTTTTTCTCCCTTTGCCATGGCAATTCGTGCTGGCTTCTCGATCCGCCCCCATTGATATGCGAGATTCAAGGCGCGGCGGAGCGTTCGCAGCCCGCGATTGATCCCAGATGGTGATAACCGTACGTTCTCCGCGGCGAAGTGCTGCGCATTCTGATCACTGATCTGGTCTATTGGAACGGTTGCCGTTTTGGCGCGCAGGAGCATATCGACGCCCTGCTTGTAGTACCGCAGAGTCCCTGGTTTGCTGGAATGCGTCGTTTCCGCAAATGGCAAGAATTCCGTTTTGAGAAAGTCTTTGAGTGTTGGCGCAGGCTTCTTTTCGCGGAGGCCGACTTCGCCTTTCGCTAGAGACGTTTTGTGTGCCGCCTCCATCTGCCGAGCTACCTTGTCATTGCCCTGCTTCGTGGACTCCCGCACGAGCTTTCCTTGCCACACGAATTTGTACCAGTAGACACCGCAGGAACCCCGCTCGCCGCACTTGCTGCAAGTTCCGTCTGGGCGCTTCTTATCGCAACCACGTTTGTAGATCATCGCTCACCTCGTTTTCTTGTCCTTTGACTTACCGCTTCCCTTTGGCCGGCCGCCGAGTTTGCCCCACTCTTGCATTCGACGAACAAATTCCTTCTTTCCCCACTTCTTCGTGCGGGCCTGGGCACTCTTCTTGCCTAGAAGGCTGGCGGCTTTGCTGACATCGGTCATTACTTGTTCATTATAACCTAACGATAGGTTATGTAAAAGCAATAATTCACTGACAGCCCGCCTACTAGAAGAAACCAGCCTGAATCTGGGCGAGTTCCACGGGTGCGGAACATTCCTTGTCATCGTTAGCTACATGATTGATCCGAGCGCTGACGGGATAAGAGCGCATCCGTTGAGCGTCGAGGGGCTTCAACAGATCGGAGGCAGCACTTGCATCCTGCATTCCGGGGTCGAGCCACAGGTCGTAGCTATCCCGATCAAGAATTACAGGCATTCGGTCGTGGACGGCTGCCGTTACTGCGTTTGGGGTTGTGGTCAGAATGGAGCACGTCTCTAGCACTTTCCCGCCTGGATCTTTCCATCTCTCCCATATTCCCGCGAACGCGAACAGCCTGCCTTCGTTAACTTCAAAGCAGTACGGCTGCTTCACTTTCCCCATTCTGGCCCACTCGTAGAAGCCGTCCGCGGGAACCAGGCATCTGCGAAATTTCAGCGCGTCACGGAACCCCGGCTTCGTTGCCGCCGTTTCCGATCTCGCGTTAATCATCCTGGCGGCGCCAGAGCAATCCTTCGCCCACGATGGAATGAGTCCCCATCGGACAAACGACATTTCGCGGCGGGTTTCCTTGGGATTCTGGCGGATGACAGGTACGGGCTGCGATGGGGCGATGTTGTAGCGGGGAGCCCACTCATCTTCGGCCGGAACGGCGTCGAAATATTCCTCGACGAGTTGCTTCCTCCGCGACAGTCGGTAGCGCCCGCACATGGGGAGATTATGGCAGGTTCTGATGAGAATGTTAGTTATGGCGAACAAATAGCGAATATGCTAGGCTCTTTCCCGATGGCCCGGCGTCCGGATCGCGAGAAAGCCGAGATACTGAGCGAGGCGGATCTGAAGGACTTGCGTCACAACCTCGCGCACCTCAGCACCCCGGCTGTTCGGGACTCTTACGAGCGCGCCTACCGGGATTGCCGTCTCGTCTACAACCACCTTCCGAGCCCCCGACAAATGCAGACCTTGGTACAGGTGTGGAAGCAGTTGTGGAAATGGCGCTGATCCCGCCAAAGACAACCTCCATGAACTTCGCCTTTGCTCTTCGTCGCGAACTGGCCGACCGTGCTCAGAAATACGCAGAGGCTGAAGGATTGCCTTATTGTCTCGGCTACGGCGAAGCCCCCATCGTGTGCTTTGCACCCTATGCTGATGAACGTCTTCTGCAATCCGGGTGTCCTGCGAGATGGCAAGGTTGCAGCGTTGCTGGACACCGAACTGGGCGCTTCGCCGTGTTTCGGATACCAAGCCCGAGTTCCTCTTGCCAACGGCAGACTTGATCGGACAGAAGTTGATCTGCGACTAGGGAACCTTTTGATTGAGGCCAAACTCACCGAGAACGACTTTCAGAATGCCGAGAAAGGGGTTCTCCTAGCATATCGAGATTTCTCGGACGTGTTTGATTGGGAACAACTGCCTCAGACCCAGAACCGGTTCCTGTCCTACCAACTTCTGCGCAACGTGCTCGCGGCCTATGCCCTTCAGTATTCGTTCTGCGTCTTGGTCGACGCCCGTCGGCCGGATCTGGCTGACGCCTGGTACACCGTGATGAAGTGTGTGAAACCAATTGAACTGCGGACGAAACTGAGAATCTCCACCTGGCAGGAAGTGGCTCTGGCAGCGCCACTAGCGCTGAGAGGCTTTTTATCAGTGAAGTACGGAATTGTGGGTCAATGAGCGCTATGGCGATGTTACACCAACCATCTCCTACCAGACTGGAGCACAAACTCGGCAGTGAGACCTTCATGGAGTGGAGGTGGCGCTCTGAACCGCAACTGGGACCAGCATCGACTCATGAGCTACTATCGCTGCTGTGATCCGCTCAAGAAGTGGCTCGAAGCCTGAGAAGTCGATCTTCGAAGCGTTATCCCGAACATATACAGATAGGATGTGCTTTCCGAAATGGGTCGTAGAGTTGTAGTTGTTGTTGGGATCGAAGGTCTTTCCATCGCGGTTGACCTTCAGGACGGCGTCGGCGAAGCAATCCTCTATAATGGATGTCTGTGCGCCAGCCTTTAGCGGTGTCAGAACCGCATATAGATTGCCCTCGGCGTGGACAAAATTAGCTGTGGTGGATGCCTTTTTCTTCGTCAGCTTTCCTATCGTTTTGTAGACTTCATGGCCTGCGCCGTCATTATCGACGACCAAGACGACCGCGTTTTGCTTTTCCGGTGCTTTGAATTTTTCAAGCTCAGTCAAATACTGCTTGATGAACGGGTGGAGGTGAGAGGTCCCGCCCTTCAATTCCAAGATTCGACCCGTGCTTGAATTGACGGTCTTAAGGATGCGAACGTTAAGCTCCACCTTACCGTTGGCAGCAATGGTTGCCAGTTTTGGAAACTTGACAGCCAAACTTCTGATAGCTTGGTCAATATAGACATTGTCGGTCTTTCCTTCACACACGATCACCGGCTTTGGTGCCGAGTAGAAAACCTTAAACATGAGAAAGCGGCGGTACAGCTTCTCTTTTGAACGAAGAGCTTTCTCAGCGGATTCCTCCTGGGACTCTAACTTCGAATCGATCTTAAAGTTGTAACAGTCCACTCTGTCGATGTGGCCTAACATGCCGTGCAGCTGTTCCATCGTAGCGTCAACCATCGCCGGAACAGGTTTTCCGGTTGCGTCGGGCACCATCCATAAGCGCTGAAATTTTCCATCCCTGAACAAAGCGTGGGCCATGGATCGCACGATACGTCGGTATTCAGTCCGAATGTTTACTTTTCGATTAACGATCAGCCCCGTGACTGATTGGCGCGAATCCCGATATTGCATACGCGTTTTAGCCGCATTAATGACGAAGCCGGAGTGAAGGATCGTTTGTTTTAGCGTGTCTCCCGCCTCCCATTTGTGGGCCTGACCAGGCACTGGCTTAGCAATCTCAACCGGGAAGACAGGCTTATTCGTCGAGAAAGCCAGGTCGTCAGCATATCTGGAATAAGTGCAGCCGTTGGCGGAGGCCAACTTGCAGAGATGAATGTCGAGCACATGCCCAACAAGGTTCGAGATCACAGGCGAGCACGGACTACCCTGCGGCAAAACACCTTCATGACATGCTATCTGGGCCAGGATGGTAGCGACTTTCGCATTGAGCAGGAAGTTCGCGTCTTTTATGAAGAATCCCCTTACCCGACCAAAGTTGATACTCGGAAAGAAATCCTCTAGGTCGACGTTGAAAACGTACCTTCGGCGTTGATGCTTCCTTGCGTTGGTGATAATCGATTTCTTCCGTTTGAAGCCATGAGCCAAGTCGTCCTTGCGCTTTTTGCTTTCATTGATCTCCTCAACGCAGTTGAGCAGCAGATCGGAGAGACGCCGCTGCAAGAGCCTCAAATCCGGTGCCGGCGCTTTTATTTCTCGAATACCACCATTGCGTTTTGAAATCTGGAAAGATTTGTACCTGGCCGGAACGGGCTTCTTGTAAATAATGTAGGAGAGCGACTTCGCCTGGAATTGCAAGAGAGTGGCGACGTCTTGCAGCGACGTAGCCTCTCTTAGAGGGAGAAGCTGTGACATACGAGGTGGCAATGCCTACAGCCACTCTTATGCGCAGCGAACCAGTGCCAGGCGTCACATCGCGCTGAGCGAGTGCCCAGCAAACCATCCGACATTGTTGTCACATGCTGCGATACGCAGCAAAAGATCTGGCTGTAGGCGATGTGAGATTAACACATTTCGTGTTCGAGAAAAATCTAGTCCTTGTTTATTCGTCACTTTGTAAAGTAGGGGCCAAGGATGGGTAATTGCGTTCAGCCCAAGCTGGCATCAGGACTTTCGTAGTTGTCGTAACAGGCGATAAGCGCATTGACAATTTCGAGGCAAATATATACTTGAAACAGCGCAACCATGCCGCGTTTGAAGTTCCGCAGTGCTTCTGGGCCTTCTATATAGTCAGGAGTTTTCATCGTGTCGATTTATACCCAACCCAAAGTGTCAGTCCATCTACATGTGGAAGTTCGATGTGTCGTTGGTCCCACATCGAACCATACCCTCGTTCGTAAAATGGCATACTAAGCCCCCACCCAAGTCCCTTGGCGTCTTTGTCAAATACAGAGATACCCTCAGCAAATCCAGCTTGATATATCCACGCTCTCACGGGCTCGAAGTTCTTTGCGATCTGTTCAATTGTGAGTTTGTCGGATGGCACATCATACCGAATATTCCAGCCAGCGTTACGAAATATTGGGGACAGTTCATCATTCCAGAAGCGCGAGACCTCGCCATCTTGCCAACCCCCCGTTACCCGCACACTTGGAACTAGGTTTTTCTTCTTTTGCTCGTCGGTGATTTTTTGTAGCGCCGCAAATATTACAGCGTGATCCTCTGGCGTAAGGTGGCGGTCAGGGCGACAACAGACAGCGTTCCGTTGGCTCTTTAATCGCCTTATTTGCTGGTCTTTCGCCTGTTCGCATCGTTGCTCGGCATTATCTCGTGCGTCTTGAAGTTCCTTGGTTAACTCATCATCGCTAGCAACGAGACGCCCGTTCGTCGAAACCTGAAACTGATGATCCTCGTAAACGGTCTTACCCGTGAATATTCCCCATCCGCAGAGCACAAGAACGACAATGCCAGTAGCCTCAAATATTCCCGGCCACAGTGAATTGCTAAGAGACTGTAACAAAACCCATCTTCCCGACGGGAATTGGAACCGAAGTTGAAGCGCAGGGGCAAGCGGGGGAAATTAGAAGGGGTAGGACAAACCGGGCTGAGCGTGTGATACTTACCGCGGATTCGATCCGACGGACGGCGGGGGACGACGGCCCCCGCCGTTCCATCCGCACCTCTATCTACAGTGTGTTTAGTGCGGGGTGTGCCGTTTTTCGCCCGCCTCCTATGGGGTGGACGGAGAACGATGTGGCAAAGCGTTCGGCAAGTGAAGCTCAACCGGGCCCACGACCGGAACTCTTCGCTCTCGCCAAGCCTAGAACACTGTGCAACTGGTGCTCGACGGTCCGCATGGGTCCGGCGGATAGTAGGCTGATGTCGTTCCGAGTCCATTGACGTAAACCTCGGCGGAAGCGACGCAGGCATTTGATCCTCCTGAGGACGCGCTCGGCGTCACTACCGGCTGAACTTCCGCGCGTTGCCCCAGTTTGGTGACTACGGCGCTGCCCGGCAATTCCAGAAAAGTGGCCTGGCCGGGATTGAGATTGACACTCATAAATTCGTTTCCAATCAGATTTCCGTTGCTGTCGAGAAAACTGATCTGCCCCACGCATGGGTCCGGAGGGTACGCCACCACATTCAGGCGCACTGTCTGCAAGAGGGTAACGCCCAACATGCCCAGTTCCGGGTTGGATGAATAACTGACTGCGCCAGGGACCAGCACGTTGCTGATGCCGAGTACATTGTCAAGCACTTCTGCCGATGCCTGGCAGGAACTAACGATGCCTGCGGCCGGCACAACCGTGGGCAGGACCTCTACTCGTTGACCCAGGGAGCTGGTAAGGCTATTGCCGTTGATGGCCAGGGAAGCCGACTGATTCGGTTGCAGGGAAACGCTGATCGTTGTGCCCACGGGATTGCCGCCGCTGTTTTGAAACCCGAGCTGGGCATAGCAAGGGTCCGGAGGATACGCCACTACATTGATTTGCAACGTTTGCCCGCGGACCAAGCCGATCATCGGGAAGTTGGTGGCGTTCGGTAGGCTTTGGGCCCAGCCAAGGCTTGCCGGAATGAGTACGAGGAATGCGATTGCGATTCGAGCTTTCGTAAGTTCCTTTCTATAGTTGGTGGTCTAGTTGAGGTTGAATTTCCCCCAAGGCGCCTATCTCGACGCCGGGACGGAGTGGGCAACCGCTCCGGCAGTTTGTCTGTGAGGCACAGTCGCCACTGCGGCGACTGGTCCCTCTGCCGGCTGCGCTGCGCGGTGCTGCTGCAGTAAGCGGTGTCGCTGCGCCATCTTCTGGTACTGTTCGGTGACGTCCGCCAGACGAACGTTTTCGTAGCCATTGCGCTTGGCCATGATGCGATAGTCGAACGCGACGCTGGAGTGCCCTCCGCCCAGTTCGTGCACTTCGAAAGAAGTTGCGGACTTCTGGCTGACATACAATCCTTTGCAGTCCCCGTTGGGCGTGAGGAAGACGTGATAGTCCACGCCCAGGTTCACGGTTTGAGCGAAGGTGGGATCCAAGGCAATGCTCGTCGACCCGTTGGAGAGCTGCCCGGAACCGGCGTCCTCGAACCAATTTTCCGCGGATTGCATGGCGTAGAGTGAAACCTTGCGCGCGCCTCCCTCGACGTTCGCTACGCCTTTGATCGTGCCCGAGCAGGTTAGATTGGCGCCGGTGTCGATGGTGCAGGTGAAGTCGTTTTCGAAATCGGAGGCCATGGTCTCAAAGACGAGACCGTTGCCAGAAGTTAGGTTGAAAGCCTCGAGAGTGGGAACGGAGCCGTTGTTATAAAATAGTCCCGCCCAGTTGTTATCGGCGGTTCCGTAGACTCCTGCAAAATCATTGCCGCCAGTGTCGCCCCATACCCCCGCATCGGGGATGTACCCGGCACCAGTTTGGCTTGATCCAGAAGCGGCTCCGTAAACGCCAACATACGGGCTTTCACCCTGCACGCCGAAGCCACCCGTGTTGGCGGTTTGTCCATAGACGCCGATCGACGTCCCACTGGTTGCCGTGCCAATTCCTTTTACACCCATGCCGTTTCCATGCCCGTCCACACCAATGCCGCTCGTGCCCGTGCCGCTTCCGTAGACGCCGACGTTCGAAGCTGACCCCTCCACGCCATAGCCAGCCGAACTTTCGGACTGGCCATACACGCCCACCGACGTCCCGCTGGTAGCAGTGTCCACTCCGTAGACGCCGTTGCCGTTGGCCGTCTCCCCCTCCACGCCGGAGCCTCCGACACTGCTCGCGATTCCCCAAACGCCAATGTTGGCGGAGTCGCTTAGGATGCCTGCGAGCGAGATGGGCGCGGACACAGTGAGACCGGCACCGCCGCCCGTCTGGTTGATGGTAAGAGCGTTCGTCGTACCACTTTCATTCAGCGAAGCGGTTTGCGCAGAGATTGAGCCCGTGGCCGTAAGGTTGCCCGTGATGGACTGGTTGCCCACGAAAGTGTTGGCCGCGCTCAGAAGAGGAACTTTGGTCGTATCCAGGTTCAGCGTCACGCTGCCGCTGGTGCCTCCGCCGGTGAGATCGGTGCCCGCCGTGACGCCGGTGATCGTGCCGGTGCCCGCATTCGAGCACGTCCATGCGCCGCTGACGTATTGCAGCACTTGGTTGGCGCTGCAAGTCTTCAGCCCCAGGTTCAGCGTGCCACTGGTGCCTCCGCCAGTCAGGCCGCTGCCGGTCGCCGTGGTCACGCCCGTGATCGTGCCTGTGCCCGGAAAGGTCTGCCCTGTGGCAAACGTGAACAATCCATCGCTGGCGATCTTCAAACCGGTTTCGGCGGGCGATGTCGTGCCCGAGCCGAACAACAGGCTCAAGGTTCCCGAAGGACTCGCCGTATCGTTGCCCGCGGGTTCGGCCCGCAACTCGAAAGTCTGATTCACGGCTGCCGCCGTGCCGCTGTTGTACGACGAAGCGACAAATTCCTGCCCTTGGGACACCCTGCCTCCGCTGGATGTGGCCGCGCCGGTGGCTGGCAACGTAAGCAGCCCTTCCACATTGGTGGCACCCCGCACGTCGAGCGTGGCGCCGGGCGTCTTGGTGTTGATACCGACCTTGGCCGTGCTGCCGCTGCCCGACTGGAACAGCACCGAGTTCCCGATGTTGGAGGTAGTGGTCCAGAGCGGAATGAAGTCGGCGGTGCCGGAGCCGGTCACGTCGGTTCCCGCAGCGGCAGCAGCAGGTGAGGCGGAACGGGCAAAAGCGGTTGGCATCGAGGAGGACGAAGCCGTTCCTGGTGTGGCCAGCACGAAGGCCGAAGGCGGTAGTCCGCCAATGGTCTCCGCGTCTCCGGCCTTCAGCGCGTAAGGGGCGCTGACCAGCAGCACGCGGGGCTGCTCTTCCTGTTGCCGCCCTTGCACTTGCATCCCAAGCCAGTGCGCTTCGCCTGCGACAAAAATGTCCGAGGGCAATCCCGTGCTGCTGGTCGACCCCAGCATCACCGTGTAGTGCCCGGTATCGTCGGGCTGCACGTTTTGAGTTTCCAGCCACAGAGGCGAGCCCCCCTGCGACTCTTTGTAGAGCAGAAAAGTGACGCCCACGGTTCCGCTTAGGGGCTTGCCGTTGACGTCGGTCAAGGTGCCGCTGAAGTTGACCAGCGGAGGCACGATCGCGCTGGTATTGGTGGCCACAACGGTTTGTTGCGCCTGGCCGAACAAGCTGCCGAGCAGAACCAGCAATGTAGAAACTGTTATCCCAATCTGTTTCATAAAACTCCTCCTGTAATAGGCCTGCCTCAAGGTGCTTCGTGGAAACTCTGCTTGCCTCACTCGGCGGCCGCCGATGCGAGCTGGGTTGCGGCTACTTGCGCCTTCACCTTTCGCAAAGCCTCGCGAGTTTGGCGCACCTCAGCCTTCAGGCTCCGTATCTGACTCAGAGCTGTGTTCAGCTCAGTTTGTTGTTGCCGGAATTCCCGCTGTTGTTCCTTGGCGGCCTCAATCAGCAGCGCCGTCAAGCGGCTGTAGTCCACGCCGCGGGCGTCTTTTCCGTTCTCCTCGTAAGTCACAACCTCCGGCACGACTGCCCCCACTTCTTCAGCGATTACTCCGATTTCATGTTTGCCTGAGTCCTTCAGATCGTAGGAAACGCCGCGCAATTGTTCGACCTTGCCGAGCGCGTTGTGCAGCGGCTGGATGTTGGTTTTCCAGCGGCGGGAACTGTAGGTAGACCAGCCGTCGGCGATCGCCTTGCCTGCACCTGAGGCGATGGTGAACACATTCGAGGGTGTGGTGGTGCCGATGCCAACTTTGGCGGTGGCCGACTGTCCGTTCACACCGTTGATGCTACCCAGCACCAGGGAATTGCTGGCATCGACTTCGGCGTTGGCGCCAAGGGCGGTGGCATTGGTCAAAGTGCCGGTACCCAATTTCGTCCCTGTTCCCAGAGTGGTGTTATTGTTCCCGGTCACATAAGTGCTGTCGACGGTAGCGCCCGCGTTGTTACCCACTCCGGTATTGGCTTGGCCCGAGCTAACGAATTGGAGTGCGAGGTTCCCGACCGCTACGTTGCAGCAGGAGGCGCTGTTATACAGCGCCTCGTAGCCGTCGGCTGTGTTACCGCTTCCGCTGATGTTCAGGAAAAGCGATTGGAAACCAGTGGACGTGTTATTACTGCCTGTGGTGTTGGACCAGAGTGCACTGACGCCGCTGGCCGTATTTTGGACTCCCGTGGTGTTGGCGTCGAGCGCCTCTTCGCCGTCACCTGTGTTGGAATAGCCGGTCGTGTTGGAAGCGAGCGCAAACGCACCGGTCCCGGTGTTAAAGTAGCCGGTCGTGTTGGCGGAGAGTGCGGAACCGCCGGTCGCCGTGTCGTAGGTGCCTGTGGTGTTGGAAAGGAGGCTCTGCCAGCCGCTGGCAGTGTTGTAATACCCCGTAGTATTGAGGTTGAGCGCTTGATAGCCGCTGGCGGTGTTGCTGCCGCCCGTGGTGTTCGCATAGAGGGCCGCGTATCCGTTAGCGGTGTTACTGGAACCGGTGGTGTTAGAGAAGAGCGCGGTCGCCCCGCTGGCGGTGTTATAGCTGCCGTTGGTGTTGAGGTAGAGAGCCTGTAGGCCGGTGGCCGTGTTTTCGGAGCCTCCGGAATTCTGACCCAGAGCCTGAACCCCGCTGGCGGTGTTGTTGAAGCCCGTGATGGTCGAATTTCCCGCGAACCCCAGAAAGGCATTGCCATTGGCTAAGGAGCCGAAGGCAAAAAGACTGCTCCCAATCTCGAAGCTGCTGCCGGATACCACTCCAGTAAGGGTCAGGTTCCCGCTCACCGTCTGATTGCCGGTGAAAGTGTTTGCCGTGTTCAACTGCGGCACCTTGGTTGTGTCGACATTCAGCGTGGTCGTACCGCCCAGGGCCACGGAACCGCCGCCGGTCAGATCCGTTCCCGCCGTCACCGTCAGGGACGGATTCGCCAGCATAGTGTTGCTCACCCCGCCGGCAGCGACGCTCAGCGTTCCACTTCCGGTGATCGGCCCGCCGGTCAGTCCCGCTCCGCTGGCGACGTTGGTCACCGTGCCGGTGCCCGCCCCAGGAAAAGTCTGGCCAGGGGCAAATGTGATCAATCCATTGCTGGCGATGTTCAGCCCGGTCTCGGATGGCTTGGCCGTGCCTTCGCCGAACAGAAGATTCAACGTCCCGGAAGGCGTGCTGGTGTTGTTGCCCGTGGGTTCGGCCTGCCACTGGAAGGTCTGATTGACTGCCGTGCTCGCTGTACTGTTGAAGGCCGAGGCCGCCAGGGCGAGCGGTTGCGAATTCTTTCCCGCCGTGGCCGTGGCCGTGCCGAGAGTCGGCAGACTCAACGTGCCGCGAATGGTGCCGCCGCCTTTCACATCCAGGGTCGAGGCCGGCGTGGTGGTGTTGATGCCAATCTTGGTCGTGCTGCCACTTCCTGACTGAAACACGACCGAACTGATGATGTCCGAGGTGGAATCCCATAGCGGTAGGAAGTTCACCGTGCCGGTTCCGGTCACGCCTGTACCCGCTGGGGCATCAGCCGCTGATGCTGAAGCGACGAAAGCGGTTGGCGTCGAGGCCGCCGAAGCCGTCCCTGGCGTCGCCAGCACAAAGGCCGAAGGCGGCAGCCCCCCGATAGTTGCCGCATCCCCAGCCTTCAGTGCGTAGGGCACGCTGATCAACAGGACCCGCGCCTGTTCCGGCTGCTCGGCGACGCGAACTCCTAGCCAGCGCGCCTCGCCCGTGGTGAATAAAGATGTCGGCATGCCGTTGGGTTTGGTGATGCCGAGTTGCACCGAGTAGTGCCCAGTGCTGTCGAGTTGGATATTATTCTGCGTCTCAGTCCAAAGTGGCTCTCCGCCGAGTTGCCCGTTGTAGAGCGAGAACGTGATGTTCACCACGCCGCTCAGCGTGTTGCCGCCTTCATCGGTGGCAACGTTCGAGAACTGGATCAGCGGCGGCACGGTAACATTTGCCGTCTCCGCGCTCTGCTGCCCTTGAACGAACAGACTGACGCACAGCAGCACCATCAAGGCGACCACCTTCTGGACTTGCTTCATAAAACCTCCCCTTGGAACTCCGGTCTCAAAATGTCTCTGGGCGATGCTCACTTACAGGAACTTGCGTAACGATTCCAGACAGACCAGCGTGGCCATGGCCTTGTCGGTAGTCTCGGGAAAATGCCATCCCTCTGCATCGGCACATTCCCCGAGCATTGGCCGGGTTTTGCCGGTAAACGCCTCGGCTTCCGCCAGACTGACCATTTCCACCTCGCAGCCACACTCCTGGCACCAGAATCGAACCGTCCGTCGGCGCCGGATGATCAGGAGTCGGTGGGTTTCAATGGTGATTTCGGTCCTTTTTCCGCTAATCACCCCTGCCATCAGACTCTTTGACCAGCGCTGAAATCGTGCTAGATTATTGGCCAAGTTAGTTCGCTTCCTGAACCCGGTTGAGCGGACGCAATCCTGCCTTTCCGGCGACTTGAAAGTCCTTAAGACGTGATTAATAAGTCTTGAATTCTGTTTTAAGAGTGGTTATGGGCAATGGTGTCAAGCAGTTGTGGGAGTTCGGCCCGTTTCGAGTTGACCCCGAGCAGCGCCTGCTACTGCGCGGTGAGCTGCCAATTTCGCTTTCACCCAAGGCTTTTGATCTTTTGCTCGTTCTGCTGGAGCACAGCGGCCAAATCGTCCTCAAGGACGACTTGATGAAGACCCTGTGGCCAGATACGTTTGTCGAAGAATCCAACCTCGGCCAGCACGTATTTCAACTGAGAAGGGCTCTGGGAGATCGATCGCTGGATTCTTCCTACATCGCGACCGTGCCGGGACGGGGCTACCGCTTCGCACAGAAGGTACGAACGATTGCCGAAGACACGATTGCTGAAGAAGAGAGCATCGTGATCGCGAGCCACACGCGATCCCGCGTGGTGATCGACGAGGAAAGTTCGCCCAAGCCTGCCCTGCTCACGGGGAAACGCCCCCTTCGCTTCACTGCAGTATTGGTGGGATTGGTGTTAGTCGTATTTGCTAGCTACTGGGCTTGGCACCGCTCTCATCTTGCCAATCCCGGCAGGGTCATGCTGGCGGTGCTACCCTTCCAGAATCTTACCGGCGACCCCGAGCAGGAGTACTTCGCTGACGGCCTGACTGAAGAGATGATTACTCAACTTGGGCGTTTGCGCCATGAACAATTGGGCGTGATCGCGAGAACTTCAGTCATGGGCTATAAGCATGGCGACAAGCGCCTGGACCAGATCGGACGCGAACTCTCAGTGCAGTATGTGCTGGAAGGAAGTTTCCGCCGTGCCGGCGACCGTCTCCGAATTACAGCTCAGCTCATTCAGGTGAAGGACCAAACTCATCTTTGGGCCCAGGATTACGATCGCAGGCCGCAGGACATCCTGACCGTGCAGGACGAAGTTGCGGTGGCGGTGGCGGAGGAGATCCAACTGCGCTTGACTCCGCAACAACGCACGGACTTGGCTCATGCTCGAACGGTGGATCCCGATGCTTATGAAGCCTACCTGAAGGGCCGGTATTTCTGGAACAAGCGGACCGAGGATGGGTTCCGAAGGGCCATCGATTACTTTAACCAGGCAATTGCGAAAGACCCAAACTATGCTCAGGCTTACGCGGGCCTGGCTGACGCTTACGTCTTGCTCGGAGGCTACAGCTTTATAGCGCAAGAGGACGCCATGCCAAAGGCCAAGGCCGCCGCACAAAAGGCGATCGCCATTGACGGCCAACTCGCTGATGCCTATGCCTCGTTGGGCATGGTTTCTGAGCAGTGGGACTGGAATTTTACCGCCGCAGAGAACGACTATAAGCAAGCGATAAAACTGGACCCAAACTACTCGGTCGCCCACCATTGGTATGGAGATGGCTATCTGGCCTTTGTGGGCAGGATGGATGAGGCCATCGCGGAACTTCGCAAAGCCCACGAACTGGATCCGCTCTCTCCCATCATTGCCACCGATCTTGCCAAGCGATTGTGCGACGACCACAGGTATGACGAAGGAGTCGCGTTATTTCGGAGGACGCTGGAAATGGATCCTGATTTCGTCGAGGCCCACCGCTACCTGGCCCAGGCTTATGCGCGGATGGGACGGTATCCGGATGCCATCGCCGAGGTCCAGAAAATAAAATCATGGGAACGTCTCGATTTCGCCATGGGGCAGGTTGGCCAGATCTATGCCCTTCAGGGCAGAAGACAGCAGGCACAGGAGATCGCTTACAAACTACGACTGCGTTCCGCGCAAGAGCATACAGAACCGATTTATCCCGCCAAAATTGACACTCTCCTCGGAGAGAAAGACCTAGCCTTCGTCTGGCTGGAGAAAGCCTACAAAGAGCGCTCCCCGGCCATGCTTGCACTAAACACGGATCCAGATTACGATCCCCTCCGCTCCGATCCCCGCTTTCAGCGGTTGATTCGCCTCGTGGGCCTACCGTAATCAAGCACGGCAAGGTCAATCCCCGCCGACTGGAAACTGCCAGATCGTCTGATCGTCGGTTCCGATTGTGCGCTGAGGAGCGCTCGACTTTAGGGTAAGTGAAAATTCACACGGGGAATCGCAAAGTGCATAGTGCAATAAGGAAACGTGGTGCTCACTGAATCTCTTCTCTTGCGCGGCTTTCAAGTGCGTTCCAGCAGATCAAAGCGCACCCCAAAGACAAGAATGCCTCATGAAGGTCTGCCCGCTTTTCGTAGCGCACCCGCAATCGGCGGAATTGATTCAGCCAGGCGAAAGTTCGCTCCACTACCCAGCGCCATCGGCCCAAGCCGCTGCCATTTTCGGTGTTGCGCTTCGCAAGAAAAGGCACGATGCCGCGCTGACGCAGGCCTCGCCGGATTGCCTCGGCGTCATAACCACGGTCGCCTAACACGCAATCGGGGCGATGACGCGGACGTCCGCACCGCCCCTGCAAAGCCGGAATAGCATCAACCAATGCGAGGGCTTGCTGCGAGTCGTTACGATTGGCCCCCGTGAGTTGTATCACCAGTGGAATTCCACGACCGTCGCAAATTACATGACGCTTGCTGCCAAGCTTCGCGCGGTCGGTGGGGTTCGGACCTGTCTGAAGCCCCCAAAAATCGCTCGCACGGAACTGCCGTCAACGACAGCCCGTGACCAATCAATCTGCCTATAGCGCGCTAACCAGTCCAGCAAGACGAAGTGAATCAGCTGCCAGATGCCCGCCTCTTGCCAGTCGCGCAATCTTCGCCAGCAACTCATCCCCGAGCCGCAGTTCATCTCCTGTGGCAGCATGCGCCAAGGAATCCCGCTTCGAAGTACGAACAAAATACCCTGGAGACAAGCGCGATCGGACAGGCGTGGTCTTCCGCCTTGCGGCTTGGGCTCTGGGTTTGGAAGAAAAGGTTTGATTAAATTCCACAGGGCGTCGGGAAGAACAGGTGTAGCCATGAAAAACTCCGTTCGAGTGATAGCAGCATTCTTAAAGCTTTAAATTACCACGCAGGGTAAGACAGGAGAGGTTTTGTTACAGCTTCTAAGGGCTTTTGTGAATGGATGTTCCGTCTTATCCCGCTTGAGTTGAAACCAAGTTCCCGCTAAAGTAGCGGCCCAACTCATCACGGTAATAAGCACCGTCCATACGATGAATCCCAATGTGTTTGTTGATGTCGCTCTCACGAGACTTCCCCAAGAGCGACCGAGTAGATTGACGAGGTGGTGCCACCACATAGGAGCCATGTTAAGGGAAAAATGGCAGTGCGCTAAGTATATATCTGCAAAAGTTCGTGCCTTGTACTCCGAATCCTGCCGACCGAAAAAATCTGAAAAAATTAAAACCGCCGAAAATATTTGGCGGTTCGGTGTTTCTAGGTTCCGGTTTTGGCCTCGCGCACCCTCCCCCTGGCCCCCTCGCGGGCAAAACTCGCTCCGGCCAGGTGAGGCGTTCCCGGTGATATTTGCGTCCGCGTTGCGGCATTCGTTTTTTCCTGGTCTATGCTGTACTAGTGGCGGGAGGTGTTCCTTCCGAGGCATCGGCATCATGTACGCAACAATTTCCGTCTCCGGTAAGCCCAAACAGGAAACATCCGCCGAGGCACAATTCCAACCTGGCCGGTCTCCACGGATCCTCCTAGTCGAGGACGAAAAGCCGCTTCGGGACATCGTAGTTCTCATTCTCCTACACGCCGGGTTCGACTGCCGTGAGGCGGCGGACGGACGGGCAGCACTGGATTTGCTTGCCAGCGGAATTCGGATCAACCTCGTTCTCTCCAACTTGCTTCTATACAAAGTGGACGGATTTACTCTATTCATTCACGTCCGCCGCAACCATCCGCGCATCCCTTTCGTTTTTGTGACCGGCGTCGACGACGCTCAGGTTCGGGAACTCGCCATGCGAGAGGGGGCTGCGGGCTACTTGCTCAAACCCTTCGATCGCCCGCAACTATTGGCAATCGTTCGACGGGCTCTTGGAAAAACCTAGTCTCTGTCGGCTTACTTTTAGCTAGATTTTTTCCTCCAAGAGCCGCGCTGCGCCTCAGTTTGGGCAGCCTGGAGGGACGCATGGACAGGGTGTTCCTAGAAGCCCCAAGGATTCTGCAAACCTCGCGCCAGGTCTCCTCGTCGATTCGCTCGCGGGTTCAGGGCGCGGACTTGGCAAATGGCTCTCCAACAGCCGCTCCTGGTTAGGGATTTCAGGTCGGAATGAAGCGCGCTGCAACGGAGTGACACCCGGTCAAGTCACGCCCTCCGGGCCTGGCCTCACCGCACCGGGATGTTCACATACTTCGCGACACGCGCGTGTTTGAGAAGCCGAAACCTTCGAGGGCAAGCACATCTCAATGTGCCCAATTTTGTGCCCACCACCAGACTTCACTCCAGGTTACAAGGTGCTACAACGCCCTACAACGCCCGATTCGAGAGTGGCCGGAAACCCTTGCTGGGCGCGCCTTCTGTGATGCGGCCGAAACTCTCTTAACGCCAAGTCACGCTCAGTCGCTAAGTCGTTGATTCTTCGTGCGCGTGGAACTTAAAATCCGCAGGGGCGAAAGCTCTGTGGGGGTTCGATTCCCCCTCCCGGCACCAGACGGCCCCTTGAGCCTAAACACAAGTGAGGC